>Ga0307507_10000147_pt1 | contig 122847 bp, 70 predicted proteins | sample 7_EM_MG_FD_207223 | JGI IMG/M metagenome (GOLD analysis project Ga0307507, IMG submission 207223) | Populus trichocarpa ectomycorrhiza microbial communities from riparian zone in the Pacific Northwest, United States - 7_EM | ecosystem: Host-associated > Plants > Roots > Unclassified | place...
TTTAGTTTATGGTAGTTAATGCAGAAACAAAGTCCTCTATTTAGCTTTTTAGTAAAGAGAATAGGCGAGTTAAAAGGGGCTTAACTAGGTTTAATAAAGCCCTTATTTAGGTTATTAATAAGGTACTGCTTTATAGCCTATAATTTAGCAGTAGACTGCTAATAAAGGGGGTTATAGCTAAGTATGTCTTCCTTATCTGGCTTAATCTCAATCTTGTGGTTGTATGGTTGGTAAGGTGGGAGTATATCTAATACTGCCTTAGAGAACACGTCCTTAAATTTCCAGTATTAATAGGGTAGTTTCTATTCTACTAGCTCCTTATCTATAAGCTCGCCTTTCTATTTACTAAGCTTATTTTTCTTTTCCTTAATTATTTGATCAATTTTATATAAGCTAGTGGTAAAGGTAATAGTATTAGATTAGACTAAGTTTTAGTAGAATCCTACGGCGCTAATACAGCAGATATTAACTAGTGGGAGGTCCATAGGTTTCTTTATAAACTATTATTAGGCCATATTTTACGGCCTAGGGTTTATAATCTTTCTTAGCTCCTGTTCTATCTTCTATAAGTTATCCCTCTAGTTTATATATTTAGTATAGCGTCTAATACTCCTTGCTATTCTTTGTAGCTATATAGGGCCTAAGTTCCCTATAGGGAGCTCTACTAGCTTTTTACTAAATTTTTTAATCTCTAGTGCGGGTGGTATAATATAGGTAGTCTAGGGGCGGCGTAGTATATAAATCTGTTATAGGTTAAGCTGTACGTTCTTTTTAAAAGCCTAGTCCCTACGCATAGCATTAGCCTAGTAAACGGTGTCTATCTATAGCCGTATAAGGTTTTCTATTATAATACTAATTTCCTTTATAAAAGAGGGTGTTAGGGGTAGGGTTTTAGGCTAGATAAGCCGTCTACTCCATATATTAAGCTATAAGCCTAGATAGGCTAGCTATTTTCTTTCTAAGATTATATTATGGCTTTCTAGGTCTATAATAAGAAAGGGGATATTATACTACCTTTGTCCGTCTATATAGAGGTAAATCCGCAAGATAGTTATAATAGGTGGTCCTATCTATCCGTTATACCCATAAATAGGAATTAGTTTAGGCAGTTCTTTAAGGGGTGCATTTAAAAAGTTAGCCAGCCTTATAGTACACTAGGTATCTATTAAGGCAAAGGTATTTACTCTAGAGTTAGCTAAAGTAGAGGTTAAAACTTAATATCTATTACGGAATAAGGTATAAGGGATAGTGTAGCTTTTTCCACTAACTAGCCGACCTAAATTAATATATAATATATTAATCCCTTTTAACCCTAGAGAGGAGTCTTCCTCTAGGGTTCCTCTTTTTTTAACTCCGCACTATTCTCCTAAATTAATAGAACCTTACCTATTTTTGCCTTTGTCTAGCAATCCTTTACAAAGTGGTCTTTTTAGCTATATAAAAAGCAAGCTCCTTAATTGCTAAGGGCCTATTTACAGGGGTTATTATATATAGGCTAAGTGTGCGCCAGACCTGTAGTAGGACTAGCTGCACGGCTAGCTGCTAAATTAATAGCGGGCTATATGGTTGGTGCTATAGGAGTTACAGATTGTGCTAGGGTGTTATAGGCTATTTATAAAGTACTTATAGTCTAGTTTGGAGAGTTTCTAGCTTTATACCGCTTAGATTATGCCTTAATTTAATAAAGGCCTTAGTTAATAGCTAGGCAGTAGTCCATAAGTACCTTTAGCGTCTATATAGTAGTAAAAACTAGTAGTACGGCGCGCTGTAGGTCTAGGGTAAGCTTATTAAAGAGGTCTGGCATTAGGTCTTTATAGAGAATTTAGGCTTAGCCAGCTAGGTGCAGAAAGTAGGTCTAGAAGGCTAAAAAGGTCTCCATTGTCTTTATATTAAGAGCTTTATAATTAAGGCGGGCGTTCTATATTTTAAAGGGGTCCTTATAAATGGAAGATAGGTAGTTAACCGTTTTTTCTTTAGAGAGGAAGGGGTCTGCTAAGTCCTAGGCGTATTGCGGATATAGATGCGTCTGTGCGTCCCCACTAGTACGGCTAAAGACGTAGGCCATTTTAGCTTAGGTAGTAGGGAAGTAGTCTATATTAACTTTAAGCTTATCTTGTAGTTAAAGCTTCTAATTATTAAATATAGGGTTAGTTCCGTCTGTAAGCAATAGGGGGTCTATAACCTTTATAGACCGTAATAATGCTAATGCTATATATTGGGCTAGGGTTTTAAGGACTATAGCAAGTCTCTAGGTGTCTGATAACTCCTTACTAGGTATAGGGGTGTCTCTGGTTTTAAGCAGCTCTTAAAGCCGTTTAATTTCGGCATTAGCTGCTATAAGCTCTTCCTAGGGGGTTAAGACGGCGACTGTTTTACTATTAAAGGTATTTGCGGGTCCTGCAGCAGCTTTACCAGCTACTATATTTCTTAGCATAGTAGTAGGGGTATTAGGTAATTTTTGGTATTTATTTATTTTCTAGGAGTTCTGGTCTATGTGTGTCCTATTCTTAGGTTTCGCGTTCTGTTTGTGTTCTTTTGGTTCTTAGGGGTCTATTCTATCCTTATGGTCCTGGTAATGTCCTTAGGGTCCTATTCTATGTCCTTTATAGATATATTTAAGTTCCTTTTTAAGAAGAAAGAGTAGTTAAGCTTTAGATAATGTTAGCGACTTAGTTAATTAAGGCATAAGCATGGCAAGAGGGACGCGCAAGCCTGTATAATTGGTAATCTATAAACGAGGATCTAAAGCTAGAGAAAGGAAGGAGAAGAATAGCAGCGCTGCTCGATATTTTATGCGGTCCTTAAGTCACGTGACTCGCGTCTACTATAATCCACGTCTGCCAAGATCCACCGTTTTCTACTAGCGCCGAAACAGAGGAGGACTAAGTAGGGTAGGAGCGGTTACTAGAGGGAGGGTAAAGGCAGTTGCCATAGGCAATAATTATTAATTCTATATCTATAGGAGTTAAGTGAGGAGGGTAAGTAGTTAATCTTAGGTAGAGATAGGTAAGACTTACTATTAGATAGCGGTTGGTGTAGTTTACTAGGGTATAGATGTAATAGCTAGTTGGGGTATTATAGGGGTAGGTATCTGCATTCTAGGCGATATTATAGCTATAGCTATAGGCTGAATTACAGGCGTTGGAGGTAGTGGAGGTAGTTAATGGTTTATAGGCGTTAGCACCGTGTGGGAAGGTAGTAGGCTATAAGAGGGAGTCGTAGGGACTGAAGAGGCTATAACTAATAGGGGTATAGCTTGATTTGATATTAGAGCTATTTATATAGAGTTAAGTTGTTCTTATAATGCTACTGTAATTATAGGGCTGATTTTTTTAAGAGCTCCTGTGATTTCCTTATCTGTCCATTTATAAGGTTCTTCCTCTTAGAGGAGGTTAAATAGTGCTTCTAAGATTAAATATCTATTGTTGTGCCTTCCCACATACACTCCTCTCTTAAGTAGATGAGTGCGTAATTTTACTCTTATATTAATTTGCATGCGTCTAAAATTCTTAATAGTAAAGCCTTTAAATTCCTCCTTAAATACTGTCTATAATGTGTAATCTATAAAGTTCTCCTATATATATATGTAGACCTTTATTTCTACATATTCTCCTAGTTTATCTTTTATGGCATTTGCTATATCAATCCCGTCCCTATGCCTTAAGATCTTCTCTACCCATTTAGGATCCATTTTTAGAAAGGGGGTCTGTAGGTTTAAGTTTAAGGTTTAAGGTGTTCTCCACAGTCTTAGGGCCTATAGAGTGTCCTTAGTCTGAGAGTTTGAGGGTTAAGGCTTGAATAGAGGTCGAGGTCGAGGTTAAGGTCGAGGTTGAGGTTGAGGTCGAGGTCGAGGTTTGAGGGTTATATATACGTTTCTATAGCTATAGGGCCTATAGAATGGTTCTTAGCAAGGCTACTATTCTCTCAGCGATCTATTATATTAGCTGTAAAGCCAGTATAAATTCTCTTAAGTGTGAGTAGAAGTTATAGTCTTCTCCTTTAATAAAATAGACAAGAACTAGGCGATTATAAACTGTTTCTAGTACTACTTCTGTCGACCGGATATCCGTGCACCGGTTATAGGAATTGAATGAGGACTCTATCTATTAAAACGTGGTTCTAAGACCTCTATATATACACAAGGAAAGGTGTAGGAAAGGAAAGAGAAGGAGGGTAGGGGGTGGTAATAGAAACAAGGAGTAGGTGACTAAGTTAATAACTGACTTAACGACTGACTCAATAACTGAGTTAACGGGTAGGTAGCTGAGTTGGGGCAGTAAGGACCTGATTTGGGTTAATACACCCCCCCAGCTAACCAACTGGGTAACGATTAGCTGGATATACCTAAATAGGAAATATCCATGGTGTTAAACCAAATAGAAACCATTTAAAAGAAAAACTTAATAAGGAAATTATATAAATTGGTTAAATAGTATAATCAAATCCAACTATAATAGAGTCTTGATATTAACCAAATTTAGTTATTAAATGAAGCTTTTATGCTTCTGCCTTAATAGGGCCTTCGTGAGACCATTAGCTGTTATATCAGTAGTAGGAACCCACTTAATTATAATTAAGCCTTTCTGAACCTCTTGGTAAAGCCAGTGCTGGTAAATATCTACATAACAAAGCTTCGTGTTTAACTAAGTTCCGTTTTTGGTAAGCAGTTAAATCGTCTATTAATTATTATAGCCAATTGTATGCTCCTTACTTATGTAGAGTCGCATATCTTAAAAGAAGCGCTGCTACTAAATTAATTCAGTAGCTGTGTTTAATAGAGCTTTAAGCTCAGCTTTAGTGCTTAATATTATAACAGTCTTCTGCTTAGTAGAGCGCCAGTCAATTGCTCCCCTAAATAGTGAAAATATAAAGCCTTTGGTGCTCTTTTAACTAATAGGATTATCGCCAAATGCAGCGTCGCTTGCTTAGACGATGATCTGACTTTTAACATTCCTACTCAAGTATTCAATCACAAGAGTTTTCTTTTGATATAGGTATGCAATCGCTTGATTGGCTGCGGCTTTATACAGGGGCAACAGATTGCGAAGGAATTCTAAAAGCTTGCTCGAGGCTCGAGCAGCGTCAGGTTATGTAATGCAGGTAGCGTAGAGTAGCAATCTGACCTTCCTTTGATATATGTAGACCTGCTGCTCGGAGGCCTGTTTTGGATTAGGTAAGAGATCTTCCGTACTCATTGGTGTATATATTGGTCGAAAGTCTTTTAGATAGAAGGTGCTGGCAATCTTGTTAATATAGGAATCCTAGCAGAGCTAGAGCTTCCGTTAAGGTTAATTATAAAGGACTCTAATTCCTAAGAACTAGGTTAGTTCTCCTAGGTTCTTAATCTTGTACTTTATTGTTAGCTGTTCCTTAAAGAGTTAAAGCTTTGGTAAGTCTTCTATGCGGTAGGCTGCTATAATGTCGTTAACGTAGAAGAACACAATTAGCCAGTCGTTGTGAAATAGATACAATTCTCTATTAACTGCCATTAGACCTAGGGACGTTAGGGTAGTTGAGAACTCATTAAGCTAAAGTAGTGGTAATCGTTAGAGGCTATATAGAGCTCTTTAAAGGAGCAGACACCTGCCCTTCTATTAAAAGCCATCTGGAAACTTGATATAGACTATCTCATTAATAAGGCTGTTGGCGAAGGCGTTAACTATATTGTACTGCCAAGTCTCTAAATTGAATGCAGCGACGATCGCCATTATAGCTCTAAATATTTTTGCTGTAAGGGTTGCTATATACGTATTCTTTTTACTAAGTCGTTATAAGTCACCTTATACACAAAGACGGGCTTTAAATTTAATAAGATATCTATTAGTGTTAAACTTATAAGTAAACACCCAGGTGACGGGTATGACGTCAAGCGACGCTGTCCGTTTGACGGACTTAAATGTCCCTCGCTGCTTAAGATCATTATATTCCTTATTAGCGGCTTCCGTAAAGCTATCTTTGTATGGGTAAGCTTAAAGCTCCTTCTAGCTGCGTAGTAGTGGTGGAAGCTTATTATAGTATAATCGCTTCTAGTTATATCTAATTCCGGTAGTAAAGGCTTTATAGAAGGCAGGAAGGGTATCTAATTGCTTAATATCTGTTAGGTAAGCTACTTGACGCATTAAAAGCTTTTTAGTTCTTTTACCTTTTATAATATTAATATCGCCTATATCGCCTATAATCTCCTGTCTTGGACGGGCTTCTTCTTTAGGAATAAGTTCGAATCGGGGTCTTTAATTAATTGAGGAACTTAATAGCTCTATATTTATAGTATTTAATTAAGGTTCTGGCGTCTTAGCTAGGGTAGGGAGGCCAGGTGTAGAGTCGTCCTTTAAGGATTATAGGCTGATTATATTATTATCTTAATCTGTATTTTTATCAGTATCCACCTGTTAACTTTTACTACTATTTACCTCGTCCTCCTTATCTAATGTCTTGTTCTCTTTATCTAATATCTTATTAAGCTCTTCTTAAAGCGTCCTATTGCTACTTAACACATTGATTACCTCCAAAATTTAATCAGCTTGTTTTTGGAGCAGATTTGCGAGATCTAGCTAACTATTATTATAGAGCAACTGCTTATTAAACGTCACGTCTCTTGTTTAAATTACCTTTTTTTCGCTGGGTATATAGACCCTATAGATATTTATTAACTGGTACCCAACTAGGTATCCAATATAAGCCCTTGGCTTAAGCTTTCGTGTACGCGGGATATTGTATTTAAGCGGGTAAGCTCTGCAGCCGTATATTTATAGGTGAGCTATATTCGGCTTTAATGGCAAGAACCCTAGTACTGACTAAAGCTTTTTAAAAAGTGTTATCCAGCTAAGCTAGGTGTTTGGTGTTTAATTAATTAAATACGCTGCAGCTTTAGTAACCTCTGGCCATAGTTCTTCTAGTAGTTAAGCTTTAATTCGCATACACTAAGACTTGATAATAATTACCCCCCCAGAACGTTTAGCAGAACCGTTCTGAGACTTTATATATAGGGCTGATTTCTCTAATAGTATTCCTTTTTAAGTCCTCTAAGCGTCGAACTCGCTACCTAGGGACGTTTCGCTATTAATTTGAATTATTGCGATTTTTAGGTTATACTGACGCTCCACCCTATTTAAATATCATATAATTGCTTGCGTTATTAATGACTTATAGGCAAAGGTCTCTACCTCATTTATACGCAGATATTCGTTATAGAAGTGTATCGTCCAGATATAACCGTTATACGCCACAATCTCTGGAAATAAGTCAATATGTACTTAGTAGAAGGGCCTAGTAGCCTTACTAGTAGGCGTTCTTCTTAATACAATTTTATAAGCCTTGCTGACAGCATAGGTCTTATAGTTAATCGTTACTAGACCTTAAAGTTTTACACCACCTACTTCCTAGGGTAAATGCTTAATTATATTAGGTCCTGTATAGCCTAGTCTCTTATACTAGAGTTCGCCTGATATTTCCTGATTAGGAAGGGGGTCTTGTAATTAGATTATAAATAAGGCCTTACTTAGGGTCCTCAGTCGTGGTTTGTTATACTTAAGCGTTAATTAGTTACAATAGCTCTTACAAAAGGCGAACGTCTCGTAATCGTTCTTGTAATACAGTAGGTTCCTTTTATTGTCCTACTATATGTTCTTTTTATTAAACTTCTTTAGGTAGGCTAAATTTGTATAAAAGGCTGGTATATATACTGCGCTGGCTAAGAAGATCTTTTTAGGACCTAATGGCGTCTAGATAGTAATAACTGCCGTCCCTACACCTTTAATCAGATCCATGCCCGTTCCGGCATATATAAAGTTATTACTCGGTTAAAGCTCGTTGACGAACCTCAATCGATCATTAATGACGTGTATTGTGGTTCCGCTGTTAAGAATCACGCTGTCGCGCAGTTTGTAGTTAGTGCCTGCTTTATAGGCGCCTATTTAATGTACTGTAAAGGTACTATTGTCTTCCTTTTAACTTCCGTTTTGGTTTGGTGTAGCTTCCTTTTCTAAAGACTGCTTCCTAACCTTCTCTAGTATTCGCTTGTGCCATTTTAGGGCATTAGCAATCTTTTTCTTAACCTTCTTAGCTATAGCTTTGTCTGATTTCTAGTCCTTTAATTAAACCGACTTATTAATATAAGGACAATCTTGGAACCAGTAAACAGCTCCATAGTAGCACGTTGGGGTATCCTTCTTCCATACCAACTTGGAAGGAGCAGGAGCCTTATCCTTAGGAGCCTTGTCCTTAGGAGCCTCATTAATTAACTTGCCCTGAAAGCTTACTATGTTGGCACTAAACTAATCTCTATTCTTCTGCTGGGTAGTTTCTAATCTTCAATAGTCCTAATATATGTTGACTATTTAATGTATGGATAACACGTAGTCTTTGGCCTAGTTATGTTTATTAAATTCAACCCTCCATATTAAGGCCTAATTTGGTGATACTGGCTCTACCACTATTAGAAAGTCTCTAATTGCTTAGTTGCCTTATACGTCCGGCAGCTTAATCTTTTTATAGTCGTTATACGTCTTCTCCCACTGCTGTAGCCAGGCCTTAAAGTTCTGGTTCTTTGGGCCCTTTTTAACCTTGGCGTATTGAGTAGATAGGTAGAGCTAACATGCTATATTAGTAGGGGCAACTCTCTCCTTAAGAGCCACTAGGGTGTTATACACTAAGTTAACACCTAGTATATAGGTGTTGAGGTTTCTGGTCACTACACCGGTAATATAGCTTTATAAAGAGGTTAAAGCTGTCTTTTTCCTCTTATATTCCTTCTCTGCCGTCTTATGTTTCTTATAGAGAATTCGAAGCTCGTCCTTCTTGTCCTTAGAGAGAGTTATATAGGAGGTTATTCCTATCTTTACATCTAAAGGCTTAGGAAAGGCTGGTTTAATTAGTTAGGGCAACTGATCCTATTTAGTTAAGGGGTTAACGTATTTCTATACGTCTCCTGTTTAAGCTTAAAGTCTAATAAGGTTAATCCATTCGTCCCAGTTAGCTTAACTCAATAATATCACCGTCGTGGTAATGGTCTGGGTAGGTGGTTAAGAAGTCATATTAAAAGGTGCTTATAGAAAGGATGAAGAATTTAATAAACAAGTAGTAATTTAATAAGGGGTATAATTAATTAAATAGATCAATCAAATCAATCAGTTAAACAGGGGCAATACAGTAAGTAACCCAGGCTTATAACTGTCGACCGGATATCCGTGCACCGGTTATAGGAATTGAATGAGGACTCTGTCTATTAAAACGTGGTTCTAAGACCTCTATATATACACAAGGAAAGGTGTAGGAAAGGAAAGAGAAGGAGGGTAGGGGGTGGCAATGGAAACAAGGAGTAGGTGACCAAGTCAATAACTAACTTAACGACTGACTTAATGACTGAGTTAACGGGTAGGTAGCTAAGTCGGGGCAGTAAGGACCTAATTCGGGTCGACAACTTCTTAAGCGCTAGCTATTGCGTATTTCCTAATCTGTACGTCTACTAATTAGTGTCGGTATATATACTTTAATCAACGTGTATAAATATCACTATATTGCAATACGTATGCGGTGTTAATTAATGGATGATTAATTCCCTAAGTAAGGGGTTTCTCTAAGGTCAGACCAACTAGCCTCGCTTCGTAGTCTCATAACCACGTTACATGACTAACATTCCGACAAATACTAAAGTACTCTAAAATATGCCACCGTATAGTTATATTATTATATTTAGTAGGTCCTATAATACTAATTTATAATTTAGATATACTAAAAAATACTATATTATCTATACTATTAAAAAAGGGGCTAAGGGAGGTAATTTAGGGGAGGTTGTTTATCTAATAGACCTAAATTTACTATAGTAACTTATTCCTTTCCTAAATTTTTTTAAAGCTATAAAATATATCTATTTAGAAGGCCAGAGTACTTACTAGCTTCTAGCTTAAGCAGGTATTTAAAAAAGATTAATTAAATAGCTGCCTATATTACTATAATTATATTTTTATTTCTTAGCTTCTTATAAGCCTTTTATTTAACTAACTAAGTTTCCTAAGATATGGCGGCAGGAGTAACTATAGGAGTGTCTATTTTGGATAAGAATCTTAGTATAGAACGTAGGGAGCTATTACTATAATATTTATATAGAGCTTAGTGGTAATTAAGTAGTGTTAATTAAAAAATCTTGGCGGTAATAAAAGTACATACACCTCTATTTTACTATGTAGTAGCCTATAGGGCATACCAGGGTTAGGGGGGGGTATTGGTAAACATTGTATTTGTATAGCTTTTACTAGTAAAATAGGTGCCTAAGTAGTGCCTTGGCTACCCTAACCGCCTACTAAGCCGCCGCTAATCAAAAGGTTTGGGCAGTAAAGTTACTGCCAAGTGTTACTGCCCGGATCTTGGCCGCTGAATTCATATTTAGTTTCTTTGGATTTCTGCAATTACTTTAGTTCTACTTTGCTGCGCTTTTGTTATATCTAAGGTGCATAAGAAGAGCTTAGTCGATTTTCTAGATGAATTGTCGCCGCGCATATGGCTTTTAGTCTATATTGCGTAGAAATTTGCGCTATATTTCGGCTCTATCTTACCGACTGTACGGGCCGGAATACTTTGAAACCAGGCTGGGTTGATTGGCTAGAAATTTGAAGTCGGTGGGTAGTTATATTATGGATCCCGCCCGTGACACCGGGGCGGTGGTACGATACGGAGGTACGCATGGCATTAGCCTGCGCGCAGATAAAATTGTGATTCTTGTGGGCATAACGTACCTCTTGAACCCCGGATGTTTTCACTAATTCATCTAAGTAAACAAACAGAAAGGACTTGCTTGGAGAAGCTGTTTTATTGCATTCCATAAGGGCCGAGCTATCTACATTCTAGTCTGCCCGGTCCGACAGCATCGTCAGAAAGATAGCATCCCGAGCAAGGTATCTTACCATTACGCATGAAAAAAGAGAGATACCCCATGCCGCAATAACTAGAGAAAGAAATAAGGAATGCCAGCCTTATGAGGAGCAGGGCAATGCAACGCCATCAGTTGGGGGCAAAATGAACGTGACATATCGTGCTCAATCGTTATAGGGCATGAGAAGACGCCACGAAACAGGGAGGAGATATGAGTCGTGGAGGCATTCCAAAAATCTGCAGTAGCTTTCTGAGTCTACTTATTGCTCATCAGGGTCCTCCGGCTGGTCGAACAGGAAGTTTGCGGCGAGCTCTTCGTTCTTGTCACAAGCAAAGTATGCCTGGATGACGAGGTCCCGTTCGAATCCGAGGCGACATAGCTGCATATGTTAGCATGTGAACGGTTGCCAAACAGTTGTCTAACTTACTCTCTCAATAGCTTCCCGCTCCTCCTCGGTGACGCTGATAGCCTGAGCGCCCGGTGGCAGAGGCGCGTCCTCGTCAGCATCTTCAGCAAGAAGTGAGAGGAACTGCTCCGGATTGCTGGCAATCATTTGCGCTAATTGGGGATTCCCAGCGCCTACTTGCTGCAGAATCGGCTCCAGCATCTGAGGTTGCTGTTGCACAACTTGCCGCAGCTGCTGGAATTGTGGATTGTTACGTAGAAATTCCAGGCTGCTTGCGCCCAAAGCCGCCGCACCTCCGGCTCCAGCACCTGCTTGAGCTCCTGCTGTTGCACCTGCTCGGGCACCACTAGGGCCCCGGCCACCTTGCCCAGCTTGCGCAGCAGCTTCGAAGAGGTTGACGGGCTCGTCGCCTCCTCCGGTTGTAGCAGCAGCGGCTGTGTTTCCACCAGTAGCAGGAGGGGGCGAAGTCGGACCTTGGGCTTGTCTTGGCGAAGCATGGGATTCTTGGAGGGCACTCTCCGGAATTCCCTTATAGGGTTCATGTTAGCAGCAAGTTGAGATAAGCGTGAGTAGACAAGATTATCTTACTGTTAGGAGATACTCAACCGCACGATCAGGGTTGAAGTAAGCTGCCCGCATGGCGCGATCAATATCCGCTCTGGCAAAACCCATGCTCTCCATGTTCGCAATGGCGGCATCCCGCTCACTTCCCATTGTCAAAGCCGATGGGTCGTTGAATCGAATCGGGTCATTGGAGTGCGCTTGACTGATAGGTGCGGGGGAGGGGGTGGCGGGGACATTTTGTGGAGCTGTAGAACTTGACGGAGCGGGAGCTGCTGGAGCAGCAGGTGTCTGCACTGCTACTGGAGCCGGTGTTGAGGGCGCAGGCTTACTTGATGATCCTGGCTTTGGCTAGAGGGTGTGAGCAGGAGGACGGCGACTATGATGTAACCTTTCCATAAGAACTAACCTTCGAAACCATGCATACAACGAAACCCTTCTCTTCAATATTATATGATTCCACAGTGTTGGAATCTTGTAAGATCTTGCCTATGGAAGCTGTTAGAACCAATAGCCTTGGCGATGCTTAACACAGCATGTCCGCGAGAGTGCCAACGTACCTGAATAGATCAACTTCTGTAACGAAGGTTCCCATCCTTTCTCGGCCGCGATCTTTGCCTTTACATCGGCGATCTAAATGAAAATGATTTGTCAGCTTTCCTGCAAGCATTCGTGGATTCGAGAGCTATGCGCACCGTTTCAGAAGGTTCTGCGTCAACGACGAACTTCTGTTGCTTCAGATCCTGGAGCGCTTGAGTCAGCTTTGTGTTAACTCGGAGAACCAGGCGGAGAGAGGTACCTTGAAAGTGAGCTTCATGGTGATAGTGGCTGCGAAGTAGCAGGGTGGTTGAAGCTAGAGCTGGAGTTATAGAACTGGAGGCGGGGATGGTAAAAGATGCGAAGTTGAAACAACAGGTAGAGCTTTATATTGCTCGTGTGTCAAAAGAGAACCAAATATGAATTCTGGAAGTGAATGGGAATGGCGGTTGTTAGATGTCTTTGCACAGAGCAAAGATGATGTCGAGATGTGGGTTGATGCTCCAGGCGGGAGCCTTTCGTCACCACCAAGCCTTCACTCAACGACCCTAATGGAAACGCTCCGAAGCATCATGGTCGGAAAAACCCTTTAGCTTGTGGCGAAGCGATACGGAGTGTGCCATAGGCGTGCCTGCTGGCCGCTTAGGTGGCCTGGCCACTTGTCGGCTTTGTTGACGCCTCAGGCACCGCGCGGAGACAGCCGCTGTCTCTGAAACGCCTGCAGAGAGCACAACAATACCCCCAGGCGTTTCATCAGCCGCAGCCACAAGATCCAGCATCCTCCACACCACCTCGTGCGACGAAATGGTTAAAATCTCACCAACAACACCATCAACTCTGACCTTTGTGCTAAGTCGACTGCCACGGCACATAGATTCTGTGCCGCTGTCCTACAGACCGACTTAGGCCATAACAAATGTTGTGCGAGCTGAACGTAGGAGGTAGGAGGTAGGAGGGCAGGAAGACGCGGAAGCAATAAGCAATTGGCAATACGCACGGCAACGCTTACGATTCACCATTTGAGGCAACTAGCAATTGAGGTAACTGAGAGAGTTACTAGGTAGCAGCCATGATTACTGCCAGCTGACAGCAACGGTCGACGCTTGTTTTCAATAACAACACGTGCTGCAAATAGGGACGGTTTTGCACCATATTAACGCCAGAGATTGACGAGCCCCCTTCAAATCAAGCCTAGGGGTAACCAAACACTGCAAACACGAGTTTCTTGGCAATATATCACTTATTAAACTTTATCGAAGCTTTATAATAACGCGTATATATTTATCCTTTATAATATATATTAATAGAGGCGGTATATTAGGTGACGAAGTCACCTCGCTTATATATATTGTTCCGCACAGCCGTGTCTGGCATCTTGCTAGTCACTCGATTACCTTTTATGGGTTTGTACTGTGGCTAAGTGGTGTGGAGCTTGTCACCTTAGGTATCCCTTCCCACGCTGGTTTACGTCCACGCATATTGATAAGGGTTTGGCCAATCACAGGCCCTCGTTTAACTGAAAGCTTGGCTCTGATACTGATCTTTATAGGCTTGGTGCCAAGCTCTTCGGCGCCGATAAAAGCGGCGGAATAACGGCACGGGCCACAAACAATTCAAGAAGATTTGGGAGGAAGGAGTGGATCAAAAGATGATCCAGTATATGTACAGCTGCTACACCAAGCGCTTGCACAATTGCCAGCGTGCAAATGGGCAGATGACACAGTATTGAGTATGAATTGAGCGTTCAATTGTACATAGAAATCAAGGTGTGGCCGAAAATCTGGTGTTTGTGGCCCGTGCCGTTATTCCGCCGCTTTTATCGGCGCCGAAGAGCCAAGCCATAGACGCCAGCGTGGGAAGAGATAAAATACGATTAAATAACTTCCTAAATACCTATATATTAAACGCTTACTATATTCTGGGTAAGCCCTCGGGGTCGGCCTCGGCCCCGCATAGCCGAGCCGGCCTAGCTTGGCCAACCTTGGCCAGGTCGTAACTTAAAGGCGTGTGCCCCGCCTATCTAATAATAGACTACCTAGCCTTAATATATTCTAAATTAGCCTAAAAAGGGTTAATAAAATAGTAACTAAATATAATTATAAGAATTATTATAGAAATAGAAATTTAGAAAAAGTATAAATATATATTTAATAATTATAGCTAAGTAATTAGTTAGTAAGCATATTATAAGAGTATATATATTAGATCCCACAATAGTTATAATAGATTTACAAGCAGTATCTATCTTTTTTAGCTATATAGGGATGTAGATCAGGATACGTTATATATATATACTAAAGTTGTAACGGAACCTTGTAGCAGGAACTACGGTAGGTCCTATTATTAGGCTAGGTATATAGGTAAGAACAGTGTCAACAACGTAATAATAACTAGTAGAGTAGTTGCCCAATAGATTAACTCTAATTATATTCTAAAATTTACTACAAAGAGAGAACTATCTGGGTAGGGACTATAGTCCTTTAAATATATAACTATACGCCTAAGAAATCCCTTCACTCCGCGAGGTACGTGTTATACGTAAGGTATATATATTTACTACGTTCTCTGCGTTCCTTACGTAGCACGTTATATAACTTAGCTACCATTCCTCGTTATATGGTTCCACCGGATCCATCCTAGACTGTGCCTATATTAACTAACTAGCTTCCTCCAACTCTTCTCCAAGTAGTTATAATATTGTACTTAAAGCGTCCGTAACACCATCTCCTTCCTCTTTATCTTCGTCCTTAAAGATTCCTAACATCTCCAAGTCGTCTACTAGAGGTGTGATGTCCGTTTAATTAGTCTAGTTAATATCCTTATTTATTATACCTAAAGCGTCTTCTTCCTTATACGGCAATGTTATGCTCGTACAGTCGCTACTATACTGTCGTTGGGTGAGATAATGCCGTCTCTATATTCCTATTATGCGAAAGAGGGGCTGGTCTATGTCGCGCTAGCAAGTCCTAACTCCCAACAACCATCCTCTTGCTCGGAGTGCACTAAAGTAAACATTTAATTGCTCTACGACGTTTATTCTACTTTTAACGCTAAGTGTGCGCGTTATATAACTCTTAACAGTCTTTAGGTTCCCTAAGTAACCTATTATAGAGTCTCGTGTTTAATTTACTACTATAAAACTTAATAGTAAGCTCTCCACTACCCTAGCTAAGCTAGAACGTTCTTAAGATGCGGAATAAAAGGCCCTAGACGCTTGGATTGCGGCGTCTACTTAACTACTTTGTCTTAAGAAGGTTTATAAGAAGGTTTATTCTAAGGAGTGGAAACTTGTTTAATAGGGTCTTAATAAGCTAGGTAATAAAAGAACTGGCTCTCCTCCTATAAGGGAAATAACTCCGAGTAGCTCGGTAATTGCTCCTCTTAGGTCCCCTTTAGGTGACTTATTTTTTAGCGATCCTTCCTTATTAATATTGCCTGACTTACTTTCTTCTAATACTTCTGTACCTTTCCTATAGCGTTCTCTAGGTTGCTTAGTGGTTCCTAGGTAGTCTTATTATAGCCTATCCACTTTACTTTATACCACGTTTCGTTATCTACGTTTTTGTAATTAATGATTTTCAAACCTTGCTATTTGTCTTCTTCTTATCCTCTATACATATCTGCCTTGTAAACTAGTGGCTTAATATCTCCGTATGCTAGTTCTAGCATTGCAACGTGTTATATAGGGTAGATCTTTATTTTAGCTGGTAGGTTTAACTTATACGTAACTAATAAAATTCTTTACGCAATTTTAAAAGGTCCTAGTCTAATATGGTCTAACTTCTTGCTTAGCCGTTAACTCTTAAAATTTTTATATAATAGCTACACTTTATCTCCCTCCTTTAGATCTGGTCCCTTAGATCTCTTAGCATTATAGTACTTTTTTATCCTTTATTGTACTAGCTTGGCTGTTTCCGTAAGGTCTATATAAAGGTTTATTAATGTCTCCATTCTTTATTTAGCTGTGCTACTTGTTTTCTTTATTAATGTGGCGATAACGACGTTTTTAGCTTATACCCGTAATTTGCCTTAAATAGTAATGTCCCCATTCCTTTTTGTAGTGTTATATTGTATGTAAACTGTGTAACTGGTAATAACGATACCCAATTATTCTGTGCGTAATTAATATAATGCCTTAGATACTATTCTAGTGTCTAGTTTAGTCTTTCCGTTTGTCCGTCCGTCTGTAGATAATACGCTATAGAGGTTGTTGCGTAAACTCCCTATTCTGCTAGAAATACTTCCTAAAATGCTACTACAAATCTTGGATCTTTGTCCGATATGATTTTATCTAGTGCTTTGTGTTTTATAAATACTTCTTTTATATAGATTTTAGTAACGTCTTCTGCTAATATTTCTTTAGTGTATGCTATAAAGTATCCCCACTTTGTAAGCTTGTCCACTATTACTAAAATTACGTTATAATCTTGTCCTATAATAGGATCTCTTAACTTTGGTAACTTAATAATAAAGTCCTATAATATAACTTCCTATGGTCTTCCTGGTATCTTAATAGGTTATAGCCCTCTATACGGCTTATGCCTCGTTGGTTTGTTTCTTTAGTAATCTGGATATTTCTTTATAACTTGTTTTGCTAGTCCCTAGATTCCTTAAATAATGTACTCCTTTTAAAGTCTTAATACTAAGCCTATAGCTCCGTTATATCCTTATGTTATTCCCTTATGGAATTCCTTAATAAACTCCTCTGTAATAGACTTAGGTATATATATTACTTCTCTATTTTTGTATTGCTATAAGTCTAGATCCTCTGCCTATGCTTTTTAGATCTTCTATATCTAATTACTCTTTAGTAATTTATAGATCTAACTTTCTTTGGTTGCTGTAATCTTTAAATAATTATACCTAATTAATCCGTCTTAATCCCTTCGCAATAAAGCTCCTAACGGCTTTTTATTATTCTATAGTTTAGCCTTTCTACTTAGAGCGTCTGCTCGTGCATTGTCTGTACCCTTGGTATGCTGAATTTCGAAATGGTATTCTATAAGCATTTCCGCCCATCTAACCTGTCTTTAGTTGAGTTCCTTTGTTGTTAGGAATCCTGTAAGGTTCTTATGGTCTGTCTTAACTATAAATGGTTTCTCTGTGCCTTGTAAAAATGCTCTCTATTCCTTAAGTTCTATAACTATACCTAACAACTCCTTGTTGTAGATATCGTAGTTTAACTCTAGTGGTGTTATCTTTTAACTATAGTACGCTACTAGATGCCATGCGTCCTGGTGCCTCTATAGTAAGTATACTCCTAGTGCAAAGTCTAATGTGTCTGTCTTAACAACCGTTTCTAACTTTGGTTAATAGATCTTAAAGATTGGCTCTTAGGTAAACAACTCTTTAAGTTCCTAAAATAGTTCCTTCTATTTACTACCCTAAACCCATAGTTTCTCCTTCTTTGTTAGCCTTATAAACGGCTCAATGCTTTTTAACTATTGTGCCATGAACCTCCTATAGTAGTTATAAAACCCTAGAAACGACCTTAACTGCGTAATATTCTCTGGTTCTTGCCAACTTACTATAGCTTTAACTTTCTTTAGGTCTATACTAATCTTTTTTAGTTTAATAATAAATCCTATAAAATTGGTCTTCACTATAAAGAACTTGCATTTCTTAATTACTACTAGCATCTGTTCTTTCTATAGTCTCTTTAAGACCTATTTAACGTGTTCTCTATGTTCTTCCTCACTTATTAAGTAGATGATAATATTATTAAGGTATACTATAATAAACTTATTAAGGTGTTCTCCTAATGCACTATTAATTCGCTTCTAGAACGTTACTAGTGCGTTTATAAGCCTGAACTATATAACTAATAGCTTATATAGTTCTTCCTTTAACCTAAAGGCTGCCTTCTATTTGTTGCCTTCCTTAATCCTAATCTAATGGTACACCCACCTTAGGTCTATCTTTGTAAAGATCTTTGCGTTACCTATTCTATCTTGGATTTTACTAATTAAGGGTAAAGGATACCTATCCTTCCTAGTAATGCTGTTTAACTGTCTATAGTTTATACACATCCTAAGTTTTCTGTTTTTCTTTAGGATGAATAACACTAGATATTCTACTAACGACTATAACGGTCTAATATATCCCTTGCGTAAGTTTTCCTGGATAAACTCCTTAAGCGCTACTAACTCTGTTTTAGTAAGCTTATAGATTAGAAAGAACCTTAGACTTATTCCTTCTTCTAATTCTATCTTGTGGTCCTATACTGTATATTCTAACAGCTTTTCACTTTCTGGTGACCATAACTTCTTACCATACTTGTGGTATCTCTTTGGTATATAACTTAAGCCTTGCTTAGTCTCTTTGTATATCGCTCTAACTTGGTACTATACTAACTTGGTTTACTGTTGCACTTTACGCCGTTAAGTATCCTTAATATTAACTTAATCTGTAACCCAATTGATCTTTAGATTGTACTCCTATAATTAAGGCATTCCTAGTATCGCCTTATCCTGTCCTAATGGTAGGATATTGAAAGACATTCTTACTGGTCTTCCTTTAATAGTTAACTAAATAGGTTCTATTTTAAGATTAATAATACCCCCTCTATAGGCTATCTAATCTCCTAAAATCGTTATAAGTAGATATAGGTATTCTTTCTGTCTATATAGTAACCCCATCCTTTCTACTGCCTTTGGTAATATGTGGTTCCTAGTTACTTTACTATCTACTAATACTTTAAACTGCTGATCTTGCTATTTAACTTATAAATTTAGGTATCGTTTTTAAATTCCTTTAAGGGCCTAAGGCTTTAATATTAGTTCCCTCTAGTCCTATACGCCTCCCCTTTTCCTAACTATTGGCTGCTAGATCCTGTTTGTACTTAGTCTAACTTAGGCTAATACTTAGTTTATTTCTTTTCCTCTATATACTATAGATAAGTGTTCTCTAGGCACTCCTACTACTATTATCCATTTAGGTATTCTTCTGTAAGGAATCTTCCTGGTTAAAGTGTTAAGTTTCTTTAACCTTGTACTTCTACTATGTGCTATCTATATATATACTTAGCGTTTCTAAACCGTCTTTCCTTGGGTGCCTAATATATTCTTATTAGGTACTTCTGGTTCTTATCTTTTGGTACTCTATGCATGTTATAGGTATTATCCATATAAGCTATCCACGATAGTATATAATACGCTAGGTAACTTAGGTTAACTCTTAGTTTGTCTTTATCCTTAAGTTTAAACCTATACCTAGTTAACCTAACCACTGGTATTTCTATTACAGGTACTAAGATTTGTTGTTTACTTCTCTAGTCCCTAGATCCCTCTTTTAGGTTCCTTAACGTTATAATTAATGCCCCTTTAATATAACTTATACGTTTTTCTGTAATAGGTTAGTCTTAGATAACTTTTTTATCTAGCTATATATAGAAATCTTCCTATTTGTTATTGTATTGTTGCCTATACCACTTTCCGTACAACTGGTTTAGTGTGTATGGTCTATCTGTTAGAAAGTACCTTGTTATCGCTATATTATAATATCCTTTGGTATATCTTTCTTTAAACCTAGTTGGGATATTTAGATCCTCTTTTTATTCTAGTTTATCTAACCACTTTGCCCTAGGTGTCCCTGCACTTGGCCTATTAGTAATTCTTTATACGGGTGCTCTGTCCCTTATATAACCTGGCGTAGCTAACCTCTTGTCTAGCTTTTACTCTTACTATATAATAATTCTTATCCTAAACTTATTTATAGTTTCTTATTTTCTGCGTCTTGTAGCTGGATCTTTATAGTTATCTTGCTTTTTGATCCTAGTATTAACTATTTAATCTTTAGGCTAAACACTACGTTTACCTAGGATTGCTAACATTCTTATTTATTCCCTAAACTTATAGTTCTTAAACTTGCGTTCTATACTTATTCGTTTGTTTATAAACTGAGTAGCTACTCTTTCCCATCGGTTTTTATCTGTTGTGGGTTCTTAGGTGTGTCTTATCTTGTCTTAAGAATCTTAAGCCTGTGGCCTTTTGCCTTTATTAAGTAATAAGCTAGCACTAGCAGTTGTCTACTTACTTAGTTTCTTTTAAACGTTGCTCCTTTTATCTTATAAAGCGATGGAAATTATATCCAATAGTGTCGCAATATCCGTTACTAAACCTTATTCTGTAATGGTCTTAGTCTCTACTTCTATTTTAATCTCTTTAAGGTTTACATGCTTCTAGTAAGCTACCTTCGTTACCTTATTATTAGTAAATGCTTCGCCTATATTAAACTTATTGTCTTTAATGTCTAATCTATAAGCTAGTTCGTTGGTTCCTTTAAACTTAAATAACACTGGCTCCTATAGCTAATAGCTTACGCCGTACTTAGCGTCCTTATAAATTTGGCATGCGTTGTTATAATAATACGCAAAACTGTTAATTGAACATTCTTTTGTTCCTTATAGTGCACTATTATCCCTCTGTACGTACGTGTCCCCTACTGGTTGGGTTTTCTTTACTGCGTAGTTACTCTAACTACCTCTATAGTCTCTGGCGAAATAACCCTGTTTTCCACAATTTATACAAGCCCTATTTTTAAACTATTTTTTTTGTTATGGAGTCTGCCTAAATGTTTTCTACTGCTAAGATCCCTGGTTTAGCCTCTACTCCTAGGTCCTTTAATTACTAGATCCTTAACCTCTAGGTTTCTATAGTTTTTTTTCCCACCTTTAGGTTTCTTTAGTACTACTTAGGTCTATTAGCTCTGCGCTATTCCATAGTTTTTAACTCTATATTGGTTGTTGCGTACTCTGCGCCTTATATAACTATAGAACTCTGTCTTGCCCTTTCTTAGCTTGTTCCCTTTAATAGATCCTATTATTAATCTTTATTAACTGGTCTACTAACTCTCTTAGAGTATCCGCATCTTCTATTAGGATAATTATGTCCTGGACTTTAGCCTTAAGTCCTTGCTTATACTGTGCTATAAGCGCCCTGTTATTCCACTTAACCTATATAGCTAGTGTTTAAAACTGCGTTATATACTTAATTGCTAAAGTGCGTTATACTAAGTTCTGAAGTTTTTGTTCCGCTGTTATGGTTGCTTTAGGGTCTTTAAATATTTGTGTTAACTGTTCTGCGAATCCGTTCTAACTTGCAAATACATACCGTACATCCGGGTTAGTAGTCGTTGCACTATTTACTTATATCTCTGTAAGGTAAGGCTTAAACCACTCTAGAGCTCCCCCTAATAAGAATAGTCCTGCGTACGCTACCTAGTCTGTAGGTGTTGCTAACTTCGCTCCTTCTTGCGTAACCTTAAAATGCATCTGCGTAAGAAACCCTTTAAGCTTTAACTTCTCTCCTAAGAACCGTTTGATTAAAGGTAACTTAACCTTTACTACTCTAATTCCATTAATGCGTTCTTTAAGTAGCCTGCTATTATCCTATAAGTAATTAACTACTTCTTATAACTAACCTCGCGTAACTACTTAAGAATCTGTGTCTGCTATACTAGTATCTCCTAACCCTAAGGTCGTGGCTGCCGTCGACGTTGTTGTGACTGGTGCTTTAGGTGGTATGTTGTTTGATTTTATTTAATACCGTAACCTTGGTAGTGAATGTGTAACGGAATCTTGTAGTAGGAACTACGGTGGGTCCTATTATTAGGCTAGGTATGTAGGTAAGAACAGTGTTAACAACATAATAATAACTAGTGGAGTAGTTGCCTAATAGATTAACTCTAATTGTATTCTAAGATTTACTATAAAGAGAGAACTATCTGGGTAGGGACTATAGTCCTTTAAATACACAACTATACGCCTAAGAAATCCCTTCGCTCCGCGAGGTACGTGTTGTACGTGTTATACGTACGTTTACTACGTTCTCTGCGTTCCTTACGTAGCACGTTATATAACTCGGCTACTATTCCTCATTATATGGTTCCACCGGATCCATCCTAGACCGTGCCTATATTAACTAACTAGCTTCCTCTAACTCTTCTCTAAGTAGTTGTAATATCGTACTTAAAGCGTCCGTAACAAAAGTAGCTCTTACTCTTTTGTAACTAACTACTAATACTAAAGTTTGCACTATATTATCTTACCTATATACTACCCTATTTTAGTTGCCTAGACCTATTCTAGTTACCTATACCTTCCTCGTATATATAGAGACTTTAGGGCTATATTTAAAATTAAGTCGCTTGTTTAATCCCTATATATTATAAAGCTTAATCTTTTAAATCCCTCTAACTTTTATTTTCTCGCTAATATTTTACTTTTCTATGGTTTTTTAGGCTATAGTACTAAGTTATCTTATATCTTTTCGTATGTTAATCTAGTTAAATTTACTTTATTATATCTTTTTATATATAGGATTAAAACGCTGTAATAGAGTTTTTACTTACCTATCCTAATATATATATTAATTATTATTATTATTATTCATTGCTTAACGTCTAATTTGGATCCCTATTGGGCCTACGCGGACTACTCCTTATATACATATGGGAAGAAAACTCTGTTTGGGAAAACCCCGTAATCTATCTCCTAGTCTTTTAGGACTTGTCTATTTAACGCCTATAAGTTACCTGTAGTACTTTACTACCTTACTTTTTAACCTTTTTAGGAACTACTACTGCCGTGATAATCCTATGGACGCGCTAGTATCTTAGACTTTGCTTTACCACTATAAAGTTATTAAGGCGCCTATTGCTCGCCCCTTTACCTTCTATTACTATTTTCTTTATAATCCGGAACTAGTTTAGTATATTTTAGCTAATAAGCTACTAGGTAGCCGCCTTAAGGCCTTTTTATATTAAGAGTAGTATATTATAGTTTTCTATGCTAGCTACTAAAAGTATTACTTCTTAGTTGGTGCGTAAGGGATATAGCAATATTATATATTTTAGTATCTGTCTTAGCTAGCTATATTTACACCTTAGGCTACTTACTAGAATACCTACCTAGTAAAGCTAATCTTTTAGTTCTATTATTCCTATCTTTAAGAGTATTACTGTTGGGAATACAGGCAAGTTGCCGTTATGTATCGCCGCGGCACTAGCGTGGCGAGGAGCCTTAAGCTCCTTACCCTTCCTTAAGCAGGAGGGAGATATAAAATAACAATTATTATACTATCTACGAACCGTAGCTACGTGATATTACCTTGTGTTACCAACACTGATTAGTGGTTAACTTTGCTGTTATACTATAGAATAGCTAGGTATTCCACCAAGAAGAGATAAGCTACTATACCAGTGCTACTCGTGCTAGAGGAAGCTGTCTTTTAAGGTTAGAACTGGTCCTAAACCTTAAATAGAACTCTTCCACAAATCTAAGAATCTAAAGGCTAGAACTAGTCCTAAGCCTTTCCTAGATTACAGATTCTTGTGTCTATTATGTAGAATAACACGCTTTACGAGTCTTCGCGATTTAAGGCTAGAACTAGTCCTGAGCCCCATAATCGCAAATATACGTCATAAACGCATACTAAACAACGAACGCGTACTAAACGATAATCCCTATACTAATAATACTTCCCTCCCTCTAAAAACATGGCTACGCCTACCTTAAATGACTGGGAAGACTCCTTACCACTAGGGGTAGCTTTATACACGAAACTTATTAATAAAAATTGGGACGAATTTACCTTTAATATAATAACTTATACCATAAAACAAGTTAATAGCTTTCTCCTACACCGTATTATATTCTACTAAAGTAGACACTACGCCGATCTATAGCTATGGGAATATTTTAGGGAGGATTTTATAGGATGGACCGCTAACACCTAGGCACTTAGTAATGTTAATATTATTTAGAATTTTCAAGACTTCCTCCATAGGAATAGGGTATATGTTGCTAAAAACAGCAACCTAATTACCAGTAATATCCAGGCCGTTATTATTAGTATAGAGGAACCAGTATAGACGGAAGCTAAGATTATATATTAACTATAGAAACCTAGAACCAACCCGTATTCTTTAGAAGGTAACTTTAATTTAGAACAAAACCCCTAGAACGCTACTATCCCACCTAGAGGTGCTCTCCCACTTGGAGGTGCTCTCCTACCTAGAGGTACTCTTTCTCTACCTCTACTGCCTCTAGCTCCTCTACCCTAGCCAACCGGTGAGCCTCTACTATAAGAAGTCACGAACCTGATGAAGGTATATTTGGACGAGGAGAAGAAGTTTGGAGGAGAATTATACAATATACTCAGAACAAAACTATAGGTCTTTTATAACTACTGCAGCAAGGTTGGAATCTAATGCTATTAGTTTTATTATGCTTTTTTAGTTATATTAAAGGGACGGGCGGCGATATTTTATTATAACTATATTGCGGGTAGAAACTATAGCTTTAATATAATACTTTAGCTTACTAGAGCCCACTTTAAGACTAATAAGAATCGCCAGCTTTATATATCCGAATAGCGGGAGACTATGTTTTAAAGAGTTATCGCTTCTAACTTAATAAAGACTTGTTTAGAGTGCCTTTAACTACTCTTTAATAAACTCTAGAAAATCTAATGTGGTCTTACTAAAACTTACTAAAATAAGAACAGCCTAAGGGACTAGGTTATTTTAGCATGCTATAGCGTTCCTAAGTGCAACTTGGCGCTATATAAACCTATAAATACGTTTAAAGGAGTATATGCTAAGCTACGCTCCGCCGTAGGTACTATAATGCGAATATAAGAATCTTAATAGTTCTATACCAAAAACCCTACGCAACTAAGTATTCCTAACCAATATGATCACAACTGGACTGACCGTATATATAGTAGCCGTGGTAGGGAATACGGTAAAGGGTACAATTAATATTAACTATAAGGTAATTATAGAGGTCCTTATAGAGGTTTATTTTAAAATAATTGCTAGAAGAAGTACTACGTTTATAAAAAGCTAAATTGCTAGTTAACTAGATACTCCCTTAATAAGTAAAAGGAGGTATATAATAAGTTCCGTCAGAGTATAAGAAATATTAGAAATTATAAGGTTACTATAGCCTACTTCTAAAGCTTCCTAGTTTAATATAAAGGCGTAGAAGACCTTAAGGGTAAGGTTAATAAGACTGAACAGCTCCTTATAGATATAGAAATTAAGGACTACTCTCCTAACTAATACTTTACTAAGTATGGTAAGGTAGATGGCATATAAACTATTGCTGTTCTTAATAACCAATCTACGCTCCATTCTATTACGAAGTTAGATATCTTTAATAAGCCAAAGAAGAGCTCCATATTCTCCTTTAATAATAGATACTTGGTAAACGTCTTCTATAGTATTATACCAGATACTAGAGCCGCAGGAGTATCTATAGTAGGAGAACCTTAAGTTCAAGCTCTTTAACAGCTTAATAGCTCTGTTTAGATTAACTATTTAACGGCAGGCCAATACACGATTTGTTTTGGTAAGGGTACTATAACCTCTCTTGGCATAATTAGGGTCTAAACCCCCTTAGGGTATATTACCTTCTATATTATTCCTACAAATACCCCGTTTCTATTTTGCATTAAAGATATAGATAAATTAGGCGTTAGGCTTAATAACCTTAAGAATATACTTATTTAGGAAGACAATTGGGTGCCTATTATATGTAAGTAGGGTTACCCCTAGTTGCTCCTTTATTAACTAGAAAAGAGTGTTGCTTAGAGCCACTTAACTAAGTTAGAATTACGCCAACTACACTATTATTTTAGCCACCTATCCGTTCACTAATTACTTAAGGTTCTTTAGTGAGTAGGCTATAAAGTCAAGGTTAAGGTAATTAAGCACCTTATAAAGTACTACTATTACTGCCAAATAAACCAGAAGTTCCCTAGCCGATTTAAGTTCACCCTTAAAAATAACTACAACTTTAACTTCTATATTATTGTTAATGTTATATATCTTAGCGGAAATCCAATACTCTAAGTTATTAACTTCTTAACCTCCTTCTAAGCCGCATGTTTTTTAAAGGATATGTTAGCTAGGAATATATAGAATACCCTTTAATTATGCTAAATTAATATCTACCTAGGACCCCCTAATTAAATTATCCATAATATAGGAAAGAACTTCTCATCTACAGAGTTTTAATAATAGATAAAGGCAATAGCAATTAAGGTTAAGGAAGTCCCTATTAAGGTATATAATAGTATTGGAAAAGTAGAGCGATATTACGCGCTATTACGCCGCGTATATAAGATTATCTCTTTAGAACTAGAAAACACTAGCGAAGAACTTACCTTATAAATAGCTATTAAAGCCGTTAATAATTCCACTGGCCCGGATAGACTTATACCCATATTACTAGTCTTTAGCGCCTACCCTTAAATAACTAACAATTCTCCACTATCTCCTTCCGTTGTGCAACGAGCTGAGGCTATTCGCAAGGCAATAAAGGAGGTGTGACGTCTCTATGCTATACGCCAGGTTAACAATGCACTAGGAATAAGAAATGGCCTAAACACCTTAACTACGCTTAATCTGCCACTCCAGTCTAAGGTACGCGTATGGCGTAAAAAGGGAGGGTGGTTAGGCCCACATTAACTTATTACAATTAATAGTTAAACTTGCACTATTTAGATGCCTTATGGACCCACTTAATTCCAATTAACTGTTATTAAGCCTTACTATAAAGATAACAGTTCTAAGCCTTTATAGGATGCCCTAAAGAAGAACCACAATTAATATACTCTAAAAGGCAACTACAATTCTAATATAATTATAGTAGAGGTTCCGTAACCACGACGCGGTAGAGGTTACCTAAAGGGATTATAAAATCGCTAATATCTTATTAATTTTAAAGAGTAATTCGTTGCCGCCATTAAGAATAGAGTTAAGTTATTAATAGCCTTTATAACAGCTAAGGAGAAGGCTGACTTTAAGCTCGCAAAACAGCTCTAAAAGAAAGGTTGTATTATAACCCTAAAGCTCCTTTCCAAGCATCCAATAAGCAGGAGATCGATAGTCTTATTATAAGAGGAGTCTTTAAATTTAAGAAGTATAACCTTACTAAGTTTAATAGAGTTCGCATCTTTAAGTTAAGAATGGTTAATAAGATTAAGGGCAAAGCTATTAATACCCTATTTAAGAAATTAAGGCTTATTATCTAAGGTTACAATAATAATAGCAAGGAGGTAATTCTTACGTAATCTCCTATAATTTAATAAGCTAGTTAGCGAGTTATTATTATACTAGCTCCCTCCTTAATAAAAAATAAAATAGCGGTTTATTTATGAGATATCACTTAGGCCTACACCCAATTAAAGACGCACCTTTAGCACTTAATATTAGCATACCTTCTAGAGCAAATTCGTCACCAATATCCTAAAGATACGATTATAGTTGTGCTTAAGCCATTATATAGAATCGCAGAGGCAGGAACCTATTGGTGGGCTACCTATAGCAAGCACCATAAAGAGAAGCTTTTAATAACTACTTCTATATTTAACCTATGCTTCCTAATCACAACCACAGGAACTCTATTTAAAATCATCAGCATGCAAACTAATAATATAATTATCTTAGGAGACAACCAATTCTCAGCTCTTAAAGAAGATAAGTTAGTAAAGGCAAATCTTATAGCAAAGCTAAAGGAAAAGCTTGATTTAACAACACTATTACTCTTTAATAGATATACCCTCTCCCTAAACAAGGATTCTATTGCTTTGCGCTAGAAGGGTTAAGGTAAGAAGATTAACGTTATTAACACTAATTCTCTAAAGCAAGGATACGTAGAGTAACGCGCTTATAGAGCCTATATTACTTCTATCTATTAACCTAAGGCTTCCTTTGATCTCTCTATTGCCGCTTAATACTAGGAACTAACCAAAGATAACGTTCTTGCCCTAAATAAGCGTCTTTCCTGGCAAATAAACCATCTTAATTGGGGACTACTCTACGTGCCTATTAATCTTCCTACCGCTAAGCTCTTTGTATTTATTAATAGGTCATTTATAAATAATAAAGATTTTAGCTCCTAGCTGGGATATAAGATTATTATTACAAATAAGTCTACTAGAGAAAACGACTTTATAATCTACAGTAATCTTATCCATTAGAGCTTAACTAAGAGTAAGTATATTACTTAAAGCGTTCTAGCGTCAGAGATATATAGAATGGTTAGCGGAGTTAATATAATAATTGCAATTAGAACTACCCTAAAGATAATTATAGATTAACTCAAACTTCCTATTATCCCTATAATCGTGTGTACCGACTTATATTCCCTCTATAAGTGTTTAGTCAAGCTTAGTACTATAAAGGAGAAGCGCCTTATAATTAACATTATAGCACTTTAGTAATCCTACAAACAGTAAGAACTCTTTAAGATTTAATAGATTAACGGTTAAGATAACCTAGTAGACGTAATAATAAAGGCAAACCCAAACAAGGCTCTAGAAACGTTTGTTAACACAAACACTCTATATATATAAGTTAAAGGTTGGGTTAAAAGGGAGTAGGAGTATAACATTCTATAGACCCTAACTTAAACTAGCTAATTAGGATTTTCCATCCCTAGGATAGAAAATCGCTATTGGCTCGCTTACTACTAGTGCCTTGGCGGCCCTCTTAATAAGATGTCTACCTATAACTCCTAAGTAAGAAAGCACCACGTGCTAAAAGGCAAATTTTGGGACAGCGAGACTTATATTACAATGGCAATAGTAAGTAAGGAGGATTGATATTTGTTACGCTAGTTGAGCGGTATATATATGTAGATAGCAACCGCAAAAGAAGAGTTGCCAGTGTTGGGAATACAGGCAAGTTGCCGTCACGTGTTACCGCGGCACTAGCGTGGCGAGGAGCCTTAAGCTCCTTACCCTTCCTTAAGTAGGAGGGAGATATAGAATAACAATTATTATACTATCTACGAACCGTAGCTACGTGATATTACCTTATGTTACCAACAATTACTATTATATTTTCTATCTTTATTAGGCCTTCTTGGAGCCCTTAGGTATTTACCCCCTATAGCGTTAACTATACTATAGCTCAGCTTTCTCTTACCTAAGTTAGCCTTTATACCTTCGCCTTTTATATATCTCTTTAGCGCTAGTCTAACCAGTATTATATTACAGTAGATAGTTTTCTAGTTTTCTTTTATGCTCTACTTTAGCTCCTTTCTCTCCCTTATTATTATCTTTAATAGCCTCTTACGCGTCTCCTTTCCTTCTCTATATAGGCCTAGGCCCTAATACCACACTATTTTTCTTTTACTTTCTCTACCTATTTTTCTAGTATATCTTCCCTACTTTAGGATTATTAGTTTCTTCTCCTATAGTGCTCCCTAGGATCCCTTTATAGTTTATTTAGGCGTGTCTTAATATACTTTATAACACTAGAGTTACGTTCCTTTTATACCCTTTATATTACCGCGGCTTTAATATATAGTTATAGGGGGGAATATTAGCTTCCCTTTTTAAGCAGTACTATAGCTATTCGCCTACACCCGCCTATTATACTCTGGAGGTAGGCTATTTAAACCTTTTAAAGTAGTTTAAGGAGTAATTTAGGGGGGCCTTTTTTAGTCACTCCAATGGCCTAAATGCTAAATTTATACGTTATAGTTGGTTGGACAACTACTATATATAGTAGGCGCGACCTTTAGAAGCATGGACCCTATATAAAGTTAACAATCCTAGATATAGCAGTGTACTATACTTAGCCCTTATAGGCCGCTTATACTGCATATACAATTTACTAAAGCTTACTATTTACCCATACTCCTAATACTCTTAGGCCTTAAACTAGTTAACGTATTCTGCGGGCAAGCTGCCTATGCGGGCATCCTACCCACCTCAAAACTCACCAAAAATTAAAAAATTCATACTTTAACATCTCAACAACCACTTAATAATAAATTCTAATAATTTAGATTTAGACTTTTATATACGCTTTACAGCTTCTATTAAAGTTGCATCGTAATTAGTTTACTAGTTTTTAAGATATAGTATTTTGGCTTTATTTTGGCTTTATTTTAGCCCCTAAATTATAATATCTTAAAAACTACTAAATTAATTACTATGCAACTTTAATAGAAGCTGCAAAGCGTATATAAAAGTCTAAATCTAAATTATTAGAATTTATTATTAAGTGGTTGTTAAGTATAAATTTTCAAATTTTTGGTAAGTTTTAAGGTGGGCAGGATGCCCGCATGGGCAGCTTGCCCGCAGAATACGTTAACCCCTAAAGCCTTAAATATAGATTATATGTTAAATATCTGCAGATTAGTTACGTTTTCTTATAAAATGGATTAATTAGTACTTCTTTAGTAAGAATTGGACTCTATATTATCTTGCCTATTATATATAGGTATTATAGGCTTTCTCTAGTATCCTATGGTTCTCTGCGGCTATTGGCCTATATATAATTAAGTTTATATTATTAATAAAACCTATCCCTAGGTCACCCCTTTTTTAAAGGTATTAAGTAAGTTACTTATAAAGAAAAGAAAGGGTATAGGTAAAAGGGGTAATTCTAATAGTATTTCTATTATAACTATAATATAGGGGCTCTAATATCTACTAAAGACTAATAATATTTCTTTATGGTTTATAATTTTTTAAATAAATTATATAATCTATTCTAGAAAGCCCTTTGCCCTAAGGATATACAGGAGGCGCCTGTAGGGTATATTATTATAGGCGCCGCTAATATTTAGGCTAAGTATTAATACTACAAAGTCCCTTTATATAGCCTATATAGTTTTAATAGTAGCAGCGAGTAGTATAAGTGCTAATAGAATTAAGCGGTTCTTTCTTACCCCTATTTAACTTTATAGTAGTAGGGCGTATTTCTCTACCGTGTCTACTATATAGTCCGCTATAACCCTTTCTAGAATCTTACTAAGGGTGTTTTTTAAGGCAATAGGGCGGTAGCTTCCTAGAATTAAGTAGTTTGCTTTACCTTCTTTTTATAAAACCACCGTTATTATAAATCTTCTAAGTTATAAGTAGTAGCTTGTTATAAAGTATGCTTTAGCTATATTTATAAGCTAGGGTACTATAAGCGGTCCATAGGTCTTTAAGGCCTTATTTAGAATCCTATTAGGTCCTAGTGCTATATTATTTAAAAAACAACTAATAGTTCTGGCTATTTCTTCTATTATTATATTGCTGTTGACCTATAGGCGAGTTATTAATATTTTACATGTAATATTACTAAGATGTATTAGAACTAGTTAGAGGAAAAACCTTTCTATAAGGATCTTTGCCTTATTATTATTATTATTAGCGGCCTGTAATTCCCCTATTCTATATAGGGGTAGTAGATATAAATCCTCTGCTAGGCGTTCTGCCTTATTCTTTACCTATTTTGTTATAGTCTAAAGGCCTTTATTATGGGGGAGGCTCGGGTTGAAAGTGTACTTATTTATAAACCGTTTTTAGTTATTTATTACTTCTTTTTTTTAGGGTATTCTTTAACTGGTTTCTTATATCTTTATATTATTTCTTATCTTTAAGGTTGTAGCTACTTATATATTTCCTTTTTACTTATTATTAGTTGGCCATAAGAGCTATATATTATGCGGACTATGCGTATCGCGCATAGGGGCCTAGTTTTAAAATTGGGTAGTGCTTTTCTAGCCTATTTTTAATTGCTGCCTAGATCCTTTCTAGTCTTTAGTTAATTTCCTTAGGGGTAGCCAGTAAGCCTTGCTTATTTAGTATTAGGTAGATTTCTTCTAAGTCTTAAAGTTATTACTTAACTATATTAAGGAAACTATCTATCTTAAGCTTCCTTATTGCGTATCTTTTACTATTTAGTTGCGCCTTAATATTTAGATTTAGCTGTATCTAAATGGGGATATAGTTTAAAGTAAGTGCCTATTCTTCTTTAGGGATATACCTTTTAAGTCTCTAATATAGGCCTTCGTCTATAAATATAAGATTAATTATGCTTTTAGCGGTGCCTTATTACTATATAGTTGCTTTTAAGGGGGTAGCCAGCTTAAGGCCTTAGATATTTATAGCTTTTAGTAGGCACTTTGCCTATTATTTAGCAGTAATATAAATGCCCCCCTACTATAGATAGTAGAGGTTTATATCTCCTAATAGAATAAACTCTATGCCTTTAGTTTCTAGTAGGCTTATTACTAATATAATATTCTCTATTTATAGTACTCCTTTAATCCTAGGGTTATATATATTAATAATTTATACCGGACCCTTATATATTTAGATTATTATAACTATAATATCTAGGTTAACTGCCTACTATAACTATAAGGCTAGGCTAATAGCCTTACTAATTATAAAGCACATGTATATAACTGCTTTTAGTTTATATAGGAGCTAGAATCCTTAGGAGCAGTATATTAATTATATATAGGTATTATAATACGGCTCTTATATAGTAAGGATATAGCATTTCTTTAGGTCTAAACTATCTAGTAGGGGCCTTATAAGACAGTAGTTTGTATTACCGCAGTTATACTATATAATAGTTAGGTAGCCAACCCTTAGTAAGGGACATTTAACTTTTCTTCTTTTTTTACTTCTTTTATTTCCACTTTCTTTAGAATGTTTAGAGCTTCCGTCTTCTATATTTGCTTCTTAGTTACTACTTATATTATATAGAGCTTTTTATACCTATATCTTATATTCCTACTAGCCCTTCCATATTTAAATTAATTATTATCTTAGGTTCCTCCCCTATTCTTACTAGTCGGCTATATACCCTTTATAGGCCGGCTAAGCATATTATATTTACCGCGTTAAGTCTAATTCTTAATTATTCTGGCCTTAAGCTTACTATAGCTATTTATAGGGGTCTTCCTACGGGGCGTCCTCTCTCTTATATTCTATATATCCCTTATATCCCAATTTAGTCTAGTAATATTACATAGTATTACTTCTAGCCCGTTAAAGCTTAGGGTAACTAGCTTAGCCCTATAATATTAAAGGTAGGGAACGCTAGAAAGGTACCTGCGTCCCCCTAGCTTATTACCTATTATTTCTATTTATATAACTTAGCGTATAGTTATTCCTATAGCTATTAAGCCCTTACCTTCTATCTCCTGTATTTAATATAATCTTCTTTCTCCTACACCTTATATGTACTTTAGTGGTAATTTACGTATTTTATTTAGTCTTAGTTTATATAATGTTTTATATTATAGGGGCCTATATAGTGGCCGCAGCATACCTATACTGTATATGTAGATTAGGTATATCCCTATTATATATAGCAGTAGTATTATTTTAGCCATAGTCTATAGTTATAGAGCCTTATATTATATATAAGGCCATTTATAATTATTCCTTTTTAGATAAGAGGTTTTTATATTCCTAGTATATATACGCAAATAATAAGGGAGCTATATATTTGTCTAACGTCTCCCTAGCAAGTCCCTAGCAACCCTTATATCCTCTTATTATTCTTATTATATGCTTAGTTTATATTTTCCTATTAGAGCTATTAGATTTAGGTAATCTGAAGTCCTAGTATTAGGCGTTCTGTTAATTTTACTATCTCCTATATAGTTGCTATATTGTCTGCCTAGCAATTCTTTTCTATTTTAAGGCTTATAGGAACCGCTAGAACTTTAACTAAGTGATCTTTATAAAGCACTTTTATGCCAATATATTCTCCTAGCCTATCCCCTACCCTTACGGTTTATTTCTTTGCCTATTAGTCCTTTAGGGTAACTCTAATATCTCCGCTTTTAAGGTATTAGACTATAATAGCGTCGTAGATGTCTTTACGAATCTTTATAAGAACTTCTATTTCTAATTATCTCTTAAGTCCCTCTAATTTTTCTATATTTGGTTATATTATAATTATATAGCCGGTTATTGTCTTAAGGGGGGTGGGTACCCTATGCTATAGAAGCGCAGCTATGGCGGCCTAGGTGCGGTTTACCTATAGAGAGGGAAGTTGTTTAATTTTAATTTTGCTTAGCCGTTAGAAGATTTAATTAAGGGTTTGCTAGAGGGGCGCCTAAGGTTCGCTAAACTAGCAAAGCCATTTTACTAGCTGTATTAGTTTATTATAGCCAATAGTAACTCCCCTATAGTTCTAGATACTAGACACGTCTAATAGGCTTTATATTTTATCTAATGCCTTCTTAATAGAGGTCTTTCCGCTTAGTAGTATAGTATTTACTATCCTTCTTATTATAAAGAGCTATTATTAGGTATAGTTCTAACTGTAATAAAGCCTTATAGGAAATACTACGGTAAACTCGCTAATAGGCTAGGTGTATAGGTAAATAAGAAGTTAATAATATAATAATAACTGGTGGAGTGGTTACCCAAGAGATTAACTCTAATTGTATTTTAAGATTTACTATAAAGAAAGGAACTATCTAGGTATGGACTATGGTCCTTTAAATACACATTATAACTCCTATAAAAGTTATTATTCTATTGCTCTATCTACTCTATTTACTCTATTATAGATTATATAGATTATATAGATTATATCTTATAACTTACCACGTGACTTGGTTACCCCTTATCCTATAGTTTAACTAGTTTTAGCGCTTCCCACGATTTTACCACTAGTCCGTTTATATCCTCTCTTAATAGCCGTACTACTACTAATATAAGGTCCGTAACACCATCCCCCTCCTCTTTATCTTTGTCCTTAAAGATATCTCGTATCTTTAAGTTATTTACTAGAGGTATGGTATTCCTATCTTTAATTTAGTAACCTTCCTATTAGCTTATTATACCGCCACAGCATTCTATCTCCTCTATAGTGCGTTATACTTATATAGTTGCACTAATACTATTATTGGGTAAGATTATACCCTTTTATACTCGCTATATGGAGAAGGGGTTGGTGTGTATTACGATCGCGACCCCACTTAACGCCTAACCTCTGGCCTATGCTAAGTATACGAAATTAAACATGCGATCGTCTTGTAACATTTAATCTGTCTCTAATGCTAAGTGTATGTATTTTATTACTCCTTATAGGCGTCTAGTGCCTTACTGATTTTATTTTAGGGTCTTGTGTTTAATCTAAAGCCTCTTATCTTAATGGTAAACTCTTAGGTACCCTAGCAGAGATTTATTATCTTTATACTAAAGAGGACCAAATTTTAGCTAAAGAAAACCAGATTTATAAAGCCCGTGTAAACGCTTATGCTTAATTAGTCCGTCTTAAGAAGATCCGTAAGAAGGTTTGTTTAAAGAAGTAGAAACTTATTTAATAAGGTCTTCTTAAACTTAAGTAGGAGGGGGTTAGAAGGGATTCGCCTTAGGTAGAGAGGGAAACAACTCTAAATACCTTAGCAGTTGCTCCTCTTAGGTCCTCCTTAAATAGCTTGTTCTTTAGTAATCCTTCTTTATTAATATTGCCTAACCTACTTTCCTCTAATACTCCTATACCTTTTTAATAGCGTTTTTAAGGTTATTTAGTGGCTCCTAGGTAGTCTTATTGTAGCCTATCCACTTAACTTTATACTATATTTTATTGTTAATATCCTTATAACTAATTATCTTCTTCTTATCCTCTAGATGTGTCCGTTTTATAAACTAGTAGCTTAATATTTCTATATACTGGCTCTAGTATTATAATATGCTACATAGGGTAGATCTTTATCCTTTCTAGTAAGTTAAGTCTATACATAACTTCTAAGATCTTTACTTTAATCATAAATGGTCTTGGTTTAACGTAGTTTAACTTTTTACTTAGTTATTAACTTTTAAAATTTTTATATAGTAGCCACACTTTATCCCCCTCCTTAAGATCTGGTCCCTTAGATCTTTTAGTATTATAGTACCTTTTTATTTTTTTAATACTAGTTTAGCTATTTCTTTAAGGTGTATATAAAGATTCATTAAGTTCTCCATTCTTTGCTTAGCTGTGCTACTTATTTTCTTTACTTAACGTAGTAATAACGATATTCTTAGCTTATATCCATAATTCGCCTTAAATAGTAATATACCTATCCCTTCCTATAGTGTTGCATTATATATAAACTATATAAATAGTAATAGTAATACCTAATTATTCTGCATATAGTTAATATAATGCCTTCAGTACTATTCTAATATTTAGTTTAGTCTTTCCGTTTAACCATCTATTTATAGGTGGTATACTATTAATATTGCTGCTTAAACCCCTTATTCTGCTAAGAATACTTTTTAGAATACTGCTATAAATCTTAGATCTCTATCTAATATAATTTTTACTAGTGCTCTATATCTTATAAACACTCCTTTAACATAGATTCTAGCCATATTTTCCGCTAAGATTTCTTCTTTATATACTATAAAGTAGCCCTACTTAGTTAACCTATCTACTATTATAAGGATTGCGTTATAATCCCGTCCGGTAATAGGGTCTTTTAACCTTAATAATTTTATAATAAAGTCCTATAGTATAACCTCTTATAGTCTTTCTGGTATCTTAATAGGTTATAGCCCTCCGTACGGCTTATGCCTTATTAGTTTATTTCTTTAGCAATTTATATATTCCTTTATAACTTATCTTACTAGTCTTTAGATTCCTTAAATAATATACTCCTCTTAAAGTCTTAACACTAAGCCTATTGCTCTATTATGTCCTTAAGTTATTCCCTTATAGAATTCTTTTATAAATTCTTCTGTAATACTTCTTAGTATATATATAGCTTCTTAGTACTTATACTGTTCTAAGTCTAGGTCCTTATTTTACGCTTCCTGGATTCTTCTTAACTATATACTCTCTAGTGTTTTATAGGGTTTTTCTTTAACTATAGCCGCTAACTTTAGGTAATTATACCTAATTAACCCATTCCTATCTTTTTATAACATAGCGCCTAATAGTTTTTCACCATTTTATAACTCTGCCTTCCTGTTAGCGACTTAGTCAATTGAGGCACGAGTACGGCAAGAGGGTTGCGCAAGCCTGTACGATTGTATTGTTATAAATAAGGATCTAAAGCTAGAGAAAGGAAAGGGGAAGAGCGGAAGCACTGCTTAAAGTTATATACAATTCTCTGGTTATATAATGGCAATCTGCGGCAACTTGCAGCAATCTAACGGTAATGTGCTAGTACTGTAACATTACCCCCCCTCCAAAAAAGCCTGCCCTTAGGCTTTGTATATCTATATTACACCTATAGGGCGTTCTTGTCTTTATGCTCTATAGGCAACCTATTATCCTTACTGTGCTAGCATTTTATCTACTTATCTAAGTACCTTAGCGGTTTAGGTTTGTTAGGGTAACGGCTATGGAACTTTTGTAACTTGTGGGGACTACCTATAAAATTCTATATGGGGTACTAGGTAGGGTCTAGATTATATCCTTTCCAACTTATACGGTACTTTAGTGTTCCCCTTATAAGTTTATAGGCTAGTATTTCTTTAATTTCCTATTTGCTGTTACTATTAACTTAAATTAGTAGGGGCGGTTTATTCTTTTGTCTAGGTAATAGGTCATTTATAGCTCTCTATAGCTTATTTGGTAAGAAAATAGGGTAGACCTTAATTAAATCTGGGAGCTTTACTTTATATAAGTTACCTTTCTTCTTAAGGACCTTATATGGTCCTGCCATCTAATAGTCTAGCTTACGGCTAGGCCATTCTATTTTCTAGTTCTTTATTATAACCTAGACCTTATCGTCTATGGTAAAGTCAGGCTCTCGTCTATGCTTATTTGCCTACTATTGTATTAACTTTTAAGCCTTTTCTAGATTTGTATGGGCTACCATCCAGGCTTCTTTTAAGCACTTGGCGTATTGCTAGGCTTTCTTGTAAGATAGTTTTTTGTGTATGGTTTAGGGTCCTTTTGGTCTTTTCTAGTCAAAGCTTATATAGGGTAAGTAGCCTATTTCTAGCTAAATAGGTGCAGACCCTATAGAGTTATAGGGTAGGGTTGCCTAAGCATAGTCTATTAGGGGTAGTAGTTTAGCCTAGTTATCTTAGAAGTAGTTAATAAAGGGCTAAAGTCTTTAGTCTAAATATTAATTTACAATCTCCGTCTAACCGTCTATTTGGGGGTAGTATGCTATAGAAAGCTTTAGCTTAATGCCTAAGATTTAGGTAAACTTATTCCAGAAAGCCAATATAAATTACGGCTTGTAATTGGATATAATAGTATCTAGCGGTCCGTAAATTTAGTAGACATAGTAGATATACAGTTAGGCCACCTTTTTAGCATTAATATTCTTATAATAAGGGATTAAGAATGGGCGCTTGCTAAAGCGGTTAACTATAACCATAGCTATATTATATCCGCTATGGTCTATACGTAGCTTATGGAAATCTATAGAGATATACTGCTAGGGGCGCTCTGGTATTAGGAGTGGTTTTAATAGTCCTAAGGTCTTATCTTATGGGATAGTAGATCTATAGTAGCTGTTGTAGTTCTGTATATAATGGTTAATATCTATAACCATTCTGGGCTAGTAGTAGCGGTTGCCAATAATCCTATAGGTCTTATTTTTTCTAGGGTGGGCCACAAAGGCCTAGGTATATACTTTAGCAATAAGCTAAGTCCGTAAGTTCTATTCCTTTACTACTACTAGCCGTTCCTAATACTTAAGTAATCTATTTTTAAGGGACTATAGGCTGGTAATGTCCTTTGCCTTTTTACGGTACTTCTATGGGGAAGGGGCTGTATGTAACGGAACCTTGTAGCAAGAACTACGGTGGGTCCTGTTATTAGGCTAGGTATGTAGATATAAACAGGTCAATAACGTAGTAACAACTGGTGGAGTAGTTACCCAACAGACTAACTCCAATTATACTCTAAGATTTACTACAAAGAGAGAACTATCTGGGTAGGGACTGTGGTTCTTTAAATATATAACCATACTCCTAAGAAATCCCTTTGCTCTGTAAGGTACGTATGCTCTATCTGCTCCATTACGGATTATATAGATTATATAGATTACATAGATCACATTATATAACCTCGGCTACTATTCCTTATTATATGGTTCCACTAGATCTATCCTAGACCGTGCCTATACCAACCAACTAGCTTCCGCCGACTCCTCTCCAAGTAGTTATAATATTGTACTTAAGCTGTCCGTAACACTATCTCCCTTCTCTTTATCTTTGTTTTTGAAGATTCCTAATATCTCCAAGTTGTCTACTAGAGGTGTGATGTCCGTTTAACTAATCTAGTTAATATCATTACTTATTATACCTAAAGCACCTTCTTCTTCTTCTACTGCTTAATGTGCTCGCACTATGGCTGCCATACTATTGCTAGGTGAAATAATGCCGTCTCTATATTCTTGTTGTGCGAAAGAGGGGTTGGTTTATATTATGCTAGTAAGTCCTTTGTCTTAACAACCCTCTTCTTATTTAGAGTGCACTAAAGTAAATATTTAATCGTTCTATAACGTTTGCTTGGTTTTAACGCTAAGTATACACGTTCTATAACTCTTAGTAGTCTTTAAGTTCCCTAAGTAACTTGTTATAAGGTCTTGTGTTTAATCTACCGCTAAGAAGCTTAATAGTAAGCTAGCCTCTATACTACTTGCGGTTTAACGTGCCTTGGAAGAGTCTGTATATATCCTTAAAGCTTAGCGTCTGGCCTACGCTTGTCTTTAACGCCTTAAACGTGTTCGCGAGAAGGTTTGTTCTAAGAAGTGGAAACTGGTTTAATAGGGTTTATTTAAGCTTAGTAATAAACGAGTAGAACTTCTAGAGAAGGAAACAACTCTAAATAGCTTAGTAGGTGTTCTTCTTGGGTCCCCCTTAGGTAACTCGTCCTTTGGCGATTTTTTCTTAATACTCCCTAACCTGCTTTCCTTTAATACTTCTGTACCTTTCCTATAGCGTTTTCTAGATTGCTTAGTGGTTCCTAGGTAGTCTTACTATAGCCTATCCACTTTACTTTATACCATGTTTTGTTATCTATATCTTTATAACTAATAATCTTTAAAACTTACTATTTGTCTTCTTTTTGCCCTCTATACATGTCTGCCTTGTAGACTGGTGGCTTAATATTTCCGTGTGCTGGCTCTAGCATTGCGATATGCTGTATAGGGTAAATTCTTATTTTGGTTAGTAGGTTTAGCTTATACGTAACTAATGAAATTCTTTATGTGATTTTAAAAGGTCCTAGTCTAATATGGTCTAACTTCTTACTTGGTCATTAACTCTTAAAATTTTTGTGTAGTAGCTATACTTTATCTCCCTCCTTAAGATCTGGTCCCTTAGATCTCTTAGCATTATAGTACCTTTTTATTTATTCTTGTACTAGTTTTGCTGTTTCCTTGAGGTCTATATAAAGATTTATTAAAGTCTTTATTCTTTGCTTAGCTGTGCTACTCGTTTTCTTTATTTAATGTAGTAATAACGACGATCTTGGCTTATACCCGTAATTTGCCTTAAATGGTAACGTTCCCATTTCTTCTTGTGGTGTTGTACTGTACGCAAACTATATAACTGGTAGTAACGATACCTAATTATTCTGTGTGTGATTAATATAATGCCTTAGATACTGTTTTAGTGTCTAGTTTAACCTTTCTGTCTATCCGTCCGTCTGCGGATAATACGCTGTTGAAGTTGCTGCGCGAACTCCTTATTCCGCCAAAAATACCTTCTAGAATGCTGCTATAAATCTTGGATTTCTGTCTAATATGATTTTACTTAATACTCCGTGTCTTATAAATACTTCCTTAATATAGATTCTAGTAATATCTTCTACTAATACTTCTTCTATGCACGCTATAAAGTACCCCTACTTTGTAAGCTTATCTACTATTACTAAGATCGCATTATAATCTTGTCCTGTAATAGGATCTTTTAACTTTGGTAAATTAATAATAAAGTCCTATAATATAACTTCCCATGGCCTTTCTGGTATCTTAATAGGTTATAGCCCTCTATATAGCTTATACCTTGTTAGTTTATTTCTTTAGCAATTTAAATACTTTTTTATAACTTGTCTTGCTAGTCCCTAGATTCCTTAAATAACGTACTCCTTTTAAAGTCTTAATACTAAGCCTATGGCTCCGTTATGTCCTTAAGTTATTCCCTTATAAAATAACTTAATAAACTCTTTTGTAATAGACCTTGGAATATAGGTTACTTCTCTATTCTTATACTATTCTATGTCCGGATTCTCTGCCTATACTTCTTAAATCTTCTGTATTTAATTGCTCTCTGGTAACTTGTAGATCTAACCTTCTCTAGTTACTGTAATTTTTGGGTAATTATACCTAATTAATCCGTTTTAATCTTTTTGTAGTAAAGCCCCTAATAGCTTTTTGTTACTTTGTAGTTTAGCTTTCCTACTTAGAGCATCTACTCGTGCATTGTCTATACCCTTAGTGTACTGAATTTCGAAATAGTATTTTATAAGCATTTCCACCCATCTAACCTATCTTTGGTTGAGTTCCTTTGTTATTAGGAATCCTATAAGGTTCTTATAGTCTGTTTTAACTATAAATGGTTTCTCTATGCCTTATAAGAACGCTCTCTATTCCCTTAACGCTGCAACTATACCTAATAACTTCTTGTTATAGATGTTATAGTTTAGTTCTAGTGGTGTTATCTTCCAACTATACTATATTATTAGATGCTATGCGTCCTAATGCTTTTATAGCAAATATGCTCCTAGTGCGAAGTCTAATATATTTGTCTCCACAACCATTTCTAACCTTAGTTGGTAGATCTTAAGGATTGGTTCCTAGGTGAATAACTCCTTAAGTTCTCTAAATAACTTCTTTTGTTCCGTTCCCTATACCTATAGTTCCTCCTTCTTTGTTAACCTTGTGAATGGCTTAATACTTTTTAACTACTGTGCTATAAACCTTCTGTAGTAGTTGCAAAACCCTAGAAACAACTTTAACTGTATAATGTTCTCTGGTTCTTGCCAACTCACTATAGCTTTGACTTTCTTTAGGTCCATGCTGATTCTTCCTAGTTCAATAATAAATCTTATAAAATTGGTCTTTCTTATAAAGAACTCGTATTTTTTAATTGCTACTAGTATCTGTTCTTCTTATAGTCTCTTTAAGACCCATTTAACGTGTTCTCTATATTCTTTCTTACTCTCTAAGTAGATGATAATATTATTAAGGTATACTATAATAAACTTATTAAGGTGTTCTCCTAACACGCTATTAATTCGTTTTTGGAACGTTGCTAGTGTATTTATAAGCCCAAACTGCATAACTAATGGCTTATATAGTCCTTTTTTTTGACCTAAAGGCTGCCTTCTATTTATCTCCTTCCTTAATCTTAACTTGATGGTACGCCCACCTTAGATCTATCTTTATAAAGATCTTTATGTTACCTATCCTGTCTTGGATTTCGCTAATTAAGGGTAAAGGATATCTATCCTTTCTAGTAATGCTGTTTAACTGTCTATAGTCTATATACATCCTAAGTTTTCCGTTTTTCTTTGGGATGAATAGTACTGGATATCCTGCTAATAACTACAATAGTTTAATATATCCCTTTTATAAGTTCTCCTAAACAAATTCCTTAAGTGCCACTAACTCTATTTTAGTAAGCTTATAGACTGGAAAGAACCTTAAACTTGTTCCTGGTTCTAACTCTATCTTATAGTCCTATGCTATATGCTTTAATAGCTTTTTACTTTCTGGTAACCATAACTTTTTACTATACTTGTGGTATCTCTTTGGTATATAACTTAAGCCTCGCTCAGTCTCCTTATATATCGCTCCGACTTAGTACTATACCAACTTGGTTTACTACCGCACTTTATATTATTAAGTATCTTTAATATTAACCTAACCTATAACCTAATTAACTTTTAGATTGTATTTCTATAACTAAGGCATTCCTAGTATCGCCTTGTCTTTTCCTAATAGTAAGATATTAAAAGACACTCTAACTGGTCTCCCTTTAATAGTTAACTAAATAGGTCCTATTTTAAGATTAATAATGCCTCCTCTGTAGGCTATCTAATTTCCTAAAACTGTTATAAGTGGATATAGGTATTTCTTTTGTCTATATGGTAACCCTATCCTTTCCACTATTATTAGTAATATGTGGTTTCTTATTACTCTACTATCTATTAATGCTTTGAACTGCTAATCTTGCCACTTAACTTATAAGTTTAGATATTATTCTTAGATTTCTTTAAGGGTTTAAGGCTCTACTACTAGTTCCCTCTGGTTCTATAGGCCTCCCCTTTTCCTAACTGTTAGCTGCTAGATCCTGTCTATACTTAGTCCACTTTTAGCCAATACTTAGTTTATTTCTTTTCCTCTATATGCTATAGATAAGTATTCTCTAGGTAGTCCTCCTACTATTATCCATCTAGGCATTCTTCCATAAGGAATCTTTTAGGTTAAAGTATTAGGTCCCCTTAACTCTGTACTTCTACTGGGTGCTATCTATATATATACTTAGTATCTCTAAACCGTTTTTCCTCTAGTGCCTAATATATCTTTACTAGGTATTTCCGGTTTCTATCTTTTAGTGCCCTATATATATTGCATATATTATCCACACAAGCTATCCACAATAACATACAATACGCTAGGTAACTTAGGTTAACTCTTAGCTTATTTTCGCCCTTAAGTTTAAACCTATACCTAGTTAACTTAACCACTGGTATTTCCGCTGCGGGTACTAAGATTTATTGCTCGCCTCTCTAGTCCCTAAATCCTTCTTCTAGGTTCCTTAACATTATAATTAACGCTCCTTTAATGTGACTTATGCGTTTTTCCATAATAGGTTAGTCTTAGACAACTTTTTTATCTAGCTATATATAAAAGTCTTCCCATTTATTATTGTATTGTTGCTTATACCACTTTCCGTACAACTAGTTTAGTGTATATGGTTTGTCTATAAGAAAGTACCTTATTATTACTGCGTTGTGATATTCTTTAGTGTATCTTTTTTTAAACCTAACTAGAATGTCTAAATCCTCTTCTTATTCTAATTCGTCCAACTACTTTACTCTAAGCGTCCCTGCACTAGGCCTACTAGTAACTCTTTATACGGGTGCTCTATCCCTTATATAACCTAGTATAGCTAATCTCTTGTCTAGCTTTTGCTCTTGCTATATAATAATTCTTTATCTAAACTTATCCATAGTTTCTTATTTTCTGCGTTTTGCAGCTAGATCCTTAAAGTCTTCTTACTTCTTAATCTTAGTATTAACTTTTTAATCTTTAGGCTAAATACTGTATTTACCTAGAACTGCTATAGTCCTTATTTATTTCTCAAAATCTTAGCTTCCTAATAACGTTCTTATTTATTCCCTAAACTCGTGGTTCTTAAACTTGCGTCCTATACTTATTTATTTGTTACTAAATTGAGTTGCTGCTCTTTCCCATTAGTTTTTATTTATTATGGGTTCTTAAGCTATCCTTATCGCGTCCTACAAGTCTAGAGCTTTCCTTATCTCTTTGTGAGAATCTTGGACCTGTGGCCTTTTACCTTTTACAAGTAGTAAGCTAGCACTAGCAGTTATCTACTTGCTTAATTATCTCTAGATATTACTCCTTCCGTCTTATAAAGCGATGGATGCCGTATCTAATAGTGTTATAATACCCATTACTGATCCGCGTTCTATAGTGGTTTCAGTCTCTGCTTCTATTGCGCTACTAAGGTATAAGTACTTCTAGTTAGCCTCATTTTCTTCCTTATCACTATTAATTAATAAGTACTCCAACTCTATTGTTATTATTGCTAATCTTTATCTATATATTGCTTTAATATCTTAATCTAGCTTATAGAGTTAATCTTATTCTTTATCTAACTCTCTAGTTCCTTTAAGTCTTCTTAACTCTAGCTCTTGCGGCCAATAGCTTGCGCCATACTTAGCGTCTTTATAAATTTGGTATGCGTTATTGTAACAAAACGCGAAGTGTTTAATTAAACACTCCTTAGTCCTGCGCAATATCCCTATATCCGCGTTATTGTACTCTAATAACCTAGTGCCTTTTACTACGTGGTTACTCTAACTACCTCTATAGTCTCTGGTAAAATGACCTTATTTTCCGTAATTTATACAAGCTCTATTTTTAAACTATTTCTCTTATTGTGGAGTCTGCCTAAATGTCTTCTACTGCTAAGATCCCTGGTTTGGCCTCTACTCCTTAGTCCTATAATTACTTAACCCTTAACCTCTAGGTTTCCATGGTTTCTTTATTTATCTTTTAGATTCTTTAGTACCGCTTAGGTCTATTAGCTCTACACCATTCCATAATTTTTAGCTCTGTGTTTGCCGATGCATACTCTGCCCCTTATACAACTATAGAACTCTATCTTGCCCTTTCTTAGCTTATTCCCTTTAATAGATCCTATTATTAATCCTTATTAACTAATCTATTAAGTCTTATAGACTTTCCGCATCTTCTATTAGGATAATTGCGTCCTGGACTTTAGCCTTAAGTCCCTATTTATACTATACTATAAGCGCCCTATTGTTCCACTTAATCTATATTGCGAGTGTCTGAAACTATGTCGTATACTTAATTACTAAAGAACGTTATACCAAGTTTTAAAGCTTCCGTTCCGCTGTAGTTAATGCTTCTGGGTCTCTAAATATCTATATTAGCCTTTCCGCGAACCCGTTCCAACTGATAAACATAAATTATACGTTTTAGTTAGTAGTTGTTATGCCGCTAACTTATATCTCTGTAAGGTAAGGTTTAAACCATTCTAGTGCTCTTCCTGTTAAGAACAATCCTGCATACGCCACTTAATCTGTAGGTGTTGCCAACCTTGCTCCTTCCTGCATAACCTTAAAGTGCATTTATATAAGGAATCCTTTAAGTTTTAACCTTTCTCCTAAGAATTGTTTAATTAACAGTAACTTAACCTTTACTACACTAATTCCATTAATGCGTTCCTTAAGTATCCTATTATTATTTAATAAGTAATTAACTATTTCTTGTAACTAACCTCTTATAACTACTTACAAGTCCATATCTACTATACTAGTGTCTCCTAGTCCTAAGGCAGTTATTACCGACAATGGCATCACGACTAGTGCTTTAGGTGGCATGTTATTTAACTTTATTAATACTATAACTGGGTAGTAAATATATAACAGAACCTTATAGCAAGAACTACAGTAGGTCCTATTATTGGGCTGGGTATATAGATATAAACAGGTCAACAACATAGTAATAACTAGTAGAGTGGTTGCCCAACAGACTAACTCCAATTATACTCTAAGATTCACTACAAAGAGAGAACTATCTGGGTAGGGACTGTGGTCCTTTAAATATACAACTATACTCCTAAGAAATCCCTTCACTCTATAAGGTACGTGTGCTCTATCTACTCCGTTACGGATTACACAGATTATATAGATTATATAGATCACATCACGTAACCTCGGCTACCATTTCTTATTATATGGTTCCACCAGATCCATCCTAGACCGTGCCTATACTAACTAACTAGCTTCCGCCGACTCCTCTCCAAGTAGTTATAACATTGTACTTAAGCTGTCCGTAACACTGTATAATTTGCTTATAGTAGCTTATTAATAAGGTTAAGTTTTATAGTGTTAATAGGGCATATCTTAGCCTTTGTGGGGTCTGTATTTAGTTCTACCTATATTTAGGGGTTAAGATACTCTGGTTATAGTAGTATCTTGGTCTATAATATAATTTTTATGGCTATCTAGTTATCCAGGTCTTGTTTGCGCCTTATAAGGGTATCTATATGGTTAGTTGCGCCTAGCCTATATATAATTAGGAAGTGGAACTAAGATAGGATATCCGCCTAGTATGCCTACCGGGCTATAAGGGCTTTAGTTATTATAAAGTATTCTAAGGCCTTATAATCCGAGACTACCTAAATAGGTTTAGGGGTCCCCTTTAGCTATATATACCAGTGCTAAAGGCTAGAGATAATGGCCAGTATCTCTTTATTATAGATATAGTAATTTAGCTCCGTATTTATTATAGTTTTTAAATAGTATATAATAGGGTGCTATTTTCTATCTAACTGTTTCTAGGAATAGATGGCAGCTATTATACCATTTAAAGCATCCGTTTTTAGTATTAAGGGCCGTTCTAGGTGGAAATAGGCTAGTAGCGGAGCAGGGACTAGCCGCTTTTTAAGTTTGTTAAAGGCCTTTTTATATATATTATTAAAATAAAAAGGTTAGTTCTTTCTAGTAAGGCAATTAAGGGGCCAAGTAATTCTGCTATAGTCTTTAATAAAGCGTTGGTAGAAGTTATAGAAACCTAGGAATAACTATACCCCCTTTACGGTCCTTGGGGGTTCCCATTAATTAATTACAGCTATTTTTTCTGGGTCTGCCTTAATTCCGTCCATACTAATAATAAACCCTAGGTACTTAGTGCGCTTAATACTAAATTCTAACTTCCTAATATTGGCCTAGAGACTAGCTTCGTGGAGCCGTTGTAGGACTTTATAGACATACTCCTTATATTCCAGTTTATTCTTAAAGTAAATTATAATATTATCTAGGTAGGCTGTGCAGAAGTCACTAAGGTAGTTAAAGAGTACGTTATTTATATACCGTTGGTATATAGCCAGTCCGTTAGTTAGTCTAAAAGGTAGTACTTTGCATTTATATAATCTATAGCGGGTCTGAAATATAGTAAAATCCTTAGATCTGGGGTCCATCCTAATTTAGTAAAAGGCCTAGCAGATATTAAGCTTTATAAAAATCTTAGCCTTACCTATATGGGCCAGTGTTTCTTTAAGTAAGGGCAGCAGATATTGGTCCTTGTGGGTTATATAGTTTAGTTTATAGTAGTTAATGCAGAAATGGAGTCTACTGTTTGGCTTTTTTATAAAGAGAATAGGTAAGGTAAAGGGGACTTAGCTAGGCTTAATAAAGCCCTTATTAAGGTTATTAATAAGGTACTACTTAGTAGCCTATAGCTTGTTAGTAGATTACTAGCAAAGGGGGCTATAGCTAAGGGTGTTTTCTTTATTGGGCTTAATCTTAATTTTATAGTTGTATGGTTAGTAAGGCGGGAGTATATTAGATGCTGCCTTGGAGAATATATCCTTAAATTCCTAGTATTGGCAGAGTAGTTTCTGTTCTACTAGCTCCTTATCTATAAGCTTACTTTCCCTACTAAGCTAGTTATAGGCTAGGGCTTCCTTATCTTTAATTATTTAGTTAATTTTATATAAGCTAGTAGTAAAGGCAATGGTATTAGGCTATTTTAAGTTCTAGTAGAACCCTATGGCGCTAATATAGCAGATATTAACTAGTGGGAGGTTTGTAGGTTTCTTTATAGACGTTTTATAAACTATATTTTGCAGTTAAGGGCTTACGGCCCTCCTTAGCTTCTGTTTTATCTTCCGTAAGTTATCTTTCCGGTCTATTTATTTAGTATAGTATTTAATATTCCTTGCTGTTCTTTATAGCTATATAGGGTCTAAGCCAGCTAGCTTGTTACTGGCTTCCTAGGTTTCTAGTGCCAGTAGCGCAATATTAGTAGTCTAGAGGCGGTGTAGTATACGGACCTATTACGGATTAAGCTGTATATCTTTCTTAAAGGCCTGATCCCTATATATAGCATTGGCCTAGTAAATGGCGTCTACCTATAGCCGCATAAGGTTTTTTATTATAATGCTGATTTCTTTTATAAAGGAAGGGGTTAGGGGTAGAGTTTTAGGCCAGATAGGCTATCTACTCTATATGTTAAGCTCTAAGCCTAAATAGGCTAGCTATTTTCTTCCTAAAATCATATTATGGCTTCCTAGGTCCATAATAAGTAAGGGGATATTATACTGCCTTCGTCTGTTAATATAGAGGTAAATCCACAAGATAGTTATAATAGGTGGCCCTATCTATCCGTTATATCCATAAATAGGAATTAGTTTAGGTAGTTCTTTAATAAATATATTTAAAAGGTTAGCTAGCTTTATAGCACACTAGGTGTCTATTAAGGTAAAGGTATTTGCTCTAAAGTTAGCTAAAGTAGAGGTTAAAACTTAATATCTATTGCGGAATAAAGTATAAGGGATAGTGCAGCTTCTTTTACTAACTAGCCGACCTAAATTAACATGTGATATGTTAATCCCTTTTAACCCTAAAGAGGAGTCTTCCTCTAGAGTTCCTCTTTTTCTAACTCTATGCTATCCTCCTAAATTAATAGAACCTTACCTACTTTTGCGTTTATTGGGTAATCCTTTATAATATAGCCCTTCTGGCTATAAGAGAAGCAAACTCCCTAATTACTAAAGGCCTATATATAGGGGTTGCTATATATAGGCCGAGTATTCGCTAGACCTATAGCAGGACTAGCTGTATAGCTAGCTGCTAAATTAGTGACGGGCTGTGCGGCTAGTGCTATAGGGGTTATAGATCTTACTAGGGCGCTACGGCCCGTTTTTATAGTACTTATATTCTAGTAGGCAGAGCTTCTAGTCTTATACCGCTTAGTATATACTTTAATTTAATAGAGGCCCTAGTTAATAGCTAGGCATTAGTCTATAAGTTCCTTTAGCGTTTATATAGTAGTATAAAATAGTAGTATAGCGCGCTATAGGTCTAGGGTAAGCTTATTAAAGAGGTCTAGCATTAGATCTTCCTAGGGGATTTAAGCCTATCTGGCTAGGTATAGAAAGCGGGTCTAGAAGGCTAAAAGGTCTCTATTATTTTTATATTTAGGCTTTTATAATTAAGCCGGGCGTTTTATACTTTAAAGGGGTCCTTATAAATAGAAGATAGGTGGTTAATTATCTCTTCTTTTAAGAGGAAGGGGTCTGCTAAATCTTAGGTATATTACGGACGTAGGTATATCTATACATTACTACCGGTGCGGCTAAAGATGTAGGCCATTTTAGCTTAGGTATTAGGAAAGTAGTCTATATTAACTTTAAGCTTGTCCTGCAATTAAAGCTTCTAATTATTAAATATAGGGTTGGTTCCATCTATAAGCAATAGGGGGTCTATAACCTTCGCGGACCGTAATAATGCTAATACTATACATTGGGCTAGGGCCTTAAGGACTATAGTAAGTCTCCAGGTGTCTAATAACCTATTGCTAGGTATAGGGGTATCTCTAGTTTTAAGCAGCTCTTAGAGCCGTTTAATTTTAGTATTAGCTGCTATAAGCTCTTCCTAGGGGGTTAAGACGGCGACTGTTTTACTATTGGAGGTATTTACGGGTCCTGCAGCGGCTTTACCAGCTGCTGTGTTTCTTGGCATAGTAGTAGGGGTATTAGGTAATTTCTGGTTGTTTGTTTATTTTCTAGGGGTTCTAGTCTGTATATATCCTGTTCTTAGGTTTCGTATTCTATTTATATTCTTTTAGTTCTGTCCTGTTCTTTTTATAGTCTATAGATATTTTTTAAGTTCCTTCTTAGGAAGAAAGAGTAGTAAAGAGCTTTAGATAATGTTAGTGACTTAGTCAATTAAGGCATAAGTATGGCAAGAGGGTCGCGCAAGCCTGTACAATTATATTGTCTATAAACGAGGATCTAAAGCTAGAGAAAGGAAAGGGGAAGAACGGAAGCACCGCTTAAAGTTATGTACAATTCTCTGGTCACGTAATAGCACTTTGCCATCATGTGACGGCAATCTGCGGCAACTTGCGGCAATCTGACGGCAATGTGCTAGTACCGTAACACTTCCTACTAAGTGTGTCTACTCTTATATTCTTAGTACCCTTAGTATACTAAACTTTAAAGTAGTATTCTATAAGTATTTCTAACCATCTAACCTATTTTCAATTAAGTGCCTTTATTATTAAGAATCCCGTTAGGTTTTTATAGTCTATTTTAACTATAAATAGTTTCTCTATACCTTACAAGAATACTCTCTACTTTTTAAGTACTGTAACTATACCTAATAACTCCTTGTTATAGATGTTATAGTGGTGTTATAGTGGTGTTATTTTCTAACTATAGTACGCTATTGGGTGCTATGCGTTCTAATGCTTCTATGGTAAGCATACTCCTAGTATAAAGTCTAATATATCCGTTTCTACAACCGTGTCTAGTTTTAGTTAATAGATCTTTAGGATTAGATCTTAGGTAAACAACTCCTTAAGTTTCTTAAACAACTTCTTTTATTTAGGGAAGCGGTAAATGGACACCCCCTACTGATTAAGTTTAGTTCCTTCCTGATTAAGTTAAAATATCACGTAAATTTAAGTTGTTTGCATCTGCATCGCGAAAATCAAATTGTTAAAATATAACTTTTATGACTGTAACACCTTAATTGCGCAGTACTATGAGGCACCGCGTGAACCTATTTGGGTGCTGCTACCTCTGCTTGATGTCTACGAACTGCCTCTGCGAGAGCGCCCGCGCCCGTCGCGCGCCCATACCTAAAACATTACCTCGCATCTGCCTTACTTATCCCCACCCCAACCTCTAACTGTTGAGAGCCGCCGCGGCCGCCCAACTGGCTCTATTCGCGTTGATCCATCGACTCGTCGCGAGCCATTAGCACTTGAACAGAATAACGGGTATACTACGCGTGGGCGTGGGCGTGGGCGCGGGCGCGGGCGCGTACTGATACAGATGCAAACACCTTAAATTCACGTGATATAACTTGATCAGGAAGGAACTAAACTAAATCAGTGGGGGGTGTCCGCGTATCAATTAGGGGGTGTCCATTTACCGCTTCCCTTTATTTATTACCTTATATCTACAGTTCCTCCTTTTTTATAAGTTTTATAAAAGGTTTAATATTCCTTAACCACTATATAATAAACCTCCTATAGTAGTTGCAAAACCCTAAAAACAACCTTAACTATATAACGTTCTTTAGTTATTGCTAACTTACTATAGCTTTAACTTTCTTTAGATCTATTTAGATCTTGCCTAGTTTAATAACAAATCTAATAAAATCGGTCTTTTTAGTAAAGAACTTGCATTTCTTAATTGCTACTAGCATCTTTTCTTTTTATAGTCTCTTTAAGACCCACTTAATATACTCTCTATATTCTTCCTTACTTATTAAATAAATAATAACATTGTTGAGGTATGCTATAATAAACTTATTAAGGTATTCTCCTAATACGTTATTAATCCACTTCTAAAATATCACTAATGCGTTTATAAGCCTAAATTGCATAACTAATGGCTTATATAGTCCTTCCGTTAACCTATAGATTAGAAAGAACTTTAGATTTATTCCCGGTTCTAGTTTTATCTTATAGTTCTATACTATATACTTTAATAGCTTTTTACTTTCTGAGCTCCATAGTCTTTTACTATACTTATAGTATCTCTTTAGTATATAGCTTAAGCTTTGCTCAGTCTCTTTATATATTGCTCCGACCTAGTATTATACTATTTTAGTAGCTTATTATATTTTACGCCGTTAAGTATCCTTAATATTAACCTGGCCTATAACCCAATTAATCTTTAGATTATATTTCTGTAACTAAGGCATTCCTAGTATCGCCTTATCTTTTCCTAATAGTAGGATATTAAAAAACATCTCAATTCTTCTTCCTTTAATAGTTAGCTAAATAGGTCCTATTTTAAGATTAATAATGCCTCCTCTATAGGCTATTGGATCTCCTAAAATTATTATTAATAGGTATAGATATTCCTTCTGCCTATATAGTAACCCCATCCTTTTAACTACTACTAGTAATATATAGTTTCTTATCGCTCTACTGTCTACTAGTGCCTTAAACTTTTAATCTTGCCATTTTACTTATAAATTAGGTGTTGTCCTATAATTTCATTAAGGGTCTAAGGCTCTATTACTAGCTCCCTCCGGTTTTATAGGCCTCTACTTTTCCCAACTGTTGGCTACTAGATCCTAATTGTATTTAATCCTCCTTAGGCTAATACTTAGTTTGCTTCTTTTCTTCTATATACTATAGATATATATTCTCTAGGTATTCCTACTACTATTATCTATCTAGGTATTCTTCTATAAGGAATCTTTCTAGTTAAAGTATTAAGTTACCTAACTCCTATACTTCTACTAGGTGCCATTTATATATATACTTAGCGTCTCTATATTTCTTTTCTTCTATTATCTAATATATCCTTATTAGGTACTTGCAATATTTATCCTTTAGTACCCTATATATATTATATATATTATCCACACACGCAATCTATAATAGTGTATAATATACTAGGTATCTTAGGTTAACTCTTAGTTTATCTTTATTCTTAAGTTTAAACCTCTCCTGTGTTAATCGAAACGTCGCTATCTTATTTGCTAGTACTAATATCTATATCGCCTCTCTCTAGCCTACAGTCTATTCTTCTAGATTCTTTAATATTATAATTAATGCTCCCTTAATATAACTTATCTGTTTCTCTAATATAGCTTAATCCGGTATGGCCTTCTTATCTAGCCATATACAGAAATCTTTCTACTTATTATTCTTTCGTTGCTTATACCACTTATAATATAGCTCTGTAAGTATATACGACCTATTTATAAGGAAGTATCTTTTTATTGCTGCGTTATTATAACCCTATATTCGCCGCCTTTTAAATAATATAGCACTAGGACTAGATAGGATTTTAAATAAGACCTTAAAGACCTATAGACCACTTATAGCACCCTGGCTTACAAATATAGCCAGAGCATACTTTATAATAGGCTACTATCCATAACTCGGAAGATTTATAATAATGGTTATCTTATTAAAAAAAGGTAAAGCAGACTACTTAGTCCTAGAAAGCTACCGCCTTATTACTTTAGAAAACACCCTTAATAAGATCTTAGAAAGGGCTATAGCGGACTATATAGTAGATATAGTAGAGGAACACGCCCTATTACTATAAAGCTAAATAAGGACAAGAAAGAACCGCTTAACGCTATTAGCACTTATACTACTCGCTATAACCATTAAAACTATATAGGCTATACGAAGGGACTTTATAGTATTAATGCTTAGCCTAAATATTAGCGGCGCCTATAATAATATACCCTATAAGCGCCTTTTATATATCCTTAGGGCAAAGGGCTTTCTAGAATAGATTATATAATTTATTTAAGGGTTTATAGGTTAAAAAGAAATATTACTAGTCTTTAGCGGATACTAGAGCCCCCCTATTATAGTTGTAATAGGAATACTATAAGAATTACCTCTTTTGTCTATACTCTTTCTTTTCTTTATAAATAATTTATTTAATACCTTTAAGAATAGGGCAACCTAGGGGATAGGTTTTATTAATAATATAAACCTAATTATATACGGGATAATAGCCGTAGAGAATTGCAGGACACTAAAGAAAGCTTATAATACCTATATAGAATAGACAAGACGATATAAAGTCTAATTATTACTAGAGAAATACCAGCTAATTTATTTTATAAGAAAACGAAACTAATCTATAGATGTTTAATATATAATCTATATCTAAGGCTTTAGGAGTTAACTAGTATAAGGCCTAAGGGTATTAAGAGTATAGGTAGATAGTAAGCTCTAGTAAAGTGTATACATAGCATAAGCGGCCCGTAAGGGCTAAGTATAATATATTACTATATCTAGGATCGTTAATTCTATATAGGGTTTATGCTTTTAGAGGTCACGTCTACTATATATATAGCAGTTATCCGGCCAACCATAACGTATAGATTTAGTATTTAGGCTATTAGAGAAACCAAGAAAGGCCCCCCTAAATTACTTCTTAAACTACTCTAAAAGGTCCAAATAGCCTGCCTTTAGAGTATAATAGGCGGGCATAGGCAAACGGCCACAGCACTCCTTAAGAAGGAAGCTAATATTCCTCCCCTATAACTATATATTAAAGCTACTATAGTATAAAGGGCGTAAAAGGAACGCAACTTTAATGTTATAAAGAATATTAAAACACGCCTAAATAAACTATAGAGGGACCCTAGGGTGCCCTATAGAAGAATAAACCAATAACCCTAAAGTAGGGAAGATATATTAGAAAAATAGGTAGAGAAAGTAGAAGAAAAATTATGCGGCGTTAGGGCTTAAGTCTATATAGAGGAGAAAGGGAGACACGTAAGAGGCTAATAAAGATAATAGTAAGGGAGAGAAATAGGCTAAAGTAGAGTATAAAAGAATACTAGGAAACCATCTACCATAATATAATACTGGTTGGACTAACGCTAAAAAGATATATAGGAGTTAAAGGTATAGAGGCTAACTTAAGCAAGAGAAATCTAAGCCGTAGCATAGTTAATATTATATGGAGTAAATACTTAAGGGTTCTAAAAAGGCCTAATAAAGGTAGAAAATATAATAATAATACTCTTAAGGATAGGAATAATAGGACTAAAGGATTAGCTTTACTAGGTGGGTGTCTTAGTAAGTAGCTTAAGGTATAAATATAGCTAGTTAAGACAGACACTAAAATATGTAATACTATTATGCCCCTTATATACTAGCTAAGAAGTAATACTTTTAGCAGCTAGTATAGAGAACTATAATACACTACTCTTAATATAAAAAGGCCTTAAGGCGGCTACCTAGTGGCTTATTATCTAAAATATACTAAACCAGTTCTAGATTGTAAAGGAATTAGCAATAAAAGGCAAAGGGGTAAGTAATAGGCGCCCCCTAATAACTTTACAGCGGTAGAGTAAAGTCTATAATACTAGCGCGTTTATAGACTTATTACAGTAGCAGTAATTCCTAAAAAGGTTAAAAAGTAAGGTAGTAAAGCACTATAGGCGACTTGTAGGCGTTAAATAGACGAGTTCTAAAAGGTAGAAAGACGGATTACGGGGTTTTCTTAAACAGAGTTTTCTCCCTATATGTATATAAGGAGTAGTCCGTATAGGCCCAATAGGGATCCAAATTAGACGTTAAGTAATAAATAATAATAATAATAATAATAATAAATAAACTCGTTATTTAGGTATTTATTAACCATAATCTATTTAATTAATTAATTAGTTATTCTAAGAACGAATATTATAAGGTCTTAGTAGAAGAATTAAATAGTTTAGGTTAGAGAAGGGTCTAGTTTTAGTAGGAACGCGCTTCTTTTAGTACTAGCGCATCTTACAAGCATTAGGTTAGGGTATTAGGCTTCTAGCCTTAAATACTTAAATAATATGTAATTAAGAATCGGAAACAAGATAGGTATTTTAACAAGTGGGCTTAATAGTGGCTTAGCTATTTTATGGTCGTAAAGTACTATAGATTATTATAGTCGCTAAGGACCTTAACTAGAAATCTAACTCCTTTTGGTTTAGGTCGCCATTATTTAAAATATTTAATAATAGCTAGCAATTCCTTATTATAGATCTTATAGTTATATTTAGTAGGTTAAGAGAAATTAAGATTTTGGCCCCCACTTTTATATCTCTCTAAATCTACTAAATAAAAAACTTAATGATCTTAAGATAAGACTACTTATAACGTACTTGATCACTAAGAGCGACAGATTACCAAGAGCGACAGCGCAAAATACACCAAAAAACCTAAATTTCAATCTTAAATAACTTAACAACTACTTTATAATATTTTCTAAAAATCTAAATATAAGCTTACATATGCCTCTTTTAGCGTCTCTTATAATATTAGAGCGTATAGTATTATTATTATTATTATTTATTGCTTAACGTCCGATTCGGATCCCTATTGGGCCCACGCGGACTACTCCTTATATATATGTAGGGGTACCACCGGTGACTCGCAGGCGCTAAGCAGGCGAGTCCCAAAAGGCGGGGAGATGGATCACGGGGTTTTCTCAAATAGAGTTTTCTCCCCATATATAAATAAGGAGTAGTCCGCGTAGGCCCAATAGGGATCCGAATCGGACGTTAAGCAATGAATAATATATAATATATATGTAGGGAGAAAACTCTTTTAAGAAAACCCCGTGATCCGTCTCCCTACCTTTTAGGACTCGCCTATAAGGCGCCTATAAGTTACCTGTGGTGCTCTACTACCTTACTTTTTAACCTCCTTAGGAACTACTACTGCCGTAACAAGCCTATGGACGCGCTAGTATCGTAAACTTTGCTTTACTACTGTAGAGTCATTAGGGGGCGCCTATTGCTCGCCCCTTTGCCTTCTATTACCATTTCCTTTGCAACCTAAAACTGGTCTAGCACATTTTAGCTAATAAGCCACTGGGTAACCGCCTTAAGACCTTTTTATATTAAGAGTAGTATGTTATAGTTCTCTATACTAGCTACTAAGAGTATAGCTTCTTAGTTAGTGCGTAGGGGGCATAACAGTATTATATATTTTGGTGTCTGTCTTAGCTAGCTATATTTGTATCTTAGGCTGCCTACTAGGACACCTACCTAGTAGAGCCAATCTTTTAGTCCTATTATCCCTATTCTTAAAAGTATTGCTATTATATTTTCTACCTTTATTAGGCCTTCTTAGAGCTCTTAAGTGTTTACCCCCTATAGCGTTAACTATGCCACGGCTTAGGTTTCTCTTACGTAAGTTAGCCTCTATACCTTTAACTCCTATACACCTCTCTAGCATTAGTCCAACTAGTATTATATTACAGAAGATAGTTTTCTAGCGTTTTTTTATGCTCTACTTTAGCTCCTTTCTCTTTTTTACTATTATCTTTACTAGCCTCTTACGCGTCTCTCTTCCTCCTCTATATAGGCCTAGGCCCTAATACAGCACTATTCTTCTTCTGCTTTCTTTACCTATTTCTTTAATATCTCTTCCCTACTTTAGGGTTGTTGGTTTATTCTTCTATAAGGCGCCCTAGGGTCCCTTTATAGTTTATTTAGGCGTATCTTAATATACTTTATAATATTAGAGTTGCATTTACTTTACGCCCTTTATATTACAGCGGCTTTAATATATAGTTATAGGGGGGGAATATTGGCTTTCTTCTTAAGCAGTACTATAGCCGTTCGCTTATACCCGCCTATTATGCTCCAGAGGCAGGCTATTTAGACCTTTTAGAGTGGTTTAAGGAGTAATTTAGGGGGGCCCTTCTCGGTTTCTCTAATGGCCCAAATACTGGATCTATATATTATAGTTAGCCAAACAACTACTGTGTATAGTAGGCGTGACCTCTAAAAGTATAAACCCTATATAGAATTAACGATCCTAGATAATATAATGTACTATACTTAACCCTTATAGGCCGCTTATACCGCATATACGCTCCACTAGAGCTTGCTGTCTACCTATACTTCTAATACCCTTAGGCCCTAAACTAGTTAACCCCCAAAGCCTTAGATATAGATTATATACTAAAGATCTATAGATTAATTGCATTTTCTTATAAAATAGATTAGCTAGTATTTCTCTAGTAAGAATTAGACTCTATATCGTCTTGCCCATTCTATATAGGTATTATAGGCTTTCTCTAGTGTTCTACAGTTCTCTATAGCTGTTGGCCCATATATAATTAGGTTTATATCGTTAACGAAGCCTATCCCCTAGGTTGCCCCTTCCTTAAAGATATTAAGTAAGTTGCTTACAAAGAAAAGGAAGAGTATAGGCGAAAGAGGTAATCCTTATAGTATACCTATTATAACTGTAATAGGGGGGCTCTAGTATCTATTAAAGACCAGTAATATCTCTTTCTGGCCTATAAACCCTTAAACAAATTATATAATCCATTCTAGGAAGCCCTTTGCCCTAAGGATGTATAGAAGGCGCTTATAGGGTATATTATTGTAGGCGCCACTAATATCTAGGCTAAGCATTAATACTACAAAGTCCTTGCGTATAGCCTATGCAGTTTTAATAGTAGTAGCAAGTAGTGTAAGTACTAATAGTGTTAAGCGATTCTTTCTTGCCCCCATTTAGCTTTATAGTAGTAGGGCGTGTTCCTCTGCCGTATCTGCTATATAGTCCGCTATAACCTTTTCTAAGATCTTGCTTAGGGTGTTTTCTAAGGCAATAGGGCGGTAGCTTCCTAGGATTAAGTAGTCTGCTTTACCTTCTTTTCGTAAGATAACCGTCGTTATAGATCTTCTGAGTTACGGGTAGTAGCCTATTACAAAGCATGCTCTGGCTACATCTGCAAGCCAAGGTGCTATAAGTGGACCACAGGTCTTTAAGGCTTCGTTTGGGATCCCATCCGGTCCCGGTGCTATATTGTTTAAGAGGCGACTAATGGTTCTAGCCATTTCTTCAGTTGTCATGTCGCTGTCGACCCTCAGGCGAGTCACCGGTGTTTCGCCGGTGATGTCACTAAGGTCTGCTGGAGCCGGTTGGGGGAAAAATCTTTCTGTAAGGATCTTCGCCTTCTCATCATTGTTGCTTGTGGCCTGTGGTAGAGCGTATAGTATAGTAGTTGTTAAGATATAGGGTTTAGGGGCTAAAAATAGAGACGTTTTTAAATATCTTAATAACTACTAGACTGCACATTCTAATATTATAAAAAGTATAAGTATAGGCATATAAGAGCTCATATTTAAATTTTTAGAAAATATTATAAAGTTGTTGTTAAGTTATTTAAAATTGAAATTTGGGTTTTTTGGTGTATTTTGCGCTGTCGCTCTCGGTGATCTGTCGCTCTCAGTGATCAAGTACGTTAATAGTTTATAAAATATCTAAAATAATATAGTTTTATATAGTATAGAAGTAATTAACGTTTAAATATCGTACTTCGTTATTAAGATCTAACTATAAGCGGTCGTTGGACACGGTATTAATCTTGGCATTATCGAGTCTGGGTGACTCCTTAATTAGGAGTGAGTCGTGGCTATGCACCAAAACAGCGTCAGGATTCCGTCAAGTTCAACGGCTAAAGGTCCCTAATGAAGGCTTCCCTGAACGCTCGGCCTTCACAGGCTGTCGTCAACCAGTGGCCGGGCCCTCCCAGGACAAAGTGCGCTTTCGTTGGTGATCGTTTAATCCCGTCAAACAGCCAGGCAGATCATTGGATGCACGTCACTGCATCCCCGTATTTTCTTTTCTCGTTTCGCTCGCCTTTCACCTGTCAATTGCCTGTCAATTGCCTTCTAGAACACTGCCAACCGTCCCTCTCGCTGTCTTGAAAATAGCTCTCAACCTCCTGTTCCACTTGCCTCTATCACCGGCGCCTATGATTTCGCCGCGACGATGATAATCCGAAGTCTTGCAGTGTCATAGGTCTTGTTAGTGCAAGTGGCAGACTATGCATCCATCCGACCAGCCACTCCTTCTCCGAATGCGTGCCGCGCCTCCAGGATGTTGCGCATCCACACCCCTGGTGTGCTCCACTACAAAACAATAGCCTAAGTCATGAAATCTAAATTTATTTGCTTGTGGGACCCCAACGAATGCTCCGCCTTTCATTCCTTACTCCCACTCTTTTATCCATACACTCTCCCATTAATCTTCCCACTCTTTTCTCGTCGCTTATACATCGGTTCTGTGCACGAGTCCGGCATCTTGAATAGCCATCGCAGCTGTGGACGCTCCCCAGTGTACGCTGCTGCGCAAGCCACACTTGGGTCTCGGGAGTGTGAAACGTTCTCGTAGCCCCCGCAGCACTCGACCAAGTTGGCTTGTAAGATTTCACATATACCAACACAATCTACCTTCGCTTCTCGCACGCATTAAATCTCGCGCCAGACTTTCACCACACTACCAGCAACCTGTCACGCAAGAATTGATACTGCCTCTGTCCTAACTTCCTGTCGTGTCACCCCACAAAAGAAACCACCAAACCACCACGGCGAGAAAACCATTGCCATGGTTGAGAAGGTCTCATCTTCGTTGTAGGAATTAAGAGCTGGGGCGCACCTCACACTCGTTTTAGCCATTTGGTCCGCAAAGCACTCGTTCGTTTCTCGTGGTTGGCTGCAGGAACTGTCATTTTTGCACCTGTGCTCCCAATAATCGGGACATCTATTCGACAAACTTAAGACATCTCTTGCATCCCAGCTTATATCGGTGTCATCCTCGCAACTTTACATATATTTCCTTCACGGCCCCGTTTGGAGTTGCAGTCATGGCTATTGCAGGCAAGAGCAAGCTTGGGTCCCATCGTCCCTTCCTTTGTATCCTTGGCGTTATTGCTTGGGTCATCACCGCTGCCTCCACGGTGTTCGCGATCCTTGACTCAGCCTCGTTATTTATCGCGAAGATCTCGTTTCGCATAGTGGCGGTTGCCGCTGCTTCATTAGATATGGTCTCGCTCTGCTGTATGGGGTTATTCTTCATACAGAACGTATGGAAAAGAGACGGAATTGGGCCTCAATCCTGGTGTCGACGACGTTCTTTTGCCGTCGCCTGCATTCTTCCTTCTGCAGTATCCCTTGCTGTGTCGCTGGTCACACTTATCTTGATGAAGATAAATTTTAACGAGATTGCTCGCGCGGGGACTGGCAGTTGGACCGATCAACTTGCTGCTAAGTTCGCAATATGGGCTCTAGAAGCTGTTAGTCAAGTTACATTCTACTCTTCAGCGCTCGTCGGTAGTCAAAGTCCGCAGGAGACTCGACAGGCAGTGCACGCTGCAGAATCAAGGGACGGGATGATCTCAGAAGTTCGAGAACCCACACCTCCGACACTCTTGGAAATTTTAACGCCACTCAATACCCAGAAAGGCTCTTTGGGATCTCTCCCATCGCCAACTTTTTCAACTACTTCATCTCACTCTCTTAAGTCCTGGCGAGAGTCGTTGCAGCAAGCTGTTCGTCCTGTCACATCTCAAACAAAACTAATTGGTCGACATTCGTATGGCCGAGAATCCAAGAGCAGTCACTCCGATGCGCAATCGATTGATCTCACTTCCCAGCCAGATGGCTTTGACACGTGGGATACATCCAGCGTGGATTCTCAGGCCCGGGACACCATCATGCAATCAGCACCTTGCCGCGGCACAGTTCTGGAAACTATACCGGGAAGCCGCCCCGCCTCACCAGCATGTGCTTTAGAACGGCCTTTCTCACTACTGTCTTCCGGGCGGAACTCACCTGCGCTTTCCCTTCCTCCTAAGATCTACGCCGATTCATCTCGTCCACCAAGCCCGGCCTTCAGTGAAGCTCACATCCACCCTCTCTTTAGAACCGATAGCCCTACGCCGCCACCAGCCGCAACCCCTGGGACAATAGTTACGGCATCGCCTTTGAGTGGACAGGTCATAACCTGCCCTGCCAGACCTTACAGCCGCATGCGCTCGAATAGCCGCACGCGCTCGAATAGCTGCACGGCAAGCTCCAGTCCTTTGATTAATTCGCAAGGCTTCCACGGTTCGTCATCACGGACGCCTTCACCCCCCAGTCGGGAAATGACTCCTCCCATACCTGACTTTATTTTGACCTCCTCCCCACGAAATAGCTATGGTGGAGAAAATGCACCACTTAAAATTAGTCCACATTCCGATGCAGGCTGGTGAAACAAGCTCTGAATTTTTTTTCTTTATAAATATCTCGGTATCACGTTGTTGAGTTGAATGTGTATGACGATAGAAGGATTCGAAACTAATGTGTAGTCTGCGACTCTTTATGAGATACGATCATTTAAACGAGTCCAATGCTCGATACCCCCTCATTCCTTTAGAATCATCTCCTTAGCCGCCCGCAGGGTTTGAAGAAAGCCCTGGGCCTCTTTCGAACGTCTTTTTTGGCGTACGGGAAGCTGGCGTTGAGACAAGGAGGAAAACGATTACAAAGAAAATAGTTGAGATAGATATTAATTTCTTAAATGTATCCGTCCTGATGCAAACAGTAAAAGTGAAAAGTGTGCTCTGAACGTATTGCTATTTGTGAACCAATTTGGCCTTATCGGGACTCTGGGTTATCATGCTCCTGGACTGTTGCGATTCGTCGCAATATAAATTATGCACAAGGTCAGAATCCTCTCGGAGCCAGCAGTAAGCGATTCGATATTACGTTCTCCAGAATTTGTTTGTACGTCGCACTACCCTTAAAGATAACCAAATTGAAGACCTGAGTTCCTAGATTCGTTGGAACCCTCCTCCGCCGGAGATGTCGCAGATGATCTGAATCAGGGACTAGGAGGAACGCTCCTGTAAAGGGGAAAAAAAGAAGTTTGTCTTGCGGTATTCAGCCAACGGTAACAAGTCAAGATCACGGATTCGATTATCGCTCATAGCCATTATATAGTCGCAGATAGTCTTTGTTGAAATGGTTCGTGGTAGGACCAAAACCCCCAATGCTCCCTCTCCATATTCTGCTTTGGGAAAACTTTACGCCAGCAGCTGCAGGCTTGGTGAAAATCATTGTGGCTGGCTGGCTTGCCGCTATCAAGCATCACGGTTACTTCGGCTAGGAATTGCATGCGTCGATTATAATTGCGACCAGTCGTCGGGGATTGTTTTGGAAATAGCTATTGTAGTGGGAAGATTGCAGTTAAATGCCATTGATAGAATTGAATAGATGGTGTCAGAAAGTGTGCCGTGGCAACAATTCCTTTGGCTTGACCAAGCCTTGTTGGATGACCGGGGTGCTCTCGTTTCGGACTAGCCGCACCAGACCAAACTCCAGAGCTGTCCATCAATACAATCACTCGCATCACTACGGTCCCATATACCCACAGCGACTTGGGCTGCTGGCTGCTCCTCGTCTTGTGCTTCCCTTCCTTTTGACTGGAAGCCAACCGTTGATCGTCTCGTCGTGTCCTCATTACCACCGTTGTCCTCCTTAGCCCCGGGTCGGCGAGCATTTTATTGCTTCTTACCAGGGTGCCTCCTTCACCAACACAACCGCTTCAAAGAATTCAGCTAACCACACCGTTCAAAATTCCCGGTATGTAGACGTATCTTGTCTTTACATCGGGATTATTGAACCTCTTCGCTTCATTCCTACCCTTATTGCATTGTCCGATCCCCACAGAACAAATTTCTAACACGGGACTAGCGGAACCAGCCAACACAGAGTCAGATCTGATTTGTGAGTGACACTATTCCTCATCCCTCTACTGATACATCCTCACGATCGGAGGTCTTTTAGCTTTACTAGAGTCTGCATTCGTAAATTGTTGTGCTTAATCGACTTGGGCTTTGCTTATACAGCAAGTAAATCTCGTTCCGCAGCTGACGCTTGCGAATATCCACAGATTATCAAGCAGTCTTCAAGTATAGGAATTTTGCATTTCAGACGACTAGAAGTCGACATCTCATCGTAAGTTTCATTTGTGATATTGTTAATACTGTCAATATTCAGATTTCGGGATTGCCTAGTGTCTTTTAGACACGCATAATGGTCACGAGCAAGCTAATGAAGTCCTTGTTTAAGCCACATCGAACAATCGAAAAATGAAACGAAGGCGACATCACCCACGATCAGAGCCAAGCACATCACATAGCATGAAGTCAGGTATGTTTCCCCTCCTCGGCGGCCTTGCTGCTTGTCTCTATGGAGAAATTTCTGCTAAGCATGGCTTCACTTGGCAGCCACATCTCTAGAGACGAGGTTACGCAGGTCTAAGCGAGCAAGTAGTCCTACACCTGCGAAACTCTCCAGACTGCAACCATCAGAACCGCTGCATATGACAACGCGTGCTGCCTCACGAGCAGCTTCTCAAGCAACAAATTCCGTTGCTGGTTCTGTTGCTAGCGCAGATAGTCGACGCAGCTCTCTTGCTGAGGCCAGCCAGCAAGACGCGCATTACGACACGGAAAACGACCGACCCGCCAAGCGCAGCCGGGCATCAACAGAAACCGATTCATCTCCGGACGCCGTTTTTCAGTCTCCCGTAAACTCGGTGCAACTTGCAGAAGGCCTAAAGCCGGAATCGCGAGCAAGCTCAAATGAATTGAGGAGATCGACTAATGGAAGCCGATTATCCGACGCTTCCAATGACTCTGATCAAATCGATAACAGCGTCAACAGTATCAACAGTGTCAACAGCGAACCAAATGGCACTCTACTGAAGAAAAGCGAAAGCGATCTGTCAGAAAAGCGACCTCCAATCACACGTCGCGGCAGAAGACCAAAATTTGCATCAACAGAACCACCGCCTGATTCTACAGAGGCGCCACCTGAATTAACAGATGCGACAACCGCGCCGGGGTCCCCGGAACCAAATCTGGAGAATGCCATCACCCAAGATCTCCAAAACGTATTGCCAACAACGAGCCAGGAGCCTGTCAAGATAGTAAAGCGACTTCCAGGACGACGGCGACAACCGCATTCCGACATTAACATAGAGGCTGACCTTCGCCGTCAACTTCAGCTCAAGACAGCATATCGCAGTGTAGTCAAAGCGTTAAAACCTTTGCTTGGCGAATTGGCTGAGAGAACCATCACCGGCCTAGAAAACGATCCAGACTTCCACAAACGAAGTGATCAGTACCATGTGGTCAGCGCAGAACTCGATGACGGTCTAAAGCAAAGACTAGCTGTGCTAGACCACACGCGTGAGGAGAAGCTTGCCAGCCTTAACCGCATTCGAGAGGCCGAAGAACAAATTCAGAGGAAGGAGTTTGAAGTATGTTTTGCGTCCCCGCCTAATAATAATAAAATTAACTATAAATAGTTAACTGTACGTAACCTGCAAGAGGATTTTTTCCTCAAGTGTCTGCATCGCCTTCTCCAGCTTGACCGGGAAGCGAAAGGCCAAGATGGCGTTGGGACCGATGATGAAGTGAGTTTCTGCCACGGTGTAAAATTTGAACAGTCTGACGTGATATCAGGATTTTGTGGTACCCCCAAGACATGGTGTGCAGTATCCTGATAAATCAACGGGGCCTTTACCAGCCAAATTTGACTCTCGTAGTAGAGCATTTATTGAGACCAAAAGAATGTGGAAAGAGGCAGAACAGCGACGCGCTCTAGCAAAAGAACGAAAAGCGTTTTTGAAAGAGAACGCCGATTATGACGACTCTATTGAGAATCTTCCAGGAGGATTTGCAGCTTTCACTGGCCCCGACCGAGAGTACGCAGATGCGTCATACAACGTCGAAACTCTAGCCAAAGCGGCGAAGTTAGTGGAACGCGCAGCAGCAGAGAAAGCAAGAATTAAAGTCATTCCAAATTCGGAGGCTACCGCACTACTTATGCTTGCTTCATTATCTGAGGAGGCCCCTCCTGCGACGCCGATTGAGAAAAATGGAAAAGGGAAGAGACCGGCTGCTTCTACGACTACGACTCCTTCCAGGAAAGCTGGGAATATTTCACCAACTTCGCCTTATGGACCACCTTCAGCGACTTCAACGGCCATGTCTTTGGAGACGGCGAATAGTAGCCCTGCCAAACCATCTGAAACAGTGGAAATCCCGATCCAGGCCCCTCCTACTATAGATACGAATGGCGTCGGAATGCCTAATGGGAATGAAGTGATCAAGAGCGAGGTGCCGGCCAAATCGTACACAAACAAGATAACAGACTTATTGAACAACGAACATGATGACCCTGGACAACGAATGCGTGGAATGAGGCCTACAGCATTGAATTACGACCCACAGCCTCCTGCCAATGCCCCTGCAAACGCAGATCCTTCGACACAGTCCTCTCTTAATGGAGCTTTGAGGAGAGACTTTACAGATGATCGCGGACAAGAAGAAAGATACGGACATACCGCTGAGCAAAAGCCAGTGACCGCTTCCACCGAGGTAAGCCGGTTACTGGACAGGCCTCCACCAGGTGGCCAATTTTTGTCAAATTCCAGGCTAGCTGGTCGGAGAGGGTCTAGAGAAATGACTCCGGAAAAGAAACAATTTTCAAGGCTACGTCAAATTTTAGATCCCAACAGACACACGACCCCGGATAGAGTTACAGACAGAGCAGGCAGCGAGAGCACATCAGATACCTCCAATGCTAGACGAGGTAGCACAGAAAAACCTCATATGGGCCCTCCACCCTCTCGAATTATGATTCCTCATGAACGGAGTGGAAGTGGCTCTCGCCGCTTGTCGGGAAGTCATAGTGCTGTATCTCCATCAACTGGACATTTCCCAATTTCTCAGTCTTCAGTTGATCAGCACGGACAACACGGACAACACGCACAGCATGGACATAATGGACGTCCTAGTTCCATGGAACATGGGCATCGCTCACTATGGGAAGATAACAGAAGGTCAAGTGGGCCTGGCCCTGCCCCGTCGCAGCACCCTCCACAAACGCACACCCCACAAACGCATACCCCACAAACGCATCCTCCACCAACGCATCCTCCACAAGCGCACCCTCCACATGTCTCTCCTTATGGCCCACCACCTCAGGGTTACGCGCCTGATTATAATGGCCAAGCGCGGCCACCACCCCAAGCTGGCCCACAACTCCCTCCCTTCGTTCAGACACCATATAGATATCAGTTCGCGCACTACGACTCTCAAGTTCATCAATATTCAAGGCCTCCTCCTGTCAGCGGTAGCTACGGTCCACCACCGCCGCACCAACAGGGCCCACCACCGCACCAGCAAGGTCCACCACACCAACAAGGCCCTCCGCACCAGCAGGGTCCTCCGCCGCATCAACAGGGTCCTCCACAGCATCAGCAGGGCCCTCCTTCAACCCACCAAAGCCCTTATCCACCCCAACCACCTCCGCAACATAACCAACCCTTCGTCACCACTGGCCCGCCATCATACAATATATACCAACACCAGCCTCCGCAAGGGTACCTGCCACCACCTCCGCACCCCCCACCATTGCAGTATCCGCCGCTTAAATACTCCCAATATGGCGGTCAGCCCATCTTGCCCGCAAACATGGACCCGCGCAATGCTCAACCAGCCCCGCCGTATGGCCAACCCCCACACCCTCCCGCATTCTCCCAGCAGCCGCCGTCGCAGCAGAAACAGCCGTACGAGCACGCGCCTCCGCCTGGTCCGCAGCAGAACCCGCAGCCGGAGAACCAGCCGAAGCGGAGGCAGCGGAACTATCCAGCGATTGCAGGGAGCGAGTTCAGGAGCTACACGGGCCCAAGCCAGAAGCGGCGGACGTGAGGTCGTAGGATTTTTGAGATCTGGCGAGAAGCTCGGTTTCCAGACTAGCGATACCGAGGGTTTTGATGTGGGGTTGTACGTTTGTAGATACACAGTTTCCCTTTTTTTTATCTTTCTTCCTTCGTTTTCTTTTTTTGGAGGGTGTCTGCAGCTGTGCAAGTATTATGCCTATCGCTTTCCCATTCTTCGTCGACGGGGAAAAGCGCGGGGGCTACGCATTTGTTCATCCTTTTGGATCGGAGTCCGGCGTTTCTTTGCTTCCCCTCCCTTTCCCTCTCTCTTACTTGCTCAAAGGCGGGATTTACGGATGATATTTCTCTACCAGTTTTTCCCGCATTTTGGTGCCGAATATTTTTCGCGCGGAACGTGCTGTCGTTTATCTTTCCTACTTGCTTGCTTACTTTGCTCTGCGTTTTTTTCTAATTTTAGTTCGTATGTGTTTTCTCTGTGCGAGAGGAATGGGCTTCTAGGTCTTTCGTGAGCTGCACTGCTTATGTTCTGCGATTCAGATTGAAGTGAAGAAAGAAAAGGGCGGACGGGTAAAACGGGGGGCGATACCCGGACAACAGGTTGTATCATAGACAGTTTTCGTGATTGTTGAATTCCAAAACTTTTTCGCTATAGAGATTTGGTGTTTGATGGGTGAGTGTTGTTTGCGGTTTAAGGCGGGCAAGACCACGCCGCTTGCTGCTTGTCTGATCTATCTACCTATATATCTATGCGTGAATTGATTCAATGCCAGCCCAGTCTACCCAGGAGCACTTCCGCGGGCACGACTACCTCCACTCCACAACTCTGAACTCCCATCCCCTCCCCTCTCAACCCTAAACCTTCCGCCTCACCCTCGGCGTCGGTGTCCACTCCCTCCTCAACCCGCCCGCACCCCCCGCCTCCCCTCCCGTCCCCTTCCCGCCCCCAAACGCACCCCCTCCCTCTCTCGGCGTCCCCACTCGCTCAAACAGCTTCTGCGCCGCAGGCGTCAAGCCCCCCTTCCCCCTCGCACCAGGCGCGCTCACAAACCTCGGCGTCTCCGCCCCCTTCCCTCCACCCAACCCTCCAACACCCTCCCCTTTCCTCTTCCCACCCCCCATCTTCTCCACCATCCTTAAATGCAACCGCTCCCTGCGCCCCGCCTCCCGGATCCGAAACGGGCTCCCCGCTTCCGCGCCGCCGTCGCCACCAGCAAACCTCGCCAGCAGATCCGTCGGCGCAGGTTGCGGGTCCGGCTCTGGGTCTGGATCGGCGTCCACGAAGGCGTACCCGTTCACGCGCGGGGTTGCGCTGCCGTCGTAGCCGGGCTCTGAGGCGGTCGGGCGCGGGCGGCCGGCGATGGCGGCGTTGACGGCGGAGAGGGTTGGGGAGGGGGGCGCGGAGGGGTCGGTGGAGCTGGTGGTGGCGGGAGGCGGGAGGCGGGTGTTGTCGTAGATGACGGCGCGGGGAGGGGCGGTCGAGGAGGAGGTGGAGGCAGAATTCGTGGTGGAAGGGGCCGGGCCGGGCGGGTCGACGGAGTCTGGGATGAACATGAGAGCGTTGCGGGGGGCTATGGGCGCGGTGTTGGGCTGGGCCGGGCGGGCATCGAGGTCGGCGGAGGGGCGGGGGGCGAGGGCTTTTGTAGATTGGGAGGAGGTGAGGAGGCGGGCTTCGCGCTCGCGGTGGGCGAGCTGGCGCGCCGATGGGATCTTGTTCCCCGCGTGCAGCCAGGCGTACTTCTCGGCTTTCTTCGCGTTCTGGTTGTCCAGCAGCGCGTTGAAGCTTTCGTTGTCCTCGGACGTGTACTTCGCCTGGAACGCCGAGAGGCTGAGGTTCAGGTCGACTTGCTCTTGCTTCGGCGCCGGTGTTGAGTTGGTCGAGAAGTCGGCGACCGATAGGGGCGTCTCGGCGCCGCTCCAAGCTCGCGGCGTCTCTTCTCCTCCTCCGGCTCCTACCATGGGCGTCATGCTAGTGCCTCGTCGCCCGCGCACTCGCCGCCCGTCGGGGCCTGGAGTCATGACCTGTGTCAACTTACGCCCGGCCTCGGCGATCCAGGCGTTGTCCTGCGATTCCAGCGCATCGAGGTATTCCTGCTGCGTCTGGGTTTCTAGCAGGCCGGGGAAGAAGTCGCGCGCGATGATATGGGAAAGTGCGTCTGTGTAGGTGTCTTCGTCCAGCACTTTTGCAGGGCGCTTTATTCGTTTAGGTGCAGGTGGCGGGGGCATGAGCGCTGTATCGGAGGAGCGCTTCGTCAGCGCTTGGGAGGATTGAGAGGATTCCATAGTGGAGGCGTATGTTTAACTCCGGTGAAGTGGGAGAGAGTCTGTAGTGGGTTTCTAAACAGGTCCGGTGGGAGTCGTCGGATGGCGGAATAGAGCCCTAAATGGACTCTCAGAAGAGCAGCCGAATGCTCATTGTAATTTTCTCAGTACAAGGCGGCAAGGACAGTTGGGAAAAAGAAAAGAAAGGCACTGATAATTGGACAGTCGTGAAAGAGCGTAACATTTCGATATGCCTAGATCTTATGTAATATGCCAAGCTTTTATGTTGATCATCCTTCACCGCCTTCAGCCCTATTAGATATGATTCAACATGATTCAATATGATTCATTATGATCAGCTTCTGATGCCTTCCTGATGTTATATTTATAACTTTATAACAGACAATATGCACCGGAGTCTGTCCATTTTAGTCACAGAGCTATTCCATATCCTGCCAAAATGTCCTGGAGTGCCCCACGAAAGTTTTGATCCTGTATTTGTCACCATATTAAAGCAGAATTAGGAGTTAAACGGGATACACTTGATGAGAGTAAAATCTGCAAAGCATTGTGGCATTGGTGTCGTTGTTTCTACAAGATTAAAGCCATGAATACTTTTCTAGCCTTGCATCCCAGACGCCATGCGCCGAGCATCGCCATCCATCGTCCAAACCATCTACCATGAAACATATAAACTCATGCCACCCATTCCCTCAAAGGACTCACTTCAGTAGAATGATTCCACCATGGTGTCCTTATTTGTAGTGTTGATATGGCTGGGTCCCATGCCTTCGCCGAGCCTGAAGACGGACTCGACGACTGAGAGTTCTGTTGCAGTAGTATCTAGGCCTAATATCATTGTGTTAGCAAATGATGCGAATACTGAAGCTTCCAATGCTGAAAATGCTTTAAAGGGAAATTGAACATACCCGTCACAGCCATCCAATCATTTACCACCATTCCTGCGCCCACAACCGAACTGCCTCTGTTTACACTCCCTGCTACCAATGGGACCTGGAGCAAACTCGAAAGCTCGTCCTGATCCTGGATAGATGTCTTCGGATGCACGATACCGCCCTGGTTGCTAAGCGCCATATAAGAGCCCGTGAGAACGTTATCCGCAATCGTCTGCCGGAAAACCTCAACGCCTAGCACATCTGCTATTATCTCCTCCGTCTCACGCTCGATATCCGGATGCACGAGAGCTACATGGTCGTTGCAACAGATGACGTTTCCTAGGGCCGAGAGCCGCTCCTCTATCCGCTGGATCTTCACTTCGTCTGGTATTGAATTCCGCAGGTGCTGGAGCTCTTGGTCGGTCGTGGAGGTTGGGACGAGCAGGCCCTTGCGATTGCTGTAGCATATGTTTTAGCACTTTGTATTCTTAAAGTAACCCTCCGACGTCTCGCAAGACGGAATGAAATGTTTTGGGTTTAGTCCGAGGGATTCCTTACCCAGCTGTCAATCTCCCCACTATCCTCGTCCCCGCAATTGTGGCATGGCAAATCGGTATAACATCTTGAAGCTCTGCCTCGAAAACACTGTGCAATGCAGATCACATTAACTTTTCTTCCTCCCTTCAATTCTCACATGCAGCTAAGCCTTGACTGCGAAAGAGAACACCGCACCTATAGAAGTTCTGAGATGCACCGACTGCTACAAGCGCATAGGAATTTGTAAGAGTAGAGAACACGCCAACTCTGTACCGCGAGCAAAAGTTAGAGATTTTTCTTGTGTTGGATAACGTGGGGATGGCGGGGCAGAAGATCCTACTCGTTGGAATTCTCAAACTGTGCGCGGACAGCCATGATTGATTATTTTTGGATTTTCGGGGGAAGTACACGGAGGCCTAGGTATGAAGTAGGTACTGGGGTGGCCTGGATTGTTTGCGAGGAGTGAGTGGAAGTGTTTGGGGGGCGAAAAGGTTGTGCTGATGCTGGAGCTTATGAGGCGGCGACGTCAGTAGAGCTTTGGGTTTAGTGCCAAGCAGGAGCGCGAAAATAGATGTTCGACTCATACCCCGAGTCTGAGGCGGAGGCGAAGCACTGATTTCATGTGAGGATGACTGTTTAATGTACACCGCCCTGGCGCATCCGGTTGAAAGCGCATGTTGATCTTGGTGATCAAACGGCAGAGTTTATACCTTTTGAAGTAATACGCACGGCCACTTTAACGTATTTTTACCTTTTTTAGGTATAAATCCACGCATTTTATTAGCGTGATCAACACGCGCTTTCAACCGGATGCGCCAGGGCGGTGTATTCAGCCACCAGGCAGTACCGTTCGCAGTTAGCAATATCAACCATTACTCAAGCACTTCGGGAAACAGATCAACATTGCTTGTACTTGCAAAGCATTCTCAGGCCGTCTCCACTACCTTTCAGATGTGCTCATTACATCCGTCTACTTAGAGTTTCAGTGAACTTATATGGTGTTTGAGATTCAAGATGAGAAGTAAAATCGTTGATTTGTCAACCTCCATGGAGGAGGTTGCAATGCTATTAAACCCATTGATAGGGTTTAAGCTTTAATTTACAAAGAGACTACATGTTTCCAGCGTGATGAAGATGTCCAATTTGAGTAGATGGAGAGTAGGGTAATATGAACTGCTTGCTCCCTTGCTTTCACAGTATGCAACGCAGATTGAATGGTGAAAAAATCCAGACAACACAAGAAAAACCAAAGATGTTCGGCTAACATGAAAAGCCTCTCATGAGGCTTCCAAAGCATCAAAACTCCCGCTATGCGATACGCTTGCAAAAGCCCCCGCCAGAAATGAGAAAATTTGCAACGCTTGCATCCGACATGAAGGTTTTTAACATATTCTAGATTCCGTAGCACTCGTGACGATCAATCGATTCGTCATCTATGCCATTCAGTCGTGGCAAAACTTAAAAATAAAGAGCATTATTAGGAGACATGGGTGGTGCATAAATCGTGCGTAGATGGCATTCGTGAGATAGAAGAAATCGAGGTAGGTAGGAGAAAGGGCGAAAATGAGTGACGCCCATTGAGATATGGATGAAGTTATGATATGATAAGGAACGTGGTGTGTGATATCGTAAATGGTGTTTAGGAGCATGCTCACAAGATGCTCGGGGTGATCATTTCATGCGTGACGCCAATACGGCTAACACTATCTATGGTGAAATGAGATTAGTCTTCAGTTATTCCTCCACTCGGAGAACGCAAACTTACTATTACTCCAACGAGTAAGATACCAACAGCAGACATTATTCGGTTTAAATTCCGCCACCACAGAGCTTTGTGATAACGCTTTTCGTCAAGATGACCGACTTGTCGAGCAAAGGCCCGTTCCACGTCTGCCTGGCTGGGTATCGCTTCCTTTGACAGTTCCGGATTCATAGGCAAAGGAAGAAACGCGGCAATCATCCATGCTGTGATAGGTGTAAGTGGAGCTCCTCGAGTTTAATTGATTCTGCAGTTTGACTAGCTTACCAAAAGGAAAAATGAAGCCTAAACAGAAAAGCAAGATTTGTCTATTCTGACGGCTGAAAAACAAGCCGCCGAAGGGCTCATTGAAAGATGGTGCTCGCCATACGCTCAATCGAGCGGCACTCCTCTTGTCTCGTCCCAGTCGTGGTGTGAAAGGTGAGGAGATGTTACGCGGAGGCCCGATGACATGGATATCCTGCTCAATGGGAGCATCAGATATCACCATCGAGTCTGTGACAGGTTGTGAAAGATGTTGGTGCGGTCGATTCCGTGGTCTATAGATGCTCAAAGGGAAATTTCCTTCCGAAGGAGTTACGGTACGGCCACTTTGCGCCGTGGGGACTCGAACACTCTCTGATCCGTCTGTCGTGGACTCTGGAGCTCCAAGGGAAGTACGTTCCCCTCGTCGATAGTAGACCCTTGGAACTTGTTAGCTGACTTGGATTTTCTATGGCATTGCGGAGCTCATTAGGGTTAATACCTGGCCCATGCTGGGATTGTACTGGCTATAAAATTTGCAAAATCCGACTGAGACGAGCCCGGCCGTGCATCACTATTATTCCTACTCAAATAACCTGATCTTTGTTGTTTCAGCGGAGGCGATTGGAGCGGTGAAACCGTGTCGTGGTGTTCGTCAGAGTCCCTCCCTTCCGGAGACCGGAGGGCGGGTGAAAATAGAGGTAAGGGTACCGACACAGACGAATCCGTGGGCTCAGAAGACGAATTGACACCATCTGAGGACGCGATACTCGCAATTGTCTGCCTTCTCGGTAGCCGCCCGCTCGGCCCAGATACCTCGGTAATTGATTGAGAACCACGTATAGACTGTGACCCACGCTCAGACTCCGAAGGTATTGTGGAAAGCTGGGAGCTCCACTGGTGTACTACTTGTGAGGAGCGGTTGTTCATTCGGGCAGGATTTTTAGGCAGTACACGCGACTCTGCCCATAAGCCACTTGCCGATGGCGGCCGAACGATGGGAAACTGTATTCTGGCTCCGTTCTCGAGAGTAACCTGGCGAGCGGCATGTGTAGATGATGGTGGACTTGATGATGATCTGGGCCGCTCGCTGGAGGTGCAGGAATACGCTAGGGATTCTGTGGGGTTTTTTAGGATTGGTTTTACTGGTAATTTTCCCGTAGATGAAGCCTGCTTCTTCTTTTTATGATTAGAACTGGCCGAGGGGCAACGTTTGTGGCTCTTCGGTGGAGGTACTGGCGGATTAGAGGTGGAAGAGCCTCTTCGATGGTTGTGCTTGCGGAGGGTGAGGGTATCTGACGGTGCTGACGATGCTGACGATGCTGACGACGCCAGAGACACTGCAGATGCTCTCGGTGTTAATGCGTGACCAGCGGACGAATCTGAAGGAATGACAGCCCGAATAGTTGGACGTTTCGCTCGGGGAAGTCCCTCCTCAAGGGCTTTCAACGTCCCTGCACTTTCATTTTCGTATGGGGTGGGCGATGACCGGGGTGTCGTGCCTTGTGAGAATCGACTGGATGCGGAGGGGAAAGGAGAGCTGTTGACGATAGTGTCTGCATCTGAAATACTAGTTGACGTCGAGTGCCGATTTGCTTTCCAGGGTTGTAAGGGCCTTGGGACGAGGGTATCGATAGGTTTAGACTTTAACACCGCATTGGTGCCAGTGTTGGGATCTGAAACGCGAAAACCCCTGTCCTCGAACGTATACCCAGGCGCATTTCGAGGAGGAAGTATTTGGGAGGGATGGCTCGGGAACGGGGTTTTCGAATAGATCTGTGCGTCCGGCTGGTCCACTATGCGGATTGTTGGGCCGCCATACTTATTGGTTTGCGAGTTTGACCGTTCGTGCAGTGGCCGTCTTCTTGGAGAAGAGTTTGAGGAGTGCGGTGAATGCGAACGCGAATTCGAATTGGGGTCTGCTGATGAAGACATGTCGAAATATGGAGAAAAAAAATCGAGTACAGGTCGTATATATATTCAGAGGACTTCAGAGGATTTCAGGTCGCTGGAGACATTAAATTAAGAAATAAGTGTCAAAACGAGAGACTTTGAATAATGGACAGAAATAGTAAGTCGTAAAGAGTGACAAGAAACGTTAGACAGGCATGTCAAAGGAGTGACGATTTGGCCTACAGAGGCATTAAAAGTTGTAAAGGATTGGAAAAGAGGTGAGGAAAGGTGGGCGACTGTTAAAACTCAGGAGGACAGCTGGTAAAAGCTGAGCTGATGCACGATGCAGGATAGCTGCACCTCGCGAATGCAGGTGCCGAAGCTCCAATGCCAACCCGGCCAATTCAGGTACCCGCAAAAGCGCACAGCACAGACCCAGAGTGCGGCGTGAAGTTGAAGCGCGGTAGCCAGAGAGAATTTTGGAATTTCGCGATTTTATGAATTTAGGGATTTGATACGAACACCCGAGGGAAGGAGTTGGCCCTTTTCTTCAGCCCAGGAGCCCCTCAGGGATCTTTTTCTCTATCTCTGCAGCCCCTCGGACCAGCCGATTGCGCACTCGCGATTCCGTCACTCTATCGATACTCGATAACCAAAAGGCGGATCGGAAACGCGCGTTGGTCGACTGTCGCGCGCTGTGGAAATGAGGATTTAATTTTAGGAGCCTGTCCCTGGCCAGTTGCGTTAATCTTTGGGCCACCAGACACACCGTTGCCATCGATGGGGCTGCTCACTGGCCCTAGCGACCGCTGGTGGTGGCTAGCGGTCAACGGCTTGAAGGGAACTCCTGGGCAAAGCCAGGGGTTCGCCCCCGTGGCGGGATAGCGCGTGAACGACTGACCTGCTTGGCGCGTTTGTCAAGTTTATCCAGTTTGTCGAGTTTGTCAAGTTTGTCCGGTTTGTCTGGTCTACTGTTGTGCGAGGCTAAAACTGTGCCTGTTGATCGAATTCCAATGCCACAGCTACCCCTCAGGGAAGCCTTATCACCCTCTCTTATATCAACCTACGACGCGGACACTGTCTGCCCGTACAATCACGCGCTGTAAACAACTACCGCGTACAATGGCGCCTATCGGCCTGCTCCACCGTCTAAAGACCTACTACACCAAAGAGCCCGGTACGTCGTGATCCACTGGCTACCATTGTCCCTCCTCCGAAACACCAAGACGCACAGTCCGCCCCTCGTACTGTACCCCAATTCCCACATGTCGCAATCGCTGTTAGATCTTCTTTAGCTCACTTAACATGTTCTTTAGCCCAGAAAGCACCAGCCATTTCTCCCAGATCTGCGGTTCTTCTGTCGGTGCGTCCTGCTCTATCATTGCGTTTCATGCTCGCAACCTGCCCCACCATTAGCAGGATCTACCTATTAGGTAGCATAAATAACAAAAGCCAGGGGAAATACTGACTCCTTGGCTGCAGATTCTCTTCACTCTTATCTACGTCGTCCCATTCTATCTCTCCTCCGCCACCAGACCTTCTCCTCAGCTGTCCCGAGACGCTCCCTCTTCAATACGCGCTAGGATACGCGCAGTCACCCTTTCGTGCCCCCTAAGTGCACTCATTGCTATATACGTCATTGTCCAGTGGGGTGATGCTTCTCCTGCAGAGACTCTGAAGCTCCTAGGCTGGTGGCCAGTCTCTTTTGTCGACATTGGAAAGACCCTGCTACTTGTAGCAATCCTATTTGCTGGTCCACTTTTTGAGGCTGGCGTAGTCGAAGGTGGATGGAAGGACTGGATGCGAGGCACTCACGTCCGTGAAGTCCTCAGCAGTTGGATGGGCTATAGAAATTTTGTTGCTGTTGGTTCTCATCCTCTTGTAGAAAAGACAAGGCTGACGACCGATAGGGACCAATCACAGAAGAACTGATCTGGCGCTCCTTGGTGATCCCCCTTCATCTATTAGCTAAATTTTCGCCAACCAAGATCATCTTCGTCACTCCGCTCTACTTTGGAATCGCTCATGTTCACCATTACTATGAATTCAGACTCACCCATCCACACACACCTACCTTACCAGCTGTGATGCGCTCGTTCTTCCAGTTCACCTACACTTCATTGTTTGGGTTCTTCGCCGCTTTTGTCTTCCTCAGGACTGGAAATATTTTCGCCATCGTCCTAGCTCACAGCTTCTGTAATTGGATGGGTCTTCCACGGTTCTGGGGCAGGGTCAGAGCCCATGATGGACCACCAGCCAAATCAAATAACGTTGGAAAGAAAGAGGACGGAGAAGGACCAAATAAAGGAGCACCGGTAGACGATGGCAGTCTGCCTCTTCCCTGGACGATCGCCTATTACGTGCTCCTCGTCAGCGGCGCAGTAGGATTTTATCTTCAGCTTTATCCACTGACAGAAAGCGCGTATGCCCTACCTGTCTATCAGGGAAGCCCGAAATAAGAGACATTTCTGACAAAGTAACGCATGATCATTAGAACATCTTTGGACTTAGTTAGCGTATTCCACAGTAGTAAACCTAAGGAGTAGAATATTTTGAACTAGTTTCGATTAAGACTTCATAGAGCTTACTCCAAGGAAAAGTAGCATCCCACGCGCTGCTGAGAAAGGTACCCACATGAAGGGTCATTGGTTGAATTCTCACCATGCCATTTGCGTTGTTTGTGAGCTTCTAAAGTACTTCACCATTCACCAAGGAATGACTTTGACTGCCAAAATTGAGTGGACATGTTAGTAGCGACTAGGATAAGCGTCCTTAACCCTCTGATATTCTCCTCTTACCATTTATTTACGTCGGCCAATCAATCCAACCATGAACTTAATCAATAGAATATCTCTCACATTTCAATCACGTCTGTTTCTTTTCGAAATTGTATGTTAACAGTTGTGTTAATCTAGCAAAAACAATCTTCCTTAGTATCCTAACAGTTCTATAGCAACACACCTTAATAAAACCATTTGGTCTCAATCATCTAAATACCATGTATTAACCACGGGCTTAAAAGGCTAAATGACGTAATAGAATATTCCTCACGTTGCTACCTAATCAACACGTACATATGGGTAATAATAGTAACTGCGACTCAGTCTTCCGATTCTTTCCTATGACCGAGGATGGAGTGAAATTCTTTAGCTTCTCCAAACAAAAGGTGTTACTGTTTTTTAATACAATACTAAGGCATCAAGGACTTTAGTGAGATCAATGTCAACAGTCCCACAATGACGACGTGTTCTAAGAAGCGTTAGAAGAAGCTGAGACGCAGACAGTGACGACTGTTAGTCCTTCACCTGCGATAAATAGCGTGGCAAATCCCCATGGGCGGTCATGGAAGATTTCGGTTTTTGCATTTATCGGTTGAACGAAAGCATGAGTAAAAATATCAGCAGTCTTCCACGTCTGCTAGAAACTTTCTACATGCTTAGTGGTGGCGACTCTGATCAACCTAACAGATGCTTATTTAGTCAAACCAAAAGTCTGATCAGAATAACAATGCCATCTCCAGATACAAATAATTCAGAGCATCAACAAAGCCTTTACCAAATCCAACATCACACTCAAACCTGCCACGAACTATCGGACTCCCTAGCGCATTCCATCAGCCATGTCGGTCACAGGAAACACCCCGCATCCCCGCATTGTCACCAAACACTCCGCGACCAAAACGGCTCCGACATGCCGGGCCATGGTAATTTTGGTACCTTAATACCAGAGCAATTCTCTGTCCCATAATTCAACCATTTGCCACTCGTCTCACATGCTTTCCCCAAGAAAGATACCAAGAGAAGGGCTTTTGGGCCAAACAAGCGACTTTAACAGTAAGATTCCACGGATAAGCTAGCCGCAACGGTGAAGCCCTCTAATGCCCTCGGGAGCCTTGTGGTCGTGGTTACACTTAGCGTCTCTGTGTAAGTCTTCGTAAATTATTCCATCACTTAAAGAAGGGAGGCGTAGTGGTGTTTGAAAACCCCCGAGGTTTCCGAACAATCCGTTACGAGCCCCATACGGCATCCCCTACCGCACCTCCACAGTATCCGGCACGACTAACCACCTCTCCTGCCCAGAACCGCTGCTCCGTTCATCCTCTGGGCGCACGGCAGCACCCCGTATGATAGCTCCTACACGCCTGCCTTCGGCAGCCATATCGACGCCACATACGCGCCCGCTCACGCCAAACTCCCCCTCTCTTTCGCGCCCACATACCCGAGCTTCATCTCCAGTTCCAGCTCCATCTAAACCTCCAACTCCCCCACCACGGCCCTCTCCACCCCTCCTCCCCTCCTCCAACCGCAACTACACCCTACCCCCCCCGCCCCCATCCCTATACCACCAGCGCCCCGACCTCAACCACAACCCCAATCCGCTCCTTCCACCCGAAATGGCTCCCACCCCAACTGGCGCCGCGCCACACCACAAGGCGTACACGGCGTACACGACGCCATAGTGCGTGAACAGTACGCTCGTACTCGCGCAGCGCAGCCGGACACTGCTAGACGGCGCGGCGCGGACGAAACCGATCCCGTGCGCCCGGTGCCGACAAGGGGCTCCGAGGTGACGGCGAGGAGCTCGGGATTCCCCGGGCGCGTCGTCGGGCGCGCGAGGGCCGCCTCGGCGCGCGGCGTGGGGCCGGGCTATGCGCGCAAGATGGAGGTGTCGCGCGCGGAGGCGGGGTCGTGGGGTGGGCGCGAGAAGGAGGACGGGTCGTCCGGGACGGAAGCGGACGGCGGCGGCGTGGGCGTGGGCGTGGGCGTGGGCGTCGAGGAGGAGGAGCAAGGCCGCGCTGGAGTGGGCGGCCAGCAGCCCGTAGGAGCCGTTCGTGAAGCGGTTCGAGGTCTACGACGATTCGGATTTCTGAGACGCCCACGAGACGTAGTGGGCCAGCGTCCATGGATACCATGCGATATGGGGCTTTCTCTCCCGAAGACCTGCCCTATGTGCGGAATGTCGAAGAGCCCATCCCTGAAGATCTGGGGGCGTGTGATGCGGATGTCATTGAGCTTGGGCGGCCTTGGAGAGCGCGATGGCTGCGAACAGAGCACCGAGGAGAGCAAGCTCGCGATAAACTCATGGAGAAACGGGAAAGAGGGCGTTCAAGTAATATTAATAAGGGGGTTAGCGGTCCTCGGGAATTCGTAAACCGAGCTTTGCCCGTAATTCGCAGAATTGTAATTTTTTTTTTGTTTTGTTTTCGCACTTGTATTCGAATGTGGAAGGTGACTGGCTAGATCACACATACATCGTTTCCTGGTACACCCTTAGAAAAGCTTATAGTGTGCTTCGTAGATTGATGACATCTCTGTCTTTAAACGGATATGCCGCCGAATCTGTGGCGCAAAAAGCTTCTACTGTTTTAGTGTGCGATTAATATTGATATTGCCCGTGTTTCTATTTTACCATTGTCCCTGAGCTAGATCTTGACTCGATTACCAATACGCGTGCAGTAGCTGCGTCGTTGGCGCACGTACAGCATTCTCTCCTGTTGTCACCAGCCAGTCGCGCAATAAAAGTGAATTTTGTAACATCTTGCACAACAGATTGATTTTCACGATGCGCTCATATTTAATTTCGCCAATGGCTGTCGGCCTGGAATTCCGGTTGGGCTGGGGTTGTGTGCTATCGCACCCGATGCAATATGCAGAATGCAGCAGAATATGCAGCGTGAGTCATGAGCTGCATCCCGCAGGCGCTTCGCCAAGCCTGCGATCAGAACTTCGGCGAAACAAAAGAAGCGGAGATTATTGAGAGCGCTTACATGCAGCAACAGCTGAAAACGCCTCGGGCCTTTTTGTTTCATGCTTTGTGGAGCGATCCATTCGGTGGTGGTACGAGCTTTGCAGATGAAACAGAAACGTGCTTTGTGTCGCTCTTCATCTGGAAATGCGTCAGAAACTTGCTTTTTTTCCGTCATTCGCAAGATCCTGGGGGAGGCTTGCTGCGGGCGGCGAATTATTTCTCTGTTCTTACTAGCTTGAAGGGTAGGATACGTACGTTAAAGTCCTGCGTAACAGGAGTAGGTAATATCTCTGATGCATCAAGGATGGAGCACTGAAGGCCAATCGAAATCAATATGAAGGGGATTAATGCTATCAATATTGATTGGTAGTAGTGCTTTTGTACATCGCCGTGAGAATTTTAACAAAACAAACACAGGAAATGTAAATGCTATAGTACATATTGCAGAATGAAAAACATTTGGGCGCACTGAGACCGTCCAGGAAAGTCGTAAAATAGAGACAGACATTAGAACTTAGTGCTCGTCAAATCTCAAGATAATGAAAAGAAAACGAAAGGTATTGCGAAGGAAATTTTTCAGCGAAAGTCGGAAGGAAATGATAGGCAAATATGGGAAAGCAATTGCAATATGATACTCATGTAGATGCATGCAAGCGTAGATATTTGCAGAGCATACCTCTACAGGTTCATAATGGTATCATGGCAAAAATGGTCATCATGACTGCGTTAGGAGTCGTGCAAACGCTTCAAAACACAATATACCGCCAGTTGTTGTTTTATACCCAAAGAGTAACGCCTTATATGCCGACTGTATCTTTGAACGAGCGAGGGGTAGCAGTTCGAGGTTGCGATTCTTCGATTCCTTCCATTCGTGTGTCTCGATCTCTATGTTGCTCTGTTGTAGACGAGGGAGGTGCTGACACCGGTGTGAACTGCGAGAATGGTGGTAGGCGACTCCCTTCAGCTGGTGCAGATGCAACGAATGAGGGTGATTCTGTTTCAGTTACTCTTTCACCCAGTTGTTTTTCTAGTGCCAACCTAGACGGCTTGCTACGCTTTTTCCTGCTTGACGATGATTCTGAACCTGCCTCCTTTTGTGTATTCTGAGGTGTGGTTGTAACCATGGGCGCGATAGGTGCTGGGCCTGGTGTCGTACTGCCTGGTGGAAGTTCTGTAGACGGAAGTGAAGCCCTCTGTCTCCTAGGTGGCGGATAGACTTCTCCTCGTGCCGCAGCCGCATCTGCTCTTGCTTGTGCTTCTGCCTTAGTTGGACGGCCTCGCTTCTTTTTGTTCGCTGGCTCGCCGACTGGAGACATTGCATACGCAGGTCCGGCCGCGTAATCCGCCGGGTAGGTATGTGGAGGTCGGGGTTGGAGCAGACGGCCCATATGTGTGGATGTTTCAGGCTGGAACGGACGCTTCTTTGGTATTTCAGGGCCGGAGTAAATGGCTGGAGGAGGTAATTGGGGATGCTGTCTATAGTCAACGGCGGAGCCCCCGGCTGAAATGTCATTGTAGGCGACTTGACATGAGCGGAGTGAACGTCCTGAATGTGCGAGTTAGTCATAGCGGCATGGAAACAACGAGACAACCGTCTTTAGTTTGACCAAACTTGTCAGACGAAAAGCGCAGGTGGCGACAGAGACGACGGATTTCGCAGAGGCGGGTCGCTGGTGGGACGTACCCTGAGGCAGAGCAATGTCGTTCCACTTTGGTTGAATCTGAGCTTCTCTGATGATTCCGAATAGGACATTAGAGGGTACCGGTGCAGCCTTTATTATCTCTGCTAGTAAATAAACCTACGTAGGGAATGTGATTAGTCGGGCGCATGAGATTCTATTGGGCGAATGCTGCTCCATGTACGTACCTTTTCATGCTCAGCCCAAGGAGCATCCCGAGCGGGCTCCATGTCGTGTCTCGCAAGAAGTAGTGGGAAACGGAAAGGAAAAGAAGTTGCGCTGAATCCAAGTTGAATGCAACCAGACAAATTGAGCAACGAGCGATCACAAGGCCGTCAAAGTCCAGATGCGCGCGCGAGACGCCCGGCGCGGGAGGTCTGAAGGAACGGAACAAAGGAAGGTGAGAGAAACGGAAATAATGAGCGTGAGAAGAAGAGTAGACGACCTATAGCGGTCGTGCTCATGCCAGCAGGCAGAGGTCAACAGTGACTTTCCATGAGGCTGGTCGAGGACAAGAAGTAAAAGGACAAGAGCTGGAAATTGCATGGATATGCACGTCTAGGGGAGAATTGCTGCACGCCCGGTTATGTTTTGCAGTAGCTTACCTGGGTTTAATGACGATGGCAGCCATGAACAAAAAAATTCAGCAGCCTGGACCCGCCAGATCAATTGGCTACCAGAGAGTCTTTTCCTGCTGCCCCTCCGCTCTTGCATGCCCCGAGTCCAGACACAGCAAAAGCCCATCATCGCTACAGAGCCTCAGGCCCTACGTTGTCGCGGGTTTGCGATGGCGCAACCGCTGGGCATAACCCCCACCAATCACCAGCCGCTCGTCTGCCGTTCTCTCGCCCACTCCCCCTCGCTCCTGGCTGGCTCTCACTGGCGCTCGGTAGTCTCACTAATGCTCCCCCCGTCTTCCCGATTCTTCTGATACACAGCCTGCTCTGCCCCCAAACCACCGCGTTCGTCTGTGCTCCTGTGCTTCCCCATTGCACTCTGATCGCATCCGCCCGCGCGGTTTCGAGCCATCTGGACTTCGCTCCGTCGAGCTCTTTTGAGCGGCCAGCGGCGAGCGACGGCGCCTTTGTTGCTATTGCGAGACCATTCCCCACGTCGCAAACTGGGAAACGGATTGTCGTTTTGGCAGGTCCCCTGCTGGATCCTTCTCTGCATATCGCAATAGACAAGGCAGTCGTGAGCTGACCGTGCGAGTTCAAGATCTCTACCTGTCTTTATATCCTCCACACCCGCAGCCAGCTCACAGCTTCAGTGCTGTAGCCATGGACACGAGCAAATCACCAACTGCACCGAGATGCAAAGCCACGTAGCACCAATGGGGGTATTTGCTGTGTGGTGAGCTTCTGTATAGTTGTCTACAGCGCCGGCACGAGCTACAGACGACGCCTGGCCGCATTGCGGAATGCCTGACCGCATCCTCGGCTTAATAGACACGCCTGGCCTGCTTGCGATCTCGGAGAGGCATGGCAGACACATGTTTCCAGGGTGTCTTTCACCTTAAACCATATCGTGTATGCTCTTCGCACCTCAAAGGCTTAGATTGCTGGAAGAATTACTGGCTAAATGGGACAAGTCATCGCTCGGCTTATCCGCGAGAACCTGTCATCACCAGCAATCATCGTCTTTCTCGTGAAGAAATGTCTATCTAATTTCAAATGAATTTGACATTAAGTAAGGCACCATCCACGACTCGTAAGCGCATCCATCGTCCGTTGCTAGGCATGGTGACTTCATCTAACTCTGTCCCTTGCTGGAAAGAACGGACCTTAATCTCATTTCCAACGGAGTACAGCAACCATGGTTGAATAAGGCCACCTCCGACTAACGGCAGCATCAGCATTCATCTATTTTCCGAGAAATTACCTGTTCGACTGGGCACTTCGCAGGGGTGCGCGAGCTGCTGCAGGAACATTGAGCATGTTCTACTTAACAGACACTTTTTTTAGAAAATACTTGAGAGCGACATCGTATTCTCCAAGGTGCTAGATGGTTATAAATTTGATTATCGCTCGTCTTATCAAGCTACCTGACTGCGATTGAGCCTAGTCTGTTTTAAATGTCTCTTCGCCTGAATTCACAGGATTATACGGCTCCAAACAAAAGTAATGAAATTATCTGTTCTAAGCCACCTGGTGACCCGAAAAATAGCAGTAATTAGGAATAGAGGCTCGATTCATCGTCTCGCTGTCCGAGGCATGCCTTAACGGTTCTCTAGTGGTACATAAGCGCGAGAATTTCTATTGCATTCTGTTCACATTTTGTGACATTTGTAGATATTTTTGACATCAGATGGTATTTTGCGAGTACTACTGGTGTATTCGAGTAAACTCTCACGCGAGTCCCAATTGACCCAATCACTGCTCCCGCAGCCCACTGTTCGGGAGTCGGAGATAGAGTGATAGCCGAGATACTTGTCGATTTTGGGACCAGATCGAAGAGCCGCATCTTCAACTTTGGACCTGGGGCATGCGCGTGTACTGAAGACATTGTACACCCCAAAATTTCACCTTCCTCGCAAGCAACAGCACGATACGAAGCCATTCCTCGAATGCCTGCAGCGCGCAAAGCACCGCTCGCCGGCGCACCGAATCATAATCCATAATCTCCATACCGATCATACCCCTTCTCTACCTACATTTTTCCTATGTCGAATACAGTCTTTGTTCTCTTCTCGCAATCCGCCGCAATCGCCTTTCCTCCCTCGCTCTGTTCAAGCACATGCGACTGCAATACCTACAGTTGTGTTGCCTGACCCCGCGGATTCGCTCCTTTGCGACGCCTTAAGATTTGCTTCTCGATCTTTGGCCGGAGGACCTCTTCCACCCACCCCTCACTACGATACATCCGCTCACTCCAATTAACGACTTGATGTTCTCGGTTCATCAGAGTTGAAGAAAGATTCAGTCGGTGCGGATGTGTCATGAGAATCACTGTATAGCTGGAGCAATCGGCATCGCTTAGCGTCCTCCTCTTCTTCAGCACCTCTCCTCTTCCTTCATCCTATCCCCCCAACATTGCCGGCAAGTTCGCTCAACCACAATGTCGGACAGTGAAACCGACAAGAAGTCGGCTCAGCTTGAGCCCGAGCTTCGCGAAATGAAGATTGAGGAAGAAGGTCCTCAGGAGGGGGAAGGTGCGGACACGATACGGGTGAAGATGGAGGACTGGCAGGTGCAGTCCGCAACGCCAAATGGAAACGAACCACCCGCGAAGGTGAAGTCCAGGTTAAAATCTCACTCGCCGGTCAAATTACAAAGTCCCTCCCACTCTCCGTCAGAAAAGTCGGAACACGAGGAGGTTATCGGCGGAGACATAACCCTTAAGATGGAGCCAGGAAAAGCACCCAAGCTCTCACGCACGGCATCCCAGAAGATTGTGGCAAGACCGCCACAATTGTTTCTAGATGCACCCGATGCGACAGCTGAAGCTACTGCCACTTTCCAGGTAATTACTGACTGCATTTATTCTGCAAAGTACATGGGCAGCACCGAACACGCTTTGGAGTGTGACTGCGCAGAGGAGTGGGGTAGGTCCTCCATTTACATTCAGCAATGTGTTGTTTCCCGCACCCTATCGCTGACCAAACATCTAGATCCAGCAACTAAGACTAACCATGCTTGTGGTGAGGATTCTGACTGCATTAACCGCGCGACGAAAATGGAGTGTGTGGGAGATTGCGGCTGCGGAGTTGCTTGCCAAAACCAGCGATTCCAGCAAAAACAATACCCCAGCGTCACGGTAATCAAAACAGAAAAGAAAGGATACGGCCTACGAGCAGACTGTGACTTGCGACCGCACGATTTTATTTTCGAGTACATCGGCGAAGTCATCGGCGAGGGTAGCTTCCGTAAGCGCATGCACCAGTACGATGATGAAGGCATCAAGCACTTCTATTTTATGTCCCTCAGCAAAGGCGAATTCGTCGATGCGACAAAAAAGGGCAACCTCGGGCGGTTCTGCAATCACTCTTGTAACCCGAACTGCTATGTGGACAAGTGGGTCGTTGGCGAAAAACTCCGCATGGGTATCTTTGCCGAGCGCAACATCAAAGCGGGAGAGGAACTCGTATTTAACTACAATGTTGATCGATACGGCGCAGATCCCCAACCATGCTACTGCGGCGAGCCAAACTGCTCTGGCTACATTGGAGGGAAGACGCAAACTGAGCGTGCGACCAAACTGTCTAATACAACCATTGAAGCCCTTGGAATTGACGATGGCGATGGCTGGGACTTGGCAGTCGCGAAGAAGCCTCGCAAGAAGAAGGTCGGCGAGGACGACGAGGAATATGTCAACAATGTCCAACCCAAATCCCTGGAAGAAGGTGGCGTCACCAAGGTCATGGCTACTCTCATGCAGTGCAAAGAGAAATGGATTGCCGTTAAGCTTCTCAGCCGTATACAGCGTAGCGACGATGAGAAAGTTGGTCACCGGGTCATCAGGATGCATGGCTACACTATACTCAAAACCACTCTGTCGGCCTGGATGGATGACTTCAACGTTGTCTTACAAGTTCTAGATATCCTGGACAAGTTGCCTCGTATAACGCGCAATAAAATTCAAGATTCTAAGATCGAAGAGACAATTGAGAAGCTTACCTCCTGTGGTGATGAGCGAGTCGAAACGAAAGCAGCGGAACTCCTAAAGGCCTGGAGTAAGCTTGAGATTGGATACCGGATTCCTCGCGTTAAGAGAGATCCCAATGCGTCCACTCCTGTCGCTCGAGTAGATCATTTCGATCGTCGTGAAAAGGGTCGGGATCGATCAAAATCGCGCTCGAGATCTCGGTCACGGTCTGTTGATGCCCCGCGAGGGCCGTCGGCCCCGGCTGGCCCTAGAGGAGCTATGCCACAGCGAAACCCCAGTTTCTTTAATGGACCACGCCCACCCTATCGCCCCCGGCCTCCTTTTAACGCACTTCCACCTGGTTGGTTTTCGGCAACAGCGGAAAACGGTGCAACATACTACTATAGTGCGAATGGTGGGACTCAGTGGCAGAGACCGACGCTACCAGCACCTCAGCCGCCTCCTCCACCTCCGAAAGAGAAGACCAATCAGCAAAAGCTCCAGGACATCATTCTAAGCATCACACAAAATGCAACGCCAAGAAATGAAACGTCGGCATCGGCAACCCCGCAGCCTACTGAAGAACCTAGGAAGGATAAGAAGGAAGGGAAGGAGAAGTGGAGGTCTTTAAGCGAGGAAAAGAAAATGAAGCTTTACGAAAACACTGTAAGGAACATCGAGCTACCCGTCCGCCTGAAGTATCTAATGCCTATGCAGCTCTTCCCTCATGTTAAGTCTGTAACAGATCACTACCGAAAGAAACTGGAGAAGGACGATCTGAAGAGGCTGGCTAAAGAGGTATGAAACTTTGCATCACAATGTAACTCATACACTAACGTTTCTTAATAGGTTGCCAAGAAACTCGTTCGAGGCGATTTCAAGGCTGGGCGCGTTCAAGACCCGACGGCGAAAATATCGTCTAAGCACGAGAAGTCAGTTAAGAAGTTCGTGAAGGAGTTCATGGACAAAGCCGTGGCAAAGAAGCATGCCCGTGATAAGGAGAAAGTGGCAAGAGCGGAGAGAAGGAAAGAACGGGCCGTAGCCGGCGGGACTGCTTCAGTAGCGGATAATTCAGCAGACGTTGACATTCGGGAAGACAAAGCGGTATCAGGCGATGAGATGATGGGAATTTCCGACGATGAAGATGAACAGGCGGACCGGGTCTCACCTGCAGAGCCATCCACGCTTGATTTGAAGCGCAAAAGAGAAGGGGGAACACCATCACAAGTCGGTGACGTTCAAGGGTCTCCAAAGAAAAGCAGGACAGACACTCCTCCACCTCCACCACCACCTCCTCCGCCTCCTCCGGTTGAGGACATGCCCACGGATATGGATGAATCCGGATACACACCAGTTGACGACGTCTCTGACTTATTCCACTCAGAAGCCATAGATGCTGTTAATAGCCAATCTAGCCATAGCAGGACTTCAGCATCTTCAGAGATCGTCGCTAACCGGGTTAAACAGAGTGAGGTCGTCAAGAATGGTAGTTCGGAAACTTGGGCACTTAACGGACAAGCTAGCCCGATGCAGCTGGCAACACCACCAACAACGACAAATGGGTCCTGCGAGCACGAGAGCAACGGTCAAGATGGAGGGCATGACTTTGATGGGATAAACGCTGAAAGGCGTCGACAACTCGACCTGAGCGGCGGATCATAACGGGGAAGAATAAAACTTTCGGATTTTTTTCCTGTCTCTTTGTTTCTCCTCAATTGTGGAGTGGTCCCAAAAATAAGACCTGGCGGCAAAGGGCGCAGATTCTGCATGGTTGGGTTAGCATTGGATCTATCGGCGGAAGGGCGCCGTGCGCGGTACTTGGGAGTATATCTTCAGGACCTTCGATTAATTTTACATGCATCTCAGCGGCCCAGCACGAGCGAGTAGGTAGGGGTCGTTAGAGGGAAATTTCTCGGGATGTATTATTACTTATGACAGCCATTTTCGCGTGGTGTTAGTTTTGGTGTGGGGCTGTCTGGGGTGGATTCTAGTAGTCAAGCTTGTATGCAGGAGTATTTGTGTGGAGACGGACAGTCGGTGGCTGACGGAGAGGTGTAGGAATGAAGTTCTAGTTCTAGGTTTCTACAGCATTCCTCAGGTGATCCTCGTGGTGTCAGGTGTGTCCAGTGGTGTTGGAATACTAGTCAGACATCTCGCATCGACTGACTTGTTGTGGGCTAGCATCGGCTTCGTGCCCGTGGCCCTCTCCGCGGGCCCCTCACTGCCCTGCTTAACAGCCGGGGATATCGATAAACATCGTCATCAATGGCCGAACCTTAAAGGCGCTGCTTGCCCCTCACTGTCACCGTTCAGCCACGTCTGAGAATACCTTTCAATCCTGTCATCCCAATCCCTCTAAGCCTATTCTCCAACCGCTCCTCACTCAATTCTCACCACCTTCATTCGTTGCTTGCCTGCTGCTGTAGATGGGTTGCGCGCATAAAGTCTGACTACCTTCTATATCAACTTCAAGCTTCGATTTCGCCATGGCATCATTCCTCCGCACCGCAAGCCGTGTCTGGCCATGCATGTCTCGCTCAATTGCTCGACCAAGCTCCAGAATCGCCATTCCGACAGCGCTTTACAGACATATGGCCTCCGCAGCAGCAACAGCGACTGTCTCCGATGCATCGGAGCAGCCTTTCTTCCCCGACGAGCCCAGCGGACCCACTGTAAAGACGGCAATACCTGGGCCGAAGAATCTTGAGGCCACTGACAGGCTAAGCAAAGTGTTTGATACTCGCAGTCTGAATATGGTGACCAACTATCCAAAAAGCCTTGGAAACTAGTACGCTACAACGCCAACTCCAATTGAGTTAGCACTCCGGCTGAACTTGACCCTAGTATTGCAGATCTGGACGGCAACGTGCTGCTAGATGTGTAAGGGCGATATTGATCTGTTGAGATTATCCTGTCTAATTCCTCACTAGATATGCTCAAATCGCCTCCATCCCAGTCGGATACAACAACCCAAGCCTCCGCCAAACTGCCACCTCTCCCGAGATGGCCAGTGCTATTATCAACCGTCCTGCGCTCGGAAACTTCCCTCCACACGATTGGGCAGAAATCCTCGAGACAGGTATACTGAAGGTGGCGCCCAAGGGTCTAAACCAGGTCTTCACTGGCCAATCCGGCTCAGACGCCAACGAGCTCGCATACAAAGCAGCGTTCATTTGGAAGAGACAGCAGCAGCGCGGCGGCGCAAACGTCGACTTCTCAAACGACGAAATCTCATCTGCAATGAAGAACGAGGCTCCCGGTGCGCCTGACCTCTCCATCCTCTCATTCAAGTCGGCGTTCCACGGCCGTCTGTTGGGCAGTTTAAGCACCACGCGCAGCAAGCCAATCCACAAACTCGACATCCCGGCCTTTTACTGGCCGCAAGCGCCTTTCCCCTCCTGTAAATACCCCCTAGACCAATACGCCGCCGAGAACGCCGCCGAAGAGAAGCGCTGCCTCGAAGAGACGGAGCGCCTGATCAAAGAATGGCCTCTCCCTCCCGCCGCCGTCGTCATCGAGCCCATCCAGTCCGAAGGCGGCGACAACCACGCCTCGCCCGCCTTCTTCAAAGGCTTGCGCGAGCTGACGCGCAAGCACAACATCTTGTTCATCGTCGACGAGGTGCAGACGGGCATCGGCTCCACGGGCAAGTTCTGGGCGCACGATCACTGGGGCCTCGCGGACCCGCCGGACATGGTCACGTTCAGCAAGAAGGCCCAGGCGGCGGGCTACTACTTCGGCAACAGCGACCTCAAGCCCAACAAGCCGTACCGCCAGTTCAACACGTGGATGGGCGACCCGGCGCGTGCGCTGCTGTTCCGCGCCGTCATCCGCGAGATCGAGCGGCTGGGTCTGGTCAAGAATACGGCGGCGGTGGGCGACTACGTGTATGGCGGGCTGGAGCGGCTGGCACAGCGGTATCCGAATGAGATTAAGGATCTCAGGGGTAAGGGCCAGGGCACGTTCCTCGCGTGGAATAGCCCAAGGAGAGACGAAGTGCTCAAGAAGGCGAAGACGGTCGGTGTTAATATTGGAGGCTGTGGCGAGACGGCGGTGAGGTTGCGGCCGATGCTTATTTTCCAGAAACATCACGGTGAGTTGATCTTCCCTTTGCAGCAGGTCAGGTTCGCTGGGCGGTGCATGAGCTAACGTGATAAAATTATAGCGGATATCCTGCTCGAGAGTTTGGAGAAGATCTTCAAGTCTTGAGTTGGCCGATTGGGTCGTGGGGCTTGGTTGCTTCTTGCGTTGAATCGCTTTTGGTTGCCAATTGAATATTTTGGGAAAAGCTTTTGATTTGATATCCGATCCAGAGATAATCGTGCCGCTGTTTTCAAAGACTTGAGCCGCAGTGCTGGCTTGTTTGGACTAAACCCGACCGCCCCTATGAGCTAGCTGCCAGGCTGTTCGAGAGCTCGTATCTTCCTGGATGTTTGTGGTGTCTTGAAAGTTGACCGGAAATGCCTGTGTTCGGCCGTAGTATAAGTGCTTTAAGTGCTGCTTCTGAGTCCGCATCCACCATCGACGATATCTCACCAACCTCCTAAAGCACCAACCAGTACTCATCCAGCGACCAAGCCTCGCGGTCCAGTAATTATCACCAGTCAAACATCTCACAACAACGCGCCCATAGCTCCCACCCAAACCCACATATACCTCCATGACCCCTCCACCTCTTCCCTCACCCTCTCCAATCACCCAAACAGCCCCTCCCCATTCCCTCCACCCGCCAACCCCCCCAACCACTCCCCCCTCCCCACAACCCTCCACGCCACCCTCTCCTCCTTCCCCTCCCCGCGCCCAACCCACCCACTCACCGCGCCCACCACCACGGCCCCGTCCCCCCGCGGCACCCGCACCCACACGTCCCTCCCGGACACTCTCAGCACATCCACCGCCACCGCCGCGCCCGTGTGCCCCAGGAACTGCGCCAGCGGCGCCAGGAGCAGCGCGCGGGCTGTTAGGGCGTCGATGTCTGCGCCTGGCACAGCATCCCGAGCCCAGGGGGTGTGTGGTGGGTTTGTTGAAGTAGCTGAGGAGGTGGGGGCGGAGGGGGCGGTAGAGGGTGCGGCGGTGGTGGAGGAGGAGGAGACAAGGCGTAGATGCAGGTAGGACCACTGTGGCTTGCGGAGGGTTTGCTGGAGCAGGATGTGGGGTTTCTGGTCGCGCTCGCGCTTGCGCTTGTTGGACGCGCTGGGCATGGGAGGATGCGGCGGTGGAGCTGCGGCTGGGGCTGCGGGGGCTGCGGAGGACATTGCTGTGGTGGAATCGGTGGTGGTGTTGAGCTTCGAGTTGTGCGAAGTTTTGAGCTGCGCGAAGGCGTTTCGTGGGATTGGACAGGGAGATTTTCGCGCACGGCGTTAATTAGCGTGGGTGCGTTAGCTCCGGGATGCTTGGCGGACGCGACATGATATTCAAGGCGGCGTGAAAGAAGGGCAGAGCAGGCTGCGTTGGGTCACGTTACGAGACGCAAGGGTGCCCAATATTAGCATTTCTAGCAGCAAAACACCCGATGATTGTATTGCCCACCGAACCACCCAGGCAAGAGCCTATGTACCAAATACTCCGAAATCCATGACTGCCCATGGTGCTTATGTACGCATATAATACAGCATAGAAAGGGGGGATAAGGGTATATGTGAAGAGAACCAAAACAAATGCCAACCAGTGCTAAGCCATGCCCGGCTTGGGAAAGCAGTTTACCGCCCCGAAGAACTTCCAAAAACCAATGCTCGTTGAATTTTAAGAGATAATCCCTACGCAAAGGAGCTCCAACCTCCGAGAAAAAAAGAAACCCCATCCTATCTCTCAATTAATCTACCTTCATGTCCCAGGGCGGAATACTTGCAGGCGTGGGCAGATTCTTGTTAACCGTCTCCACGGCTGCCTGAAGGATCGAAACTGCGTCCTGTTGCCCGTCCACTTGCTTCACCAGCCTCAGAGTCTTTTCGTTCAAATTGCCCACCTCGGTTGTCAGTTTCTGTGTTGTTTCAGTCACCGAGCGGACTAGCTCTTCGTTTGTGGCTTCGGTCGCTGCTTCAGCACTCAGCCTCGCCGCTGCGTTGATATTAATGCTGTCTTGGAACTTTTCCAACTCGACCTTGACTTCCAAGGCTTTCCCCGCGCCCTCGTCCCATCTCTCACGGCTGTCATCGAGAATTTTGACGCGCTGAGATAGGTTTGCGACCTCACCAACGACGCTGTCAAACTTCGAGTTTATGTGGCCCACCCGAGCCACTATCCCAGATACTGAACTCCAGTTGTTCTCAATATCCGTAAGTCTTGCGTCAACCGTGCTATGCTGGCGGCGCATGAGCTCGATTTCCGCCTGGACGTTGCTTGCATGCGGATACATGGTTTGCATCTGGTTCACCATATTGCGGGTAAGCTCTTCAGTTGTGAGGTTGTCGTAGCGATTTTCCAAGCTTTGGATGGCTTGAATACAATTGTTTTGGCGCCCAGCAAGATCATTGTACGATGCCAGACTACGGCCATCGAGGTTGTTGATTCGGCCTTGAAGGTTGTTCAGCTCTATGCGGAGGGGATTCAGCTGCGCTAGCAGTTGACGCGAGAAGTCGTGAACTTGTGGGGGAGGCGAGGTGATGCCGTTTTGAACTGGCTGAGAGGGAACTGCAAAGCTTGGTGATGTAGGACCGTAGGAGGACGGTGGCGGTTGAATCCTTTGCTGGTTTTGAGTTGCCACCGCTTGATTGATGGGGAGAGACTGTGGTCGCGAGTTCAGGTTTGCTATTTGCTTCCCATGTTCGGAGATTCTATCTTCGAGAGATTTCAACATTTGGAGTATCTCAGTCTTGTTAGTTTCAACCTTAGAAACAATGCTAGTCATGTTTCTATCCCAAATGGGAAGGGTTTGTTCCTCGAAAGTTGTTTGATCCGACTGGAATCCCACAATTTCTGACTTTACTTCGCGAACTTCCACTGTAAGAGCTTCAACTTGCGCTTTAAGTTGTTGATCACTGCTACCACTGCCACCGCTGGTACCGCTAGAAGCACTATTCGGTACCGAGGTCATTGTGATATTTCGTGCTCGGTTTTCCATTAACTTAAGACGCTTCTCAACTTGCCCTAGATTTTCTCGAAGGTTTTCCACTGCCCCTCGCTCTTTTTCAAGGAGATCGAGACGACCTATAATATGCTCATTCTCCTCGTTCAATCTGTTCTTTAGTTGCTCGACTGCATCCCCATTTATTTCAACGACTTTTTGGTAGTGTGCAACTTGATCACGTATGCACATCTTTCCTTCGCCTGTATACACGCCTTTTTCTAACTCCTCCAACTTAACATCGTGGCTATCGATCCTTTGTTCCAAGCTCGCGCGACCAGTTGTGATTGTTGCAATGCTAGTCTCAATCTCGGACCTAGCTTTCTGAATATCCTCTTTTGTTGTTTTCTTGACTATATCAAACTGCTCTTGCAGTTCTTTAGACTTAAGCTTCCGCAAATCGGCTTGTATGTTATTTACGACCGATTCAACGGCTTTTATGTCGGGTTTCCATTCTTTACTGCTCTTCTTGAGTACTTTAGTATCCTTATCGAGAGAGTCAAGATCCTTTTCCAATACTCTCAGCCGTTCATGATTTTTGTCATGATCACCCTCTAACCTTCTTTCACGGGCGATTTCCTCGCTCTGCATTCGCCGCAACTTGTCCTGGTCATCTTTGATGATATTGAACTTCTGTTTGAAATGACTATGCTCAGCTCCAAGGCATCTCTGTTCCTTCTGCAGCGATGCGAGCTGCTCTGTATGACTGACAGTTAACTTTTGGAGGGCTTTATATTCTGCCTCTCTTCGTTGAAACTGTTCCTTGAGAGCTCTCAGTTCGGCTCTTAGTTCAGCGTGCATCTTGTCATTAGCAGGGGCTGCAGTGCCAGCGCTTGCGGTGACAGCTAAAGCCATAGCGACGGTCGCCGCATCTTGAGCGACCCTAGCTTTCTGATACTCCTCATCTCGATCTTTGAAGATTTTTTCGGCTTCTGCTTTGCTATTCTCTTTTTGTTCTTTGATCGATGCAAAATTACGAAACCATTTTGCCGAATTTTGAATTTCAAGATCTGCCTGATCAACTAGCATTTTAGCACGGTCTCTCTCGACCTTAGCAGACACAGCATCCGTTGTAGTAAGCATGAACTCCTTCATTAGGTCAACCACTACGTTTTCAGTGGTCGGTCCTGTTGACGAAGGAGTTAATGGTGTAGTAGTTCGCATCATTGGTGCAACCGGTGCAACCGGTGCAACCCTTTGTGGAGCCGAGCCCCCATTACCAGTGGATGGTACTACAGCTGATGAAAGGCTTCCTGTGGTTAATGACGTAGGAGAAGGTAAACTTTTAGGACTTCTGCCCTCGATACTACCACGACGGAGCGATTGTATAGGCTCGGGCGGTAGCATATCCGAAGAGCCTACGGCCCTGGTTGTTTGAGGACTGTTCAACCGACTCCCAGAGCCTACAGGTGACGGTCGGTGCAGTGTACTTCGGTCCATGGACTCTCGACGACCTTTATTCTTAGTATATCTTTCTGGCCCATCTGGGTTGGTTGATAGTGATTTCTTGCGTGGTTGAGCTTCTTTTGGGTCTCTTGATGGGCTTTGGGGAGAAATGTACTACATAGATTTATGTCAGCTTTCATAGAACGTCGGATTTACTAGGGAAATTTTCACGGTGCGGCCTAGATCATTGATTTCTGATTATAGGTGAAGATGGAACGAGAAGGCAATCCACAGAATATTTGACCGCAATGATCGAGTAGGACGTAGTTGACACCATTGTGTATAGGAATATATCTGTAGTGCTTCAAGACGAATGCAGATGGAGGCGTCCGTGGAGTTATTCTCGAGGCGAAGAGTCCAAGAGGGAAGTAACATCTGTCGTCTGAATGTAGAGCGATGTCTCTCACCTTATCCGACCCGTCTCGAGGGCTATCATTAGGCCTTGCCTTTTTCTCGCCTGCATCTGAGAAAAAATCAGACGCAGCGTGTCTCTTTAACCCTGTCATGTTACTTTAATCTTCCCGAAAGTAGACTACGAAGGAAGTTCTGAAGAGGAGGGAGATGTGGCCAGTTTAATGAAGTGGAGAGAAGTGAAATATAGCGAGGGATATACGTCGAGTTTATAAAGGTTAAGGTGGACTGTAAAAAGAAAGTAACGTTTCAGCCATGCATGATTCAAGTCAACACCAGCGGGATAGATTTTTTAGGCAAGTCTCACTTACCCTTGATCCGTGATGACACACCCATTGGATGCCCACGTTAGATTTGAATTCAGTAGCTCTCCTGCCTTCCGTCTGTATCTCTGCACAACCGCCTTTGCCAGGAGCTGCGCTGCGCTATCTGATTTGTACAGCGTAGCGGGGTGACATAACAGTATGCTTCGTGTACTGGTATTTATGTACCGAGACAGTAGATCCTTCCTATTAAATCTAACAATAAAACGGGAGTGTTTGCATCAGGAAGGATGGGTGAGCGCAATGGGTGGTGTATAGAGTGAAGTGACTAGTGCGCGTGATGAGTCCTGAAATCTCGAAAGGCAGTTGCCTGCACTCTGCCGGTTCCCGCAGTTCCTTTGTCGGCTTTAGCGAGATGATATAGGAAGGGATACAGAGTAACTGAACGGTGGTGGGAGAGGTGAACAGGTCGAGGAGATTTCTGTGAAGTTAGTCGTCACTCCACTAAGAACGCCTCCAACGCGCGCTGCGGACTTAGGGTTCATGATTCGTGATTCGTGAGTTTAATTTGGCGTATGCGTTAATCCTTTTAGTGCCTAGCGTATAAAGTTCCCGTTTTCCCGCTAAAGACAAAGTTAAATATAGTGTTTTAAATTAGCTTTATAGCTTAATAACTTTATAATTATAATATAAAATATAGAGCTTAATAAGCTAAATCTAACAATCCTATTTTCATTACGATCTAACTGTAGATAGTAGAGATATTATAGGTTAAAAGGTTACAAAAATTACTTAAATACTGTAAGGTGACAAGCTCTACGCCACTCGGTCAACCGAACAAACCGAGTATCTGGCACACATGTCAGGTGACAGAGTCACCTCGCTTATATTGTTCCGCACAGCCGTGCCTGGCATCTTGCCAGTCATTCGCTTACCTTTTGCAGGTTTGTGCGATGGCTGGGTGGTGTCACGTCACAACACCTGCCAGGTACGCTGTGAAGAACAATATATAGGTTCGGTGACACGCCACCTGACAAATACTTACCCGTAGCCATAAAGGTACCCTAAGGCTGTTTATTTTTTATAAAATTTCTCTCCTAATAAACTATTCTTTCTATATACTACCAAGTAGAATATCTCTTAATGAGAATATCTTTATAAGACGCACGCTCTACGCCACTCGGCTAGTCCTACATACCAAAAGGGTAAGCGAGCATCTGGTATACCTGATAGATACGCTGCGTAGAACAATATACAAGGCTAATGCAGGTTACTAACAGGTCGTGGACCCCGGTTATAGTGTAAGGGATCTTTTATCCCTTACTCGGGCTTGCAGCCCTCCTTCCCTCCTCATCGGTTCGTCTCTCTCCGTATGAGGCTATTGCCATACTCTTTACCATATCGTCCTCTTCCATCGACTCTCCTGTGACTCATGCTCGGCTTGCCTGCTCCCTACCGTACACCTAGGCAATGTGCCTGTGTAATGGGTCCTCCCAAAAGGTACATATCAGACGAGACATAGTCAGACAGAGAAGGTTTCACCAATGTCCCAGAGGAGACATGGTCAGACAGACAAGGGGCGAAAGGTTTTACTAGCGTCTCAGAAGGATCATAAAAGAAGCTGGTTCTCCTCTAGAGAAGAACCAGCCATTAGTCTCTAAATAGAAGAGGTCCACCTTCGACTTACTGGTGACTCTCATTCGATGCTGTCGATAGATATCCATCCAATCGGAAGCCTTACTGGCCTCTTACAACCTGACACCTGACAAACTTTTAATAAGAAAATATATCATCTAGAAATAAGTTAAATAAGAACCTATATTAATAAGAATATAAGGAGGTAGTAGATAGGTATATATGTATACGGGTAGGTATTCAGATGATTTTTATAACCTTTACCCGTAATATTTCTACTATCTACGGTCGGATTTTAGTGGGAATAGTATTATTAGATCTAGCTTATTAAGCTTTATATTTTATATTTTATAATTATTTTAATAGAGTGTATAGTTATAAAGTTATTAAGTGTAAAGGCTAACTTGAAGCACTGCGTTTAAAATCGTCAGCGTTGTTTTGGCGGGAAAACGGGACCTTTTTGTGCCAAGCATTAAAAGGATTGCTGTAACGCATACGCCAAATGGGCCTGGCAGAGATTTGGAAGCAAAGCTCAAGCTTAACGCGCACCGACACCACATCTCGCCGACCTCCATCTCCACCAGCATTCTCTAATACTTAAAGTCATCATGGCTGCAGTAAGTTATGTTACAATAGGATTTAAATATGCGCTGACAAGATGCTAGCCTATAACTACTATCGCAGAGAGCAAAGAGCTCCGAGGACTGAACCTTATCGCGGCGCATTCCCACATTCGCGGCCTTGGTGTGGAACCTGATACGCTGGAGCCTAAGACGTCATCGCAAGGCCTAGTCGGACAAGAGAAAGCACGAAAGGCGGCAGCTGTTATACTACAAATGGTCAGGGAAGGCAAGATTGCAGGACGCGCCGTGTTGATCGCCGGTCCGCCCAGCACGGGCAAGACAGCAATAGCGATGGGAATGGCACAGTCGCTGGGCGCAGATGTGCCTTTCACTATGCTAGCATCCTCGGAGATATTCTCACTGGAAATGTCTAAGACGGAGGCCCTCACACAAGCTTTCAGAAAATCGATTGGTGTACGAATCACAGAGGAAAGTGAGGTTATTGAGGGCGAAGTGGTGGAGATACAAATAGATCGAAGCGTCACGGGGGTGAGATATAGCCCAAGGAATTAGTTATGGTAGTGCTTTACTTACGGTGTTTAATTTTAGGGCAACAAGCAGGGGAAACTCACGATTAAGACCACCGACATGGAGACGATCTACGATATGGGCACTAAAATGATCGATTCGATGACCAAAGAGAAAGTTATGGCAGGCGATGTCATCTCCATTGACAAGGCTTCGGGGAAGATCACGAAGCTAGGACGATCATACACAAGATCTCGAGACTACGATGCCATGGGCGCGGATACAAAATTCGTCCAATGCCCGGATGGCGAGCTTCAACAACGGCGAGAAGTTGTTCACACCGTCAGCCTCCACGAAATTGACGTTATAAACTCGAGGACGCAAGGCTTCTTGGCATTGTTTTCCGGTGACACCGGCGAAATCAGGAGTGAAGTCCGAGAACAAATTAATACAAAGGTTGCGGAATGGAAGGAAGAGGGCAAAGCGGAGATTGTGCCCGGTGTGTTATTCATTGATGAGGTTCACATGCTCGACATTGAATGCTTTTCATACATCAACCGCGCCCTCGAGGATGAGCTCGCACCTATCGTCATCATGGCAAGCAATAGAGGAAACACGAAAATAAGAGGAACCGACTACCGATCCCCGCATGGCCTACCTTTAGACTTTCTAGATCGGGTAGTCATTGTGAGCACGCATCAATATTCTAAGGAAGAGATGCAACAAATCATATCAATACGAGCACAAGAGGAGGAGGTAGACATTTCGCCTGATGCACTTGCACTACTTACAAAAATTGGTCAAGAGACTGGATTGAGATACGCAAGCAACTTAATTACAACCTCTTACCTTCTCAGTCAGAAGAGAAAGGCTACCGAAGTAAGCATCGACGACGTGCAACGGAGCTTCCAGCTTTTCTTCGATCCCGCCCGCAGTGTCAAAGTATACCAAAATATCCATGTCCTTGCTTCGTATCATCCGCTAACATTGTGCTATAGTTTGTTGCTGAGTCTGAGAAGCGCTTAATTAGCGAAGAAGGTGAAGTGACTCTCTCGACAACGAACGGTACCGATGAGATGGATGTATCGTAGTATGTTGGATTTCTGGGTTGGCGTTGGGTTAAGTGTAGCGTTTAGGAATAGATCAGCCCTCATAAGGATTTCAGGGAAAAGTTTTGGTCATTGTAATACTAGTGGCAATCACGGCATTATACCACTAAATGCTGACGAGATTCTCGTTTCCGCCGGGCATATAAGCATGCCAAGATTTAGCAGCTTCTAGTGATTATCAATATGTAAACGGACGAAATGATCAGATGCAGCTCGCTAAAGCCACTCACAATAGACCCTCAAAATTTTAAACAAACCTGGTACGACGTCGGTTCAGGACTGCAGGCTTCTACTGCAGAGGATGTCACACAGACAGAAACAGAATTCCCTGAAGTACTCCGGTTAGCTGACTGATAATCCTGCGGCGCTAATAATAAGTGTAGCAAGAGTTTTGAAATCGAAAACTGCCCATGTGACTGAAACTAGGCCTTGAAACTCTATGTCTTTTACCTTCGTGTTACCTGTACTTGCGAACAGAATTTCGGGGGCGGATTGAAGCTCAGCTCCTCCTAACTCCTGGCGGAAACGTGCAAGTAGGGCGGGTAGCATGGAATTGATGATACATATGGTGCAATTGTATCAGCTTCGCGGTGCTCCAACTTGCAGTGCAACACTCCAGACGAAATCCGGTGTTTAAGTGCTTTCCCTGAAAATGAAAACAGCAGAGACTCTAGAGGTAAGTATGAGGGTGTAAGATCAACACTGCACGCTGACAGTATTTTGTATAGCTAAGCAACTTTGTCTTACCCCGGATCCAAGTTGATGGGACGTTGACCCCGTGGTCGCCACTGTCTTGCATTTACGCTGCCACTATTAATACCCGCTTGAGATAATTTGGTTAGCTCAGAGCATGGTTAATGGTGTGACTGAGCCCTGTTGGGTGAGCTGCGTAAGCTGGGTGAGCTACGTAAGCTGCATAAGCCAAGAAAATTAAGAGGCATCTCCGAATTCCAGCCCCAATAGAATCTGATTATCCGTAAAGTCTTGGCAGGATGAAGGCTAGGTCGATTTGCAGTATGCGGCGCGGCGGTGCGATGCAGCAGGCGCGGGCTTACGAGGCAAGCGTGGCAGTAACCGCCCGTCTCGATGGCGATTCGACGAATCGGGCTTCCTTGACGTCGTTATTCATGCTTTTTACACGCAGGGCTGCTGATTCGATGGAGCCCTGAATCAGGTCCTGCCGTGGGGGTTGGCCAAATGGAGTTATTCCATATCAGATCAAGCGATGATCTTTTGTTAGTGCTGGCCGCGTCAGTGACGGGCGGAGTACGACTCTTTGCTTGCCAGGTTCTCTGCAAGCAGTAGAGAAAGCCCCACCAGCAACGACAGCACCTCCGAGGTTTTGTCTGACCTGAAATGCAGCACGCGGCATCCTTCCTAATCGCATGTGGCGTTGCCAATGCTGGGCATGCGCCATCCCAGCCTTGAGAGCTTCGCTCGTGTCTCCCCTAATGCCAATGTTATTAGTATAAGAAATCGTGATAACGCTCATTGTGCCGAGCTTCCCTTCATTTTTACTTCTGATACATTATCTCCTCCTGTGAGCTGTCCAACAAATCCCCCCACGGTCACCCTCCCCCCACTGTACCACCCCGCAAGGTTTCCTCTGTTGGATACCCTCAAAATAAGTACTTGCGAATCCTATATTTGATATTCATCTAGGAGGCCTAGCGAACACCATACTATCTTTCCCGTGTACGAAACACGGCTCCCCTCGCGCTTCCGGTCTACACAACTGCAGAATTCTAGTCCCTCAAACTGGGCTTCGGCTAGCCGCGTCGATCTTCCTGTAACCGTCTCGATCTGTACATAATATAGCTGGATATGAGGATATTGCGATATGCAGCAGCAATCGCATCAGCGTCCCTTCTAGCGCATACCGTAGCGGCGCCAACAGAGACGGTCCTCCCAAGCCCTCCGAAAGCGACGAACAAGTCCGCGGTAGGAACATCCGCGACTGTACAGGTGGAAATTCCGGACGATCCATCAAAGAACAAATATTTTCGTAAGTCTCGCGTTATCCCGAAGTCATCAGTAAACTTCAAGTTAACATCCTCTAGATGAACCGGGGTAAGCTTAACCAGATTTATAGATAAGATCAGAGCTGATTGATACCGCAGCGGGGATGATATCCTTGGTCATTATGATATTCGATACTTCCACGGCGTCGTGTCCTACGACGAACGTACAGATACCTTAACGCACATGATTCGAGCATATTTAAATTTCTTTAGAGAGCAAGGACTGGACACTTGGATTGCGCATGGAACACTACTTGGATGGTGGTGGAATGGAAAGGTATTCCTGGATACATGACACATGGGTTATCGTTGTCTAATGGCGCACAGTAGATGCTCCCATGGGATTGGGATGTTGATACTCAAGTGTCCGGTGCGACTCTCGATTACCTCGGCAAAAATCTTAATCGGACAGTCCACCACTATGTCTCCGAAGATAAAAAAGTCAAGCGCGACTATCTCTTGGATGTCAATCCGTGGATATGGGAACGAGAAAGAGGTGACGGCATGAACATTATCGATGCTCGATGGATAGATATTCGGAACGGCCTTTACATTGACATTACTGGGCTCAGCGAAACGCATCCAGACGTTGCACCTGGTGTGTGGAGTTGCAAGAACTACCATCGGTACAAGACCAGCGATCTTTATCCAATGCGGGAAAGTATATATGAAGGCGTTCCGGCGAAAATCCCGTACGCTTATGATAAGATCCTGACGCAGGAGTATCAACAAAAAGCGCTTGTACTGACCGAATATGAAGGGTATGTATACATTGTCTCAACTAAAGCAACATTCAACGCTAACTCTTGATAGCCACTTCTGGGACTCAAACGTAAAAGAATGGGTGAAGAAGCCCGTAGAGAAGAAAGACGCAGAACCGACACCCACATAGCGTTTCAACGAGTGTGGTGATTAAAACTCCTCTATCACCTTACGGGTGGTTGATCATCCCTTTATCATTTACATTATTCGCTAGCGAAGCATACTCGGCGTTGCCCATGCATTTACCTGGCGCAGGGAGCTGGCTCACGCTAGCGAGGTTTTCACCGTAAACAAGTTTTTTTGGATATATTATTTGGGGAATCTATATGGTCTTATCGATACCTATGTGTACGAGCCCACTGGCATTGCTTAGCTCTTGTTACCACTAGAGAGGCTTAAAAGCCTCCGGTTTTGTTTGTAGATATGTAGTCAACAAACGACCATCATGTAGACCTCAAAAAGAAGGGCACATGTACAGAAAGTTTGGCGGTTATCAATCCGTTGGATTACTCTTACTCGTTGATATCATCTCATGTTAGTTTATGTATGTGATGACGTTATCAAGATTTCCAAAGTTCAACCGTCTTGGCATTTATGACAAATCTCGTGATGGCGAATTGGTAGAAGCCTTGCGAATGTTGACGAACTCACATGTCACATAAGCTTCCACCGCATCCTACAAGATGATATATCTGTTCTCAACTAGCATACTTCCATCCTCAGCAAGAAGGAAATACAACCATGACTTCCACAGATGACACTCACATCTCCAGCAATGCTATTTCAAACTCAACGCCAATTAATGACAATGAGATCGAGCTCACTATTCTACATCATGGAAATCCCACTACGCTCAGATTTCCCAGTACAGCAACCCTCAATGACCTCTCTTCAACAATAGCTTCCGACCTCTCCATCCCTCCCTCTAACCAGAAACTTCTAATAACACCCAAGCTCGGTCTCCAAAAACCGCCTTTCAAAGACCCCGCGATTCCCCTCACGGATCTCCTGTCAAAGAAGATCAGCCTTATGGGCTCCACTCCTTCCGAAATAAACTCTCTCTCCGCCACTATCTCCGCCGCTGCCGCGCCCCGCAGACCCTCCCCGATCAAACCCGCAACTCCCTCCCGCAGCGCTGGCCGCACCTCCCAGCGCATCCAAGAAGACGCCACATACACATTTCATACACTGCGACCTCTACCCTACCTCCCCAGACCGGAGCGCTCCCTCGCCTTCCTCGAGCGCCTGCGCGACGACGCGGGGATCCGCGCTGCGATGCGCGCGCACCGCTTCTCGGTCCCGCTGCTCACGGAGATGGATCCGGCCATGCACACGACGCACGAGTCGCGCACGCTGGGCCTCAACCGCAACCGGGGTGAGGTGATCGAGCTTAGGCTGCGCACGGATGCGTACGACGGGTACAGGGACTACAAGACCATTCGCAAGACGCTGTGTCACGAGCTGGCGCATAACGTGTTTGGGCCGCATGATCGGGACTTCTGGAACTTGTGCCATCAGATTGAGAAGGAGGTTGAGAGAGATGATTGGAGGAGTGGGGGGAGGAGTGTTGGGAACGAGGTTTACTATGAGCCGGAAGAGGGAGAGTTCATGGATCATGGTGGTTGGACTGGGGGTGAGTTTGTGCTAGGGGGTGGGAGTGGTAGAGAGCAGACTGTTATGAGCAGTGCTGGGGGAGAAGTTCCGGCAGGAGGGCTGAATCGAAGAGATATTTTGGCCAGGGCGGCAGAGGAGAGGATGAAGAGGGCTAAGCAGGTTGAGGAGAAGGCAAAGGAGCAAGGAAACAGTGGTTCGGAAGGATCAATGCAGTGAGAGTGTAGTCAGACCTTAGGAGCCTCTGCCAGGAACACTATAACCTGTCGACCTGAAGCTAACATGTTGTATGAATAGAAAGACTTACTAATATTTGGCTATAACCCCAATTCTCAGCTAAGTCAGGCGTTAATGCTCACGGATTTACAAGTAATCAGTATTCTGGGCTCTTGGTACCGTCATAATCTAAGCAGAATCTACTTCCCTTTCTTACTGCCTTTCTTATCATCCCATAAACACATTTCTCGTCCAGCCAATTCAAAGTTCAAGCCTAAGCTGCCACATACTTTCACCGCTTCAGTCGTTATTGGCTAGTCTGCAATATTTCTCACTTTCTCTTCCTGATCCAAGCTACTAGACAATATCACACACCCGTCAACCCTTCCACGGATTATGATAAGTATCTATTTGCGCTAGCCCCTGTAACTTTCCTATAGCAACCAGAGAAAACCTCCGGACTTACCACAAAAGCATCCCAAGCAAGTTGAAAACTTTTTTCTCCCTCCTTAGATTTTCTTCTCATCTCACTCCATGTTTTATATTTTTAAACACTACTTTCGACTCGATCTATGATTGCGGTTATTCAAACCGAATCCGTTGCCAGGAAGGGGCATGCAGTAGGGGCCACTTTGGCCCGTCTTGGAACTTCTCAATACTGTCCTTTGCATGTCGACTCACCCAACCGTGCGATATTTCAGACACACCTTCCTCGTCTATCCGAGCAGAATAAGCACATGAGCAGTATATTTGTGCTTGGGTATACCACCGCTCCGACCACTCAATTTCCAAAAAACCAAAATTCCATAACTTCCACTATGCAGGCCGTCCAGGGTGAGGGCAACAAGTGTTCAACAAACTAAAAGAGATTACAGCCAATAGTCTTTAGATTAATGATGTTCTAGAAACACGACCAAGTTGTTTTTAGAGAACATCAAGGGGAAGGAAAACCAAAATCTCAATTCGAACGCTTCGGGACTCTTCTGCTACAAAAACACTTCCAACATTCTCTAATACTATATCCTTGGAAAGACTAAGAAAAGCAGATTTTCATCCTTGCTAGAGACGAAGAAGCCGATATCTCTAGACATGGCATTCTTACCGAGTGTGGTGTATTCAAAACTACCAAATCTTAGCCATTTTTATCATGACTTCACCTGATTGTATCTTGAGATCCTATCCAGAATTCTTTTGTAGAGTCGCAGTTATAAATACACTTTCCCGCCTTCTTTTAAATAGGCGTCACGATTACTATATGTATTCAGCTAGATGATCACGAAGACAGCTCGCATGGCAAGGACAGCGCCTGACCCACTATTGAATTTTTTAATGTCAACCCGGAAGAACATCTACTATTCTCCGTGGTAGGGTGTTAACGTATATGCAGGGGTATGTTGGTGCACGGGCCATGATGCTCCGGTCGTGTACGCTAAAATTGCAGTGAAACGGGTTACAGGGTATCCGACCTCCGGTGTCCCCCCCCTAAGGTGCGCGCCGGGGTGTAGCTGAGCGTGGTCACGGAAAAGTTGAACGTGGTCACCGATGGGGTCGGCGAAAGCTGAGCGTGGTTACCGATGGAGCGCCGGAAAAAGGTCGGCGGTACCACACTTTTAGCCATACAGAACGCGCATTAGTAGCCACATTTGACTTAAGCGACCATATAAACTAAAATATCTGGAGTATATGCTATGCATATATACGCGGATATATAGATATTTAAACATATAGAGACATATATATATACACATATATACATGTATATATGCGCGTATTTATATGTGCCTCGCTATACTTGTTACGGACAGCTTAAGTACAATGTTACGACTACTTGGAGAGGAGTCGGCGGAAGCTAGTTGGTTGATACAGGCACGGTCCAGGATGGATCCGGTGGAACCATGTGACGAGGAATGGTAGCTGAGGTCACGTAATGTGATCTATGTAATCTGTGTAATCTGTGTGATCCATAACAGAGCAGACAGAGCACACGTACCTTACAGAGCAAAGGGATTTCTTAGGCGTATAGTTGTGTATTTAAAGGACCACAGTCCTTACCCAGATAGTTCTCTCTTTATAGTAAATCTTAGAATATAATTGGAGTTAATCTGTTAGGCAACTACTCCACTAGTTATTATTATAATATTAACCTATTTATATCTATATACCCGGCCTAATAATAGGACCCACTATAGTTCTTACTATAAGGTTCTGTTATATATTTACTACTAAGGTTACGGTATTAAATAAAAGTTAAATAATATGCTACCTAAAGCACTAGTTACGATACTATTAACAGCAGCTACTACCTTAGGCGGAGATACTAGTATAGTAGACATAGATTCGCAGTTAATTATATAAGGTTAGTTATAGGAAATAGTTGATTACTTATAAGACAATAATAGGATACTTAAAGAACGTATTAATGGAATTAGAGTAGTAAAGGTTAAGTCACCTTTAATTAAACAGTTCTTGGGAAAGAAGTTAAAGCTTAAGGGGTTTCTTATATAAATGCATTTTAAGGTTATACAGGAAGGAGCAAAGTTGGTAATATTATTAGACTAAGTGGCGTATATAGGATTGTTCCTAACAGGATAAGCACTTAAGTGGTTTAAACCTTACCTTACCAAAATATAGGCTAATGGCATAACAACTATTAACTAAGATATATGGTATATATTTGCCAGTTAGAATAGGTTTATAAAATGGTTAACGCAGATATTTAGAGACCTGGAGGTAATAACTATAGTAGAATAAAAGCTTTAGAACCTAGCATAATAAACCTTAGTAATAGAGTATACAACACAGTTTTAAATACTAGCTATATAGATTAAATGGAACAACAAGGCGCTTATGGTATAGTATAAATAGGGACTTAAGGCTAAAGTCTGGGACGTAATTATCCTAATAGAAGATGCGGATACTCTAAGAGAGTTAATAGATTAAGTAATAAAGATTAATAATAGGATCTATTAAAGAAAACAAGCTAAGAAAGGGCAAGATAGAGTTCTATAGTTATATAAGGCGCAGAGTATATATTGGTAAATATAGAGCTAAAAACTATAGAATGGCGCAGAGCTAATGGACCTAAGCGGTACTAAAGAATCTAAGAGATAGATAAAGAAACTATAGAAACCCAGAGGTTAAGGATTAAGTAATTATAGGATTAGGGAGTAGAGGCTAAACTAGGGATCTTAGCAGTAGAAGATGTTTAGGCAGACTCTATAACAAGAAAAATGGTTTAAAGATAGAGCTTGCATAAATTATGGAAAATAAGGTTATTTTACTAGAGACCGTAGAAGTAGTTAGAGTAACTACACAGTAAAGGGCACTAGGTTATTAGAGTACAATAACGTGGATATAGGGATGTTATGCGGGACTAAGGAGTGTTTAATTAAATACTTTACGTTTTATTATAATAACATATACTAAATTTATAAAGACGCTAAGTATGGTGTAAGCTATTAGCTATAAGAGCCAGAGTTAAGAGGGCTTAAAGAAACTATAGAGTTAGATAAAGAATAAGATTAACTCTATAAGCTAAATTAAGATATTAAAGCAATATACGGACAGATATTAGTAACAATAATAATGGAGTTAGAGTACTTATTAATTAATAGTAATAAGGAAGAAAATGGGGCTAACTAGGAGCACTTATACCTTAATAACGTAATAAAAGCAGAAACTAAAACCACCATAGAATATAGATTAGTAATGGGTATTATAACACTATTAGATACAATTTCTATTACTTTATAAGATAGAAGGAGCAATATATAGAGACAATTAAGCAAGTAGATAACTGCTAGTACTAGCTTACCACTTATAAAAGGTAAAAGGCTATAGGTCTAAGATTCTTAAGAAGAGATAAGAAAGGCTCTAGACTTATAAGGTATAATAAGGATAGCTTAGGAACCCATAATGGATAAAAACTAATAGGAAAGAGTAGTAACTTAGTTTAGTAATAAACAAATAAGTATAGGATATAAGTTTAAGAACTATAAGTTTAGGGAATAAATAAGAATGTTATTAGGAAGCTAAGATTTTGAGAAATAAATAAGGACTATAGTAATTCTAGGTAAATATAGTGTTTAGCCTAAAGATTAAAAAGTTAATACTAAGATTAGGAAGTAAGTAAGATGACTTTAAGGATCTAGCTATAAGACGCAGAAAATAAGAAACTATGGATAAGTTTAGGCAAAGAATTATTGCATAGTAAGAGCAAAAGCTAGACAAGAGATTAGCTATACTAGGTTGTATAAGGGACAGAGCACCTATATAAAGAGTTACTAATAGGCCTAGTGCAGGGATACCTAGAGTAAAATGGTTAGATAAACTGGAATAAGAAAAGGATCTAGATATTTTAGTTAGATTTAAAGAAAGACACACTAAAGGATGTTATAACGCAGTAATAATAAGGTACTTTCTTATAGATAGACTATACATACTAAACTAGTTATATGGAAAGTGGTATAGGCAATAATATAACAATAAATAGGAAGACTTTTATATATAGCTAAATAAAAAAGTTATCTAAGACTAACCTATTATAGAAAAACGCATAAATTATATTAAAGGAGCATTAATTATAATGTTAAGGAACCTAGAAGAGGGATCCAGGGACTAGAGAAGTAAATAAATCTTAGTACCCGTAGTAGAAATACCAGTAGTTAGATTAACTAGGTATTAGTTTAAACTTAAGGATAAAGATAAGTTAAGAGTTAACCTAAGTTACCTAGCATACTATACATTATTGTGGATAGCTTGTATAGATAATGTATATAATATATATAGAGCACCAAAGGATAAAAACTGGAAGTACCTAGTAAGGATATATTAGGCACTAAAGGAGAAGCGGTTTAGAGACGTTAAGTATATATATAGATAGCACCTAGTAGAAGTATAGAGTTAAGGGGACCTAATACTTTAACCCGGAAGATTCCTTATGGAAGAATGCCTAGATAGATAATAGTGGTGGGACTGCCTAGAGAATACTTGTCTATGGCATGTAAAGGAAAAAAAGCAAACTAAGTATTGGCTAAAAGTAGACTAAATATAAATAGGATCTAGTAGCTAACAGTTAGGAAAAGGGGAGGACTAGAGGACTAGAGGAAACTAGTAGTAGAGCCTTAAACCCTTAAAGGAATTTAAGGATAACACCTAAACTTATAAGTTAAGTAGCAAGATTAGTAGTTTAAAGTATTAATAGACAGTGGAGTAATAAGAAACCATATATTACTAGTAGTAGTAGAAAGGATGGGGTTACTATATAGACAAAAGGAACACCTATATCCACTTATAACAATTTTAGGAGATTAGATAGCCTACGGAGGAGGCATTATTAATCTTAAAATAGGGCCTATTTAGTTAACTATTAAAGGGAGACCAGTTAGAGTGTCTTTTAATATCCTACCATTAGGAAAGAATAAGGTAATACTAGGAATGCCTTAATTATAGGAATATAATCCAAAGATTAATTGGGTTATAGGTTAGGTTAATATTAAAGATACTTAACAACGCAAGATGCAATAGTAAACTAAGTTAGTATAGTATCAAGTTAGAGCAATATATAAAGAGACTAAGTAAGGCTTAAGTCACGTACTAAAGAGATACTATAAGTATAGTAAAAAGTTATAGTTACTAGAAAGTAAAAAGCTGTTAGAATATACAGCATGGGACTATAAGATAGAGTTAGAAGAGGGAACTAGTCTAAAGTTCTTTCTAATCTATAAGCTTACTAAAATAGAGTTAGTAGCGCTTAAGGAGTTTATCTAGGAGAACTTATAAAAGGGATATATTAGATTATCGCAGTTATTAATAGGATATTTAGTATTATTTATCCTAAAGAAAAATAGAAAACTTAGGATGTATATAGACTATAGATAGTTAAACAGCATTACTAGAAAGGATAGGTATCCTTTACCCTTAATTAGCGAAATTTAAGACAGGATAGGTAACGCAAAGATCTTTATAAAGATAGATCTAAGGTAGGTATACCATTAGATTAGAATTAAGGAAGGTAATAAATAGAAGGCAGCCTTTAGGTTAAAGGAAGGACTATATAAACCGTTAGTTATGCAGTTTAGGCTTATAAACGCACTAGCAATGTTTTAGAAATAAATTAATAGTGTGTTAGGAGAACACCTTAATAAGTTTGTTATGGTATACCTTAATAATATTATCATCTACTTAGAGAGCAAGAAAGAACATAAGGGATATATTAAATGGGTCTTAGAGAGACTATAAGAAGAATAAATGCTAGTAGCAATTAAGAAATGCGAGTTCTTTATAAGAAAGACTAATTTTATAGGATTTATTATTAAACTAGGAAAAATCAGCATAGACCTAAAGAAAGTTAAAGCTATAATGAGTTAGCAAGAACCAGAGAACGTTATATAGTTAAGATTATTTTTAGGGTTTTGTAATTACTATAGGAGGTTTATAGCATAATAGTTAAAGAGCATTAAGCCATTTATAAGGTTAATAAAAAAGGAGAAACTGTGGGTTTAGGGTACCGAGCAGAAAAAGCTATTTTAAGAACTTAAGGAGTTGTTTACCTAGGAACCAATCCTCAAAATCTATTAACCAAAGTTAGAGACAGTTATTGAGATAGATATATTAAACTTCGCACTAAGAGCATGTTTGCTATAAAAGCATTAGGATACATAGTATTTAGTAGTATATTATAGTTGGAAGATAACACTACTAGAACTAAACTATAACATCTATAATAAGGAGTTGTTAGGTATAGTTATAGTGTTAAAGGAATAGAGAGCATTCTTACAAGGTACAAAGAAACTATTTATGGTTAAGACGGACTATAAGAACCTTACAGGATTCCTAATAATAAAGGAACTTAACCAAAGATAGGTTAGATAGGCGGAAATGCTTACAGAATACTATTTTAAGATTTAGTATACTAAGGGTATAGATAATATATAAGCAGATGCTTTAAGTAGAAAAGCTAAACTATAAAATAATAAAAAGCCATTAGGAGCTTTGTTGTAAAAGGATTAAGATGGATTAATTAGGTATAATTATCTAAAGATTATAGTAACTAGAGAAGGGCAGATCTACAAATCACTAGAGAGTAATTAGATATAGAAGATTTAAGAAGTATAGGCAGAGGATCTAGACACAGAATAGTATAAAAATAGAGAAGTAACCTATGTTCTAAGGTCTATTATAAAAGAGTTTATTAAGTTATTTTATAAGGAACTAACTTAAGAACATAACAGAGCTATAGGCTTAGTGTTAAGACTTTAAGAGGAATATATTGTTTAAGGAATCTGGGGACTAGTAAGACAAGTTATAAGAGAATGTTTAGATTGCTAAAGAAATAAACTAATAAGGCATAAGCTATATGGAGGGCTATAACCTATTAAAATACCAGAAAAACTATGGGAAGTTATATTATAGGACTTTATTATTAAGTTACTAAAGTTAAAAAATCCTATTACAGAATAAGATCATAACGTGATTTTAGTAATAGTGGATAAGCTTATAAAGTGGGGATACTTTATAGTATATATAGAAGAGATATTAGTAGAAGATGTTGCTAGAATCTATATTAAGGAAGTGTTTATAAGACATGGAGTACTAAGTAAGATTGTATTAGATAGAGATCTGAGATTTATAATAGTATTCTAGGAGGTATTCTTAGCGGAATAAGGAGTTTGCGTAGTAACCTTAATAGCGTATTATCCGTAGACGGATAGATAAACAGAAAGATTAAACTAGACACTAGAATAGTATCTAAGGCACTATGTTAATTATGTATAGAATAATTGGGTATTATTATTACTAGTTACATAGTTTATATATAATGCAACACTATAAGAAGGAATGGGAACGTTACTATTTAAGGCAAATTACGGATATGAGCTAAAGTCATTATTATCGCCATATTAAGTAAAGAAGATAAGTAGCATAGCTAAAGAAAGAATAGAGACTTTAATAAATCTTTATACAGACCTTAAAGAAACAGCTAAACTAGTATAAGAGCGAATAAAAAGGTACTATAATGCTAAGAGATCTAAGGGACTAGATCTTAAGGAGGGAGATAAAGTATGGCTATTATATAAAAATTTTAAGAGTTAATAATTAAGTAAGAAGTTGGACCACGTTAGACTAGGACCTTTTAAAATTATACAAAGAATTTTATTAGTTATATTTAAGTTAAACCTACCAGCTAAAATAAAAATTTACCCTATATAGTACATCGCAATGCTAGAGTTAGTATATAGAGATATTAAACTACTAGTCTATAAGGCAGATACGTACAGAGGGCAAGAAGAAGATAAATGGTAAGTTTTAAAGATTATTAGTTATAAGGACATAAATAACGAAATATGGTATAAAGTAAAGTGGATAGGCTATAGTAAGACTACCTAGAAACCACTAAGTAATCTAAAGAACGCTATAGGAAAGGTATAGGAGTATTAAAAGAAAGCAGGTTAGGTAGTATTAATAAAGAAGGATTGCCAAAGAATAAGTTACCTAAGGGGGACCTAAGAGGAGCAATTGCTAAGCTACTTAGAGTTATTTCCCTTGCAGGAGGAAAGTCCGTTCTTTTGTTACTTAGCTTAGATAGACCCTATTAAACAAATTTCCACTTCTTAGAATAAACCTTCTTATAAACACATTTAAGGCGTTAAAGATAAGCGTAAGCTAGACGCTAAGCTTTAAGGATATATGCAGATTCTTCTAAGACACGTTAAACCTTAAGCAGTATAGAGGCTAGCTTACCGTTAAGTTTCTTAGTAGCAGATTAAATATAAAACCCTATAATAAGTTACTTAGGGAACCCGAAGACTATTAAGAGTTATAGGACGCGTATACTTAGCGTTAGAGATAGAGCGAACGTTATAGGACAATTAAATATTTGCTTTAGTGCACTCTAAGTAAAAGGAAGGTTGTTAAAATAAAGGACTTACCAGCGTAATATAGACTAACCCCTCTTTTACACAACAAGAATATAAAGACAGCATTATCTTACCTAGAGACAGTATTGCAGTAATAGTGCGAGACTAATAAGCTGTAGAAGAAGAAGAAGAAGCTTTAGGTATAATAAATAAGGATATTAACTAGATTAATTAAACGGACATTATACCTCTAGTAGACGACTTAGAGATATTAGGAATCTTTAAGGACGAAGATAAAGAGGAGGGAGATAGTGTTACGGACAGCTTAAGTATAATATTATAACTACTTAGAGAGGAATTAGCGGAAGCTAGTTAGTTAATATAGGCACAGTCTAGAATAGATCCAGTAGAACCATATAATAAGAAATAGTAGCTAAGGTCACGTGATATAATCTATATAATCTATATAATTTGTATAATCTATAACGGAGTAGACAGAGTATACGTACCTTACAAAGCAAAGGGATTTCTTAGGCATATGGTTGTATATTTAAAGGACCACAGTCTCTACCTAAATAGTTCTCTCTTCGTAGTGAATCTCAGAATACAATTGGAGTTAATCTATTAGGCAACCACTCCACTAGTTATTATTACGTTGTTAACCTATTTATATCTACATACCCAGCCTAATAACAGGACCCACCGTAGTTCTTGCTACAAGGTTCCGTTATAATACTTATAATAAGTGAAAACTATACTAAAGTAAATAAGAGTATAGTAGGGTGGCTAAACGGACTACTAGTTATTATGCATAACTATATACTATGTATATGCTAAGTATATACAGCTACCCTAGAGCATACCTAACATTAAATACAGAGATAATAGTTCTTAAGGTAATATAATTAATAGAGAGAGTATTAAAGATAAGGAGGATAAAGAGGGCGAGGGCTAAAATAGTATATAATAGCGCCCTCCATTTTATATAGGTCTCTCTAAAGTAAGATTATATACAACTTTGTATATAGGCTATATATATACTTAAAATAGTTAGAGTATACTCTAAGACTATAGAGCACTTATTAGCTCTAATAGTAAGTATATAATTACAGCACCTGGTATACCAAACGCGTACTTACGCGTTTGGTGCACCAACCACTTGTTTATAAAGTGCTGACTAATTAGGGGGAGGGCGCGTTAGTATATAGACTACGTAGTCTATTTCAATAGAATTGACAGTCACCATCCAAATGAGCATATAATACTATACGTATTTCGTGCCCCTGGATACGACTCACTTGTATTATTAAGTTAATACAAACAGTAAGTATTAAGTTATTGTCTAAGAGGTAATAAACCATATTATTATGCCCAAATATCCGGTAACTAGAAAAGAAAGAATTGCACACTTTATTTATAAAGCTATACCTCTGCTATCTATAGATATAGATAAAGAAATAGTATATAAGGTTTTTAAGTAGTATATGTTAAAGGTAAGTATTGCATATACTAAGTATATGCTATATTTATACCTCTAGTAGATTTAATTCTTATTCTATAAAACTAGTAACCCTAAGATTATATAACTATAACTCCTTAGAGAAAATAATAATTAGGAAAGTAGAAAAGTATTTTATTAAGCGTTTAAATATAGCGGCATTAAACACTGCAAGTATGCCTATAAGGATATTCTCTGTATATACTCCGCATATAACAGAGTTAAGCTTAAATTAATTAACGACCTCTAAAAGTATAGTAGTCGTCTATACTAGGCAGTAGAGATTAATAAAAAGCTTAAGCAAAGTATAGAGAAGTAAGTATTGTCTATATGCATTAGGTATATACTTATAATATATAGCTACTACTATAGTATTCTATAATTATAGTAGTAGTGTATCTACCCTATTATATAAGAACGTATATATAGGATTTAACCACCCACAAGGCCAAGGTAGGGTAGTAGGCCGAACATATAGTGTATAGTTAGATTGCTATATTCCCGTTAATATAGCACGGCATCCTTATATTTGCCTTATTACGCAGAATTCTTATATATATTATCTGCTATACCTAACTAAGCTACTAATTAACCTTGCTAATAATGTAGTTAAAGTAATAAGGTAGGTGGAAGTCCTAAGTCTTACTATATATATGCCCTATATATATGCAGCATATATAAATTAAGCTACTAATTGTTAATATAGGTCGATTTATCCTATCGCCGCAGTACTATATTTTATGTAGAAAGTATAGGATGTAGACACTATATAGCGAATTCTTTAATTAACGTCTAATATAAATGCTACCTAGCCCCACGCAGACTACTCCGTATACAGGGGAAACTTATAGATTAATAGGAAGAAAACCCCTATTGGTATAGGGGACGGAAAAACCCTATAAGCCACCTTAGTAGGATGAAAAACCCCTGCTTTACCATGTTTGTCTATAACGGCGGCCCTATGGGCCTATAGCTACGTCCTGTCCTCCTTAGATGTTCGATCTCCTTAGGAACTACTACTTCATTCCTTAGCTTATCCCAGTTGGGGTTTACTACGTCCCAGCTAGGCCTTGCCAATTAATTGCTGTGCCTTGCTTTACTGTTTCCCATGCCTTAACCACCCCCTGTGTACTATCTCTTGTTATTAACTATTGCTATATACGCCATGCCTCCCCCCCCTAAAGCTATCAAAGGCGTAAGGGGGATTTATCTATAGCTATAATACCGAAAGGCTAGCGGGACATTGTGTACTATATACTAGGTGTCTTATACCTGGGCCCTAACTAGGCTCTCCCTAGGATGGCCAGTCGTAGGGAGGAGATAAAAAACCGTAAGGTCGCTATCTAGGCCGCTAGGCAGTATTACGGTAATGGCGAGTAACCATATGCTCCGCGGGCGATCGCCCTAGGGGTTAGGAGGGGCCGTATATTTGCTTGTCTGTTTGTGCTTAACTATCTGTCTGTCCATTAATATAAGGTTGTTGATGCTTTCCACTAGGGGTAAGGGGATGATATTAAATGCTATATATCTATGTTGGATCGTACAGGTGCCCTGATAGAGTACCGTAGTAATAATAGCTGTTATCGTAAAGGGGTACCAATAGTGGTGGTTTTTAAGATCTTACCATTTGAAAAATTTTCACCACCGCCCCAACGCTCACAACCACCACCACGAAGTTATATCGCACGCTGTGCGACGTCTCTGCGTTGGCTCTGGGTCTGAACTTCAAAGACCCAGGTTCGTAGCCGTCACCACGTATAGGTACAGAGTCCGTTTTCGACGGCCTGTAGACACTATATATAATATATAGTAGTCTTAATATTAAGGATTAAATTACTGCTTTAATTTAAAAGGAAAGGATACTATAATTCCTAAAGGGGATGGCATATATAGGTAAGTATAGGTTAGACACACGCGGAGTATATATATAGCTTAAGCGTAGTAGGTATACTACGCGAATTCTCTATTAATTAATATAAAGAGAACACCGAGCAATAGATTTAGGCAATTTATAATTTTAATAATAAGCATTTCCTTATTATATGCTGTATATATATATAAGCTAAGGCATTCTAACGCGTAATATGTATTAAAATAGACCTATTATTTAAAATGGTTTAAGGTAAAATAAATCTATTCTTAATTATAGGATAGGACGAGAATTCTAAGCGTATATATACCCTATACTACAGATATGCTATATATAGGCTAATACCTATAATAGGAATTAAGGTGTAGGTATATGCCTTTCTTAACCTAGAAACATGCGCTATATATATAAAGATGTTTTAGCTAGTATTTAAGGTTTTAGGTAATACTGCTTAATTATTTATATAATTTATATATATTTACGGAACTGGACTTCGCACGGCTATAGTTAATATATACAAGAAATAAGCTGGTAGTAGGTATACTTCTAATATATGCTTTATATACGCTAATTATATACTTATAATATATAGGCTTTAGAGATTACCTATATATAATTAACCCATCCTATAAATAGGATAAACACCTTTAGTATATACTTATATTCTGCCTAGTATATATTAAACGAAACTTTGTAAAGCGCTTTCTAATATATAAAGTAAGATATATTATAGAGTAGATATAGGAAGCGGAGACAAAGTAGAAACTAATAGCGCGTATATAAAGTATATATATACTATATCCGGAGCTTACGTCCTAAATAAATAATAAGAAAAAAATATGGATACTAGCCAGACTTATAAAGGAAAAGTTAAAGGTTTCTTATAAGTGGTAGGTATATATATAGAAGTATACTAGAATTGGTAAAAGTAGTTCCTTTTAGGATAATAACTTTACTAGTTAAAAATTATGCGTTCTTACTATAGTACTACGGTAGGTATATACGCTCTGTATATACACCACATATTCTAATATTTTAGTATAGGCTTAAACTTTATATATAAGAAATATTCAATCTATAAGAGCTATATAAGGAAAGAGGAATAGATAATATATAGAAAAATTATAGAAACTTAAAGTAGATAGCAGTATAGCTATAGAAACAATATATATATATATATACTGCATATATAAAGTATATACTAAACTTAAGTAGTATAGAAATAGCGGAAAGCAGCTAAGCAGTAAGCTAGAAATCCTATACTAAATTTTCCTTAGAATTCTTAAAACCTATTTAATACTCCTAAGCCTACTATATCTAGTAGCTAGGTTATCTTATAGATAAGTTGTTAGCGACTCAGTCAATCAAGGCACGAGCACGGCAAGAGGGACGCGCAAGCCTATACAATTGGTAGTCTATAAACGAGGATCCAAAGCTAGAGAAAGGGAGAAGAATAGCAGCGCCGCTTAATATTTTATGCGGTCCTTAAGTCACGTGACTCGCGTCTACTATAATCCACGTCTGCTAAGATCCACCGTTTTCCACTAGCGCCGTAACATTCCCCCCCCCTTTTAAAAAAGCCTGCCCTTAGGCTTTATATGTCCGTATTATATCCGTAGGGTATTCTTGTCTTTATGCTTAATAGGCAGCCTATTATCTTCGCTATGCTAGCACTCCATCTACTTGTTAAGGTACTTTGGGGGTCTGGGTTTGTTAGGGTATTAGTTATAGAATTCTTTAAGCCTCTAGGGGCAGCCTATAAAGTTCCAGGTGGGGTATCAGGTTAGGTCTAAATTATAGCCTTTTTATTAGATATGGTATTGTAGCATTCCTTATACTAGTTTATAGGCTAGTATTTCGTTAACTTCCTATTTATTATTACCATTAACTTAAATTAGTAGGGGAGGCCTATTCTTTTATCTAGGTAGTGGGTTATTTATAGCCTTCCGTAGCTTATCCAGTAAAAAGATAGGGTAGACTTTAATTAAGTCTAGGAGCTTAACCTTATATAAGTTGCCTTCTTTATTAAGGATCTTATATAGTCCTACTATTTTATAGTCTAGCTTGCGGCTAGGCCGTTCTATCTTCTAGTTCTTTATTATAACCCAGACTCTATTATTTACAGTAAAGTTAGGCTCGCGCCTATACTTATTTGCCTGCTGTTCTATTAATCTCTAGGCCTTTTCTAGATTTATATAGGCTACCATCTAGGCTTTTTTTAAGCGTTTGGCGTATTGCTAGGCTTCCTTATAAGATAGTTTTTCGCGTACAGTCTATGGCCCCTTTAGTCTTTCCCAGTTAAAGCTTATATAGGGTAAGTATCCCATTTCTAGCTAAATAGGTGCAAATCCCATAAAGTTATAGGGTAGGGTTGCCTAGGCGTAGTCTATTAGGGGTAGTAGTTCACCCTAGTTGTCCTAAAAGTAGTTAATAAAGGGCCGGAGCCTCTAGTCTAAGTATTAATTTATAATCTCCGTCTAACCATCTATCTGGAGGTGGTATACTATAGAAAGCTTTAGCTTAATACTAAGAATCCAAGTAAACTTATTCTAGAAGGCTGATATAAACTGTAGCCTATAATCGGATATAATAGTATCTGGTAGTCCATAGATTCGGTAAATATAATAGATGTATAGTTAGGCTACCTCCTTGGCATCGATATCCTTATAATAGGGGATTAAGAACAGGCGCTTACTAAAACGGTTAATTAGGATTATTACTATATCATATCTATTACGGTCTGTAGGCAGCTTGTAAAAGTCTATAGAGATATACTGCTAGGGGCGTTCTAGTATTAGGAGTAGCTTTAATAGTCCTAGGGTTTTATTCCGTGGAATTATAAACCTACAGCAGTCATTACAGTTCCGTATATAGTGGTTAATATCCATAACTATTCCGGGCCAGTAGTATCGGTTACCAATAATTCTGCGGGTCTTATTTTTTCTAGGGTAGGCTGTAGAGACCTAGGCATAAGCTTTAGTAATAAGCCGGGTCCGTAAGTTCTATTCTTTAGCTACTACTAGCCGTTCCTAGGACTTAAGTAGTCCGTTTTTAAGGGATTATAGGCTGGTAACGTTTTTTGCCTTTTTACGGTACTCCTATAGAGAGGGGGCCGTACGGTTTGCCTATAGTAGTTTATTAATAAGGTTAAGTTCCGTGGAGTTAACGGGATATATCTTAGCGTTTAAAGGGTCCGTATTTTGTTCTGCCTATATCTAGGGGTTAAGGTGCTCTAGTTATAGTAGTGTCTAGGTCTGTAATAAGATCTTTATAGCCGCCTAGTTACCTAGGTCCTGTTTACGCCTTATAAGAGTATCTGCACAGTTTGTAGTGCCTAGTCTATATATAATTAAGAAGTTAAACTGAGATAGGATATCCGCCTAGCGTGCCTGCTAGGCTATAAGGGCCTTAGTTATTATAAAGTATTCTAGGGCCTTATAATCCGAAACTACCTTAATAGGCTTAGGGGTTCCCTCTAGCTATATACGCTAGTGCTAAAAGCTAGAGATAATAGCTAGCATTTCTTTATTATAGATGTGGTAGTTTAGCTTGGTATCTATTATAGCCTTTAAATAGTATACAATAGGGTGCTATTCTCCGTCTGGTTACTTTTAGGAGAAAATACCAGCTATTGCGCTATTTAAGGCATTAGTTTCTAGCATTAAGGGCCGTTCTAGGTTAAAGTAGGCAAGTAGGGAAGCCAATACTAGCCGCTTTTTAAGCTTATTAAAGGCCTGCATATATATAGCGTTAAAGTGAAATGGCTGGTTCTTCCTAGTAAGGTGGTTAAGAGGCCGGGCGATCCTGCTATAGTTTTTAATAAAGCGTTAGTAGAAGTTATAGAAACCTAAAAATAATTATACCCCCTTTATAGTCCGTAGGGATGTCTACTAATTAATTACAGCCGTTTTTTCTAGGTCGGCCTTAATTCTGTTTATACTAATAATAAAACCTAGGTACTTTATACGCTTAATACTAAATTCCAATTTCCTAATATTAGCCTGAAGACTGGCCTTGTGGAGCTATTATAGGACTTTATAAACATGCTCCTTGTGTTCTAACTTATTCTTAGAGTAGATTATAATATTATCTAAGTAGGCTGTATAGAAGTTATTAAGGTAGTTAAAGAGTATATAATTTATATATTGCTGGTATATAGCCGGTCCGTTGGTTAGTCTAAAAAGAAGTACTTTATATTTATATATTCTGTAATGGGTTTAAAATATAGTAAGATCTTTTAATTTAGGGTCTATTCTAATCTGGTAAAAGGCCTAACGGATATTAAGCTTAGTAAAGATCTTAGCTCTACTTATTTAGGTTAAAGTCTTATTAAGTAAGGGCAGTAGGTAGTGGTCCTTGCGGGTTATATTATTTAGTTTATAGTAGTTAATGCAGAAACAAAGTCCTCTATTTAGCTTTTTAGTAAAGAGAATAGGTAAGTTAAAAGGGGCTTAACTAGGTTTAATAAAGCCCTTATTTAGGTTATTAATAAGGTACTGCTTTATAGCCTATAATTTAGCAGTAGACTACTAACGAAGGGGGCTATAATTAAGTATGTCTTCCTTGTCTGGCTTAATCTTAATCTTATAGTTATACGGTCGGTAAGGCAAGAGTATATTAGACACTACCTTAAAGAACACGTCCTTGAATTTCTAGTGTTAATGGGGTAGTTTCTATTCTACTAGCTCCTTATCTATAAGCTCGCCTTCCTATTTACTAAGCTTATTTTCCTTTTCCTTAATTATTCGATCAATTTTATATAAGCTAGTGGTAAAGGTAATAGTATTAGGTTGGACTAAGTTCTAGTAGAATCCTACGGCGCTAATACAGTAGATATTAACTAGTGGAAGGTCTATAGGTTTCTTTACGGACTATTATTGGGTCGTATTTTATAGTTTAGGGTTTATAATCTTTCTTAGCTCCTATTCCATCTTCCGCAAGTTATCCCTCCGGTTTATATATTTAGTATAGCGTCTAATACTCCTTGCTATTCTTTGTGGCTATATACATCGGGAAAATATTCGCAGGATAAGATTTAAGTAGACTTTAATTTTCGCGTTTCGCGTAATTAACATGCAATTTGACCAACTTAATACGCAATTGACTAACTTGACACGCAATTAACCAACTTAACACGCAATTTAACTAACTTGATATGCAATTAACTAACTTAACACGCAATTTAACTAACTTAATATGCAATTAACTAACTTAACACGCAATTTAACTAATTTAATATGTAATTAACTAACTTAACACGCAATTTAACTAACTTAATAACTTTAAAAGCTAACTATATATTTCTTAACACGTAATTAACCTACTTAGTAACTTTAAAAGTTAAATAATACGCAGTTGACCTACTTAACAACTTTAAAAGCTAACTATATGTTTCTTAACACGCAGTTAACCTACTTAGCAACTTTAAAAGGTAACTATATATTTCTTAACATGCAATTAAGGTAAAGTTATATGCTATATATTTAACTATTATATATTATCTAATATAATCTTATACAATCTTATATAGTTTTATTACTTGGAGGCTCTGTA
>Ga0307507_10000148_pt1 | contig 122724 bp, 35 predicted proteins | sample 7_EM_MG_FD_207223 | JGI IMG/M metagenome (GOLD analysis project Ga0307507, IMG submission 207223) | Populus trichocarpa ectomycorrhiza microbial communities from riparian zone in the Pacific Northwest, United States - 7_EM | ecosystem: Host-associated > Plants > Roots > Unclassified | place...
TAGAAGCAATAACTCTCTAAAATATAGTCTCCCGCTATTTAGATATATAAAGTTAGCGATTTTTATTAGTCTTAAAGTGAGCTCTAATAAGCTAAAGCATTATATTAAAGCTATAGTTTTTACCCATAATATGGCCATAATAGAATGTTGCCACCTATCCCTTTAATATAACAGAGAAAGCGTGGTGGTATTAATAGCCTTAAATTCCGACCTTATTGCAACAGTTGTAAAAGACCTGTAGTTTTATTCTGAGTATATTATATAGTTCTCCTCCAAACTTCTTTTCTTTATCCAAATATACCTTTATCAGATTCGTGACTTCTTATAATAGAGGCTCACTGGTTAGCTAAAGTGGAGGCGGTAGAGAAGGTAGAGGAAGAGTACCTTTAGGTAGAAAAGTACCTCTAGGTAAAAAAGTACCTCTAGGTAGGAGAGTAGCATTCTAAAGGTTTAAATACAAATTAAAGTTACCTTCTAAAGAATATTAGTTGGTTTTAGGTTTCTATAGTTAATATATAATCTCAGCTTCCGTCTATACTAGCTCCTTTGTTTTAATAATAACAGCCCAAATGTTACTAGTAATTGGGTTACCGTTCTTAGCAACGTATACCTTATTCCTATAGAGAAAGTCTTAAAAATCCTAGATAATATTAACATTTTTAAGTACCTAAGTATTGGCAGTCCATCCCATAAAATCCTCCCTAAAATATTCCTATAGTTGTACATCGGCGTAGTGTCTACTTTGGTAGAAGAGAATATGGTATAGGAGGAAGCCATTAACTTATTTTGCTGTATAGGTTGTTATATTAAAAATAGGAAAATTGTCCTAATCTTTATTAATAAGTTTTGTGTACGTGGCTACCCTTGGTGGTAAGGAGTCTCTCTAGTTGTTAGTTATGTTTTTAGAGGAAGGGAAGTGTTATAGGGTTATAGGAGAGGAGGTGTTATTAGTATAGGGATTATTAATTGTCGTTTGGTACGCGTTTAGACGAGAATCTACGATTATAGGGCTTAGAACCAGTTCTGGCCTTAAATTATAAAGACTTATAAAGCGTGTTATTCTGTGTAATGGACGCAAGAATCTATAATCTAGGAAAGGCTTAGGACCAGTTCTGGCCTTTAGATCCTTAGATTTGTAGAAGAGTTCTATTTGAGGTTTAGGACTAGTTCTGACCTTAAAAGACAGCTTTCTTTAGCATAAGTAGCACTGGTATAGTGGCTCGTCTCTTCTTGGGAATACTTAGCTGCTCTATAATATAACAGTGAAGTTAACCACTGATTAGTGTTGGTAACATAAGGTGATATCACGTAGCTACAATTCGTAGATAGTATGATGATTGTTGTTTCTTTTTCTTCCTCCTGCTTGAGGAAGGGTGAGGAGCTTAAGGCTCCTCGCCACACTAGTGCCGTGGCGACACGTGACGGCAACTTGCCTTATGTAACGGCAACTTGCCTGTATTCCCAACAATTATAAAGTAAATTAACGTATGCTTAAATAGTATAGGAATGGTATGTAAATAAAGGATAAGCTCCTACATGGGACTTTAAGGAAAGTGATATAGTTTACCTAAATATATAAAACCTAAAGACTTAACGGCCCTTAAAGAAACTTAACTAGAAATTTATAGGCCTATACTAAATTAAGAAAAAACCAAGCCTATACGCCTATAAGCTTAAACTGCTAACTAAGATGAAAATATACCCAACGTTTTACGTAAGCTTATTATAATATTTAAAAGATAATTCTACAACTAATAAAATTCCGCTACTACCTTCTATAATTATTAATAACAGTAACGGTTCTTACTTTATTAACTTAATTAATAATATGCAATGGAAAACACGATCTAAATAATTTAAACTTCTTATTAAGTAGGAAGGATATAAAACACAAACCTAGGAAACCTATAATTAGGTTAAGGCTAACGCGCCTTCCTTAGTAAAAGAATTCTATAAGGACTATCCTTCGCGGCCTATTTTGGCTAAATGGATATAATATAAAGGTAAACAACTACCACCTAATATAAAGACACAAAATATAATAGCAAGAAACTTAAAATTAAAAAGAACTTAAACTACATCACAACATTTATAAGGCGATAAGTTATAAATTGTTTTAGACCTTTGGCTAAAGGGGGGGGTACTGTAATAGGACTAGCCCAGTTATAGTAGGAATGTCTTAGTAAAACACTTAACAGATAAATTATAACACTTTAATTAAATTCTGTCAAGTTTTACTAAGTTAATTAAATTCTGCCAAGTTTTACTAAGTTAATTAAATTCTACCAAATTCTACTAACTTAATTAAATTCCACTAAGTTCCACTAATATAATGGAATTTAGTTAAAACCTATTAAAATCTACGTGGGCTTATGCCCATACGTCTGCTGCTAAGACCTTAAATATTTAGTTATAAGTTTCCTATATTCCCTTCTCTTCTTTACGCAACGTTTTGTTCTCTGCAAGAGCTATATACCCTTAGATTTAGATAGAATTTATATTATTCCTTCGAATTTTCCTTAAAGCCTCTTTGCGCCCTTATAAGCTCTTAGGGGCTGCTAAGGCTAGCCTTTAGCTAGCCCTTGGCACCTCCTTATAAGCTCCTTAGGCTTGCAACCCTTCCTCCCTTATTGGTTCGTCTCTGTACAAGGTATTGCCATACCTACTCTTTACCCTATAGTCTTCTTCCATTAACTCTCCTTATAACTTATGCTTGGCTTACCTACTCCCTACTATATACCTAGGCAATAGCCTTATACCTACCCCTTTAGGCAATTTAACCTAAACACTAACTTAAGACCTAACGCTTATTGGGAAACCTGCACTAGTTACTAGTGCTAATACTACCTCTATAGCTGGAGCTTCCCTAGGCCTAAGTTTAGAAAGTTAAAAGCCTTATACTAATATCCTTTAAGATGGATATTAGGAAGCTATTGTAAAGCTCTTAGAAGCTATATAGGAGGAAGCCACTAATAAACATATTAGAACCCTCTAATGGATCTCCTGGCAATCCTTACATTTTTTCTCTAGTTATATTTTTTCCTTATTAAGGTTTTTTAGGAGTTTAAAGCAGGGGTTAGATAGATAGATAATATACAGCGGTATACTAATATCTCTTTAATATCTCTCTAAACCCCTTCTAAGATGAGCCCTTATAATCTCCCTACTGTAAGGTAATAGCAATTAGGGGCTAACTGTAAGAAGGGGGGGGGGGGGGGGTAATATAAGGGATATTATTGCGGTCACCTTAGGTTATCCTTAAGATAACCTTTAAATACCCCTTAGTTAATTGCCGGTTACGTGCTAGAGGCACGTACCTATAGTATATAGTCTCTACAATCCTAGAGGCCTTACCTCCTTAAGGATTTGTCTCTTTTACTAATCTATCCTATTCCTACAATTGTGCCTTATAGCCCCCTATTTATAAAGTCCCCTTATAAGCGGGCTGCATTAAAAGCCCAATATTAACAATTAATGGAAGTACTCTGTAAAGAACTTCGTAATATTAAGGCACTTTTGTTAAAGACCCTAATAATAATACCTATAAATAAAATTAAAATAACCGTATCTAAACCTAGCCTGTTAAATGCGAACACTAAACTAGTAATAGTAGCTTAACCTATGCATATAATAAACCTAGTATCTACTATAAAATCTAAAAGGCTTCCTAACCCTCTAATGTTTAATAGAAATTAAAATAATTTATATCCCTTTATAACCAAGCTCTGTCTTAAACTTTTAATAAACTATAACTAATACCCTATTAAAGCTAGCAAGGTTAGCTATAGAATGTCTTATTTAAGTAAAGACGCTGCATAAACTATAGATCCATTCTTCTATAATAGCACCTTTATTAATTTTAAAATCTTTATCTCCCTATTAGAATAAATGTATAATAACACTAGCTGTGAATATATAGCCATTACTAAACTTAAAAACCTATAATAATGGAACCAAGACTTTACCAGCTTCTTTTTAGAATTTTTAGGCCTTATTGGCAAACTAGATTAGAATAAAGCCGCTAAAGTTGCTGCCCTTTAATAAGCTATTTTAGATAAGATTAGAGCCTAGTTAGTAGGTAGAGAACTGCTAAAAAACCTGTCTAAATTTGCTATAATATATTAACAAATTAATAAGGACCTTTAATATAATAAACAGACTTATTCTCTAAAGTTAACTATACCTTATATTTAGAACTTTATAAAACTAGTATATACCCTAAAGCATAATCCGTCTCTAAAACCTAAAAGCCCTATATATAACCCTATAGACCTTAATGCCACTTAATCCTATATACCCTTAAGAACCAATAAATAAAGAACTTAAGCTATAAATAGAGAATGCTTTAGACATAGTAAAAAGGGGTATATTTAAAGGAATTGTTAAACCCACCCTTTTAAAAAAGTCCGCTATAGTTCCTCCTGGTCCTTAAATTATACTTATTCTATAATTATACTTAGTTGCTATAAAGTGTCTTACTTTTAGTTAACTTAAAAAATAAATTATCCTAGGGCTAAGTCGCGCCTTAGGATAAAAAGTGGAAGAGTATAAGTATCTAGGCTCTTTTAGCGCTAATATACAATATAACTTCTTTAATATACTTAGTAAAATTTAAATACTTAAAAAATAGAAGGAAGTATAAATCCTTATAGATAGCAGAGCTACTAGTATAGGCTTTATTAATATAAACTACGCAAAAACTTAATGCCTAAATTTAAAGAAACTTAATAAGCCCTAAGGCCTATAAGGCTTTAACGGCAAACCCTTAATATATAGCGAACTAATGCACTACGCTCTTATAAAATTATAAATAGGCGAATACCTTAAATATATTTCCCTATTTATAATACCTTTAAAGCATTATAAGGTAATACTTAGATATAGATAGCTAAAACAATACGACCCTTTAATTAGCTGGGTTAAAAAAATACTAAAGTTCCATATAACCTACTACTAAAGTTATTACTTAAAAAACCATTTACCCTATAAACACGTATATAACTATTTAAATTTAATATAATATAAATTGCCCTTATTATAAGCCTTAAACCAAAATAATAAAGCTATAACTGCTAATTATAGTAAAGAATGCAAAGATCTTATGCTAAAACTTCTTAAAATTTATATAATACAGGCCGTACCTTTTATCTTATTAGCAAAAAAATAAGATTATAAAATCTTTACTCTAACTATAGAAGACATTAAAAAAGCACTAAAACTAAAATAATATACTAATTCTTAACCTCTTATACCTAAAGAGTACTATAATCTAATTAATAAGTTTAAAAAAATAATTTATAGACTAACTAGCCCTATACTAAGATAAGCATAATTTTAAGATAGAACTTAAGCGTAGTATAATACTAAAGTTTGGTCCACTATATAGTATATTATAAGAAGAACTGCTTATAATATAATAATACCTTAACAAGTATCTAGAAAAAGGATTTATTTACCCTAGTTAATCTCTATTTGCCTTACCTATACTATTTATTAAAAAGCTAAAAGGAGGCTTAAGATTCTATATTAATTATTAAGCTCTAAATATAATTATAATTTAAAACTAATATCCAATTCCCCTAATTTAAGAAACGCTTAATTATTTAGTAAAGGTATAGTACTTTATAAAGCTTAATATAGTTGCTACCTTTAATAAAATCCATATATATAAAGGAGATAAGAAGTATATAGCTTTTTATATATAATAGGGACTCTTTAAATACCTAGTAATACTATTTAGCGCAAAGAACGGTCCTAGTATATTTTAGTAATATATTAATAATACACTCTATAAATTCCTTAATATATTTATTACTGTATATCTTAATAATATCTTAATTTACTTATCCTTACTTTCTAAATATTAAAAACATATTAGAATAGTCCTTAAACGCTTATAAGATATAGGCTTATAGTGTAATATTAAGAAATACAAGTTCTACGCGCCTAAGATTATATACTTAGGCTTAATTATATCCCGTAATAAAATTAAAATAGACCTTAGAAAAGTCGCTATAATTATAAACTAGGAAAGCCCTAGTAATATAGAAGATATTTAAGGATTTCTAGGATTCGCAAATTTCTATTATTAATTTATTAACCACTTCTTAGAAACTGCTTAGCTATTAGTAAACCTAATAAGAAAGAATATAAAATTTAAATGGACTGCTAAATATAAACAAGCTTTTAATAACTTAAAATATTGCTTTATAACTACTCTAATTCTTACTTACTTTAACCCTAACCTTAAATATATTATTAAAATAGACTTGTCTAATTATGTATTAGGAGGAGTATTATTGCAATATAATAAGAATAGCAAGCTATATCTAGTAGCCTTTCTCTCTTAAAAACTCGCCCCTACTAAATTAAACTATAAGATATATAATAAGGAACTACTTATAATTGTTAGATACTTTAAATAATGGCGTCCTAAGCTTAAAGGATTCTTATTTCTAATATGCGTATTAACAGACTATAAGAACCTATAGTACTTTATAACTATAAAGCAACTAATATAGCGCTAAATTTATTAGGCTAAATACCTCTTATAATTTAACTTTAAGATTATATACTAACTAGGCAAACTTAATTAAAAGCCTAATATATTAATATAACAATTATAGAACCTACCTGTAAACGCTTTAGATAAACGGATTATAAATCAATTATAGATCTTATTGCCCCCTAAATGTTTTAAAAAACTATATTCTATATTCCTAGATATAGAATTTAATAGAAATAAATTAAAAGTTAATAGAAATAAATTAGAAGTTAATAAATAGAAAATAGAAATTAATAAACCAATGGAATATAAATATAAGAATAATATATAGATAATAGATATAATAAAGCAATTTAAATAGGAAAATGATAGCATAAAGATATTACACTTGCTAAATGTAAGATTTAAAATAACTAATTATGCTATTAATAGAAGATAGTAGTTCTAAAATCTAAACCTTTATAATTTAAGATACTTAAATTTATACACAACTCCATTATATTTGGGCATCCTAGCTATATAAAGGCTTACAAAATTATTTAATAAGTGTACTACTGGCCTATAATACACAACTATATATAAAAATATGTTTAAGCATATAGGATATATATATATATAGAAACCTCTTATATAAAGAAGTAAAGAGTACTTTAACCGCTATTAATTCTAATATAAAGATAGCGCGATATCTTAATTAACTTTATAGTTAATTTGTCTAATAATAATAGGTTTATAAATATTATAGCAGTTATTAACCACCGTATAAAAATGCGATATATAATTCCTATAGGCTTAATTAATGCAATATTAGTAGCTAAATGTTTTATTAAGTATATTTTTAAGCTATACAGACTTTCTAACTTAATAATATCTAACTATAGAAGCTAGTTTGTTTTAGACTTCTAGTAAGCTCTATATAAATAATTAAGTATTTAAATATAACTCTTAACTATATTTTATTTAGAGATAAATAGTTAAACTAAAATTGCAAATATAATTATGGAATAATACCTATAAATATACTACTCCTACCTATAAGATAACTGGGAAAAATAGATGCCTTTAGCTAAGTTTACTATAAACAATATAATAAATATATTAATAAGTGTAACGCCGTTTTACGCAACCTACGGATAAGACCCTTAACTTAGATTTAAATTATAACCTAAAATTAATATAATAGGACCCACAATTAAATAGATTTAGTTAATTAACGTGTATAATTTTGCTAATTAAATAAAGCAGTTAATAGAGCTATTATAAAGTAAATTAATATACGCTTAAATGGTATAGGAATGGCATATAAATAAAGGATAAGCTCTTATATAGGACTTTAAGGAAGGTAATATAGTTTACCTAAATATACGAAACCTATAGACTTAACGGCCCTTAAAGAAACTATATAATTACAGCACCTGTCGTACCAACCGCGTGCCTACGCGTTCGGTACGCCGAGTACGCGTTTACGCGTTCGGTGCGCCAACCACCCGCTTACACGTCTGGTGCACCCCTAAAGCACTAACTAATTAGGGGGGAGGTGCGTCAGTATATAAACCACGTAGTCTACCTTAATAGAATTAACAGTCACCACCGCCTAAATAAGCATATGATACTATACATATTTCGTGCCCCTAGACACAACTCACTTATACCATTAAATTGGTACCAACACTAATTAGTAAGCGCGCATAAATCAGGAGATACGCACTTGCTTAGAAGACGTCCAACGCTCCACCTTACAAGCCCCTATTTCAGTTAAAGAGAATCAAAGTACTCTAGATTTAGAAGACGTCTGACGCTCTACCTTACCTAGAATTACCTTGAATCTACCCTGGTTTTAGAAGACGTTTACGCTCCACCTTAATTAGAGATATTAACCACTGTACCAGTAGTCAACGCGACCACATTAAGAACACAATCACACCAAGAACGCGACCACTACACCCTACCAAAATACCCCGGCCTCCTCTCTGACCCCTTACGGAGACCCCTCACCCTTTTACGAACCGTTACGGACCCGTTAATCACTTTTACGGACCGTTACGGAGACCTCTTACCCTCCTGCGAACCACTATGGACCTATTAAGACCCTACGGAGACCCACTTACCCTTCTACGAACCGTTACGGGCCCGTTAACCGATTTTACAAACCCTTACAAGACCTCTTCCACCCGCTACGCACCACACTACACTACACAGTATGGCAGACATTAGTAAGCAGGTTAATGAAGGTCAAAAGAAGTGGAGATAAGGAGTTAACGTTACGTTTATAGATAACGTCAACAACTATATTAAATTTAAAATCCTTAAGTACGAATACTTTAAGCTTATAAACGTTAACCTATGGGAGCAATACCAGGAAGACTTTGCGGACTTTATAGAAGCTATCTTTAAGGAATACAACCCCACTACTATCCGTAACCTATGGACCCTTTTACGTAACCAAGGCGTATGGGTTAAAAGGAATAAATGGGTCACTATTATACGGTCCTTATATAATACAATACATAAAGAGGACCAAACGGAATGGACTAAGAAAGAAATCCTAGATAAGTACAACACTACTAAGGAACTCTTTGCTTCTTCCAAACTTAATATAATCGCTGGCCTTATACCTGACCCTCTTAACCAAATTCGTCCTATAAACCTAAGCAGTTTTGGAATCGACCTTACTGGCTAGAGCATACCTAGTACCCAAGTCACAGACTGTAATACCCCTGTAAACCAAAATACGGGCTAAAACCCTTCCGCCACTGCCTAAGTTATAGATCCGCAAACCGCCTAAGTTATAGATCCGCAACCTATCTAAGTTATAAATCCGCAACCTACCCAAGTAAAGACCTATGGTAAGGAGTTAGCTAACCTAGCTAAGCTCTATACTAACAAATCTAAGTACAGCGGTAAAAACGATAACTTTAACTTCAAACTGACTATCTTTACGGACCTCTATTAAAAGGCCGATATTCCTAAATAGGAGTTTAGCCAAGCCTACTCTACTATACTGCGCGGCCTAGTACTTGATTACTACTACACCAACCTTAAGAGCAACCCCCTTGGTGTTCCCTTTAATAAGCTATACAAAGCTACATGTAACTACTTTAAAGGACCAGAATATAAGCGTGATATTCTTACCTAATGGAATACAACTAAGCTACGGACCGTAATTAACAAGAATACTAAAAAATCGACTATAAAGTGTCTGCAGATCCTTATTAAAGACCTCTAGCACCTATAGCACGGCCTTAACGCTAAGCTTTAAATAGACAACTTCCTGCACAATAAACTTATTATGGCTTGCCAGGAAGTAGAGCCCTGCAAATATACCTACTATAAGCCTACAGATACCTTAGCTGGCCTTATTAATAATCTACGCTCCTCTATTATAATATACGAAGTCTCAAACCCACCGAGCAGCACTTAAGCCTTCGCTACGGATATTTAATATCCGTAAATAAACTTAGACGTCTACTTTACGGACCGCCGCTACCGCTAGCAGCACCCGTACTAACCAAGTCCTACCTATAACCCCCGCAGCAACCCCCGTACGAAAACATACCCCCGCGGACAAACCAGTCAGAAGTGCTTTGTATATGGTAAGGAAGGATGTTGGTCTATAAGGTATACCTAGGAAGAACATAATAAGTCTAGGAAGAGACTTAATAACCAGATTAACTAGTTTATTTTGGAATACAAAGAAGAGGAAGCAGAGGAGCCCCCTAACAAGTTAATAGAAGCCCTTATAATTAACTTTAACTTAGACGCTTAGGAATAGGAGACCTTAGAGATATTCCTAACTACTTTTAGACCTTTTACGGACAGTTAAGCCTTTAATACTATAACCGTATTAGCCGACCACTCCTTTATACACTTAATTACACCTAAAAACTGGCCCGTAAGTATACCCGTTAAACCTGTTACGGATGTTACGGACCGCGAACAGGACCCATTTGCATATATTACTATAGAACGCTATACCCCCAAAGAATTCTATAGCATTATGATTGATATAGGTGCCTCTAAGAAGTCTACTATAGGTTACGGACAATACCTTGCATATAAGACTACCGTAAATAATAATACGGATATTAACACTATGCAAGCTAGGGCCGTAAACGTCCAATTTAGCATTGGTTTAACCGCATTAATTAGATTAGTTGTAGTTAAGACCCTAATTGGCCTAGTTAACTTCCATATAGTAAAAGCGGACACCCCTTTTCTACTCTGTCTTGCAGATATGGACAGGTTATAGGTCTACTATAACAATATTACGGACACCTTAACTAGCCCCGCAACTACCCTAGGAAGCAAGCATATCACCCTACTAATTATACAACGATTTGGACACCCGTTTCTTATATAGGGAGAGACTTTACAGACCTACATTTAGGAATCTTTTAACTATAACCCGTGCTACCTTACCAGTACTGAAATCCACCGTTTGCACCGCCATTTCGGCCACCCGTTAGCTGAAAAGCTATATAGAGTTCTTGAACGCTCTGGACATAACAACGTCGATAGGAAGGCAATCGACCACCTAACTAAATACTACTCTTTTTGCCAGAAATACGGACGTTCCCTAGGCAGATTCAAGTTCACCCTTTATAAGGACCTTAACTTCAACCACTCAGTGTACGTGGATATTATGTACATTAACGGCAGTCCAGTATTACATATAGTTAACGAGGCAACCCGCTATTAAGCCGCCCGTTGGTTGCAAAATATATCCGTAAAACATACTTGGGATATTTTACGGACCTGCTAGATTAACACATACCTTAGACCCCCTAAGTATATCACCTATAACGCTAGTAGGAACTTTATTAGTAAGGAATTCTAACAGTATGCTATAGCTATGGCTATTTCAACAAAAGCCGTTCCAGTTAAGGCGCACTGGTCTGTTGGACTTATTAAGCGAGCTTACCTAGCTTTACGGAGAGCTTACCAGATTATTATAGATAAGTATAAAAATATCCAAAAAGAACTGGCTTTACAGATAGCTGTAAAAGCCGTTAACAATACCACTGGCCCTAACGGACTGGTACCTACCCTCTTAGTCTACGGAGCCTACCTAAGGATAAGTAAACTGGACCCTCCTACCCTATCTATTACGGATCAAGCAGCTGTAATACGGAAGGCAATAGCTAAAATAGTTAAATTATAGGCTAAACAAACTGTTAATAACGCTCTACACTATTATAACGGACCTAATACAACCCTAGTATACAACCTCCCGCTTAACTCTGAAGTCCTTGTGTGGCGTAAAAGCAGCAATTGGACTAGACCTTACCGTCTACTAGCCGTAGAAGACGAAACCTGCTATGTATAGCTCCCTAGCGGACCGATAAGCTTTAGAAGCACGTCTATAAAACCCTATTTTTAGTCCGAAAATATCTATAACGTTAAGCTAGACGAACCAGAAGCACCCGCTGAATTAGATAAACTAGAAGCACCCTTACCTACCCTAGAGGTCCCCTAGAAACCTAATAAACCTGCGGAACCTGCTATAAAGCGTGGCTAAGGACGCCCCCATAAGAACCCTATAATAGAGAATTACCTAACCTCCATAGGTATATCTGCAAAGCAATCTCTGCCTGCGGATATATTAGTTCTAGTATAGGAAACCCCTTTTACAGACTTATAATGTAAAGAGATTAACGGACTACTTAAGAAGGGCGTCTTTGCGGTTATAATGGAGAGAGACGTTCCGCAAGGCGTCTATATATTTAACTCGCGCTTTATTAACGAAATTAAGCACCCTAGTACTAACAAAGCCTTTAAAAAGTTAAGGCTTATTATATAAGCTTATAACGACTAGGGAAAGGACCTCATCCTTACGCAATCGCCTATAATTCAACGGGTTAGTTAATGGATCATACTTGCGCTTATGCCGGGACTACAGCAAACCAAACCTATAGCCCTCTACTTACGGGACATCTCGCAAGCCTATATGCAGTCCAACACCTACCTAAGTAGGGATATCTTTATACGGCTACCGCTTGAGCTTAATCTGCAACTAGGAATAATTTTACGGGTTGTAAAACCACTTTACAGAGTGCCGGAAGCTAGAAACCACTGGTTTAAGACGTACTACTAGCACCACGTTAGTAAACTTAAGATGGAGCAGTCGACCTATAACCCTTGCCTCCTATATACCCTATCGAACGGCCTTGGCATTGTTAGACTCTAAACGGACGATACCCTCTTTTTAGCGGACCAAACTTTTGCGGATACGGAAGAGACCGAACTATAAGAAGCCAAGTTCCTAGTAAAGCCGCGAGAGTAGTTAACTAAGCGGACTCCAATTAAGTTTAACGGAGGCTTAATTACACAAAAGGGCAACTTAATCTAGCTAACTTAGGAACGCTAAGCTCAAAACCTGAAGCCTGTTACGGCAAAGCCTACAGACCTTACTAGTTCCCGCGGAGAGACCCATAAGACCGTAAATATAAAGGACTAATACGCTGTATAGCGTGCAAGAGGTGCCTATATTGCTATAGTCTGTCAACCTAAATCTGCCTATGACTTATCCTTTGCGGCCCAGGCAGTAGATCCGCAAGAAGAAAATATTAAGTAGCTTAATAAGCGCATCTAATGGCAAATTAATAATGCGATAAGAGAACTTACTTTTATACCGCTAGACCTAAATTCCATTAGCGTAATGGTATTTACGGACGCCTTCTTTGCTAATAATAGGGACCTGTTATCGCAAATTGGCTTTATAATTGTACTTACGGACTATAACTAAGACGTAAATATACTGCATTGGTCTTTAATTAAATATAAATAAGTAACCCACAGTGTACTAGCTTTTAAACTATATGCACTAGCCTATAGCTTTAATATAGCAGCCGTAATCAAATCAACAATCTAGAAGATCCTATAATTGGAGCAGCCACCCCTGGTTTTATGCACTGATTTAAAGTCCCTCTATAACTACCTAGTTAAACTAGGCACGATATAGGAGAAGAGGCTTATAGTCAACCTAATGTGCTTATATTAGGCCTACGAATAACGCGAGATTACGGAAGTTAAATGGATCAGCAGCGGAGACAACCTAGCAGACGCTATAACTAAGGCAAAGCCGTGTTAAGCTTTTAAAACCCTAATTAACACAAACAAGCTTAACCTAAAGGTTATAGAATGGGTAGAGCGAGACTAATAGAGCATTTACGGTTCAGTTACGGCCCGTTGGAGGGCCGTACGGTATATTTACGGCCCGTTAAAAGGCCGTATAGTTCATTTTACGGACCGTAAGCAGGACTTACGGCCAGATTAGAGCACCATTTGGAAGGCAACCTAGAAGGCACCTTAGGAGGGATTTCCTATGTATTTTCTTATATGTTTTATGGTTCTATTAAGGCAATTATGGAGGCTATATACAAGTGGTTTCATTTTCCAAGTACCGCCAGTGTATAATTACAGCACCTGTCGTACCAACCGCGTGCCTACGCGTTCGGTACGCCGAGTACGCGTTTACGCGTTCGGTGCGCCAACCACCCGCTTACGCGTCTGGTGCACCCCTGAAGCACTGACTAATTAGGGGGGAGGTGCGTCAGTATATAGACCACGTAGTCTACCTCAATAGAATCGACAGTCACCACCGTCTAAATGAGCATACGATACTATACGTATTTCGTGCCCCTAGACACGACTCACTTATACCATTAAATTGGTACCGACAGAAACTTAATTGGAAGTTTATAGGCTTATACTAAATTAATAAGAAACTAAGCCTATACGCCTATAAGCTTAAACTACTAACTAAGATAAAAATATACCCAATGTTTTACGTAAGCTTATTACAGCCTTTAAAAGATAATCCTATAACTTATAAAATCCCACTGCTGCCTTTTATAACTGTTAATAACGGTAACAGTTTCTACTTTATTAACTTAATTAATAATATATAATGGAAAATATAATCTAAATAATTTAAACTTCTTATTAAGTAGGAAGGATATAAAATATAAACCTAGGAAACCTATAACCAGATTAAGGCCGACGCGCCTTCCTTAATAAAAGAATTCTATAAGGACTATCCTTTACGGCCTGCTCTAGCTAGATAGATATAATATAAAGGCAAATAACTACTACCTAATATAAAGACACGAAGTATAATAGCAGGAAACTTAAAATTAAAAAGAACTTAAATTATATTATAACGCTTATAAGGCAATAAGTTATAAATTCTTAACTAAATTAAATTGTTTTAGACCTTTAGCTAAAAGGGGGGGTACTGTAATGGGACTAGCCCAGTTATAGTAGAAATGTCTTAGTAAAACACTTAACAGATAAATTCTAACACTTTAATTAAATTCTGCCAAGTTAATTAAATTCCACTAAATTCCATTAATATAATGGAATTTAGTCGAAACCTATTAAAACCCACGTGTGCTTATATCTATACGTCTACTACTAAGACCCTTAAATATTTAGTTACAAGCTTCCTATATTCCTTTCTCCTCTTTATACAACGTCTTGTTCTCTACAAGAGCTATATACCCTTAGAATTAGATAGAATTTATATTATTCTTTCGAATCTTCCCTAAAGCCTCTTCGCGCCCTTACATAAACTGGTCTTATAACTAGCTATATAACTTAGTTACCCTTTATCCTATAGCTTAATTGGTTCTAGCGCCTCCTATACTAATTTAACTAACCCGTTTATATCTTTCCTTAGTAGTCGTGCTACTACTAATATAAGGTCTATAACACTATCACCCTCCTCTTTATCTTTATCTTTAAAGATATCTTATATCTCTAAGTTATCTATTAGAGGCATAGCATATCTATTTTTAATTTAATAACCTTCCTAATTTATAATGCCTTCCGTTAGATTCTTACTGTCTAATTATTATAATTGGCTTATGGTCACTATCCTTTTACTAGGTAAAGTAATACCGTTATATTCTTATTGCGTAAAGAAGAAGCTAGTATATATTATAATTACGGCTTTATCCAGTTGCTAACCTTCTTCTTATACTAAGTGTATAAAATTAAATATACGATCGTCCTATAATATTTAATCTATCTCTAATACTAAGTATACGCGTCTTATTATTTTTTATAGGCGTCTAATACCTTATCTAATTTATCTTAGGGCTTTGGATTTAATCTAAGGCCGAGCGCCTTAATAGTAAGCTTGTTTAAGCTCTTGCTAAGGTATAGAAACTTCGTAATAATGGGGAGCGTATTCGTGCTAAGGAGCGTTAAGTATTTAATGCTTAACTATTCATTTATGCTAAGTTACTTCGTTTTAAGAAGGTTTGTAAGAAGGTCCATTTAAAGAAGTGGAAGCTTACTAAATAGGGTCTTTATAAACTGGAAGTAGAGGATACTAAAACGGATTTATCTTAAGTAGGGAAGAAAATAACTCTAAGTAACATGGTAGCTGATCCTCTTAGGTCCCCCTTAGGTAACTTATTCTTTAGCGATTATTTCTTATTAATTCTTCCTAACCTAATTTCTTCTAATATTTCTGTACCTTTTTTTATAGCGTTTTTTAGGTTATCTAGTAGCTCCTAAGTAGTCTTATTATAGCCTATCCACTTAACCTTATATTATATTTTATTATTAATATCCTTATAACTGATAGTCTTTAAAACTTTCTATTTGTCGTCTTTTTAACCTCTATACGTATCTACTTTATAGACTAGTAGCTTAATATCCCCATTTACAAGTTTTAGTATTGCGATATACTATATAGGGTAGATCTTTATCTTTGCTGGTAAGTTAAGTCTATACATACCTTCTAAGATCCTGGCTGTGATTTTAAATAGTCCTGGTCTAATATAGTCTAACTTCTTACTTAGTTATCAACTCTTAAAATTTTTATATAGTAGCTATACTTTATCTCCATCCTTAAGATCTAGTCCCTTAAATCTCTTAGCATTATAATATCTTTTTATTTTCTCTTATACTAATTTAGCTATTTTTATAAGGTTTGCATAAAGATTTATTGGATTCTCTATTCTTTTTACTTAATATAGCGATAATAATATTCTTAGCTTATATCCGTAATTCATCTCAAATAATGACGTGCCTATTCCTTCTTATGGTGTTATATTATATATGGTTTATATAATACCTTAAATACTATTCTAATGTCTAGTTTAGTCTTTCTGTTTAACTATCTATTTATATATAATATGTTATTAATATTGCTACGCGAACCCCTTATTCCGCTAAGAATACCTCCTAAAATACTACTATAAATCTTAGATCTCTATCCAATATAATCTTTATTAGTGCTCTATGTCTTATAAATACTTCTTTAATATAGATTTTAGCTATATCTTCCGACGAGATTTCTTCTATATACATTATAAAGTAGCCCTACTTAGTTAACTTGTCTACTATTATAAGGATTATATTGTACTCTTATCTAATAATAGAGTTTTTTTTTAAACTTTAGCAACTTTACGGAGGTCGCTGTCTAAAGTTTTTACACCTTTTTAATTAGGAAGTTTGGCCGACCGCCCGGCAGAATATTATATATTTCATTACTAGAGGCTTAATACTGGCAATTAAAGCTTTAAATAAAAGGCAGTATATGGACGATTAATTAATTGATTAATAAACTAGGTGGTTTAAAAGTTGCGGGCTCCGCGCGATTATAGATTCCTACCCTGTTCTAGCTCCTCTACCAACTCTATAGGGTCCTTTAGTTAAGCAGGAACCTTACGTCTCTACCTCCCTTCTATATTCTTGGCAGTCGTTTATATAAACGTTTAGTGTTTTAGAGGCTCTGGAGGACAATTTTAGGCTTCCTCTATAAGCCTATTTTAAACATTACTATTAATTAAGCTATTACTAGAGGCTCCGATATTACCTACAGCCTTACTAAAGGTAGTAGAGTCCTTCTTTCTTACCTACTTCCTTATAGGTTAATTAACTGCGCGCCACTTAATATCCGCTGCTTAATGTAAATCCTTTTGCCTATCTAAAGCCCGTTATTCCTACTTCTGCGGCTGTCTAATTTAAGGCTTTAAGAAGCTAACTTTAAATGCTGCCTATTTTGTATTTCTGTATTTTATATTTGGTTAATTTTAAAGCTCTTATGGTCAAGAAGGTAGAGGAGGCTCTATAGGTAGCAGAGGCTTAAGAGGAGCTTTATTAGAGAACTTAAAGGATAAGGCTATAGAGAATAAGGCTATAGAAGGCTCTGTAAGGACCTATTTTTAATAACACTAGAATTACTAATTTAGATCTTAGCATGGTGGTAGAGGCTCTATATTAATTAAATCGTGTGGTAGATAAGGCCTAATTTGTATATAAGGAGGAAGCTTTAGAGGTTGCTGCGGCTTTCTTAATAGAGGCTTATTTAGATTAACCCAGTTAAGGCTTAAAAGCACCTACTGCCGTATCCAATTTATAACTTAATGGTGATATTAAGCCTGCTTCTTAAGCGTCTTTTAGTCTCTTATATAGTTAGCAGCTCCTGGCCGTCGAAATCGGACTCTGCACCTGTACGTGGTGACGGCTACGAACCTGGTCTTCGAAGTTCAGATCCAGAGCCAACGCAGAGACGTTTCATAGCGTGCGGACAGGACCTGGTGGTGGTTGTGGGCGTCGAGGGCGGTAGTGAGAAATTTTCGGATGGTGAGATCTTGAAAACTACTACTGTTGGCCCTCTATAATACGACAACTACTACACTATTCTATCCAGGGCACCTATATAATCTAACATAGATAAGCAGTTTTTAATAACATCCCTAAAAACCCTAATAGAAAGCATCAATAACCTTATATTAATAAATAGATAAGCGCGAACAAATAAATAAGCAAATATACGGCCCCTCCTAACCCCTAGGGCGATCGCCCGCGGAGCATACGGTTACTCGCCGTTTGCAAGTACTAAATACCTAGCAGCCTAGATTGCAACCCACGGTTTTCCTTGTCTCCTTTTAACGGAGTAGTGACCCTTAAAAAGGGCCTAGCTAGGGCCTAGGCATAAAAAATACCCAACATACAATGTCCCGCTGTTAGTATTACGGTAATTAGAATAGATGAATCCCCCTTACGCCTTTAATAGGCCTTAAGGGGGGGGAGGCAAGGCGTATATGGCAATAGTTAATAAGAGAGATAGTATATAGGGGGTGGTTAAGATACGGGATATAACTATAAGTATATAGCAATTAATTAGCAAGGCCTAGCTAGGGCATAATAAACCCTAGCTCTAGATAAGCTAAAGAAGGAAGTAGTGGTTCCCAAGGAGTTTAAAACATTTAAGGAGGAGGACGTAGCTATAGGCCTATAGGGCCGCGGCTACGTGCAGGTATAGTAACTTGGGGTTTTTTATCCTGCTAAGGTGGCTTATAGGGTTTTTCCTTCCCCCCTAATAGCAAGGGTTTTTTCCCGTCAATATTACTTTTCCCTTATATACGGAGTAGTCTGCGTGGGCCTAGATAGGATCTGTATTAGACATTAATTAAAGAATCTACTACTACTAGTTAGCAGCTCCTTTATAATAGTTATTTCTCTATTATAGCGGATTACCTCTTAAATATAATGTAGAATTCGCTTAATCCAAGCTTAAATTCGCTGTCACGGGACTGCCCGTTATATGCACTACGCGGTACGCGTAGCTGGCGTCATGGGATTCCTTTCTTTGTTTATTTACTTCCTTATTTAATATCGCTCGGCAGCTAGTTTATCCGCCCCGATTGCCCCTATATAGATTCGCCCGCAGCTGCATTCTTGTTGAGCTCTCCAGCAATCCTCTTGAGTCTCCACGACAGCCGTACGTATCTATCAATTCTACGAATCTGATGCTTGTTCATCTAGCGTTCGCATGTGATACATCGTCATCGTGACATTCGCCACTGTTTAAGCTCGTCCTAAGCCTTTTACTATACTCGTTTAGCTTCTACTTAGCTCCTTAGCGCCCCTTTCTTTATAGTAACTCTTTTAAGGTAGGCCTAGCGTAGCTTAATTATATTAAGGTTAGGCGAATTACCTAGCCAAAATAGACGCTGGAGGCCTGCGGCGTTAAAGTAAATCTACTAGTGCTTTAAGGCGTATATAGGTGCCTTATCCTCTTATATAATAGTATCTAGATAATTAATTTAACACTTAATTACGAATGGAATAAGAATGGGTAGTAAGTACTTTATAAGGTAGCGATACTAATTAATGCCACCTTTCTTAGAGTTTTAAGTAAAGGCGCCGTTCTCCTTACTTATTTAGAATTAAGGCCTCCTTCCTGGCTTATTGCGAAGCCTAAGCCGTTATATACTAGTAGAGAGCGTCCAAGCTTTTTACAGCTCCGACTTAATCCCCTTATTTATTAATTAAAGCTCCTTTTTTAATTCTACCTACTTAGTTAGAGTCTTAGGCTTCTATATTAAGTAGGGCGACTTCTAATTATATAAGAACGCGCCCTAAAATATAAACTTGTTGGCTTTAACAAATTAAGGATAAACTAATAATTTAGTAACAGCTTCCTTAGCTAGCTGCTAGAGCTTATATCCACCTCTTCTATAGAGCAGTACAATGTTAGTCTTGTCCGTCTATATTACGTTCTTCCAATTCTTAATTATTTAGTCTTTATATTACAGAACAAACTATAAATAAGCTTCCTTTATAGCTTTACTAAGACACGGCTTTCTTATAGGCTTTATTTTTTAATATTTATAATATCGTAAGACCCGCTAGACGGTTTTAATAGAGCAGCCATACTTAGTAGCAATTATCGCGCACAACTTCTCTCTGCTATATTAATTGGATATAACTTTCTTAATAATATGTTGTTTAAATTCGCGAGTGGTATATAACAGTCTACCAGAACGAGGAGCGTCTATAATATAGCCGTTAAGGATAATCGGACGGGAGATCTCGTCCTAGCTATGACTATAAGCCTTTTTAAAGATATACTGGAGTGCTTGGCGCTTAATTTTAGTAACGCGTTAAATTTAATTAAGAGTTGCTCCTATGGCTTTTATGGCTAGGGCCTAAGCCTTAGTTACAAGCTAATAAAAGACTATTATTAGAAAAGTAATTTACGAGCTAGGGGGCTTTTTGCCTGCTATTTTAGAGCAAATTAAGGGAGCCCAGTGGCGTTAATATCGGTGTAATAGATGTAAGTGGGCGGTACAAGTATTCTACCGCCAGAATATTTGGGGCAGTTAGCTGGCGGTTAGCCAAACTTCCTAATTAGGAAGGTGCAAAAACTTTAGATAGCGACCTCTGTATAATAAAGTCCTGTAATATAACTTCCTATAGTCTCTCTAGTATTTTAATAGGTTGTAGCCCTTTATATAACTTATAATTTATTAGTTTATTCCTTTAGTAATCTAGATATTTCTTTATAGTATTTTATACTATGCCCTAAATTCTCTTAATAATATATTCTTTTTAGAGTTTTAATACTAAGCCTATAGCTCTATTATGTTCTTAAGTTATTCCCTTATAGAATTCTTTAATAAACTCTTCCGCCATACTTTTTAGGATGTATATCGCTTCTTTGTTAATATAGTTCTTATAAACCAAATCCTCTAGCTATATTTCTAAAATCCTTTATACCTAAAAGCTTTCTAGTATTTTATAGACTCGCTTTAGTTTTGGGTAATTATATCTAATTAATCCGTCTTTATCTTTCTATAATATAGCGCCTAATAGTTTTTCCTTATTCTGTAGTTCTGCCTTTTTACTAAGTATATCTGCTCTTATATTTTTAGTACCTTTAATATACTAAATTTTAAAATGGTATTCTATAAGCATTTTTACCTATCTAACTTATCTTTAATTTAGTTCCTTTGTTATTAGAAACCCTATTAGGTTTTTATAGTCTATCTTAACTATAAATAGTTTCTCTATGCCTTGTAAGAATACTCTCTATTTCTTAAGTGCTGCGACTATACCTAACAACTCTTTATTATAGATATTATAGTTTAGTTTTAGTGGTGTTATCTTTTAACTATAATATGCTATTAGATGCTATGCGTTCTAATACTTCTATAGTAAGTATACTCCTAGTATAAAGTCTAATACGTCTGTTTCTATAACCGTCTCTAGCTTTAGTTAGTAGATCTTAAGAATTAGATCCTAGGTAAATAGCTCCTTAAGTTCCTAAAACAGTTTTCTCTATTTACTACCCTATATCTATAGTTCCTCTTTTTTTATTAATTAGGTAAACGGCTTAATATTCTTTAACTATTAGACTATAAACCTCCTATAGTAGTTACAAAACCCTAGAAATAACCTTAACTGCGTAATATTCTCTAGTTTCTACTAACTTACTATAACTTTAACTTTCTTTAGATCTATACTAATTTTGCCTAGTTTAATAATAAATTTAATAAAATTGGTCTTCCTTATAAAGAACTTATATTTCTTAATTGCTACTAGCATCTTTTTTTTATAGTCTCTTTAAGACCTATTTAACGTATTATTTATATTCTTTCTCGCTTATAGAGTAGATAATAATAATATTAAGGTATACCATAATAAATTTATTAAAGTGTTCTCCTAATATACTGTTAATTTACTTCTATAATGTTACTAATACATTTATAAGCCTAAATTATATAACTAATGGTTTATATAGTCCTTTCTTTAACCTAAAGGCTACCTTCTATTTATCGCCTTTCTTAATCCTAATTTAATAGTACGCCTATTTTAGGTCTATCTTTATAAAGATTTACACATTACTAATTCTATTCTAGATTTTGCTAATTAAAGGTAAAGGATATCTATCCTTTCTTATAATGCTATTTAACTGTCTATTGTTAATATATAACCTGGGTTTTCTATTCTTCTTTGGTACGAATAGTACTAGATATCTCGCTAATAACTATAATAGTTAGATATATCCCTTTTATAGGTTTTCTTAGATAAACTCTTTAAGTGCTCTTAACTCTTTTTTAGTTAGCTTATAGATTAGAAAGAACTTTAGACTAGCTCCTAGCTTTAACTCTATCTTATAGTCCTATACTATCTAATCTGCCAATTTTTTACTTTCTAGGCTCTATAGTTTCTTACTATTCTTATAGTATCTCTTTAGTATATAACTTAAGCTTCGCTTAGTCTCTTTATATATTACTCTAACTTAGTACTATACCATTTTAGTTACTTATTACATTTTGCGGTATTAAGTATTCTTAATATTAACCTAGCTTATAATCTAATCGATCTTTAAATTATACTTTTATAACTAAGGTATCCCTAATACTGCCTTATCCTATCCTAATAGTAGGATATTAAAAGATATCTTAATTTGTTTTCCTTTAATAGTTAGTTAAATAGGTCCTATTTTTAAGATTAATAATACCTCCTCTATAGGCTATTAGATCTCCTAAAATTATTACTAGTAAATATAGGTGCTTCTTTTATTTATAAGGTAACCTGTCCTTTTAACTACTACTAGTAATATATAGTTTCTCATTACTCCACTATCTATTAATACTTTAAAATTTTAATCTTGCCAATTAACTTATAGATTTAAGCGTTGTCCTTAAATTCCTTTAAGGGTCTAAGGCTCTACTACTTGCTCCCTCTAGTCCTATAGGCTTCTCTTTTTTTCTAACTATTAGCTACTAGATCCTATTTATATTTGGTCCCTTTTTAGCTAATACTTTATATGCTTTTTTCTCTTAATATGCCATAGATATATATTTTCTAGGTATTTCTACTACTGTTGTCCATCTAAATATTCTTCTATAAGAAATCTTTCTAGTTAAAGTATTAAGTTATCTAACTCCTGGACTTTTACTAAATACTAACTATATATATACTTGGTATCTCTATACCTTCTTTTATCTAGTGCCCAATATATTCTAGTTAGGTATTTACAATTCTTTTCTTTTAGTGCCCTATATATACTATATATATATACTATATATACAATCTACGCCAATATATAATGCGCTAGGTGTTTTAGGTTAACTCGTGGCTTATCTTTGTCCTTAAGTTTAAACTTTTATCGCGTTAATCTAAATATTGCCGCTTTGTTTACTAGTACTAATATCTATATTATCTTTCTCTAGTCTTTGGCTAATTCTCTAGATCCTTTAAGGTTATAATTAATACCCCTTTAATATAACTTATCTATCTCTCTAAGACCGCTTGGTTTAGAATAACCTTTTTATCCAGCCATATATAGTAATCTTCCCATTTATTGTTCCTTCGCTACCTATACTACTATAAAAGGGTATAGTGTCTCTTAGATAGAAAAGTCACGGTGCTGTTAGTTAGTCAGTCAGTCTATCTATTAGTCGGTTAGTCGGTCATAATTAGTCAGAAGTAAAGCAGTCAGTAAGAAAGAAAGAAAAGAATATATTTCCGGTAACTGGTAGGGTTATAATATCTAAGAAAGAGGGAAGCCGAAGGCTTTATAAATATAGGAAAATGCCAAGACAGTAGGCGACGTCCAATCTATACCACTATATACCTCCCCCACCAAGAACGTTGTCCCCTAACGTTCTATACTACAGAAGAAATAGCAAAACAAAAGTATAGCAAAAGCAGAATAGACGGGGGAAAGCATATCTCTAAAAGAACGTAGGTAACCTTATCCTTAGCCCTTCTATAGAACTGTTCTATGGTGTTCTTCCATTATCTATAGCTAAGATCTGATTGTGAGGGCGCGAAGAGGCTTCGGGGAAGATTTGAAGGAACAAATATAAATTCTATCTAATCTAGGGGTATATAGCTCTTGCAGAGTACAAGACGTTGCGTGAAGAAGAGAAAGGAACATAGGAAACTTGTAACTAAATATTCGGGGTCTTGGCAGAAGACGCGTGGGCACAAGCCCACGCGGATTTCGACAAGTTTCGACCAAATTCCATCACGTCAGTGGAATTTGGTGGAATTCGATCGAGTCGGCGGAACTTGGTGGAAAACGGTGGATTACGGCGGACAATCGCGGACAGTTGCAAACAGTTACGAACAGTTTCATACAGTCATCTGTCGAGTGTTTCACCGAGACATTCCTACTGTAACTGGGCTAGTCCCGTTACACTGATCTTCCCACTAGCAGCAACTAGGACAGTAGTAAACTAGGAATAATAACGGCAGCAGTAATAGTAGTAATAGCAGTAACAGCAGCAATAGCGGTAGCAGCATCAATAGTAGCGGTAGTAGAAACAGTAATAAAAGTAGACAGTTAGCGTGGTAAAATAAAATAGAATAGTTGGCGGTAGAATAGTTGGTAGAAGAACTTGGGAATAGTAAGTAAGCAGTAGGATATCTGGTAGCAGAACTTTTGGTAGTAGAAATCTCAGTAGCGGCAGACAGTTAATGGTAGTTAGTTAGTAGCAGTTGGTTGATATAGTAGTAGTAGAATAATTGGAATAGTGGAACGGAACGGTCGGCAGAAATAGTAGTTAAAGTAGTAGTCGGAACAGTTAGAATAGCAGTAGCAGTAGTAATAGTAGTAGTAGCAGCAACAGAATGGTCAATGGCATTTGGTTAGTAGCGGTTTGTTAGTGGTGGCTAGTTGGAACAACAGCGGTAGGGTAATTAAAAGGATAGAGTATAGCGGCCAGAAGAGTAATAGTAGAACAGTTAAAATAGCATTAGGCCTAGAACAGGTTAGTTAGAATAGTTAGACGATATAACAGATCCAGCAGATCTAGTAGTAAATAGACCTAGCAGCGGTATAGATCTGTAATAGTAGAGATAGAGCAGTTAGTTGAGATAGTAGGGACAAAATAGCTGGATAGAGTAGTGGCAACAATGGTAGTAATAGCAGGACTGTCAATTAAGATAGCAGAGACTCTGGCTTGGTTTAATTGTTTAGTTGGTTATTTAATATTAAACTGTGCATCTAGCTGTACATCTATAGCTCTGTATTATATATTCTGCGTCTGTGTTTACGTACGTGCCTATATATCTGCTTTAATTAATAGCTAAAGACTATCTAATTAGTTGGCAATGACGTGCTATAACTAATCGTTTGGTTGTTTAATTAAGGTAGAAAGTTAGCCAGGTTGAAAACTCTAATTATTCTAATTTAAATACAAAAATGGCATTTAACTAATTAAGATTTAGTAAGGCCCTAGCTTAACTTAAGGTGTCTTCTGCTGTATATATAACTAAAGCTTTATATCCATAGACAATTAATTAAAACTTCTGTGTAGATATATAATTGGTTAAGGCTCCGCATCTACCGTTTAATTAAGGCTTTATATATATAGGCATCCAGTTAAGCTGCCGTACTATTGTCCAATTAAGGCTCTGCACCTATATACTCTATATCCGTAGACTCCATATACAACTCCATGCCAGACTCCGCATAAAGCTCCGCATCTATATCTATAGGAAAGATCGTTCTAATTAACTAGTCTATAGGCATTAAGACGGGCAGCAATTAATTAATAAAGGAGGGTTAAAGGGAGAGGTTCCTGCAGAGGCTCTAAAATATTAACTAGTAGTACTTCCAATAATCTTCTAGCTATATACTGGTTTTCTAATTAGGCCTAGTGCCTATCTATCTACCATTATAGGATCTTGAACTACTAATTAAAGACGTTTAACAGCAACGGTAACTAATTTGATTTAACTGTGATAATGTATAATTAACTAACATTTAAAAAGGGTAATATGTTGGCCTAACTAAAGGCTCTATTTAATCCGACTTAACTATAGAGGCGGCGTCCAATTAATTAAGATTTGACTAAGGCTCTGGCTTAACTTAAGGCGTCTTCCGCTGTATATACAATTAAGGCTCTACATCCATAGGCTCTGTATCTATAGACAGTTAATCAAGACTCTAGCTGTGTAGTTGTTTGGTTAAAACTCTGTATCCATGCAGTTAATTAAGGTTCTATATTGTATAATTAAGGCTCTTAGTTTCTCTAGATATCCAATCTAGAGATATGTCCTAAGACCATTTTCGCGGGTCTGGTGCTTTTCTATAATATCTTTTATAGCTACTTTCTTCCCTTTTTAGGCCGTCCTTGCTTTTAACTCTTTTAGTATACCCTTAGGCTTTTATAGCTGCCTCTTTACCTCCGCTGCTGGTAGTACACTTATATATCCTTAATCTTCTTTTAGCTTAAGAGCCTTCTTAGGATTGTCTTCTGCTTTTAGTCTCTTTATTATTATCCTACTAGTTCTGCGCTTTGCCTAAGTTATCCTTAATACCTTTAAGGTTATCTAGTAGCAGCTTCTTAGCTGTTATAACTACCTCCATTATATATCCCTTGCTCTTATATCTATAAGAGTCCCTTATTAGAACAACCTAAGGGAAAATGCTAGCCCCTATACGTTTAATTCCTATTCCCCTTATAGTCTTTATATAGGTCCCTTCCTTACTATAGTACCCGTTCTTGTGTTGCAGCTAACATAGTACTAAATTTAGATGGCAGTGACAGTTATACTACAATTATTTGTTGTTTAAATAGGGAATAAGGTCGGCCCGGTTAAAGGCTCTAATTTAACAACATTTAACTAATTCAATTTAGTAACGGTGACGTACTGATATTAAGGCTCTAGCTTAATTTGACTATTTAACTAACCATAGCTTCTATACAGTTGTGACGGGCTTGTACAATTGCTTCTAAACCGAAGCTTGTAGATTGCTACTATACAAGAATACTAAGCTAAGGAGAAGAAGGAGGAGAAGACTGTCGGAAACTAATGAGATACAAGGGGTCGCCAAGGCGCTAGTGGCAAGCGAGCCAATAGTAGGCGAGCTAACAGTAAGAAACAGTAAGAAACAGTAAGAAACAGTATTAGATAGTATACGACAATATAATAGGTAGCAGAATATGGCAGAACTTAGTAGGTGACGCGCTCTAGCACCATTATATCACCCCCCCCTCCTAAAAAAGCCTGCCCTCAGGCTTTGTCCAAGTTCTTTATTATTGTCTAAATTGTTATAGTTATCTAACCCCTCTTCCCAGCATTTAATCCAGCTGTCTAATTTGCGTGGTGGTCTAGGGAGGTCTGGGTAGGCTAGGTGGAAATCTTATAGCTTATAGGGAGAGTACTTAAAATTGGATGCGGGGTACCATTCTGGGTCTTCGTCATAACCTACCTAGCTTATACGGTATTTTAAGGTACCGCGGTCCTTCTTAACTGCTAAAATCTCTTTAACTTCCCATTCCTTATCCTCTGTAATCTGGATTAGTAGTAGGGGGTTATTATATTATCTAGGCAATAGGTTATCCGCGGCCTTCTGCAGTTAGTCTAAAGAGAAGACAGGATGGATCTTTATTAACTCTAGTAGCTTAACCTTAAAAGAGTGCCCTACCTTCTTAGGGATCTTGTAGGGGCTAGCTATTTAGTAGTCTAGCTTACGGCTCGGCCTCTAGGTCTTCTAGTTCTTTATTAACACCTATACCTTATCTCCTATATGGAAGTCTACCTCGCAATAATATTGGTTTATGTTGGCCTCTTTTTTCTCTTATACTTTTTTTATAATTACTTAGGCAGTCTCCTAGGCTCTATGCATTCTCTTAGCGAATATCTGGGCCTCTTTGTAGCTGAGGCATTTGCGGGCTGTTATAGGTCCTGTAGGTCTATCCCAATTAAAGGATGTTCGTGGCTTATATCTATAGATTAACTTAAATAGCAACATTCCTATACTATTATAAGGGAGCGTAAGCTGTGCGTAGTCTATTATAGGCAGTAGTTCTAACCAGTTATCCTAGTAGTAATTAATAAAGGGGTGAAGTTATTGGTTAAGGTACTGGTTTATAATCTTAGTTTGGCCGTTGGTCTAAGGGTGGAATATAGTAGAGAGCTTAATCTTAATCCTAAGGATACGGCAGAATTTGTCCTAGAAGTCCGATATAAATTAGGGTTTATAGTTAGAGATAATTAACTTAGGAGCGCCATAGATCTGGTAAATATTATTAATATATATACGGGCCATATCTTTTGTAGTTATAGTCTTAAAGCAGGGGAGGAAAATAGCTTACTTACTTAGTTGGTTAACTACCATAAAGGCTATATTATAGCCATATTTATCCTTTAGGAATAATTTAAAGTCCATTCTAATATGCTGCTAAGGACATTTAGGAACTAGCAGTAGTTGTAACTATCTAGGGGTTTAATCCCTGGGGGTATCTACCCATTTATAAGCATAATAATTCCTAATAAATCGTTCTATATTGGACAGGAGTCCTTGCCAGTAATAGTAAGGCGCTAGTAGTTAGTAGGTCTTATCTTAACTAGGGTATGCCGTAGAGACTTAATAGTGGGCTTTATAGATTAGCTCCGTTTATAGGTTATTAACGTCTGGAACTATAAGCCGTTCTTGGTATAAGAGTAGTCCATTTTCTATTTCTAAATTAGGGTTGCCTTTTATAGCTTAGTTGTGGAGGGCTTTTAGGGATTTGGCTATGCGGTTTGTGATTAGGATGCGGTTAATTAGTCCTATTAATTTATCTAGGATCTCCCCTTTTATAGGCGCTAGCTTATTTTGTTTAGAGCTTAGTTCCTTAAGGATATATAGGTTAAGCTGTTTGGGGCAGAGGAGGGTATATGTCCGGTGCTAAGCCTTTAGCTTATCCTATAGTTCTATGTTCTGTTCTCTTTAGGTAAGGGTATTAGCTTTAGAATTTTGCCTACTGGGGCAGTATATAATTATAAAGAAGAATTGGGAGAGTATTTTAGCCCACCTAGCCTGTTAACTAGTAAGCTGCTTTGTTATTATAAAATACTTAAGGGCTTTATAATTAGTATAGACTTTAATCTAAGAGTCTATGCTTCCAAGCTCTGCGCGCTACTGGGATAATAATTATATAATAGCTAGTATTTCCTTATTATGTACCTTGTAGTCGTACTTGGCTAGGGCCGTTATCTTTAAGAAAAACGCCATAGAGTACTATTTGCTATTTAGGTGTAACTATAAGAGGACTCCCACTACTACTCTATTGGAGGCGTCCGTTTCTAGTATTAATTTAAGGTCTGGGTTATAGTGACGGAGAATTAAGGAGGAAGTAAGTTGGTTCTTTAACTCCTTAAAAGCTTCTGTATAATTATTGTTAAAAATAAAAGGCGTGTTATTTTTTGTTAGTTATATAAGAGGCTTAGCTATAACCCTATAGTCCTAGATAAACTAATGGTAGAAGTTATAGAAGCCTAGAAAGAACTAGATGCCTTTTATAGTATAAAGGGGTTTCTAGTTACGTATTGCCTTAACCTTCTTAGGGTTAACTTTAATTCCTTCTATGCTAATAATAAACCCAAGGTACTTTGTTTATTTTACTCTAAATTTGTATTTCTTAATGTTAACTTATAGGCCTGCATTCCGCAGCCTCTCTAGGACCTTTTTAACGTAAACTTAGTGCTTAAGTTCGTTGTCTAAGTATATAAGAATGTCGTCTAGGTATACCGTGCAGAATTTATTAAGGTAGTTAAAAAGAACATTATTTATATACCGTTGGTATGTGGCTGGCCCATTATTAGTCTAAAAGGAAGAACTTTATATTTATAAGAACCGTAGTGGGTATAGAACGTTGTTAGATTCTCTAATGTAGGGTCCATCCTAATTTGGTAGAAAGCTTGGCGGACATTAAGCTTAGTAAAGATTTTGGCTTAGCTTAGACATATAAGGGTCTCGTTAATTAGGGGGAGAGGGTAATAATCTTTTTAAGTAATAGCGTTTAGTTTCTAATAGTTAATGTAGAAGCGGAGGCCTTTATTGGGTTTCTTTATAAAGAGGATAAGGGAAGTAAAAGGGGCCTAACTTGGCTTAATAAACCCCTTATGGAGGTTATTAATTAGGTACTACTTAGTTACTTTTAGTTCCTCTATAGTTTGCTAGTAAAGGGGGCTGTAGCCTAGAGAGTTATTGGACTCCAGTTAAATCTTATAATTATAGGTTTAGTGGGGGGGTAGTATGTTTAAGGCTACTTTTAAGAACGCGTCTCTATAGTTTAAGAGGTACGTAGGGAGGAGGTGCTTAACTAGCTCCTTATTAGTTTCCTCTACTAGCCCTTCTTCCTTCTCGTTAATGATCTAGTTAATTTTATATAAGCTGGTTATAAAGGCCTTATTATCCTTCTGATATATATTAAAGTGGAAACCTATGGTGCTAATTGCCGCGATATCTACTATAAGGGGGTTGTATAATAGTAGGGGTATCTGCGGCCTTGGGGGCTTTTAATATATTAGTGTTGTCTTTACTTCTTTTAGCTCTTATTATATCTTCTAAAGGTTATCCTCTACGTCCTGTTAATATATCCTCTTCCCCATTAACCAGATCTCCGCAATTTGGAAGTTGTCTATATTACTGTCCGTTTTACTTCTATAAGTAGAGTCCTCCTTAACTATAGTCCTTTGGGGGAGTATTCTTGTTAGTATAGAGTTCTTATCGGCCTTGCGGCGGGCATCTTCTTAAGCAAAGGCTAGGTCGCGGTCCCTAATATCCTACTAGTGGATAGGGTTGGCCTTCGCAGCTAATGTCTTGCGGTTGGTACGGATTTCTCTAATAAAGGAGGGTAACTTTGGTCTATTCTTTGGCTAGATAAACTATCTTTATTAAACGTTTAGCTAAATATTAAAGTAGGACATCTATTTTTAGCTAAGGATTATGTTATAGGACCCTAGGTCTAGGATATAGAAGGGGATACCAAACTGGTGTTATCTATTAATAGCGATATATAGCTTTAAGACATGGGTAACCGGCTTACCGGCTTAGCTATTATAGCCTTTTATTTAAACAGGCTTCTCTAGTTAGGTAGTATTTACATTTAAGAACTTAGCAACGTTATTTGCATAAGCAGTGTTTATAAAGGCAAAGCCATTTACTCCAGTATTAATAAGGGCAGTTGTATTAACTCTATATCTATTTTAAGATACTATACATAGAACCGTAAAGTATTTTCCACCTATTAGCTAATTTAGATTAATCTCTTTAAGATTAATAGGATACCCTAGGGGGGAGTCTTTTTCTAGGGTTCTTCTTTTCCTAACTTATTAGATAATTCTTCTTTCTCTATTTCCTTAATATTACCTGTATCCTTTAGCTCTGGGCAGGACGTGGTAAAGTAACTATTCTTTCCGTAATTAAAACATGTGACCATGGCAGGGTTAATTAGGGTATTGTAACAAGCATTGGCTGGATGTATAGTATGTGGTAATTTGGATAGGGCTTATAGGTAGGATGTTATAACCGCTTTTAGTATAAGGGCGGTTATGGTTTATCTTCTAACGCTAGCTCCTGTTAGCGTGGCGGATAGGTTCTAGTTACTGTGGGACTTCTTTAATTAGTTAGAATAAGTATTAATTTGTTTTAGTTCTGAATCTAGTAATAAATATTAGGCTGCTAGTCTTTAGTAGGTTAGTAAGTTGTTTAAGGCTACTACGATCTTCTTTTATAGTTAGACCGTTAGCTTGTTATATAGGTCCAAATAGTAGTTCCTAGGGGGAACTTAGCCTTTGCCTGTTAGGTATAAGAACTAAGTCTAGAACTTAGTAAAGGATTAGTTTAATTTTATTATTAGGCGATTATAGTTATAACAGGCATCCCGTATTTTATTTAGATTAATATAAATAGTAGCTAGGTGCTGTATTATTTTATTAATAAATATAAACTGAACAGGTAACTTATCCTTAAACTTGGCCTAGAGGTATTGCTAGGCGTCCCTAATGGTTTAACTAAAGAGGTAGAGTATTTTAGCTTCTTTAGAGGGGAAATAGTTGTGGTTAATATAAAGCTTTTCTTGTACCTAGATTCTCCAGTTCTTAAAGGTTAGGTCTATGCCGTTTAATAATAGTAGGGGGTTAGGGAGCTTAACGGACTTTAATTACTTTATTATTATATCCGTACTCTCTAGTGTATCGCATTTAGTTGAGTAAATGGGTTAACTGAGGCTTTATAAAGGGGAGACTGGGCTGTTTTATAAGGTAGTAAGGCTTTCTAGGATCTCCTTTAGAGTCTCTTATATACTTTAGGCTTAAAGACGGCTAACCTTCTAATTAGCTACAAGGGCACGAATCTGCTTGTGTATATTTATAACGTTGTCATTATCTTTAATTTCTAATCCTAACTAGATCTTGTGTTCCTCTTAGGTAGAGGCAGGTCTTTTAGATAAGCTTGCTTTAGGTGCCATTGTTGGCTTCCTAAGGTTTGTTAGAATTATATAATTCGGTTTTAATTCCGGGGTTCTTTTAGGGGTGCAGGTTAAGTACAGTCTGGCCTATAAAGTAGGATATTATTAGGGCCTTCTTAGGCGTAGTAGTGTGGCGGTTTTTAATGTCTGAATATAACGCGTTGACGCGTCATTGCAGACGAAGGTCTTTTTTTAGGGTGGGATATTATTAAGGCCTTCCTAGGCAATATAGGGAGAGCTTAGTATAATATAACGGGCTTATATAATTGCTTCTAAACTAAAACTTGTAGATTGCTACCATATAAGAATACTAAGCTAAGGAGAAGAAGGAGGAGAAGACTATTGGAGACTAATAAGATATAAGGGGTCGCCAAGGCGCCAGTGGCAAGCGAGCCAATGGTAGGCGAGCTAACAGTAAGAAACAGTAAGAAATAGTAAGAAACAGTACCAGATAGTATGCAACAATATAATAGGTGGCAGAATATGGCAGAACTTGGTAGGTGACGCGCTCTAGCACCGTCACAACAGTCGTTTGAGACTAAGGCTTCTATATAGTTATTTAATCAAGGCTCTATATCTGGCTCTGCATTGTATAATTGGCTCTATATCCATACAATTAATTAAGGCTCCTTATGCCGTTCTTATTGTGCAGCTAGTATATTATCAAGTTCTAGGGGCGGTATAGAGTTCTGCTAGCTCTATTGCTAAATGGACCAATTAGGATTTTCCATCCCTGGGATAGAAAATCGCTATTGGCTTGGCGATAGGTGGTAAGCTAAACTAATATCTTTGCAGCAGGTCATCATAACTAACGTGTTTTGTTATAATTAAGAAAGTAAATATAGTAATTAAGCAGACAAATAGAAATCTTTTATATATTACCTATGTCCCCTCCCCCACCTTAAAACTTAACTATCCCCTAGTTAAACATCCTATACTTGCTGCGGAGCCTACGGTTAATGGCTAACCTTAAGCGTCTATTTTTAAGACCGTCTCTAAGAATTAGACGATTCCTTCTTCTTCCTAGCTTCAGTTATCTTATCTACAGGCTGTGATATAATCTGGATGTAATCTCCTGGTTATATATCTCCTAGTTATATATTCTTCTCCTACAGCAGAGCCTGCGGCTTAACGGCTATCCTGGTTATACAGCTGTCTCTAAGGGTTAGGCGAGTCTGCAGATGTTACTGGCTAGGTGTTACTACTAAGTCTATGGGCCGTACTTGATAGTAGTCCTCCCAGTTTATACATTTCCCATCACTGATCTTTAGTACCCCTCTATTATAGAAAGCTGTAAAATCCATTTATACTATAGGGGCCTATTTCTGTATCTGTTCTTCCTTTGGCCTATCTAGGTCTATTCCCTGGTATATACAAAGCCAGTCCTTAATACCCTTTAGTTATCCTTTATTGCCGAGCTACGGAAGTACTAGTCCAGGTTAATTACGTGTTCCAGCTACTGGTCTTCCTTTATTAGATAAATGCACAAATCCTTGCTAAATAAGATCCTTTAACCCTTAGCATTCGTGCTTAGTAAAACGGTGACTTCCTTCGCATCTAGAACAGGTCTACTGGCCTTATCCTTATATGCCTTGCTAACCCTATGCGTCCCATTACGGCCGTCTAAAGGTAGTAGAATCTTGCGGATATTAGGGACCTTACGGATATTAAGAATCCTACGGATATTAAGAGCCTTATAGAGGTTGAGAGTCTTGCGGTATAAAGGGAGCTTGGGTACTGTTCTGCCAGTCTTTATATCCTAGTGCTGAGCTATATCCTTGTACCAAGCTTTAAACTATAGCTTAATCCAATAGCGCCGTAACCCTTTTTTGGGTCCTTTTAGATACGGTTAAAGAACGGCATTAACTATACAGCTGCCGCAAGCTCTATCTTGCTCAGCCTTAGACCTTTTAGCTAGTTTACCATCTTGTCTATTTCCTAGCTTATTTCCTGGTCTATAAATATAGGCAGCACCTAGGCTCTTTCCTATATACCTAATCTAACTAGGTTAAGAAATCTTCCTTCCCTTTAGCGGTCAAGCTCATTCCTTTACTGCCATAGCTCTTGCATAAGCTAGACATTTAGGACTTCTTAGCGTTCTCCGTAGCCATTATTCTTAACTCTATGGCCTCCTTCAGTCTTTTAAACACAAGGGTGCTAGACTCATCTACTATGGCTCCTGTCTATTCCATTGCGTGCCTACGGTATTTGATAGGAAGTCCTCGCATAAACCACTACCCCTTCTTTCCTACAGCTAAGCTTATTCTATTCTAGGTCCGTTTCCTAGTTAGCTTAACAGACGTTAGCTGTCTTAGGTAGTTAAAGGGTAGCATCTTTGCTTATAACCAGCTGCTAATTATAGAACTGTTCAACCAGCTAACAAAGGCTCTGCTCCTCGCGGTCTATTTTTAACAGACGATCTGCGCCCTTATATCAACTGAGCCTATTTTCTACGGCTCCTTGTAGCTAATAGAAGTTAAAGGAGTCTCGTCTATCTAGATTAGCTCCCGTTTTGGCTATAGCATATCTTTAATATTCAAGCGGAAGTCCTTTTGCAAACCAGTATCCTCATTACCCGTTCTCTAGATTGCCTGCATCTGTAACTTTCTGGGAGATTAATTCAAATTGCCTACAGTACTCGCGTATACTGCTTGGCGGATTATCCCTACACTGCCATACATATACTTCCAAGAATTCTACAATTTCTATTTGTCGCCAGTGGTTATTTCCTCGGTATTCTATCCTAAGCCTCCTTATAAGCTCCGTCTAATCGCCAGCTGTAAATTCAGGTAGACTTCAAATCTATATCCCTATCCAGTAATTGCAGTACTTAAGAAGGCCCTGGTGCTTCTCCTTACTCGTCACACAATATCGGGTGCATAGCCGCTCGTACCGTTCGATAAACTGTGACACGTTCTGCCCTGCAAAGTAAGGAGTCCCAGCAGTTCCTGGGGCTGGCATAGGCTGGACCATGACGTAGACCTTATCTTGAGCCGTTGACTGCTGGTCATAAGACGCATCTGGAGCTTCCTTGGGAGCTTGCAGGTGATCCTTACGGCTCTCGTCCTTCGTCTGCTGAGCGTCATCGGTCCTAGGTGTCACGGGTGAACGCTGCGGTAGGTCTGCTTGCATGGCCGTGGTCTTGACAGAGGGCGTCCCGGATGGCTGTCCTGGCGGGACCTTGACAGGTACATGCTGCGGCTGGTCTACTTGTACAGCTATGTCTCTAACGGAGGGCACCTGCTTCTTGACGCCTGAGGGGTCTCCCTGAGAGAGCATGGAGTCTTCATCAACTACTACTGCCGGGACCTGGCACGTTCGTCTGCTTTGGTCTGCCGTCGTTCCGCGTGGTAATTCCTTACGGAGTGCCTCTAGGACCGCTGCTGACATAATCCGGACGACTCGAAAGAGGATAAAGCTAAGCCAGAACAGGAAGCTTTCAAGGACAGATCCGATCTCGTGTGCTTGCGACCTTACCCGGTATTGTCTCTGTTCATGAAGGGCAGTGCTAACTTCCTTTGCCGCCAGATGTCTTAGATCTCGTTTCCATCTGATTGATTGGCCCTTGGCTTGTCGTCTCTGCATCTTCAATAATGTTCTGGCCATGCTCGTGCGCGCGCGGGTGGCGAGACTTCGACCGCCGGTAGTTGTCTGATTGGCTCACTGGTTCGCTTGACGCCAAATTTCTAAGTACAGGCACCGAACCCAACTCCCGAGACCTTTTGACCTACACCATTTTGCCTTTTATTGCCACTCTTTTGGCCTGTGCGTTAATTCTGGCCGTCCTGTCTTTTTCCGGGACTGCCTGGTTCCCCTCGCTGTCCGATACTGCCTGGTTCTCTGCTTCTGCTGTCTTGTCTATCTGGCTGGCGGTTCCTTTGTAGCTGGTCGTTCTTTTACAGCTGGTCGTTCTTCTACAGCTAGCGGTTCTTCTATAGTCGTAGTATGTTCCTGCGTGTCTCCTGTGTATGTAACACTAGACTTCTAATCTAAAGAGCTTGCCGTCGTCCCCACGTGGAATGCCAAATAATATGTGGAAGGGGACGGTGTCTCTTAGATAGAAAAGTCACGGTGCTGTCAGTCAGTCAGTCTGTCAGTCTGTCGGTCGGTCGGTCGGTCGGTCGGTCGGTCGGTCGGTCGGTCGGTCGGTCGTAATTAGTCAGAAGTAAAGCAGTCAGTAAGAAAGAAAGAAAAGAATGTATTTCCGGTAACTGGTAGGGTCGTGATATCTAAGAAAGAGGGAAGCCGAAGGCTTTATAAATATAGGAAAATGCCAAGACGGTAGGCGACGTCCAATCTACACCACCACACTACCTTTAGTATAGTTTACTTAACGTATACAATCTGTCTATAAGGAAGTATCTTTTTATTACTGCGTGGTTATAGCCCTTTATATATCGTTCTGCGAACCTAGTTAGAATTCCTAAATCCTCTTCTTGTTTTAGCTTGTTTAGCTACTTAGCCCTTAGTATACCTACCCTTGGCCTATTAGTAACCTTTTATATAAGTGCTCTGTCCCTTAAACGACCTAGTATACTAGATCTCTGGTCTAGTTTCTACTCTTATTATATAAGGATTTGCTATCTAAACTCCTCTATAGTTTCTTTTATTCCTTATCTTATAAGTAGATCCTTAAAGTCCTTTTGCTCAGGGATGCACATAATCAACGTAACCGTATTCGGCCTATAGATTTTGATTATTATAAAATCGCCCCATCTGATTCTGATTGATTATATTGATTAGGGTTACAAGTTGCACGTACTACTTGATTCTTATTTGCATCCTATTTATTTACCGCGTTCCTGCCCATATTACGGCTCGTCGTTTTATCAATAGATCCCTTAAGGTTGATGGCTTTGATGGCTATATTTACCGTCGCGAAGCCTCCCTAATTGTCGAACGGACCATTAGAATGAGAACTCTGTCTATTAAAGAGAGCTCTAGAAGCTCTCTATATACATAAAATAGGTGGTAATAGAATGACGACGTAGTCGTCATTCAGTCAGAATTGGTAATGGAAACAGGTAATGAGACATTCGATGAGACATTCGATGAGACATACGAGGTAAGTAGCGGGGTATTGAGACACAGGGTTCTAGTCTTGAAGACAGTAGTAAGATGGTGGTAAGGAAGTCCGATTCAGGTCGACACTAATTGACGATCTGTTAAAGCCAGCTTTTAAAACTGTCGACCTGAATCAGGTGTCTTACTACCCCGACTCAGCTACCTACCCATTAACTCAGTCATTGACTCGGTCACCTACCCCTTGTTTCCATTGCCACCCCCTACCCCCCTTATCTTTCCTATTTTCTACCACTTTCTCATGTATATATAGAGGTCTTAGAACCACATTCAATAGACAGGGTCCTCATTCTTTTCTTATGATCGGTGCACGGATATCCGATCGACAAAAACACTTAGATTGCTCTACTACTGTTGCTCCAAGCCTTGATCTCTCCCACGTTATCGTTCGCCGAGCGCCAGAGAGGACGCGTTCTGCTTCAGCTGATATAGCTAGTATAGTATGTAAAGGACTCCGTGCTTATTTTTTAGGTGACACCGGAAAGCAGTAGCGCTGGAATTGTCCTTAAAGCACCGCTTGCAGTAGAAGATCTCTTGACCAGAATTGCCCTGGTCGGGCTTCCCAGGTGGAGGCTTTAATAGGGCATAGGACCAGAGCTCCTTGTCCTCTTGTAGCTTCTCCCTTTTGGCTTTAGGTGTGTTAATTTGGTGGTGAGGATCCTCGCGGGCAAGTGTTATATTGTTAAACTCACGCGAATCGTGATCGCTGAGGAGGGAAATAGTCTCGGTTTCTTCTTGTGGTCGCTTTTAGGTAGAGGCTTGCAAGCGTGGGCGTCGTAAGGAAGACATGGTTGGTATATGGGTATAAAAATACAGGTAAATGGTAATTGAAAAGGAGCCCTAGATAAGATACGCGTTGGCGCATACTTTTTCTAAAAGCCCGCGCGGACGTTTTCTGTATGTAAAAACACAAGTTCGGCGCTTTTTAGTAAACGCCGATCATCATAAAGGAAAATTAAGAGGGAACTTTCTTAACACCAAAGCTTTATCACTACATTCTATTCCTACACGTTCTTACTGCGAGTGATTATATTGATTATCATAATTACAAGGGTTAATTGTGATTATGATTAGTTATATTATATAATAATTATAACTTATATAACTAATTAAATGATTATATGCATCCCTGCTCTTGCTTCTTAATTATAGTTTTAGGGCTCGTTTACTAACTTTTTTTCACCTGTTCGCGCCCACCTGTTCGTCGCCCAAAAAACCCACCTGGAACGAACAGGTGGATATTTCCAGGTCGACCAAATATCCAACGGGTAGGAGCTGCTTGTTTACTTCACCTGTTCGCTTTCCACCTGTTGGGTTGTCTTAGCAGCTGAAATTAATGTTCCACCTGGCCTGTTTGACGTCCTTGCGTTTACCGCGATTATATAGCCAAAAGTAGTATAGATTGCGCGATTTTGCCCACCTGGGCTGTTAAACAGGTGGAATTCCACCTGCACCCTCTGTAAAAAAAGGGGGGTCCTATATGTTTACCTAGGCGGCCTATTTAATCAATCCGACCTTAATTATAATGTTTTTTGAAAGGATTATCTGCATTATGTAATTATTACTAACCTTAACTATAAAGCCTTATGTATCTAAAGTAGTGTACCTGCAACCTTGGTAACTACCTCTGGTAAACGAACCGCTCTAACCTGTTCGATCTACACCCCTGCACGAGCGCTTGCTAGTGGCGCTTACAATCCACCTGTTGGGCCTTCCTGGCTTCGTCGAACAGGTGAGCGCGAACAGGTGAAAAAAAGGTAGTAAACAAGCCCTTAACCTTTTAACCTTTAGGCTAAATACGGTGTTCGCCTAAGATTACTATAGACCTTATTTATTTGTTAAAATCTTGGCTTTCTAGAAATCTACGTCTTATGCTTATATAAAAAGCTTTAAACTAAGCTACTGCCTTTCCCTATCGGTTTTCGTCAGTTATAGGTCCTTAGGTTTCTCTTATTTCTTTCTAAGAATCTTAAGCTTGTGGCCTTTTACCTTTATTAAGTGGTAAGTTAGCACTAGCAGTTATTTGCTTACTTGGACCGTCTTAATCTTATTTTCTACTATCTTGCAAAGCGATAGATGCCGTATCTAATAGAGTTATAATTTCCATTACTAAGCCTTACTCTATAGCGGTTTTAGTCTCTATTTTTAATATAACCTCTCTAAGGTCTGCATGCTTCTAGTAAGCTACCTTTATTACCTTATTATTAGTAAATGCTTTGCCTAGCTTAAACTTATTGTCTTTAATATTTAATAGGTATATTAGTTTATTGGTTTCCTTAAACCCTAATAATTCTAGCTCCTATAGCCAATAGCTTGCGCTATACTTAGCGTCCTTATAAATTTAGTATGCGTTATTATACAAAACGCGAAGTGCTTAATTAAATACTCCTTGGTCCCACGTAATATACTTATATCTATATTATTGTTCTCTAATAACCTAGTGCCCTTTACCACGTGGTTACTCTAACTACCTCTATAGTCTTTAGCAAAATAACCTTATTTTCCACAATTTATATAAGCTCCTTTTTTAAACCATTTGTCTTACTATCCCTTAACCCGCTAATTTGGACGCAGTGTTATTAATAAGGCTCGGCCAATAGGAGGCTCTTATTTAAGTTTCTATAATAAGAATTATACACAATGTTTCTGCACGGCCCTAAAACCGGCCTAAGCGTTACACCTTAGCGGGTTAAGGGATAGAGTCTACCTAAATATCTTCTGCTATTAAGATCCCTAGTTTAGCCTCTACTTCTTAATTATATTATTACTTAGTCCTTAACCTCTAGGTTTCTATAGTTTCTTATTCCACTTCTTAAATTCTTTAGTACCGCCTAGGTCCATTAGCTTTAGTTTGCTATACTATAGTTTATAACTCTATATCTGTCGCTGCGTACTCTACGCCTTATATAACTATAGAGCCCTATCTTGGCCTCTTTGGCTTACTCCCTTTAATAGATCCTATTATCTGTCTTAATTGCTTAATTAATTAATTCTTATATAGTGGTTACGTCTTTTATCCCTTGCACCGCTATGGTAAGTCCAATAACTTGTGGCCCGTGCGAACCAATTGGGAAGCTGCGGTAAGGCTTTCTGCCGCATTAAATAATGTTTCGCAGGAGGCTATACAAAAGCTTAAAATATAGTTATAACATATATACGGGCTTACTGCTTGGTGTTAAGGCGTTATATTAAATCTACAACCATAAGTTATTCTTAATGTTCCTGAGTGTTACGGCACTGATGTGCGTAACCTTGATAGGGCCTAGTCAGGGGTTCGCTTACGTCTTGGCTCCATGTATATAGACGTGTCCTTTCCACGACCTTCTGCTCCTCATCTTGATATCCGAGTCCATAGACATTCCAATCGTACAGGCGTGCGCTCGTTGCTTTATACGGTGCTAGTTCCTTGATTGACTGAGTCGCCGTGACACTGAGCTTTGCGCATGGGCCACAAAATATTGCACCTTAGCGGTGCAAGGGATAAGAATTATTGCATCCTAGACTTTTGCCCTAAGTCCTTATTTATACTATACTATAAGCGCCTTATTATTCTATTTAACCTAGGTTGCAAGTATCTAAAACTATATTATATACTTAATTGCTAAAGTCCGCTATATTAGGTTCTAAAGTTTTCTTTCCGCTATAGTTATAGCTTTAGGGTCTCTAAATATTTAAGTTAATTAATCTATAAATCTATCCTAGTTAGGGAATATAACCGCACTTTTTAATTAGTGGTTAATATACCGTTTACTTAGATTTTAGTAAGGTAAGGTTTAAACTACTTAAGTGCTCTTCCTATTAGGAATAGTCCTATATACGCTATTTAATCTATAGGTGTCACTAGCCTTGCTCTTTCTTATATAACCTTAAAATATGTCTATATTAGGAATCCCTTAAGTTTTAACTTTTCCCCCAAGAATCGTTTAATTAATAGTAGTTTAATCTTAGCTGCTCCTATCCCATTAATTATGTCCTTAAGTATCCTATTATATAAGGGCGCGAAAAGGCTTTAGGGAAGATTCAAAGGAACAATATAAATTCTATCTAAATTTAAGCGTATATAGCTCTTATAGAGAACAAGGCGTTGCATAAAGAAGAGAAAGGAATAATGGGAGAATTATATAATTAAATAGTTAGGGGTCTTGGTGGTTAATGCATATATATATACGCACACGGTCTTTAACGGACTTTAGTAGACTTTAATTAACCTGGTAGAACTTAGCAGAAGTTAATTAAGCTAGCAAAATTTAGCAAAATTTGGTTAAAGCGTTAAAATTTATCTATTAAGTGTTTTACTAAGATATTCCTACTATAACTAGGCTAGTCCTATTATAGTACCCCCCCTATTATGGACCTTATATTAGTAGTAGTACGGCTACTAAGAGAAAACATAAGCGGACTAGTGGTGGAAGCGCGGGAGGTGCTGGAACTAGTCAAACCATAGGATAAGGGGTAGCTAAGTTATATAAGAAGTCACGTTACCGTTTTAGTATATAGGATCTATAGGATCTATAAGGAACGTTATATACTAAATATACCTTGCGTACCTTACGTACTTAGTATTTCTTAGACGTAGTTTATATATTTAAAGGACCATAGTCCCTACTTAGATAGTTCTTCTCTTTATAGTAAATCCTAGAATATAATTAGAGTTAATCTATTAGATAACCGCTCTACCAGTTATTATTATATTATTAACTTCTTGTTTACCTATATACCTAGCCTATTAGTAAGTCTATCGTAGTATTTCCTATAAGGCTTTATTATACATTTACTACCTAGTTATAGTATTAATAAAGTTAAATAATATGCCACCAAAAGCACTAATTATAACGCTATTAATAGTAGTAACTACTTTAAGGTTAGGAGGAGATACTAGTATATAAGACACTAACTTGCAACTAGTTACGGTTAGTCAGTTATAAGAGATGGTTAACTAGCTGTAAGATAATAATAAGGCACTTAAAGATAGAATTAATTGCATTAGAGCGGCTAAGGTTAAGTTACCCTTAATTAAGCAATTCTTAGGGGAGAAGTTAAAACTTAAGGAATTTCTTATATAAATGCACTTTAAGGTTATACAGAAAGAAGTAAAACTAGCAACGATTATAGACCAAGTAGCGTATATAGGACTATTCCTAATAGGGAGAGTACTTAAATGGTTTAAACCTTACCTTACTAAGATAATGGTAAATAGCATATTAACTACTAACTAAGAAGTACGGTATATGTTCTCTAGTTAGAATGGATTTGCGGAATAGTTAATATAGATATTTGGAGACCTAGAGGCGATAACTACGGTAGAAAGAAAACTCTAAAATCTAATACAATATACTTTAGTAATTAAGTACAAAACGCAGTTTTAAATGCTTGCTATATAAGTTAAATAGAATAATTAGGCGCTTATAGCACAGCATAAATAAGGACTTAAGGTAAAAGTCTAGGACGTAATAATTTTTATAGAGGACGTAACTACTATATAAGAATTAATTAACTAGTTAATTAATAGGATCTACTAGAGGGAATAAGCTAAGAAAGGGTAAGATAAAGTTTTATAGTTATATAAGGTACAAAGCACGTATTAATAAAGTTAAAGTTAAAAACTATAGAATGGCAGACTAGAGCTAATAGACTTAAGTAGTACCAAAGAATTTAAAAGATAAAATAGAAACCTATAGAAACCTAAAGGTTAAGAATTAAGTAATTATAGGACTAAGGAGCAAAGGCTAAACTAGGGATCTTAATAGCAAATAACATTTAGGCGGACTCCATAATAGGAAAAATGGTTTAAAAAGGGAGCTTATATAAATTGTAGAAAATATGGTTATTTTGCTAGAGACTATAGAGGTAGTTAGGGTAACTACGCAGTAAAAGGCACCAGGTTATTAGAGTATAATAATATAAATATAAGTATATTACGTGGGACTAAGGAGTATTTAATTAAGCACTTCGCGTTTTATTATAATAACACATACTAAATTTATAAGAATGCTAAGTATAGCGCAAGCTATTAGCTATAGGAGCTAGAGTTATAAGAACTTAAGGGAACTAAAGAGTTAGATAAAAAATAGGATTAACTCTATAAGCTAGATTAAGATATTATAGTAATATACAGATAAAGATTAGCAGAAATAACAATAGAGTTAAAATACTTATTAATTAACAGTAATAAGGAAGAAAAAATTGCTAACTAGGGGTACGCGAACCTTAAATACGCAATAGAAGTAGAGACTCAGACTACTATAGAGCAAGGTTTAGTAATGGGTATTATAACACCGTTAGATACGGCATTTATTACTTTATAAGACGGAAGGAGTAATATCTAAAGATAATTAAGTAAGTAGACAACTGCTAGTAATAACTTACTACTTAATAAAGGTAAAAGGCTATAGGCTTAAGACTTTTAAAATAAGATAAGACACACCTAAGAACCCATAATGGATAATAACCAATAGGAAAGGGCAATAGCTTAGGTTAAAGATAAATAAATAAGTATAGGATGGAGATTTCTAGGGAACTAAGAATTTAAAGAATAAATAAGGTCCATAGTAATTCTAGGTAAATATGGTGTTTAGCCTAAAGGCTAAAAAGTTAATACGGTAATTAAGAAGTAAGAGGACTTTAAGGATTTAACTATAAGACGTAGAAAATAAGAAAGTATAAATAAGTTTAGGTAATAGATTATTACATAGCAAGAATAAAAACTAGACTAGAGATCTAGTATAATAGAATATATAATGGACGGGGTACCTATATAGAAGGTTACTAATAGGCTAAAGGCAGGTATACTAAGAGCTAAGTAGCTTAATAACCTAGAATAAGAAGAGGATTTAGGGATTCCAACTAGGTTTATAGAATAATATATAAAGGGTTATAATAATATAGTAATAAAGAGATACTTCTTTATAGGTAGATTATATATACTTATAAAACTATACCGTAAGTAGTATGGGTAGCGAAAGAACAATAAGTAGGAAGATTTCTATATATAGCTAGATAAGAAAGCCATACCTAATTAGGCTATATTAGAAAAATAGATAAGTTATATTAAAGGAGCCTTAATTATAATATTAAAAAACCTAGAAGAATAAGCTGCAAACTAGAGAGAAATAATATAGATATTGGTACTAGTAAATAAGATAGTAATATTTAGATTAATATAGGAGAGGTTTAAACTTAAGAATAAAGATAAACTATAAGTTAACCTAAAACACCTAGTATATTATATATTATTATAGATCGCATATATAGATAATACGTGTAACATATATAGGGCACTAAAGGACAAATATTATAAGTATTTAATAAGAATGTATTAGATGACAAAGGAAAAATAATTTAGAGATACTAAGTATATATATAGATGGCACCTAGTAGAAGCTTAGGAGTTGGGCAACTTAATACTTTAACTAGGAAGATTCCTTATAAAAGAATACCTAGATAAATAACAGTAGTGGGAGTGCCTAGAGAATATATATCTATAGTATATAAAAGATAAAAAGCGAACTAAGTATTGGCCTAAGGAGGACTAAGTACAGTTAGGATTTAATAGCTAATAGTTGGGAAAAGGAGAGGCCTATAGGACTAAAGGGAGCTAGTAGTAGAGCCTTAGACCCTTAAAGGAATTTAAGAATAATACCTAAACTTAAGAATTAATTAGCAAGATTAAAAGTTTAAAGCATTAGTAGATAGTAAAGTAATAAAGAACTATACATTACTAGTAGTAGTTAAAAGAATAGGGTTACTATATAGGTAAAAAAAACATCTATACTTATTAATAATAATTTTAGGAGATCTAACAGCCTATAGAGGAGGTATTATTAATCTTAAAATAGGACTAATTTAGATAACTATTAAAGGAAGACAGATTAAGATGTCTTTTAATATCCTACTATTAAGAAAGAATAAGGCCATAATAGGAATGCCTTAGTTATAGGAGTATAATCTAAAGATTAATTAGGTTATAGGTTAGGTTAATATTAAGAATACTTAATAACGTAAGATATAATAAACTACTAAAATAGTATAGTATTAGGTTAGAGTAATATATAAAGAGACTAAGTAAAGCTTAAGTTATATACTAAAGAGATACTATAAGTATGGAAAGAAGTTATAGAGCCTAGAAAGTAAGAAGCTATTAGAGTATATAGTATAGAACTATAAAAATAGAGTTAGAACTAGGAATAAGTCTAAAATTCTTTCTAATCTATAAGCTAACTAAAGATAAATTAAGAGCACTTAAGGAGTTTATCTAAGAAAACCTATAAAAAGGATATATTAGACTATTATAGTTATTAGTAGGGTATCTAGTACTGTTTGTACTAAAGAAGAATAGAAAACTTAGGCTATATATTAGCTATAGACAGTTAAACAGCATTATAAGAAAGAATAGGTATTCCTTACCCTTAATTAGCAAAATCTAAAATAAGATTAGTAATATGTAAATCTTTATAAAGCTAGATCTAAGATAGGCGTATTATTAGATTAGGATTAAGAAAGGTAATAAATAAAAGGCAGCCTTTAGGTTAAAGGAAGAACTATATAAGCTATTAGTTATATAATTTAGGCTTATAAACATACTAGTAATATTTTAGAAGTGAATTAATAGCGTATTAGGAGAATACCTTAATAAATTTATTATAGTATGCCTTAACAATATTATTATCTACTTAATAAGTAAAAAAGAATACGGAGAATATATTAAGTGGGTCTTAAAAAGACTATAAGAAGAAAAGATACTAGTAGCAATTAAGAAATATAAGTTCTTTACTAGGAAGACCAATTTTATTAGATTTATTATTAAACTAAAAAAAATCTAAATAGATTTAAAGAAAGTAGAAGCTATAGTAAGTTAGCAAAAACTAGAGAATATTATATAGTTAAGATTATTTATAGGGTTTTATAACTACTATAGAAGGTTTATTATATAGTGGTTAAAAAGTATTAAACCTTTTATAAGACTTATAAAGAAGAAGGAACTATAAATATAGGGTAATAAGTAGAAGAAACTGTTTAAGGAACTTAAGGAGTTGTTTACTTAGGATCTAATACTTAAGATCTATTAACTAAATCTAGATACGGTTGTATAAACGGATATATTAGACTTTATATTAGGAGTATGTTTACTATAGAAGTATTAAAACGCATAGCATCTAGTAGCATACCATAGTTAAAAAATAACACTACTAGAACTAAACTATAATATTTATAATAAAGAGTTATTAGGTATAGTTACAGCACTTAAAAAGTAGAGAGTATTCTTATAAGGTATAGAGAAACTATTTATAGTTAAAATAGATTATAAAAACCTAATAGGGTTTCTAACAATAAAAGAACTTAACTATAAACAAGTTAGGTAGGCGGAAATACTTATAGAATACTACTTTAAAATTTAGTATACTAAGGGTACTAAAAATGCAAGAGTAGATGCACTTAGCAGAAAGGCAAAGTTATAGAATAAAAAAAAGCTATTAGGGGTAATATTACGCAAAGATAAGGATGGACTAATTAGGTATAATTATTTTAAAATTATAATAACTAGAGAAAGTTAGATTTATAAAATATTAGAGAGTAAATAGTTATAAAAAATCCAAAAAGTATAAAGTAAGAATTTAGACTTAGAGCAGTATAAGTACTAGGAAGCTATATATGTACTAAAGGAAATTACAGAAGAATTTATAAAAGAATTCTATAAGGGAATAACTTAAGGACACAACAGAGCTATAGGCTTAGTATTAAGACTTTAAGAGGAGTATATTATTTAAGGAATTTAGGGACTAGCAAGATAAGCTATAAAGGAATATTTAGATTACTAAAGAAATAAGCTAATAAGGCATAAGCTATATAGAGGGCTATAACCTATTAAAGTACCAGAGAGACTATAGGAGGTTATATTATAGGACTTTATTATAAAACTACTAAAGTTAAAGGACCCTATTACTGGATAGGATTATAACATAATCCTTATAATAGTAGATAAGCTAACTAAGTAGGGCTACTTTATAGTATATATAGAAGAGATCTTAGCAGAGGATATATATCACAGGACGGGGGCAATGGCTACAGAGCATATGTATTCAAGGAGTCTACAAAACGTTGCGCAATTAATCGTAAGGGTCGAGGGCGTAAGGAGGTGATATACCTACGCGTAGCTGACGTAAGCTATACGCGAGGTGTACGTAAAAGCACGGGGCTCTCTTATGGAGGCCCCTGTAGTGGGGTTCCGTAACACTACCCCCCCTCCTATAGAGGCGGAGCTCCGGCGACGCTATGGTTACTATATACATGTAAAAGGGGCACTTAAGGTAGAAGGGACACTTAGGGTGTAGAGAAGAGAAAGGAAAAGGGGGTATCGCTAAAGGTTTGTAATAATGTTATATAATAAGGCTTGGCACCTAAGAATCCAACTAATTAGATAACTTTAACCGCTAGTTAAAGTTTCTGGACATCTTAACAATATTCCAGTTATGTAATTACGCTTTGCCATTATATAATGGCAATCTGCGGCAATCTAACAGTAATTTGCCCTTATATGGTAATATACAACGGTTTAACTCTATAAGGGCTCCCATAGAGAATTAGGTATAAAATCTCTGCTTAGGCCCAGTTTCTATAGGTTTGCGTAGTGGAAGTCGCTAATTAGGTCCTTTGTATTTTTAAAGTCTTTCTATAGTTGCTATTCTGGCTAATCTATGTTAAATCCTATATAGATAGCTCTATAGTAGAGCCGCCGTCCTCTACCTTTGCCAAAGTATTTAGAGTTAATAATTTGTTTAATAGTCCACTCCTTATAGTTCTTGTCTTTATTCTCATCTCGGATTAGTACTAGTAGGGGTTTAGGCTATATCTATCCTGGTAAGGGATTAGGCTAATAAAGGTGTAGTAGCTATAGGTGGAATATGGGCTATATCCTATAGGTAACTAGGGCAGGTAGGAGCTCTAGCTTATATACAGCTCCCTTATTAATAACTTATTTAATTGGATAGGGGCCGAGGTTCTTATAATTAAGTGACTTTATAGGCCTCTATATAGAGATGTTGCGTACATCTAGCTATACCTAGTCGCCAACACGCATCTCCAGTAGTGGCATTCTATAATAGTCGGCGAAGTAGGCCTACTTTACTTAAGCCTAGGCCATTTCTCCCTTGTAGTAGTTAAGTAGATTTTTTATGCGGTCTATATACTGGTTAGTAAGTAGCATCTTAAGGCGTTTTCTATATAGCAGTTTCTTATTAACAGGTTCTGGTGGCTCTATACTAGATTAGGGGTAATATCCCTTATTTGCGAAGAACGGGGTAAGTCCTATAGTAGTTAAGACGTGGTTATTCGCTGCAAATTTACCTAGTAGGAGGTAATCTACCCAGTTATCTTAACTATAGGCGACTACCTATTATAGGTATACTTTTATGCTAGTATTAGCGTTTTCCGGTTGCCTAGTAGTTTTATAGTGGAAGGATGTAGACATCTTAACGGAGATGCCAAGGTATTAGTAGATTCGTCTCTATATATTAGAGCCAAACTGTGTGCCTTAGTTGGACGTAATCAAGTCAGGTAACCTATATAATTAGTAGATTTCACGGAGGAAGGCGTTAGTGACGTCGCTAATGGCTACACCTTTAGTTAGGACGTAGTGACACTCTTTTATAAGTTGGTATATTATTATAAGGATGTTCTTATAGGTATAGCCGTGTTATTTATAGGGTGGTAGGTTAATAATAAAATCTATAGCGATATCTGCCCATTATTATATAGGTATTAGTAGAGGGTACAGTAGTCCTTGGTACTTTATATTAAAGGCCTTAGCGTACTTATAACTATAGTAGGTGCCTATAAAGCATTTAACTAAGTCTATTATTTTAGGCTAGAAGTAGTATTGGCTAAGAAGCTTATAGGTTCCTCCTTTACCTAGGTGGCCGCTTAATTGAAGGTTGTAGGCCATTTAGATTAGTTGCTATTATAGATTTTCTAAGTTGGGGATAAATAGACGGCCTCTATAATAGAGCCTATTCTCTTTTACTTCTAAGGCTGCTATATTAATCTGGCCTAAGCTTTAGAGGTTAGTTAGTAGCGTACGGGCGCCAGCAGTCTTTGCGGCAATAAGTTGATATAGTAATGGGTTAACAGAGGTGTTATATGCTATAGTGATAAGCTTATTAATTTTGGGAGGTAATTCTAGTTCTGTAGTATAGAGCTGAGGTATAGTTGGCTCTATTATAGGTAGCATACCTAGGGCCAAATTTTGTGCTTTTAGGATTGTTTATTGTTGGAACTAGTTGTGGGGGTTATCTTTAGACTAAGGAAGGTCTTGTAAGCGGCGTGTTAGGCTATTAGGCTTAGTACCTTATACTCTTAACCTATATGCAATTTTGAAGTTAAAACTAGAGAGGAACTCGTTCTAGCGTGCTTGGCGTTAGTTTAGCTGTTTTATAGTTATAAAGTACTTAAGATTGCAATGATCCGTAAGGACTTTAGTTGGCTAGTTAGGTTCTGCTAAGGAGAGTTCTGGTTAGAATTCCTTAAACGCTTATATAATTGTGAGAAGTTCCTTATTATAGATCTTATAGTTATATTTTTATAGTGTAAGCTTAGACGAGTAGAATGTGACTAGGTGGAGGAGGCCGTTTTTGCCTATCTAAGAGAGAATGCCTGCGTTAACGTGGTCTAAGGAGTTAGTCTTAAGATAGAGTTGTTATCCTAGTATGGAGTGGGCTAGAATAAGTGCTTTAGTAAAAGCATTTTTAAGGTCTTAGAACGCCTTCTTGTATTTAAGCGTCTAGATAAAACGTAAATATGTTTTTCTTTCTTTTACGGACAGGCCCTTTATTTGCATTATTGCTGTAAGTGGTGCTATAACACCCAAGAAGTTGTATATGAATTTTTGATAAAAGTTGGCGAAACCGAGGAAAGCTTATACGTCCTTAATGCAGTTAGGGGTTTGCTATTTAGTAATTATATATACCTTTTTAGGGTCTATACGGATACCTTTAGTAGTAATAATTAGTTTAAGGTATTTTACTTCTATAACTAAGAATTTGCACTTCTTTAAATTAATATAAAGTCCTGCGTCCCTAAGGCGCTGTAGGACCTTTTAAATATACTTAGTATGCTTAGAGGGATTGTCGCTATAAATAAGTATATCGTCTAGGTACGTAGAGTAGAAGTCATTAAGGTAGTCCCGTAAGGCGTTATTAATATAGCTTTGGAAGCTGCCTGGGCTATTGCATACGCTAAAGGGCATAATAGTATATTTAAATTGGCTAAAGCGTAATGTGAATGCGGTTTTCTATTTATTACCTTCCCATATTTAGAGGCGGTTAAAGGCGGCGATGATATTAAGCTTGGTATAGATTTTGGCTTAATTAAGCCGCTTAAAAGTCTTACGTATAAGTAGTATAGGGTATTGGTTTTTAATTGTAATAGCATTAAGTCCTTTATAGTTAATGTAGAATTAGATACCTCCTCCTAGCTTCTTAGTAAGGAGGATAGGGGCGGCTGCTAGGGATATACTAGGACAAATAAATCCTTTATTAAGGTATTTGTTAATATACTTTTTAACAACTAGGAGTTCGTCTTTTAACATTAGGTAGGGTCTCTTATAGGGTAGCATTTTTCCTTATTTAATATTAATGGCGTGGTTATTAGGTTGATATAGGGGGAGTGTATTTGTGCTCTTTTATAAGCATATATTAATAAAGTTATGGTACCTCTTAGGGAGGAGCTTGCGGAGTTCCTTATTAGTAAGTCCTTTTTTAAGCTTTATAAACTTCTTAAAGTTTAAAGGTAAAAGTCTGTAGAGTTTTATGGGGGCATTATTTTCTAGGAGGTTAACTATGTCTATCTTATTACTATAGAGGATGTGGTCCTATTCTTTATTAAGCTTATATAGTTATAATTAGAAGGCTGTGGTAATAGTCTAGCCTTTCTTATATGCTATATGGTAAAAGGCCGCGGCACTTATATGGTAGTAGTTGGTTATGGGTAAAGTAATAAGGGGTTCCTTGGGTTGGTATTCTAGGGAGTAGATAGAGGCGGCTAGGCTATATCCTAGGCAAGTCTCTTTGCAGTATTTAGAGTTAAAGGTTACTTCTCTCTTTTTTTAGTTAATGGTGGGGTTGTGTTATTTAAGCTAATTTATTCTAAGGATAATAGGGTAGTTAGTAAGTAGTATAATATAGGCCTAGAGCTCTTCCTGGTGCCTATTTATGTCTAGGTGGAGTTGTGCAATATAGGTAATCTTCTGTGCAGTATAACTGCCATCAGTGAGTTATAGGGCGCGGGCTTTAGTAAGGGGTAAGGTAGGTAGGTTGTAAGTACGCATAAATTAGGTATCTATAAATTTATTAGTAGCTCCGCAATTAATTATAAAATGGCTTTTATATTATTTTTTAGCAGTAATTCCTATTATAGGTAAAACTATTTATTTCTGTCTATTTATTTTTATTGAGTTATCTATTAAGCAGGCTAATATGTAGATCCCCTTATTATTAGAGTGTCCTAACCTGTGACTTAGGGCTGGGACTTGGCGTTTTCCGTTTCCATATCCAACTTTACTGCTATTACTGCGTCTTTATCTTGTATGGTAGTGGCATATAGCAATATATTTAGTGTTTAAGGTACTAGGTTAGGTATTAGGCAGCGGCTGCTAAACCTAGCTATTAGGCAGTTTAGGCTATAGCTATAATAGCCTTCTTAATGGTATTTATAGCAACGCCTTAGCTTCTAGAGTAGCTTGCGTTCTCTATCTAGTAACTTCTATAGGAAGGTTAGTATGGAGAGGTTAATATTAGGACCAGTAGTGTTGCTTAGGGTAGTGGGCGTTGGTGGTTTAGTAGGTCTGGAGGGCTTCTGTGGGGAGGTCTTTAGGTAAGGGTTTGTAGTAGCGATCTAATTTAGCCGTCGTTTAATCTTCTGTAGGGCTGCTACTATATTATAAATGTTATTATAATTATAGCTGGCGGCTGCGTAACTAAGGCAATAAGTGACTTTTTTAAGAAGGTCTTCCTGGTTTTTAGCATTATCTTAGGTAAGAACTTCAGTATATTCCTAGAATTTAACATAGAACTTGTTAAATAATTTAGTAGGACTTATCTTTAGGGCACATAGTTTGGCTTAACTAGTAGCCACTAGGTTATGGTCGCGGTATATTTAGTTAAGGTTATTAAGGACTTCCTGGTAAGACTGCCACTTCTAGGGACTGCTAGTCTCCTATTAAGCAAAGAGCCTATTAAATGGGATGCCCTTTGTTCGCCTAATAATGTAGCCAATCTTAGCATCTTCTGTGGGGAAAAGGTAGGCGCTCTGGGTTAGTTTCTTGTAGATTTACATCTTCCAGTGGCTATATTCCTTGCGGTTATCCTTAAAGATTAGGGGATTAGGGTAGCGTATATTAGACCCTATAGTGGCAGTTTAGGTTTAGTTGTTGTGGCTTTTGTTGTTACTATAGTAGGGGCTCCTATTAGGCAAAGCTGCTTGGCGCTAACCCTCTGTCAAGCGTTAAGTAGGTAAGGTTGCCGGGGCATAGAGACATAGGTAGCGTTATATATAGTAGAGGGGTGTCTGGTATTGTTACAAATGTGCTTATTAAGCTAAGATTGTAGGTATTTAATTGTACCCTCTCTTTTAGTAACTATAGTAATAAGTATAATTTCAGCCTTCTTTAATCGTTGGACGTCGCGTTTAGACTTATGGAGGTTGTCTTTGATCTTTTAGCGTATATTATTAGCAAGCGCCTTATAAGCTTATAGGTCTTGGATAATATCGTAATCTTAGGCAGCGCGCATCTCAGCTTATATAAGCTTTAGATAATAGTTCTGTAAAAGGCGGTAGTATTTATTAGGTTCTTGTGCTACTATTTTTGTAAACATCTTGGCGTCTCGTATCTTAATTTTAATGGGTGGTAGCCCTTTGGCTTGTTTGTCTATAGTTATATAGTTAATAAAAGATAAGATATTGTCAATATCCACCTTATTAAGGTTATTATAGTCTTTTAAGCCACTAGGCTTCCCTTTAGGGGTTAAGGCTAGGGCTAATAAATTAAATCCTCCTAGGATTGATTGGCGTTGTGGGTTTAATATAGGTATTAGATTATTCTTTAAGTTTGGCATAGTGGCTAGTAAGGAATTTCATCTTACTATTATTGGTTCTTTAAAGGTATAAAGTGGGAGACACGCTGCTTCTGGCAGCGCCTATAATATTATAGAGATATAGAATTAGTCGTAGGCTAAGCGTTGGTGATAAAAAAGGCGCAACGTAATGTTATGGGATGGGGGCAATAGCTACAGAGCGTATGTATTTAAGGAGTCTACAAGACGTTGCGCGATCGATCGTAAGGGTCAAGGGCGTAAGGAGGTGATATACCTACGCGTAGCTAACGTAAGCTATACGCGAGGTGTACGCGGGAGCACAGGGCTCTCTTATAGAGGCCCCTACAGTGGGGTTCCATAACAATATAGCTAGAATCTATATTAAGGAAGTGATTATAAGCTATAGAGTACTAATAAAGATTATATTAAATAAAGACCTAAGATTTATAATAGCATTTTAAAAGGTATTCTTAGCGGAATAAGGGGTTTATATAGTAACGTTAATAGCATATTACCTATAAATAGATGGCTAAATAGAAAGACTATACTAAACATTAGAATAGTATTTAAGGCATTATATTAATTATATACAAAATAATTAGGTATTATTATTACCAGTTATATGGTTTATATATAATATAATACCATAGGAAGGAATGGGTATATTACTATTTAAGGCAAATTATAGGTATAAGCTAAGAATATTATTATTATTATATTAAGTGAAGAAGATAAATAGCACAGCTAAGTAAAGAATAGAGAACTTAATAAATCTTTATATATATATTAAAGAAATAGCTAAACTAGTATCAAAAAGAATAAAAAGGTATTATAATGCTAAGAGATCTAAGGGACTAGATTTTAAGGAGGGGGATAAAGTGTAGCTACCATATAAAAATTTTAAGAGTTAACAACTGAGTAAGAAATTAGACTATATTAGACTAGGACCATTTATAATTAAAGTAAAGATCTTAAAAGTTATATATAGACTTAACTTACCAGAAAAGATAAAGATCTACCATATATAGTATATTATAATACTAGAGCTAGTATACGGGAATATTAAGCCACTAGCCTATAAGGCAGATATATATAAAGGTTAAGAGGAAGATAAATAGGAAGTTTTAAAGATTACTAGTTATAAAGTAAAGTGGATAGGCTGTTACGGCGCTAGTAGAAAACGGTGGATTATAGCAGTGGATTATAGCAGACAATCGCAGACAGTTTCAGACAATCTCGGACAGTATTACGGTACTGGCAAATTGCCGCAGATTGCGGTCATGTGACGCGAAGATCACATAAAACATTAAGCGGCGCTGCTCTTCTTCTCCTTTCCTTTCTCTAGCTTTAGATCCTCGTTTATAGACAATCCAATCATATAGGCTTACGCGACCCTCTTACCGTACTCGTGCCTTAATTAACTGAGTCGCTAATATTATCCAAAGCTTATTACTACTCTTCTTTCCTAAGAAGGAACTTAAATATATTTATAAGGCCACAAATAGGACAAGGACACAGAATAGGACTATAAGGATAGAACAGACCCCTAAGAACTAAAAGAATACAAACAGAACGCGAAACCTAAGAATAGGATACGCATGGACCACACCCCCTAGGAAATAAACAAACACCAAAAATTACCTAATATCCCTACCACCATGCCAAGAAATATAGTAGTTAGTAAAGCCGCTATAGAACCCACAAATACCTCTAATAGTGAAATAGTCGCCATCTTGACCCCCTAGGAAGAACTAGCAGCAGCTAATACTAAAATTAAACGGATTTAAGAGCTGCTTAAAACCAGAGACACCCCTACACCTAGTAAGGAGTTATTAAACACCTAAAGACTTGCTATAGTCCTTAAGGCCCTAGCCTAACATACAGCATTAGTATCATTATGGTCCACAAAGGTTACAGACCCCCTATTACTTACAGACAGAACTGACCCCATATTTAATAACTAGAAGCTTTAATTACAAAATAAGCTTAAAGTTAATACGGACTACTTCCCCACTACTTAAGCTAAGATGGCCTACGTCTTCAGCCATACCAGTGGAGACGCACAGACGCACCTACGTCCGCAATACGCCTAGGACTTAGCAGATCCCTTCCTCTCTAGAGACGGAATAATTAACCACTTATCTTCCATCTACAAGGACCCCTTTAAGGTACAAAACGCCCGCCTTAATTATAAAGCTCTTAATATAAAGATAATAGAGACCTTTTCAGCCTTTTAGACCCGCTTTCTGTACCTAGCCGGCCAAGCCCAAATTCCCTATAAAGACCTAATGCCAAACCTCTTTAACAAGCTTACCCTAGACCTATAGCGCGCCGTACTGCCAGTTTTTACTACTATATAGACGCTAAAGGTACTTACGGACCACTACCTATCTATTAACTAAGGCCTCCGTCAAATTAAGACATAAGCTAAACGGTATAAAGCTAGAAACTCTCCAAACTAGACCATAAGCACTACACAAATAGCCCATAATACTTTAGCATAATCTATAACTCCTACGGCACTAGCCGCATAGCCCGCCGTTAATTTAGCAGCTAGCTATGCAGCTAGTCCTACTATAGGTCTAGCGCATACTTGGCCTACATATAATAACCCCTATAAACAGGCCCTTAGTAATTAAGGAGCTTGCTTTTTATACAGCCAGAAAGACCACTTTATAAAGAATTACTAGACAAAGGCAAAAACAGACAAGGTTCTATTAATTTAGGAAGACAGTACAAAGTTAAAAAAAAGAGGAACCCTAGAGAAAGACTCCTCTCTAGGGTTAAAAGGAATTAATATATTATATATTAATCTGGGTCGGCTAGTTAGTAGAAGAAGCTACACTATCCCTTATACTTTATTTTATAATAGATATTAAGTTTTAACCTCCGCTTTAGCTAACTCTAGAGCAAATACCTTTGCCTTAATAGACACCCAGTACGCCATAAAGCTAGCTAAATTTTTAAATACACCTCTTAAGGAACTGCCTAAACCAGTTCCTATTCACGGGTACAACGGATGAATAGGACTATCTATTATAACTATCTTACGGATCCACCTCCGTGTTAATAGACAAAGGTAGTATAACATCCCCTTTCTTATTATAGACCTAGGAAGCCACGATATAATCTTAAAAAGAAAATAGCTAGCCTATTTAGGCTTACAGCTTAACATACAGAGTAGACAGCTTATCTAGCCCAAATCCCTACCCCCAACCCCTTCCTTTATAAAAAAAATTAGTATTACAATGGAAAACCTTATACGGCCCTAGATTAATACTATTCACCAGGCCAACACTATACATAGGGACTAGGCCTTTAAGAAAGATATACAGCTTAATCCGCAACAGATTTATATACTACACCGCCCCCAGACTACCTATATTACGCCACCCACACTAGAGATCTAGGAAATTAGTAGTAACCTAGCTAAGTCCCCCACAGAGAACTTAGGCCCTACGCAGCTATAAAGGAAGGCTAGAAATACCAGACGCTATACTAAACTAATAGACTAGAAGGACAACTTATGGAAAATAGAATATAAGCTAAGGAAGACTATAAACCCTATACCATAAAATACGGCCTAATAAAAGTCTATAAAGAAACCTATAGACCTTCCCCCAGTTAATATCTACTGTATTAGCGCCATAGGATTCTACTAGAGCTTGGTCTAACCTAATACTATTACCTTTACCACCAGCTTATATAAAATTAATCAAATAATTAAGGAAAAGGAAAGCAAGCTTAGCGGACAGAAAAGCAAGCTTATAAATAAGGAGCTAGTAGAACAGAAACTACCCCATTAACACTAGAAATTCAAGGACGTATTCTCCAAGGCAGTGTTTAATATACTTCTACCTCACCAACTATACAACCACAAGATTAAGATTAAGCCAGATAAGAAAGACACCCTTAGTTATAGCCCCCTTTATTAGCAGTTTACTGCCAAATTATAGGCTATAAAGCAGTACCTTATTAATAACCTAAATAAGGGCTTTATTAAGCCTAGTTAAGCCCCTTTTAACTCGCCTATTTTCTTTACCAAGAAGCCAAATGGAGGACTTCGTTTCTGCATTAACTACTATAAACTTAATAATATAACCCGCAAGGACCGCTACCCCCTACCCTTACTTAATAAGACTCTAGCCCAAATAAGTAGAGCTAAAATCTTTACTAAGCTTAATATCCGTCAGGCTTTTTATTAGATTAGAATAAACCCTAGATTAAAAAACCTTACCATATTTTAAACCCATTACAGAACATATAAATATAAAGTACTTCCCTTTAGACTAACCAACAGACTAGCTACATACCAGCAATATATAAATAATATACTCTTTAACTACCTTAACAACTTCTATACGGCCTACCTAGATAACATTATAATTTACTCTAAGAATAAGTTAGAATATAAGGAGCATATCTATAAAGTCCTACAACAGCTCCAAGAGGCTGGCCTCTAGGCCAATATTAAGAAATCGGAATTTAGTATTAAGCGCATAAAGTACCTAGGGTTTATTATTAGTATAAACAGAATTAAGGTAGACCTAGAAAAGATAGCTATAATTAACTAATAGATACCCCCAAGGACTGTAAAGGGGGTGTAGTTATTCTTAGGGTTCTGCAACTTCTACTAACACTTTATTAAGAACTATAGTAGAATTGCCCAGCCCCTAAGCCAACTTACCCATAAGGACCGGCCCTTTTACTTTAATACCATATATAGGCAGGCCTTTAACAAGCTTAAGAAATAACTGGTCTCTACTCCCTTACTCGCCCACTTTAACCTAGAATGGCCCTTAATGCTAGAAACTAATGCCTTAGATAGCATTATAGCTGGCGTTTACTCCTAGAAGTAAACAGACAAAAAATAGCACCCTATTGCTTACTATTTAAAGACTATAATAGATGCTAAGCTAAACTACCAATTCACGACAAAGAAATGCTAGCCATTATCTCTAGCTTTCAGTACTAGTAAACGCAGTTAGAAGAAGCCCCTAAGCCTATTTAAGTAGTTTCGGACCATAAAGCCCTGGAATATTTTATAACAATAAAGGCCCTTATAGCCCAGTAGGCACGCTAGGTAGAGGTTCTATCCCAGTTTAACTTCCTAATTATATATAGGCCAGGTGCTACCAACCATACAAATACTTTTATAAGGTGTAAACAGGACCTAGATAACTAGGCAGCTACAAAGATCTTATTATAGACTTAGACGCTACTACAACCAAAATACCTTAACCCCTAAATACGGGTAGAACTAAATACGGACCCTTTAAGCGCTAAGATATATCCTATTAATTTTATAGAACTTAACCTTATTAATAAACTGCTGTAGGTAAACCGTATAGCCCCTTCTCTACAGGAGTACCGTAAAAAGGCAAAGGATTCTACCAGCCTATAGTCCCTAGAAAACGGACTGCTTAAGCACTAAAAACGGCTAGTAGTAGTAAAGGTATAGAACTTACGGACTTAGCTTATCACCAAAGCATATACTTAGGTCTCTATAGCCTATCCTAGAAAGAATAAGACCTATAAGATTATCAATAACCATTACTACTAGCCCGGAATGGTTACGGATATTGACCGCTATATATAGAACTACAACAACTGCCATAGGTCTATAATTCCACAAGACAAAACCCCAGGGCTATTAAAGCCACTTCCAATACTAGAACGCCCCTAGCAGCATATCTCTATAGACTTCTATAAGTTACCTACAGACCGCGACAGATATAATATGGTTATAATCCTAGTTAACCACTTTAGCAAGCGCCCGTTCTTAATCCCCTATTATAAGAATATCAATGCTAAAGAGGCAGCCTAACTATATATCCACTATATCTACCAAATTTACGGACTACTAGATACTATCATATCCGACCATAGGCCATAGTTTATATTAGCCTTCTGGAACAAGTTCACCTAAATCCTAGATATTAGGCTAAAGCTCTCTACAGCATACTACCCCTAAACAGATAGTTAGACGGAGATTATAAATTAATACTTAGACTAGAGACTCCAGCCCTTTATTAACTACTTTTAGGATAACTAGAGCAAACTACTACCCATAATAGACTACGCCCAGGCAACCCTACCCTATAACTCTACGGGGTTTACACCTATTCAGCTAGAAATAGGATACTTACCTTATATAAGCTTCAACTAGGAAAGACCAGAAGGACCACAGACCATACACAAAAAACTATCTTATAAGGAAGCACAGCAATATACTAGACGCTTAGAAAAAGTATAGACGGTAGCCCATAAAAACCTAGAGAAGGCCTAGAAATCAATAAAACAGCAGGCAAATAAGTACAGGCGCGAGCCCGACTTTACCATAGGTGATAAGGTCTAGGTTACAACAAAGAACTAAAAGACAGAACGGCCTAGCCATAAGCTAGACTATAAGATAGCAGGACCATATAAGATCCTTAATAAAGAAGGCAACTTATATAAGGTTAAACTCCCAAACTTAATTAAAGTCCACCCTATTTTTTTACCAGATAAGCTATAGAAAGCTACAAATAACCCACTACCTAGATAAAAGAATAAGCCTCCACTGCCGATTTAAGTTAATAGTAACAACAAATAGGAAGTTAATAAAATACTAGCCTATAAACTAGTACAAGGAACGCTAAAATACTATATCTAATAGAAAGGTTACAATCCAGACCCAACCTAGTACCCCACTTAGAATTTTATAGGTTGCCCCTAGAAGCTTAAAGAGTTCTATAACCAATACCCTAACAAGCCAGGACCTCCAAAGTATCTAGACAAGTAGATGGAGTGCTAGTATAGCGAAGATAATAAGCTACCTGTTAAGCATACAGATAAGAACACCCCACGGATATACAAAGCCTAAGGGCAGGCTTTTTCAGAGGGGGAGGTAATGTTACGGCGCTAGTAGAAAATAGTGGATTATGGCAGTAGATTGTAGCGGACAATCGCAGACAGTTTCAGACAATCTTGGATAGTATTATAATACTAGCAAATTGCTGCAGATTGCGGTTACGTGACGCAAAGATCGCATAAAACATCAAGCGGCGCTGCTCTTCTTCTCCTTTCCTTTCTCTAGCTTTGGATCCTTGTTTATAGACAATCCAATCGTACAGGCTTGCGCAACCCTCTTGCCGTGCTCGTGCCTCGATTGACTGAGTCGCTAATATAGGCTATAATAAGACTACTTAGGAGCTACTAGATAATCTAAAAAATGCTATAAAAAAGGTATAGGAGTATTAAAAGAAATTAGGTTAGGCAGTATTAATAAAGAAGGATTACTAAAAAATAAGTTACCTAAGGGAGACCTAAGAAGAGCAACTACCATATTACTTGAAGTTGTTTCCATCCTTAGTAGACATAAATCCTTTTTTTTTATCTTCTTCTATTTTATAAAGACCCTATTTAGTAAAATAAAGTTCCTTTAAATAAACCTTCTTATAACCCTTTTTAAGATAGACTAATTAAGTAGAGGCGTTTATTTAATCCTTTAGAGCTGTTTATTTATAAATAGAGGAAGCTTCTAATTTTACTATATAAGCATAGCGTAGTTCTTTAAGGGCAGCTAATAGTTTATTATTAAGTTTTTTAGTAGCGGATTAAATCTAAGACCCTATAATAAATTAGAGGTTCTCCTTACTAGCTTATAGGCTAGTATTTCTTTAATTTCCTATATATATGCCAACCTTTGGTTAGAGGAGCTTTTGCTATACCTAGCCTAAAAAGACTAAAACCATCTAAAAGAACCCTAAAAAACCCCCCAAAGAATCCCCCTAAGATGTATATATCGTAGAGGAGGCATACGTTAAACAACGGTAGTTCGCACTCGCACGCAACCGCCAGATCCACGCCTAGTAATAGCCCTCTATAATGAAAACAGGCAAATACCACACTATAAAGCGGAAATACCTCTATTAAGAAGGCATCTAATAAAATATAAAGCCTATTAGACGCGCCTAGTATCTAAGACTATAAGGGAGTAACCATTAGCTATAATAAACTAACGCAGCTAGTAGAATAGCTCCGCTAGTCTAGTAAACCTTAGGCGCCCCTCTAGCAAACCCTTAATTAAATCCTTTAATAGCTAAGTAAAATTAAAAATAAATAAAAAACCCCTTTACCAGCAAACTGAACCTAGGCTGCCGTAGCTATACTTCTATAGTATAGGGAACTTACCCCCCTTAAAATAACAACTAGGTATATAATTATAATATAACCAAATATAAAAAAAAGTAGAGGGGCTTAGGGGATAATTAGAAATAGAAGTCCTTATAAAGATTTATAAAGAGGTCTATAACGCTGTTATAGTCTAATACCTTAGGAGCGGAGATATTAGAGTTACCCTAAAGGACTAATAGGTAAAGGAATAAGCTATAAGGGTAGGGGATAGGCTAGGAGAATATATTAGTATAAAAGTACTCCGTAAAGATTACCTAGTTAAAGTCCTAGCGGTTCCTATAAGCCTTAGAGTAAGAAAGGAACGCTAGGTAGATAATATAGTAACTATATAGGAGATAGTAAAACAAACGGAATACCTTATACTAGGTCTTAAGATTACCTAAATCTAATAGCTTTAATAGGAAAATGCAAACCAAGCATATAATAAGAATAATAAGAGGATATAAGAGTTGCTAGAGACTTGCTAGGGAAATACTAGTTAAACATATAGCTCCCTTATTATTAGTATATATACACTAGAAATATAAAAACCTTTTATCTAAAAAGGAATAATTATAAATGGCCTTATATATAATATAAGGCTTTGTAACTATAGACTACGCCTAAAACAATACTATTACTGCGCATAATAGGGATACACCTAATATATATACGCAGTATAGGTATGCTGCGGCCGCTATACAGGCCTCTATAATATAAGATACTGCTTAAATTAAGACTAAACAAATATATAAACTGCTACTAAAGCATATATAAGGCGTAGGAGAGAAAAGACTGTATTAAATACAGAAGACGAAAGGTAAGGGCTTAATAGCTACAGGAATAACTGCACGTTAGGTTATATAAATGGAAATAATAGGCAATAAGCTAGGGGGATATAGGTGCCTTCCTAGCGTTTCCTACCTTTAACACTAGGGGGCTAGGCTAGCCATCCTAAGCCTTAATAGGCTAAAAGCAACGCCGCGTAATATTACTAGACTAAATAGGGATATAAGGATTATAGGGGACATAAGGAAGAGAACACCCTATAGAAAGACCCCTATGGATAGCTACAGCAAGCTTAAGACTAGGATAATTAAGAATTAGACTTAACACGGCAAATATAATATTCACAGCCAACCTATAAAGGGTATATAGCCAACCAGTAAGATTAGGGGAAGAACTAGAGATAATAACAGATTTAGATATAAAAGCGCTAATAGAAATATAAAACATGGGAATAGAAAGCTCTATATAAAATAAGTAGCGACTAGGGCGTAAATATAAGAGATAAAAGTTTTAAAATTTCTAAAAAAAATGGAAATAGAAGTGTCGGTATACTCGCTTTATTAACGTACACAAATATCACTGTATTACGATACGTATGCGGTGTTAAAGTTGGTAGTTATTAATGTCTAGAAATAGGGGTTTGCTCCAAGGTCAGATTAGCTAGTCTTGCTTTATGGTCTTATAACCACATCATATAACTAACATTCTAACACTAGAGCAACTCTAAAAAGAAGGCTAATCTACACTCTAAAGCCAAGTCTATTTCTAGACTATTTATAGTATATACATAATAGTTAGAGATCCAATTAATACGCAATAGCTTCTATGCTCCTTTTACAGGTCCGTAATTACATAACCAGTATTATAGCTTATACAAATGCCTCTAAACCAAAGCTTATAGAATGCTGTATTATAAAGACGCTAAGCTAAGAAGAAGAAGAAGAATTGTTAGGGGTAGTAGGTTAACATGTCGCGAGGGCCGCCAAGGCACTAGTGGTAAGCAAGCTAATAGCGATTTTCCATCCTAGGGATGGAAAATCCTAATTAGCTGGTTAAATTTAGGGTCCATACCGTCACAATTAGTTATATAACGCTAAGCCAAATCTAAGTTCATTCGTTTAACCCATCCTACAACTTATAGGTCAATTTGGTTCGTATTAATAAGCCATTAAAGAGCCGTATAGGGGTTTCCCTTTGTTATAGCGTTAGTAGGGTTAGCCTCTCCGTCAATCCATTTCGCCTCTATAATCTATCTCCGTTTATAGGCTTACTAGAGGCACATTATATTAATTATTAGGCGTTTTTCTTAGGTGGTTCCAAGTTATACTAGACAGTTATATAAGGACTTAAAGTCAGTGCAAAGTACAAGTAAAAGGTTAATTTATAGGATCTTATCTACTATAGACTTAATCGCAACGCTGATGTTAAAGCTATAGGCCATACCGTAGAGTTTAGAAGCTAGTACGCTCCAAGTAACTCTTTTACATTTAACTAAGCTCTAATAGACGATATTGGCCTTCTTTATAGCATTAGCTAGTACAATAACATAGCCAATCTGCAAAGAGAGGTCCTTATTGTTGGCAAACAACGCATCTATAAATACCAGTAGCTATAGGGTTTTAATATCTAACTTAACAAACTTAAGGCCTCTATTAGCGTTCTTAATTTGCTACATCGGGAAAATATTCGCAGGCTAGGTTTCAAGTTGACTTTGTTAAGCGCGTTTCGCGTAATTAACATGCAATTAACTAACTTAACACATTTAAAAGTCAAATAACACGCAGTTAACTAACTTAACAACTTTTAGAGCCAACTATATATTTCTTAACATACAATTGGCCAACTTAGCAACTCTTAAAGCTAACAATATATTTCTTAATATGCAATTAAGGTAAAATTATATACCAATTACATAAATAAATTTTTACCATTTTCTTAGCCTGTAGTATGCTAGCTTATAATATATATTAAGACAATTTTATATAATCTTATATAGTCTAATATAGTCACATCACTTGGAGGCTCTACACGAGGCTCTGCACGAAGCTCTGCACGAAGCTCTGCACGAAGCTCTGCACGAAGCTCTGCACGAAGCTCTGCACGAAGCTCTGCGTACAGAGGCTCTGCACGAGGCTCTGCACGAAGCTCTGCACGAGGCTCTGCACGAAGCTCTACACGAGGCTCTGCACGAAGCTCTACACGAAGCTCTACGTACAGAGGCTCTGCACGAGGCTCTGCGCGAAGCTCTGCATACGGAGGCTCTACACGAAGCTCTGCATTCTCTAAGGCACGGGTCACGTGCACTATAAAATCTCTTCGCAGCTTAAAGCCCTAGGGGCCCCAGACAAGAACATCAATCAATTAACCCATTTCATTAATAAATAGCTATACATGCACTATCTAATAGCATTAGGGTAGCCAGCAGAGGACCGTTGCTAGAACTAGACAACTGTCGCTAGAACCAAACAACCGTCACCAGAACTAGACGACCGTTGCTAGAACTAGACAACCGTCGTTAGAACTAGATAACCGTTATTAGAACCAGACGACCGTCGCTAGAACTAGATAACCGTCGCCAGAACTAGACAACCATTATTAGAACTAGACAACCGCCCTAAAACTAAATAACTATTACTAGAACCAGACAACCGTCCTAGAGCCAGATAACCATTACCAAAACTAGATAACAACTTTTTAAACAACTAGCCAGCAAATACTATAAACAATTTAATTAATTAATCAAATTTAATATTAGCCCATTACTAAATCAAATCAAGGCCTCCTAGGGAGGCACCTTAGATGGCTACCGTTCGAATATATAGCTAGTAAACGGCTATAGAGAACGATCTAAATCAATTAAAGCCTTTAATTGGGCCGACCCCCCCCCCAAATTAAATTAGATACTGATATAGGCGGGTAGGCAGGCAGGCAGGCAGGCAGGCAGGCAGGCAGGCAGGCAGGCAGGTAGACAGGCAGGTAGGTAGATAGGTAGGTAGATAGGCAGGTAGAAGAGGACCATCGCCAGAACTAAAGACCATTGCTAAAACTAGACGACTATCGCCAGAACTAGACAACCGTCGCCAGAACCAGACAACCGTTGCCAGAACTAGACGATAGCTACTAAAACCAGACGGCAACTATTTAAATAACCAGCCAGCAAATACTACAAACGATTCAATTAATTAATTAATCGGGCCGACCCCTCCCCTAAATTAAATCAGACACTAACACAGGTAGGTAAGTAGGTAGGTAGGCAGACAGACAGATAAGTAGGTAGGTAGATAGGTAGGCAGATAGGCAGGCAGGCAGGCAGGTAGATAAGTAGGTAGGTAGGCAGGCAAATAGGTAGGCAGGCAGGTAGGTAAGTTAATAGGTAAATAAATAGAAGAGAACCATTACTATATTACATTAAATTATCTAAAATAATATAATTTTTTTGCTAGCCTTATAAATAGCTTTAAAGTAGCCTTTATTTATCTAAAATATACTATTAGTATAAAAGAGGTAAATGGCTTTAAATATAATTGTAGTTGCCAAATGCGTAGGTTGCGCGCAGGCTGCGCGCAGTTTGCGTATCAAATGAACTTAACATAGGCTGGTTTATCGAGTTGGTTAATGCCCTTAATGGCCCGCCAACGACGCCAACTTCTAGCAGCTGAGGTCATTTATAAGGGACAATATTTTCCTGATGTAGTTTAGGCACTTATTTAACTGTTTTGCGTCTTCCTTATTAGGGTTAATTACCTAGGCAGTAAAGGATAAATTAAATAAGGCTTCTAGCTAGCAAACTAAAGCAATATATGCACCTCTAGCACATTAAGCAATATACTAGTCCTTTAGGGTTAAGGTTCTTATAGCTCCTCTTAATCCCATACTTATGGCAAGTTTAGTGCTAATTATACTAAGGTTTATGCATTATCGTTCCTAAATAAGCATAATACTCCCATTAGTTAGTAGCTAAATAACTCCACCATTAAACTTAATAGGTGTATTAACGGTAAGTTGTTCCCATTCCTTAGCCATAAACTTAGCCTTATACAGCTTATTTTGTTCTACGTTTATAAAGGTCTTATCTACCAGGAATAGAGTATCATCAGTTTATAGGCCTATAATGCCAAAGGGTTTATTGCTCTATAGGAGATAGGGGTCATACATAGACTGGTCTATATGCAACTGTTGGATATAATATAAGTAATATATCTTAAACCAGTAGTTACCGGCTTCTGGTACTCTATAAAGTGGTTTTACAACCTTTAAAACGGAGGCCTTATTAATCCCAAGTTACTTAATCAGCTTATGCAGAGGTCGTACATAAAACTCTCAATTTAGTATAGTGGTTAATTATACGTAGGCCTATAAAATATCTTAAAGGTAAAGTCGTGCCTATAAAAGCTTTATAGCGGCGATATAGAGAATTAGTCATTGGCTAACTCGTTAAATAGTTAGTAATTAGGTAAGAACCAGTTCCTTTTCTAAGTCGTTATAAGCTTACACAACTAGTTAGGATTTCTTAAAGGTTTTATTAGTTCCCTTATTCTTAATCTTATTAACAAATCACAAATTAAAGAGTTATACGCCTTATAGTATATCCATAAGTCTTATAATCTTAAAAACTCCCTTCTTAAGTAGACCAGTAAGCTCCCTCTATTAAAAGGCGCTAAATTAAGTACTAAATTAACTATCATCCTGTAGGTAGATAGTAATATCAGTTATAGCCATAAGTAGAGGGTATTTATAAGGGCGTCCTCTACCTTGTTTTAGGGGTTGTTGCTAAGCTTTAGTAGGTCTCTCTAAGATAGTCTTAAAGAGGACTAACCTAAATAAAGGCTTAGGTGGCAATTCTGGTCTAATAATTTACTCATACAATTTAGTTGCTTAAAGATAGGGTTTTATAACTATAGATTAAAAAGCTGTAGGTCCACTAGACTGCTTAATAGTGTATATTTTACCCTTAATAGTAAGCAAGGTAAATGGCCTGTCCCAATAGCCACTTTGGCCAGTATTTCCTTCTCTCCAAACTAAAACGGGTAAATTTAGTAGGAGATTATAAATTGTATTAGCATTAGGTCCGTTTCGCATATTCAGCGCATCAGCAATCTATTGTTTAGCTCATAGCTTCTATATCTCTGCCATAGCCTTTTTAATTATAGCAGCGCGTTATATAACTATAGGGGATAGTGCATTAGATTTAACCATTTAGGGGTAGGCTCTAAAGACTAGAAGTATAGGAACTAGTCCTTTAGGGCTAGCTAAATCGTTAATTGCTTTAAATGCCATTTAGAGTCCCATCTCCTTATTAATTTCAGAGATTTTAGTTATAATAATTTGGTAGACTCACTATAATGGACTATAGTAGCGCTCTACCATTCTAATAGAGTTATATACTTTAACCAGTACTCCCTTTATACTAATTCCCATAATAGTAGTATATTGCCTAAATTCCTTACTAACAAAGTTCTTTCCAGTATTGTGGGTAATTAGGTCTAGTAGCCCTAGGTAGGTATTAATCTAGCACATCTATAGAACGTCCTATATGTATTTAGCGCTAATATCTTATAGCCATCTGCCGGCTTAAAATCGCGTTCCTTTATTAACAATATATAGGAGGGGTAATCCGCTAATGTACATAATGTTAACAATAATATTATAGTTAAAATTAATATTATCTTATAGGGTGAAGCGGAATCTACCTGGTAATTTGCTAAACTTCTAATAGTAGTGGCAGAACTTGGTTAGTTACTCAGTGGCCATTCTATCAGTTTTATGGCCAGCATAATAGAGTAGCTTTTACAATTTCTTAACTAAGGGATATCTAAATTAACAATATAGGCGCCGTAGCTCTATATCTATCAAGTAGCAGGGGTTTATATTAAAGGATTTAGACAAATATAACTGTAGTAATAAGCTCTATAAGAGAAATGGGTGGCCAAACTATCGCACTACTGGCACTTTTTTAGTATAAGTAATAACAACATTTCTAAGGTTGTTATAGTAGATTTAGAGTTTATCTATATCCACTAAACAGAGTAAGAAGGGGGTATCCGTATAGACAATATAAAACTGTATCTTGCCTATAGAGGTGACAATATCCACAGTTCTAATGGAGGTAGCAATTCTAATACCAAACTATACGTTAACTTATCCTTTAGTTAAGGTATTAAGTCTTACAAATTAGTCCGCGTTCTGTAGTGCCTAGAATTGTCTATAACCGGCCATAGACTTCTTTAACATACTAGTATTAATTATAATTCCTATAAATACTATAGAAGTATAGCGTAAAGCGGCAGTTGTTATATTGTAGTTAAATGGGTTAGTTTCTATAGTAGGTTCTATAGAGGTTGTAGTAAGTAAGTAAGTACAAGCCTTATTAGCTAGTTCTACGCTTATAGAGGTTGCTTTATCTATAGTAAGAGTCCCAAATAATATAAGGTAGCAGCCGTTAGGGTCTTCTAATTCCTCCTCGCTGTTATTATTATTAGTGTTTTTATCAGCATCTATATCTAGCATAAGAGCTTTAAAAGTCTTATTGCACTTATTATTATCATCTCCTTCACAGTAGATAGTATATTGTCTAAAGCATTCTTTAAAGTTACTATTGCGGCCCTTGTTATTATTAAAACGTCTTTTATACTTATCTCTAGAACAGTTCCACTCCTCCTCTATATATTTCTATAAGTGGTAGATCTCCTTTTAGCAAACATAGTACTTGGCCTTTAGGGATCTGACGGTATTTTATCTATAGAAGCGGGTTTAGTTATGGTTGTTATAGATGTCACGGTAGTATATGCGATCCGTAAAGTAGGCTCCTTAAGACGGTCTTATTAAGGCCTAGGAAGGGTGTTCCTTCTTCTATACAACTACAGAAGATTGCAACTTGCTAATTAACTGGGAGAGGTCTTTAGAAGGGTTGGAAATGGTGATATGGCATACTGGTACTCCTTAGCAAGCAGTGACTAGCTTATTTATAAGGAAGAGGTTTATACAAAACTCTAGGTATAATCTGTAGCGATATTTTAGGAGTTTATTAAGGAGTAGTTGGAAACTCTAATAGATTTGCTTATTAGGGTTCTTATTAATAACTCCTTAGAAGTCGGTGGCGTTCCATTTAGTAAGGTTTCTCTAATAATACTCTAGTCCTTCAAAGAAGTAATGCATGTAGTTATATGCCTTAGTAAATAATCTAGTTAAAAGGCTGCTGTTATAGTAGTGATCCTAAGTAAGTCCCTTTAGCATGGTTGGGAATGCAGTTATATAGCCTTTAGGAGGTAAACCAGCTCTCTTGCAGATATCATAGAAGATAGTCAACTTAAAGTCAAAGCTATCATTCACTCCATTGTACTTCTGGCCGTCTGTATAGATCTTAGTAATAGTGGCTGCCTCTTTACTGTATATAGGCAGGTGTATAGCAGGGTCGGTATTAGCAGTATTAGGGTAAAGATACTGGGCAGGAGGAGGACTAGGTGGGATAGGAGCAGTTACTAAAGGGAGGGTAGATATAGTTGCCGCAGGCAATAATTGTTGATTCTGTATCTATAGGAGTTAAGTAAGGAGGGTAAGTAGTTAATCTTAGGTAGAGGTAGATGCAGCTTACTATTAGGTAGCGGTTAGTGCAGTTTGCTAGGGTATAGATACAATAGCTAGTTGGGGTGTTATAGGGGTAGGTATTTACATTTTAGGTGTTATAGCTATAGCTATAGGCTAAATCACAGGCGTTAGAGGTAGTGTAGGTAGTTAATAGTTTACAGGCGTTGGCACTATATAGGAAGGTAGTGGGCTATAAGAGGGGGTTGTAGGAACTGAAGAGGCTATAGCTAACAGGGGTATAGCTTAATTTAATATCAGAGCTGTTTATATAGAGTTAAGTTATTCTTATAATGCCACTATAATCATAGGGCTGACTTCCTTAAGAGCTCCTGTAATTTCCTCATCTGTCCATTTATAAGGTTCTTCCTCTTAGAGGAGGTTAAATAGTACTTCTAAGATTAAATATCTATTATTATGCCTTCCCACATACACTCCCCTCCTAAGTAGATAAGTGCGTAATTTTACTCTTATATTAATTCGCATGCGTCTAAAATCCTTAGTAGTAAAGCCTTCAAATTCCTCCTTAAATACTGTCCATAATATATAGTCTGTAAAGTTCTCCTGTATATATATGTAGACCTTCATTTCTACATATTCTCCTAATTCATCTTTTGTGGTATTTGCTATATTAATCCCGTCCCCGTACTTTAAGATCTTCTTGGCCCATTTAGGATCCATTTTTGAAAAGGAGGTCTGTAGGTTTAAGTTTAAGGTTTAAGTGTTCTCTATAGCCTTGGGGCCTATAGAGTGTCCTTAGTCCAAGAGTTTAAGGGTTAAGGCTTGAACAGAGGTTAGGGTTAAGGTTAAGGTTAAGGTCAAGGCTAAGGTCAAGGTTGAGGTCGAGGTTAAGGTCGAGATTGAGGTTGAGGTTGAGGTTGAGGTTAAGGTTGAGATTAAGGTTGAGGTTGAGGTTAAGGGTTGTGTGTACGTTTCTACAGCCGTAGGGCCTGTAGAATGGTTCTTAGCAAGGCTGCTATTCTCTTAGCGATCTGTTATATTAGCTGTAAAGCCAGTACAAATTCTCTCAAGCGTGAGTAGAAGTCGTAGTCTTCTCCTTTAATAAAATAGACAAGAACTAGGCGATCGTGAACTGTTTCCAGTACTACTTCTTAAGCGCTAGCTATTACGTATTTCCTAATCTATACGTCTACTGATCAGTGTCGGTATACTCGCTTTATCAACGTGCACGAATATCACTATATTGCGATACGTATGCGGTGTTAAAGTTAGTAGTTATTGATGTCTAGAAATAGGGGTTTGCTCCAAGGTCAGATTAGCTAGTCTCGCTTCATGGTCTCGTGACCACGTCACATAACTAACATTCCGACAGGAAGAAGGAATAAAGAAAAGATAAAGGACCCTTACTAGGGGTCTACCACCTATCTATTATATAGTATAACTGCGGCAATATAAACCACCGTCTAGCAAGGCCCCTACTAGATAGTCTATACCTAGAGAAATACTATATCCTTACTATACAAGAGCCGTATTATAATAACTACATATAATTAATATACTGCCCTTAAGGATTCCAGCTCCTATATAAACCAAAAGCAGCTATACGCGTATGCTTTATAATTAGCAAGGCTATCAGCCTATCCTTATAGTTATAGCAGGCAGTTAACCTAGATATTGCAGTTATAACAATCTAGATATATAGGGGATTAGTATAAATTATTAATGTATATAACCCTAGGGTTAAAGGGGTCCCATAAACAAAGAACATTATATTAGTAATAAGCTTACGAGAAACTAAAGGCATGGAGTTTATCCTATTAGGAGATATAAACCTCTACTACCCGTAGTAGGGAGGTATCCATATTGCTGCTAAATAATAGGTAGAGTGCCTACTAAGAGCTATAGATATCTAGGGCCTTAAACTAGCCACCCCCCTAGAAGTAATTATATAGCAATAAGGCACCGCCAAAAGTACAATTAACCTTATATTTATAGACGGAGGCCTATATTAGAGACTTAAAAGGTGCAACCCTAAAGAAGAATAGGCACTTGCCTTAGACTACATCCCTATCTAGATATAGCTAGATCTAGATATCAAGGTGTAACTAAATAGTAAAAGATATATAATAAGGAAGCTTAAGATAGACAGTTTTTTTTAATATAGTTAAATAACAACTTTAAGACTTAGAAGAAATCCACCCAATACCAAATAAGCGAGGCTTAGTGGCTACCCCTAAGGAAATTAACTAAAGACTAGAAAGGATCTAGGCAGTAATTAAAAATAGGCTAAAAAAGCACTGCCTAGTCTTAAAACTAGGCCCCTACGCGCAATATATATGGTCTACATAATACGCGGTTCTTATTGCCAGCCAATAATAAGCAAGAAGGAAATATATAAGCAGCCACAACCCTAAAGATAAGAGATAATATAAAGATATAAGAAACCAGTTAAAGAATACCCAAAAAAAAGCAAGGAATAACTAGAAATAGTTTATAAATAAATACACTTTTAACCTAAGCCTCCCCTATAATAAGGGCCTTTAGGCTATAGCAAAATAGATAAAGAAAAAGGCAGGGCGCCTAGTAGAAGACCTATACCTACTACTTCTATAAAGAGTAGGGGAATTATAGGCCACTAATAATAATGATAAGAAGGTAAAGATCCTTATAGAAAGGTTCTTCCCCTAATCGGCTCCAGCTAACCTTAGTAATATTATAGGTAAAACACTAGTAACTCGCCTGTAGGTTAACAGCGATATAATAATAGAGGAAATAGTTAGAACTATTAGCCGCCTTTTAAATAATATAGCACTAGAACTAGATGGGATTCTAAATAAGGCTTTAAAAACCTATAGACCACTTATAGCACCTTAGCTTATAGATATAGCCAGAGCATACTTTGCTATAGACTACTACCCATAACTTAGTAGAGCTATAATAACGGTTATTTTATAAAAAAAAAAAGGCAAAGCAGATTACTTAACCCTAAGAAGCTACCGCCCTATTGCCTTAGAAAACACCCTTAGCAAGATCTTAGAAAGGGTAATAGCGGACTATATAGTAGATATGGCTAAGGAATATACCTTACTACTATAAAGCTAAATAGGGGCAAGAAAGAACCGCTTAATACTATTAGCACTTATGCTACTTACTGCCACCATTAAATCCGTATAGGCGATATAAAGGGACTTTATAGTATTAATGCTTAGCCTAGATGTTAGTGGTGCCTATAATAATATACCCCACGAGCGCCTCCTATATATCCTTAGGGTAAAGGGCTTCCTAAAATAGATTATATAATTTATTTAAGGGTTTATAGGCTAGAAAGAAACATTACTAGTCTTTAGCAGATACTAGGGCCCCTCTATTACAGTTATAATAGGAATACTATAAGGATTACCCCTCTTACCTATACTCTTTCTTTTCTTTATAAGCAACCTATTTAATTCCTTTAAGGAAGGGGCAACTTAGGAGATAGGCTTTATTAATAATACAAACCTAATTATATAGGGGCTAATAGCCGTAGAGAATTGCAGAATACTAGAGAGAGCTTATAATACCTATGTAGAATAGGCAAAATAACATAGAGTCTAATTCTTACTAGAGAAATACCAGCTAATCCATTTGATAAGAAAACGCAACCAATCTGTAGATCTTTAGTATATAATTTATATCTAAGGCTTTAGGGGTTAACTAGTTTAAGGCCTAAGGGTATTAGGAGTATAAGTAGACAGTAAGCTCTAGTAGAGCGCATATACGGCGCAAGCGGCCTATAAGGGCCAAGTATAGTACATTATATTATTTAGGATCGTTAATTTTATATAGGGTCCATGCTTCTAGAGGTCACGCCTACTATATATAGCAGTTATCCGGCTAACCATAACATATAGATCCAGTATTTGGGCCATTAGAGAAACTAAGAAAGGCCCCCCTAAATTACTCCTTAAACTACTCTAAAAGGTCTAAACAGCCTACCTCTAGAGTATAATAGGCGGGTACAAGTATATAGCTATAGCACTACTTAAGAAGGAAGCCAATATTCCCCCCCTATATCTATATATTAAAGCCACTGTAATATAAAGGGCGCAAAATAAACGCAACTCTAATATTATAAAGTATATTAAGACACGCCTAAATAAGCTATAGAGGGACCCTAGGGTGCCCTATAGGAGAATAAACCAACAACCCTAAAGTAGGGAAGATATATTAGAAAAGTAGGTAAAGAAAGCAGAAGAAAAATAGTGCTATATTAGGGCCTAGGCCTATATAAAGGAGGAAAGGAGACGCGTAAAAGGCTAGTAAAGGTAAAGATAATAGTAAGAGAGAGAACGGAGCTAAAGTAGAGCATAAAAGAACGCTAGAAAACCATCTACCGTAATATAATACTGGTTAGACCAACGCTAGAGAGGTGTATAGGAGTTAAAGGTACAGAGGCTAACTTAGGCAAGAGGAACCCAAGCCGTAGCATAGTTAACGCCATAGGGGATAAATACTTAAGGGCTCTAAGAAGGCCTAATAAAGGTAGAAAATATAATAGCAACACTCTAAAGAATAGAAATAATAGAACTAAAAGATTGGCTCTACTAGGTAGGTGTCCTAGTAGGTAGCCTAAGATGTAAATGTGGCTGGCTAAGATAGACACCAAAATACGTAATACTGCTATGCCCCTTACGCACTAACTAAGAAGTAATACTCTTAGTAGCTAGCACAGAGAACTATAATACACTACTCTTAATATAAAAAGGTCTTAAGGCGGTTACTATTACGGAGCAAGCATAAGCGGTGATAATATATAGCAAAGTAGATATTATTAAGCTATGTATATAAACTGCGTAATAAAGTTAAGACATTGCGTAAGGAGAGAAGGTAAGGAAACGGGAAGAAAGGGTATATATTATTAGTTTGGTTGCTTAGTTAATATATACATAGAGCAGAATAGGATTTAAGGAGCGGGCCTGGCAGAACTTGGCAGAATACGGCAGACTGCCGTTAGATTGCCGTAGATTGCCGGCAGATTGCTATTAGATTGCTATTTCGCGGTCGGTCTCTTTTTACTACGTTGGTAGAAACAGGTAGATGTGTATAAGGTGTTACGGAGATGTCCTATAATAGTACCCCCCCTTTAAACTCAAGCTTCTGCGAGATAGGGCTATAGTAGTTCTAGGTGGAGTTTGTAAAAGTCTTCTGCAGCTTGTATAAGTCCTATAGAGTTAATAGGTTCCTACAAGGGCTTAGTAAAGCCTCTCCATTTCGTAAGGTATATATATTTACGTTTCCGTTTATTATACTTAATGTCATTAACTCTTTTAATGAGGTACTTATCCTTACTATCCACTTTAACTAGTAGGGGAGGGTCTTAGATCTGTCTAGGCAGGGCGTTTAATATAGGGGTAGTAGGGTAAAGGACTGACATATAGAATACGGAGTGGATTTTAACTGTATTAGGGAGCTTTAGTTAATAGGTATAAGGAAAGATAACTTTTTAAACCTTATAAGGGCCGGCGTTCTTCTAATTAAGTTTCTTAGTAGGTTATTTCGTGTTTAGATTTCTTATATCTAGCTAAACGAAGTTACTAATTTAGTAGGCTAGTTGTTACAAACGCTTTAAGTACAATATTATAACTACTTGGAGAAGAGTTAGAAGAAGCTAGTTGGTTAATAAAGGCACGGTTTAGGATGGAGCCTGTAAAACCATATGATAAGGAATGGTAAGCGAGATCACGTAATGTAATCTGTGTAATCTGTATAATTTATATAATCTATAGTAGAGCGGATAGAGTAGATAGAGTAGATAGAGCAACAACTTTCTTAGGAGTACGGATGTGTATTTAAAGGACCATAGTCCCCACCTAGATAGTTCTCTTCTTTATAGTGAATTTTAGAATATAATTAGAGTTAATCTGTTGGGCAACCACTCTACCAGTTGTTATTTGTTACTATTATATTGTTAACTTCCTATTTACCTATATACCTAGCCCAATAATAAGTCCACCATAGTATTTCCTATAAGGCTTCGTTATATATTCACTACTAAGGTTATGGTATTAACAAAGTCAAATAATATGCCACCCAAAGCGCAAGTTACGCCGTCGAAAGCACCGGCCACAACGCTATTTATAGTAGCTACGACCTTAGGAACAGGAGGAGACACTAGTATAGAAGATACTAATTCGCGGCTAGTTACGATAGGTTAGTTACAAGAAATGGTTAATTAATTAATAGACAACAATTAAATACTTAAAGACTAAATTAATGGCATTGGAGCAGCTAAGGTCAAGCTACTATTAATTAAAAGATTTTTAGGAGAAAAGTTAAAGCTTAAAGGATTCCTTACGCAAATGCACTTGAAGGTTATGCAAGAGGGGGCAAAGTTGGCAACACTTATGGACCAAGTGGCGTACGTAGGATTGTTCTTAATAGGAAGAGCACTTAAGTGGTTTAAACCTTACTTTACTAAAATCCAGATAAACGGAATAATAACTACTAGTTAGGAAGTATGGTTTATGTTTGCTAACTAGAATGGGTTCTTAAAAAGGTTAATATAGATATTTAGAGACCTAGAAGCAATAACCACTATAGAGAGAAAACTTCAGAATCTAGTGCAATGTACTTTAGCAATTAAGTACACAATACAGTTTTAGACACTCGCAATATAGGTTAAGTAAAATAATAAGGCACTTATGGTATAGTATAAATAGGGACTTAAGGCTAAAGTCCAGGACGCAATTATCCTAATAGAAGATGCGGAAACTCTAAGAGAGTTAATAGATTAATTAATAAAGATTAATAATAGGATTTATTAGAGGGAACAAGCTAAGAAGGGGCAAAATAGAGTTTTATAGTTGTATAAGACGTAGAGTATATATTAACAAAGTTAAAGCAGTAAACTATAGAACGGTAGGCTAGAGCTAATGGACTTAAGCGGCACTAAAGAATCTAAGAAATGGAGTAAGAAACTATGGAAACCTAGAGGTTAAGGATTAAGTAATTATAGGACTAAGGAGCAGAGGTTAAACCAGGGATCTTATTAATAGAAGACGTTTAGGCAAATTCTATAATAAGAAGAATGGTTTAAAAATAGAGCTTATATAAATTATGGAAAGTAAGGTCACTATGCTAGAGACTATAAAGATGGTTAGAGTAATTATATAGTTAAGAGAACTAAGTAAGGCGAACTAAAACTAGTAATGAAAAGGTTATAAGGTATATAGAAATGCGCGGTTAAGCATTTTACGTTTTACTACAACAACACGTATTCAATTTATAAGAACGCTAAGTATAGTATAGGCTATTAGCCGTAAGAGCTAGAGTTATAAGGACTTAAAGGAACCAGAGAGTTAGATAAAGAAAAAGATTAACTCTATAAGCTAGATTAAGATATTACAGTAATATATAGATAAAGATTAGTAGCAATAATAATAGAGTTAGAGTATTTATTAATTAATAGCGACAAGAAAGAAAAAGAGGCTAACTAGGGGTACTTAAACCTTAATAACGTAATAGAAGTAGAGACTGAGACCACTATAGAACATGGTTTAGTAACGGGTATTATAACACCATTAGATACAGAATCTATTGCTTTATATAATGGAAGGAGTAATATCTAAAGATAATTAAGTAAGCAGACAATTGCTAGTGCTAGCTTACTACTTAATAAAGGCAAAAGGCTATAGGCTTAAGATTCTTATAAAGAGATAAAAGATGCTTAAGATTCTTAAGACGAGATAAAACACACCTAAGAGCCCACAACAGACGAAAACCAATAGGAAAAGGTAGTAACTTAGTTTAAAGACAAACAAATAAGTATAGGACGTAAGTTTAAGAACTATAAGTTTGGGGGACGAGTAAGAACGTCAGTTCTAGGTGAACGCAGTGTTTAGCCTAGAGATTAAAAAGTTAATACTAAGATTAAGAAGTAAGAGGACTTTAAGGATCTAACTATAAGATGTAGAAAACAAGAAAGCATGGATAAGTTTAGGCAAAGAATTATTGTATAGTAAGAGCAAAAGCTAGACCAGAGATTAGCTACGCTAGGATGTATAAGGGACAAAGTACCTATATAAAGAATTATTAATAGGCCTAAGGTAGGGATGCCTAGAGTAAAGTAGTTAGATAAACTAAAATAAGAAGAGGGTCTAGGGATTCTAACTAGGTTTAAAGAAAGATATATTAAAGGTTGTTATAACGCAGTAATAATACAGTACTTTTTTACTAATAGACTATATATACTAAACTAGTTATATAAGAAGTGGTATAGGCAACAACATAACAATAAATGGGAAGATTTTTATATATGGCTGGATAAAAAAGTTGTTTAAGACTAACCCATTATAGAGAAACGCATAAATTATATTAAAGGAGTATTAATTATAATATTAAGAAACCTAAAAGAGGGATTTAGGGACTAGAGAAGTAAATAATAAGTCTTAGTACCCGTAAATAAAAGACTAATAGTTAGATTAGCTAGATAGAGGTTTAAACGTAAGGTAGAAGATAAATTAAGAGTTAACCTAAGTTACCTAGCGTATTATACACTATTATAGATAGCTTATGTGGATAATATGTGCAATATATATAGAGCACTAAAAGACAAAAACTAGAAGTATCCTATAAGGATATATTAGGCACTAGACAAAAAATGGTTTAGAGACGTTAAGTATATATATAGATAGTACCTAGTAGAAGTATAAAGTTAAAGGGACCTAATACTTTAACTAGGAAGATTCTTTATAGAAGAATACCTAGATGGACAATAGTGGTGGAAGTGCCTGGAGAATACTTATATGTGGTATATAAAGGAAAAGAAAAGAACTAAATATTGGCTAAAAGAGGACTAAGTATAAATAGGATCTAGTAGCTAATAGTTAGGAAAAGGGGAGGCCTATAGGACTAGAGGGAGCTAGTAGTAGAGCCTTAAACCCTTAAGGGAGTTATAGAATAACACCTAAACTTATAAGTTAGTTAGTAAAATTAAAAGTTTAAAGCGTTAGTGGATAGTAGAGCAATGAGAAACTATATATCACTAGTAGCAGTTAAAAGGATGAGGTTACTATATAGGCAGAAAGAATACTTATACCTATTAATAATAATTTTAGAAGATCTAATAGCCTATAGGGGAGGTATTATTAATCTTAAAACAGAACCTATTTAGTTAACTATTAAAAGAAAACTAGTTAAGATGTCTTTTAATATCCTACCATTAGGGAAGGATAAGGCGATATTAAAAATACCTTAGTTATAGGAATATAATTTAAAGATTAATTGGGTTATAGGTTAGGTTAATATTAGAGATATATAATAACGCAAAATATGATAATAAACTAAGATGGTATAGTACTAAGTTAAAGCGACGTATAAAGAGACTAAGTGAGGCTTAAGTTATATACTAAAGAGATACCATAAGTATGGCAAAAAGTTATAGTCACTAGAAAGTAAAAAGCTGTTAGAGTATATAGTATGGAACTATAAGATAGAGTTAAAGCCAGGAACTAGTTTAAAGTTCTTTCTAATCTATAAGCTTACTAAAACTAAGTTAGTAGCGCTTAAGGAGTTTATCTAGAAGAACTTATAAAAGGGATATATTAGACCGTTATAATTATTAGCAGGATATCCGGTGTTGTTTATTCTAAAGAAAAATAGAAAACTTAGAATGTGCATTAACTATAGACAGTTAAACAGCATTATATAAAAGGATAGGTATCCTTTACCCTTAATTAGCAAAATCTAAGACAGAATAGGCAATGTAAAGATCTTTATAAAGATAGACTTAAGGTAGGCGTACTATTAGATTAGGATTAAGAAAGGCAATAAATAGAAGGCAGCCTTTAGGTCAAAGGAAGAACTATATAAACTATTAGTAATATAGTTTAGGCTTATAAATACACTAGTAATGTTTTAGAAAAGAATTAATAGTATATTAGGAGAACACCTAGATAAATTTGTTATAGTATACCTTAACGATATTATTATCTACTTAATAAGTAAGGAAGAACATAGAGAACACGTTAAATAGGTCTTAAAGAGACTATAAGAAGAAAAGATGCTAGTAGCAATTAAGAAATGCGAGTTCTTTACCAGGAAAACTAATTTTGTTAGATTTATTATTAAACTAGGAAAAATTAGTATAGACCTAAAGAAAGTTAAAGCTATAGTGAGTTGGCAAGAACCAGAGAATATTATATAGTTAAGATTGTTTCTAGGGTTTTGTAACTACTATAGGAGGTTTATTACATAGTGGTTAAAAAGTATTAAACTATTTATAAGACTTACGAAAAAGGAGGAACTATAGATATAGGGTAATAAATAAAAGAAGTTATTTAAGGAACTTAAGGAATTGTTTACCTAGAATCTAGTCCTTAAAATCTACTAACCAAAGTTAGAGACAATGGTGGAAATAAACGCATCAGACTTTATACTAGGAGTATACTTACTATAGGAGTATCCAGACGGATGGCATCTAGTAGCGTACTATAGTTAGAAGATAACACCACTAGAACTAAACTACAACATCTATAATAAAGAGTTACTAGGTATAGTCGTAGCGCTAAAGAAATGGAGAACATTTTTATAAGGCATAGAGAAACTATTTATAGTTAAAATGGACTATAAGAACCTAATGGGGTTCCTAATAATAAAAGAACTTAACTAAAGACAAGTTAAATAGGCAGAAATGCTTGCAGAATATTATTTCAAAATTTAGCATACTAAGGGAACTGAAAATGCACGAGTAGATACACTTAGTAGAAAAGTAGAGTTGCAAAACAATAAAAAACTATTAGGCGCAGTGTTATGCAAAGATAAAAATAGATCAATTAGGTACAATTATCCCAAGATTACAGTAACTAGAGAAGAAAGTTAGACCTATAAAATACTGAAGAGTATGTAGATACAGAAGATCTAAGAAGCACAGGTAGAGGATCTAGACTTAGAGCAATACAAGAATAGAGAAGCAACTTATGTTCTAAAAGTAGTAGCTAAAGAGTTTGTCAAGTTATTCCACAAGGGACTAACTTAAGGACATAACGGAGCTATAGGCTTAGTATTAAGACTTTAAAAGGAGTATATTATTTAAGGAATTTAGGGACTAGCGAGATAAGTTATAAAGAAATGTCTAGATTGCTAAAGAAACAAACCAATAAGGCATAAGCCGTATGGAGAATTACAACCAGTTAAAATACCAGAAAGACTATGGGAGGTTATATTATAGGACTTTATTATAAAGTTACTAAAGTTAAGAGATCCTATTATAGGACAAGATTATAACGCGATCTTAATAATAGTAGACAAGTTAACTAAGTGGGGCTACTTTATAGCATATATAGAAAAAATATCCGCAGAAGGCGTGGCTAGAATCTATATTAAAGAAGTATTTATAAGACATAGAGCACTAACAAAGGTTATATTAGATAGAGATCTAAGATTTATAGCAACGTTTTAGGAAGTGTTTTTAGCTAAATAAGGAGTTTAAGCAGCAATATTAATAGCATATTACCCATAAATAGATAGTTAAATAGAGAGACTGAACTAAACATTAGAACAGTATCTAAGGCACTATATTAATTACGCACAGAATAATTAGGTATTGTTATTACTAGTAACACAGTTTGTATATAATATAACACCACAGAAAGGGATAGGCATATTACCTTTTAAGGCGAATTACAGATACGAGCTAAGAATATCGCTATTACTATAATAGGCAAAAAAAATAAGTAGTATAGCTAAGTAAAGAATGGAGAACTTAATAAACCTTTATATATATCCTAGAGAAACAGCTAAACTAGTATAAGAAAGAATAAAAAGATGTTATAATGCTAGGAGATTTAAGGGACCAGATCTTAAGGAGGGAGATAAAGTGTAGCTACTATATAAAAATTTCAAGAGCCAACGACTAAGTAAAAAGTTAGACCACGTTAAACTAGGACTATTTATAATTAAGGCAAAAATCTTAGAAGTTATATACAGACTTAACTTACTAAAGAAAATAAAGATTTACCCTGTACAGTATATTGTAATACTAGAGCCAGCATATGGGAATATTAAGCTACTAGTCTATAAGGCAGATATATATAGAGGTTAAGAATAAGATAAATGGGAAGTTTTGAAGATTATTAGTTATAAGAACGTTAATAATAAAACATAGTATAAAGTAAAGTGGATAGGCTATAAAGAGACTACCTACATCAGCAAAATATGGTACCCTACCAATGGCCTCAATGGTTGGTGGTTGACGCAATTGGCGCGCAGTTGAGGGCATTTGGCAACTCGACCGACTAGCCTATGTCGTGTTTTTTTGACACGCAGCCTGCGCGCAGCCTACGCGCAACCTGCAACCACAATTGTATTTGGAGCCATCCACCTCTTTTATACCAATAGTATATTTTAGATAATAAACAAAGGCTACTTTAAAGCTATTTATAAGGCTAGCAAAGCAAATTGTATACACTTCTTTATACAATCCATTATATTATTTTAGACAATTTAATATAATATCCCAACTATTTTATAATATATTCTAAAAGCATAAGACCTTTCCTGCTCTCCCTGCAACAATAATATACTATAAGTATTTAGCTTTACTAGTATAGCATATATATATAGCCAAAAAGTAGCTACTAAGAGTGGCAGATATAGGCCGAAAGAAAGGTAGATTAAGAGCTAGTATATACAATAAAGAAGCCGCAGTTATCCTATAGGAGAGTATAGAAAGTCCTATACCTAATCTCCTACTAAAAACTCTACTAGCTCCTCCATACTAGAGTCCAGAGCATATATTACAAACTTTATATACTGCTCCTTATTCTTAATTAAATTTAATATTGCTTTTCCGTTACTATACTAGCCATAGCTATCCTCTACAAGGCTATAGTACTGCTTAAATTGTGTAAATAACTTATTAGATTTAAACCTTTCCGGCCTAGGCTCGCCGGTTCCTGTATTTAGGATAAAATAGTACACTAGGGCGGAGGATGTATATTCTGCTAAATCTAACAAACTTAGCTAGTTCCAAAAGTTGAATTAGTAAATATTATAGTAGTAGTAGGGCCCTAGATTTTCTAGCTTACTTTAAAGCTCTCCCTTTAAGACAGACTTGGCGGACTAGTCTGGCCTACTCTAGAGCTCTCCCTTTAAGACAGACTTGGTAGATTAGATAGTATAGCCCAGCTTACTAATAAATAGCCTAAATTAATAATCGCGTTAGTTTCGTTATTGCTAAGGCTTATAAGGAACCTCTCTCTTACATTATCGCTTAGATCCGCTATAAGGTCGTTAAGGTTATCTTTATATAGGTCCTTAATAATTTCTATAGTCGATTAATCCGGTATTAGGCCTATAGCATATTTAATAACCGCGGGCTAAAGCCACAGCTAGATTCTAAATTACCATTTTCTAGACATCTAGTTCTAGTTGCCTAAAAGGTTAGCGTAGGCTTCTACAACGGGTTAGAGAATAATAATAGGTAGTAAAATACTAGATATGCACTAACCGCTAATAACAGTGCTATAAAAGTTATCTATTCCCTTAGACCCAGTTCTATACTCCCTAATTATATAATATATTACTATTAAAACAAAAGCAATAGTATTGCCGGTAAGCTTTTTAAACATATCACAAGAGTAGGGTAATTAGGCAAGGCCGTTTCTTCCTCTACCATAAAATATACCAGCTATACTAGCAACTGTCGCGTCGGAACGGAAGCGGTTATTACTTAGCTATTAACTCTTATTAGCATTTTACTAAATAGCATGGGTAAAATACCTTTATGTAATCTAGCGTAATAAAATTATAATCAGTTAGTAGTTCCATAATTAGTTTAGGTGCGTTGTTAAACCCTAGCCTATATACCTCCCTTACAACTATATAAGCCTTTATAATCACGTAGTTTCTAAAGTTCCCTATTATATTAAATAGCTATACATAATATTAAGATTGTTAGTAGATAATTTAATATAATATTTCCAGTATATAGATACCTTATAAGCGGACACCGGGTTAGGAATACAATTAGCTTTTTTTTATACTACTTTCGGCTGCTTTAAAATAGCTTTTAACTATACCTTTTTCATTATATCCTTAATAAGGCCTAGAAAGCAGTTAAACTATAGGTTAATAAGATGCCCGTCACAAGTCCCAAAGTCAGTTATCAGCCTTACTAGTAAAATAGACCTATAAAGCGCAAATATAGGCTCATGTCTCTTAGGTGGGTTTTCTTTTATATATCACCGTTGTAATGTCTAGAGGTACTCTTCTCTTGCCCATATCACGGCAGTTAGGTTAAAATCGTCTTTATAGTCTAACTCGTCCTTACTTTCCCTGGTACTATTCAGGTCCCCTTTAAATTAAACACTAGATTAGTATACTCTATATTAAAGGGAGGTCACTTATTTTATAGACGAAGCTATATTAGGGTTTAGGCGAACACGGCTTACTAGGAAGAATATAAAGCTAAATATTAGTTATTTACGCGATAAGGTACGGATTGGGCGCATAGAAGAGTATTTTAAACTAGCACGCAATTATTTACACGGTAAGGTACAGATTAGGCGCGTAAAAGAGTATTTCAAACCAATACGCAATTATTAAGAGCCGGAGGTATATTGCGAAGATGCTACTTTTTATAGCGGTAGGCGGTTAGATAGCAAAGAGAGTGTTCTATTTACTAGGGCTCGCCAAGTGCCAAATAGTAGAGGAGACTATTAAGTATTGCAGTTAGACTCCGGTTATGCATAAAGGTATAACCTACCTTAACCAAAAAATTGGGACTTCGCGTCTTTAACTAAGCTAGTTCTACTGCCAGATTATTAACAGATTTAGTAGATTTATTAATATTTGGTTGCTGTCATTTCATAGAAGAAGCAGGTATAGACTCGCAGTCACTATCCTTATTATTAGAAATTACCCTTTTTGGCCAGAGGCGGCTATGTACATTCTATACATTATCAGCCAGCTTAATATATTATATTCGACGTTAACAGGGTCTATTACATGCCTACTCCTCTCCGCGCCTAGATATAACTAGACCAGAGTTATAATATTACTTATTCTGGCTGGGTTCCACGTGCTCGTTCTAGCTGGGTTCTATATACTTGTTCTGGCTAGGTTCTACGTGCTTATTCTCTATTAGCGCGTTCTTCCTTCTATTAGCTAGGACGTGGGCAACTCCCAGCAGTAGGCTAGGTAGAGACGTAAGGTTAATTATACCAGTTGTCCTCATTTCCTTATCCTACATTAACTTAAAGTAGGGTTCTTACTACTAGTTTAAGTGTTCAATAACGCGTTTTTATGTTTACCTACTATGGTAACACTCCTGTATTTACCTAGTTAGCAGAAGGTACAGCTTATAGCTAAAATAGGTTACCTTATAGCTGTTTCTGTAATGTCTAGGACGTATATAGATTAATAACTTAAAAGAATGTATACTAGTATAGTATATGTTGGACTAATAGCAGTATTAATAGGAGTATTATTGCTATGGTGCTTGCAAATAACTTAAATAGGGGTATATTTGTTGTGATTAGCTGCTAGTTCTAACCAGTTGCAGTTAAGCCGCAACCGCGACCTGTTAACTCGCGTCAAGTTAGTAGTTAAGAAAACATTATTATATAGTTAAAGATTATCTAATACTATTTGCTATTATACGCGAAACTGTTTTATTCTATTAGCATATCCCTTAGCAGATACAGTATGCGTGTATAAAAGGTCAAACGTTAATCCCGGCAACAAAAGCAGTAGGCTAGTAAAGCTTATATCTAAATTTAATAGGGAGGTACCTTATTAAACTACTTTACCTACTTAGGGCACTGGCTTTTAGATCCTATACCTTATTCCTGTCTACCTATACTAGGTTTAACACCCGTCTTACGCTTAAATTAAAGCTTATCCACCTTATCCATGCAGCTCGCCAGTGTAGATAATGCTAGGGTAGGTATAGGCGGCATATAGGACAGCAATAACACTTCTATATAGTTATATCACCATATTCCACACCCTTATGCAACACCTAGTATTTCTACCACAAATATCTAACGTTATTCTTCCGTATCGTTAACCCTACTAGCCTATAGTAAGCCCAACCTATCCCCTATATATATATCGCAACAGTAATTAAATTTAGCAGAATAGCAAGAAAAGCGCAAGCATAGATATAAGAATTAGGTATCGGATACTAAGAGCAAGCTAGGGATAGTGTTAACATATTACCCCAACGAGTTTACTAGAAAGAATGGGTGTAAACCTTAGGCTTTATTATCTAATCCCTTTAGGCGTTTTAAGAATGCCAGATAAGTTACAAGAATATCCTAGGTTATATTATTCTAAGACTTCCTCGCCTAATAGCACGCTAAAGGGCTCTAACATCAAGCCGTCTACCTTTATATATGGTAATCTATTAAACCAGCAAGTATTTTAAATAAAGCAGTAGCTTTAAGGCGTATAATCTATACTGCGGTTATAGTTACCTTCGCCTTTTCTATTGCGGGTTAAGGCGTTGAGTAAGGGCTCTTTTTTAACTAGGAGAGGTTTTTTAGGACAGCTATAGGTTAAGTATCGCCTTAGTATTAACCCGTTTACCAGTTCTACCTATTCTTATATATATAGAGTGCGAGTTATCTAGTAAAGGCAAGGGTGCGGAAATAGAGGGTAAGTAATTATATCATTCTTAGCTGGCAGCGCAGACTATAAATACGAGTTAATAACGCTAAATTAACTTTAAGTAGTAACCTACTCGTTCTTCTTTATTCTATTATAAATAAAAACCTATCCATTTCTTATAGAAACATATCCTTAACCGCACTACGCCATTTCTCTTTATTTACAAGCTAAATTCGTCCTCCAGCTATCTTGTCGCCAATATAGTAGCAAAGCGTTTCGCTCTTAGGGTTAAAGTTAATATCCTAGCCTAGTATATCTACAAATATATCAAAGCTTAAATTATCAACGTGTATATCTAGGGCGTTATTCTTACTGGTCGCTAGCTTTTAGGTAGGGATAATTATTAGCTCTTCGTCAGCTGCCTACTAGATTAGTATTATTATTATTCTATATAACCTTGGTGTTCCCTCCTACCTTATTACCCTTAGTATACCAGCCGGTAGATAATACGCGATGGCAGAGTATAGGAGTACTAGGTTGCCTATTATAATTTGCCTAATAAAAGCCGTTTTATTTATTTAACACATCACGTTATAGCTATAGCGCTAGGCAAGTTGTTTAATATATTTAGTATATAGGTTCTTAGGTAAACCTAGAAACACAGATAGAAATTCATTAGAGATTTCGTTTAATATTTGCCGTATTTATACCTTACTTATAAGGGAGCGTAGTAGCTGTCCAAGGAGCCCGTGTGTCAACATTTTAATTTCAACATTATAGTAGATCGTATTATATTGTTTATTTATAACCCTAAGATCTCGCTTAAGAGTGTCTTTAGTGTTATAGCTTAGGTCTATTATTAGTGCTATAATTTTAAAAGCGTTAGGGGAGGTGCGGTAGGAAAGACGTCTTAATTACGCGCCAAGACCAATGTACAGGATTGTGTAGACAGGTAACTATATTATTTGGTTATATATAAAATAATTGGTTAAATATCTTATAAGAAATAAATAAGCGTATTAGTAAACGCTTCTCCACCTGCTATACTACCTAGACTTACAAGCCTCCTCCTATCTATTTTATGTCTCCTCTGTCTTAATAAGCTCAATTCAGCACCCAGATTTGTCAATACTTTTTATATATATATATATATAATTTTTTTTATATCTCTATTATATTATACTACGTACAATACTGCGTATGCAGCCTCTAGGCTATAGCGCTATAGTTCTATATATATAAATCCCTTCTAGGCAGCTTAACATGTACTAGTAACTATATTTATTAATACTTTAAAACACCCAGTTAGCCCTTAACTGGTAGAGCCTAGTTAGCACAATTAGAGGTCCTAACCTCCGCCAAAATACTTAATATCCCTAATAAGGGCTAGAATATTATTAGCGAAAATGGAGATATTCCACTATAAGTTAACAAGATCTTAGGTCTATCTGGCTCAACAAAGGAGTATCTAAGCTCTTAGTACAATCTTTTAAGAGAAGATACGATTAAACCGTTAAGAGAGGTAGTGGGTTAAATTAGAGCAGACCCTTTTAGTTTACCGGAATCTGGATATAGTAATAGAATCGGTATATATAAACAGGTAAGCATGCTACAATTCCAAAGCAGTTATCCCCTAATATCTATAAGGTCCATATTAGCTTAGTAATATTTTTACCTCAAGGGCTAGTAATCCGCATAGCGTTCTTACTTAGGAGAGTAGGGAAGATAATCCGTTAGGATTAGTTAAAAAGACTAGTCGCCAGGTCTCTAGTTGCTTTAACTCCTAAGACTAATAATTTTTAAATAAAATGTATACTTATAACAGCGGCGGCAAGACTATTGGCCGTATTAGAATAGAATCCTCTAGAGGTTAACTTATTCTTTAAGACCTAAAGAGATTAAGATTAACTCATCTATATTATAGACGATAGTTAAGGAACGAACTAGATTTTATAAAGTTAGTTGCTATACTATATTGGCATTACAAAAGCTAATAAGAGAGCCGTAAATATACGATGTTTTCTAAATAAGAAGATATCTAACCATCAATAGATTCCCGTTATTAGAACACCTTGTTTAAGTTTAACAGAATATTAAAGCACTATAATACGTTATAAATAAGCCTTATACGGATCTTAGCTTAATTGTAGCTATTAAGGATACTTCCTTATTTAAGAATATTTATATTCTTAAAGACTGGCCAGATATAACTACTATAGGGCTTAAAGCCACTACGCTAAAACAAGTTCTTATAAAGCGTCTTGTAATAATCTAAGGACCTCTAGGCACTAGAAAAACGTGGCTTTAAAGGCATTACTTAGCAATATAACAATAGGAGATCCCCCCGTTATTATTATATGTTATATAAACTATACGCTAGACCAGTTATCTGGGCATATTACTTAAAGTAACCGTCTTAATACTATCGCTCATACGGACAGACGATATTACACTATATTAGGCGCCAGGGCCATAGGGGTAGGAAGAAGAGGAAGCGTTAGGGCTCCCTCTTTTTATATCTTATATTTTTTTTTTTATATTATCTTATATTATCCTACCATTGTCCTACCATTATATTATATTGTCCTATATTATCCTAGTATTATCCTACCATTATATTATATTATCCTAGCATTATCCTAGCATTGTGTTATATTATCCTGTCATTGTCCTAGCATTATATTATATTGTCCTATTATTATCCTAGCATTATCCTAGCATTATATTATATTATCCTGCCATTATCTCAGTACTGCTATATACTTTTTACTATTTACTAAGATTATGGTTATAGGTATTGTCGGCTAGGATCTAAGCAGTAACTCTTAGCAGTAATTTTACTACCTAAATCTCTTACTAAGTTTTATTCTGCTAGTATAAAATCAGTAGCTTAGAGCTTATTTTTAGTATTATAAATCTAGATTTTAGAGCCGTAGATTAATTAATTGGTGTAAAGCCGTTATATTGTAGTAAAGCTATATCTAAGCAATTATATTGTGATCCTTAGCATAGTGTTATACATAGAAATATTTAATTGTAAAATTTAGGAAGGTATTTATATTTTAATTAAATTCATAAGACTATAACTAAGGGCCTTTACGGCGCAGTAGTATAGTAAGTTCTATAATTACCTTAATTTAGGGTTGCTTAGTCACTATAGGAAAGTTGTAATACTTGGCGTGGTGTTAAACTTAAGGTGCCTCTACTACCGCAGTGGTAGACACCCCAAATTTTTAACAACTAAGATTTTGGATTAAGGCTCGGATAAATCTAAAATTAAGTTAATTATTCTATAAGGCTCCAGATAAGGCTTAGAATTTAACTTTACACAACACATAGTTAATTTTAGTAAGCAATTAAATAAATACCTCTCCTATTAGGCCTCTATTACTTAAAAGTTGTGCCTTATAGCCGTAGAGCCAATTCCGCCATCTACCTCCATAGCTATAATTAAACTAAGATCCGTATAAGGCTTATTCATAACGTATTATAGTGCTTTAATATTCTATTAGACCTAAGTAAGGTGTTCCAATAACGGGAATCTATTAATAGTTAGATACCTTCTTATTCAGAAAATATTACACACTTATGGTTCTTTTATTAGCTTTTATAATACCAATATAGTATAGCAACTAGCTTCGTCATGCCTCGCTATATTAGTATGCTAAGTACAGACCCTACGTGGAAGGAGTATTATCGCGATTATAAAAGTTAGAATAAGGGCGTTATAAAATATATATAGCTGCAATTGCAGCAGCGCCGTAATTGGGGTGGGCAGAGACACTATATTATAAGGAGTTGTTGATCGGGCGCGTATATAAAGCTTTAGATTTAATTTGGAGTTTAAAGGAGCTTTAAGCTCCTAAAGTCGCAACTGAATATTCCCTATAGGGATCTATCCCTAAGGATCTAGTTTAATTGTAAGGTTTAGGAAGGGGTTATAATTTAGTTAAATTTATAAGATTATATTCCAAAGTCCTTATGGTGTAGTAGTATGGTATATTCTACCCCTTGCCATTTAGAGCTAGCCTAACGTGATTAAAACTTAACGTGGAAGAGCTAATATGCTAAGTATATAGTGCTAAGATTTCGTTAAATGTATAACTTTAGGCGTTGTGAGATATGTACGAAAATATAAGCTTAATTTAGAGCCTTGCTAACGCTTAATTTAATAGAAAACAACCTTCTTTTTTAATATTTTTAATGCGCGATAAGTGAGAATCAAACCCGCCACCCCTAGGAGTCGTACTCGTGATATCTAATTACCCAATCTGGCTAGGAGGCTTGGCGGCGATGCAATAGGGCCCGATAATATAATAAGGCTTAACAGCGATGCAATAAGACTTAATAACGCAATAAGGCTTAGCGACGTAATAAGACTTAACGATGTAATAAGGCTCGGCAACGTAATAAGACTTAATAATGTAATAAGGCTTGGTGATGTAATAAGGCTTAATAGCAATACAATAAGACTTAACAATATAATAAGGCTCGGCAACGTAATAAGGCTTAACGGCGATGTAATAAGACTTAATAATGCAATAAGTCTTAGTAATGTAATAGGGCTTAGGGCCGGGCAACAAGGGGAAGACTTAAGGTTACTTGGTTACTTTAATGCCTAACAGTAAAATCTAATAGTATAGTACTGCTATTAATGTGTTCTAATACAGATAGGCTATATAAAGGTTTTGTCCATAATATATCTAACATATCCTAAAAGTCTACCTTTTGCTTGTTTTTAAGGTTAAATTTCTGGCCTATAATAAATTAAATATTGTAGTCCGTAGGAACATAATAAATAACGGCATATTTTGCCCTTTTGTTCTTAAAACCGTTAGATATGAAGTAGTAGGTAGTCCATTAACCTATAACGTCTTTGATCACCGAGTCGGTCAGAACACCGAGTCAGTCAGTTTTTCTTGGCGCGACTATCTCATATTACTCAGGATCAATTTCCTTACCACTACTATCTGAAAATATATACTGCGTACTAGCTTCTGATTCAGAAGACGCCTCTTCAGCCTGCTGACAGGTTCGCGCATTATGCCCTGCTACTCCGCACTTTCTACAGCGACGTTAAGTTGGTTGAGCCCTATCCTGATTACCTCTACCACGAGCCTTCTTGGACTGCTGAACCGTTAAAGACGGTCTAGTAGCTACCTGATCTGCTATCTGACCATACTCTAAGGTACCACCTTTCTGGAGACGCTTCCTCTTACGCGACTTCCTCTTAGTTATAATCTCTAATTGCTCTTCAAGCTCAGAGATACGGGAGGCTTAAAGCGCGTTTTGGTATAGCATTAGTTCAGCGCCTTTAATAAGCTGTGAGAAGCTAGTACTAACTGTTATTGGCGACCTACTAAGGGAAGCGCTTACCAGCCTTGACTGCGATCCAAACTCAAGCGTATTGCTTGGAGTTTTTAACTGCCAGGGCGTCTCTTGTGGTGGAGGTTCTGGTGGGGTGTGTAACTGTATGTTAAGCCGATCTAAGATAACTGCAGCGTTAAGAGGAACAAGTCTAGATGCCTTAAAGGCCTTCTAGCAGTTCTCTGTCTTAAATATATTAAAAAATGCACCTTTAAATGCTGGTAGGAAGCCTTCTTTATTAATATAGAAGACGCGCCTGCGTGCCAAGTCCCAAACGCGTTAAGAGTACTTTAACTTTAGAGGCGAGAAACAGACTATATCTAAAGGCTAGAGGATATGCGATAAATGGGCCGGTATATAAAGCGTGAGGATCTTGTGTTCTAGACAGTAGTCCTTAAACTCCTGGGACTAATGGCTCTTATAGCCGTCTAAAATCAGCAGCTGGTACCCCCCTACCTGACGCGTCTCTATATGCGCGTTAAAGTGCTTTAACCACGCGACTCTAAGCTCGTTGTTTATCCATCTATTCTTAGAGACTGAGAGCTTCCAATTACGCGGGATATTAGCCTCCTTATACTACGCTAAGATGTGGACGCGCCCTTTATAGATAATAAAGGGTGGGATAGCGTACCCTGTAGCGCAGATACTCTGGATAACCGTTACCCACTTCTAATCGCCTAGCTAAACGAGTTTAGGCCTTACACGTCTCTCTAAGCCTGTAATAACTTTTATAGAGCCAATAACGCCTATCTAGAAGCCAGTCTTATCGAAGTTGTGTATATTATTGTTGTAGATGCCATACTTGGCTATTATCTCCTCCACAAGCCTAAACCACGTGCCTATTATCTTAGGATCTTCCTGCCTTATCCTCTGGATATCCTTTACTTAATTAAACGCCATCTTAAGCTCGTCTGTACGCGTTATAAATCTATCCACCCACTTCTTACCTACTAGCTCTCCACCCCGCTTAGCTAATAGTTTATTCGCCATATCTTCAGCTTTATACTTCCGGGGCGGAAACCCTCGCGCGTTAAGGTCGAGGATATATTGGACAATCGTCTGCTCTTCAGTCAGGGTGAGCTTCCGGCCGTTAGGGGTTACAGCTGGTCGATAGACGATTCCGTTGTATCAATTAATTAACGTTGAAGATGGCACCTTAAAGGCGTCAGCAGCGCGTCGGAGGCTTCGGAAATGACCTATATAATAGGCTTGAAGGGCAAGATCAATTCTACCTTCTTAATTAGATATTAACACGTTTTGTTGTTAAGGCATTTCGCGATGATGAGATAGTTAGTATTCTTGGCAGAAACTAACCGACTCGGTGTTCTGACCGACTTGGTGATCAAAGACGTTATCTATTAGTGCCGGCTAATTAAGTGCACTTAAAACATACTAATATTAATAATAGCTCTTTTATTTTGCAGCATAATGGGCTTAATAGCAACAGGGTTTCAGTTCTTATTATTAAGCACATTTGTCTAACGGAGCTAGGTTTATTAATTATTCCAGTACAGCATTATATTATGGGTTAATTCAATATCTTATACCTATTAGAAAAAGGCAGGAGGCAGATTAAATAGAATAATTAGGGTACGCTTTTCTTCGCCATTAGGGATTTTGTATATATGCTGCAACTATGCAATTAGCAGACAAAAGCGGTAGTTATAAACATCAGTTTGTCTATTCTAACGCCGTCTTACTTCTTATAATAATTTAAGATGCAGAGGGAGTTAAATGTTAATTTCCCTATATAGCAGATTTAGGACAAACTAAACGGGCCTAGTATAAGCTGTTATATAGTCCTTATTCGCATTATAGACGTCTTATTATATATAAAGCCGGAATCTAAAGAGTCTGTATAGAGGATAGTATGTTTAGGATACCTAATCTATAGAGAGTAACGCTTTTTAGGAAAGTAGATTTAGCAAACTCTTTTAGTTATAGGAGGATCCTCTTATATACTAATTAGGCTTTTAGAATAATAAAGATAGCATATATACACAGTCTATTAGTAGAGAGGATACACCTTAATAGGAATTATTAATGTATATTAGGAACGAGAGTTAGTAGGGTTATAGGCTAGATTACTTAACAGGTATCGCGGTAGTTAATAGCTGGAGTAATATTAATCCAGACCAAATTTAAACTTTCTAAGGTTTAGTTACACGGTAGTTAATATTAAGATAATGTATTATAAAATATTAAATATTAAATAGTTGCATATTATCTATATATATATACATTATACTAAGACATATTCTCATTATAGGTAATTGCTACTCTAACTACACCAGCTACGCTATTTCTATTATATTATTATCAGCCTGCTAAATAGGTTAAGCTTTAAATACCTTATAGAACTTATTAATTGTCATCCTTTTAGTTATTATATGCTTTACTAACATAACCATATCAATTGGGTTCCACTTATCCATACTATATATTATTAACGCAGTAACTACTAGCGCTAGCTGTCTAGATTTAGCAGCTTGGCCAAACACTTATACCTCTATATCTACCGTTATCGCCAGTTTAAGCAGATGGACACTTTATATAACTCACTTACATTTAATAGATAACTAGTGGAGGATATTAGCCTTATTGTCTTTGTCTATAAGCGTAATAATAAAGCCGATTTGGGATAAGAGGTTATAGTTGTTTGTAAAAGATAAGTCTGTAAAGATTATTAATCTAAGGGAGTCTTTGCTGGTATTAAGTTATATAAAGCGGAGCCCTCTAGAGGGGTTATTAATTTGCTATTATAGCCGCTTATTAAGTTGCTTCGCGTGCTCCTCCTTTAAATTAATAACTTATGCTGTAAATAAGAGATTAAAGGCAGCTTCTAGTTGGTAGACTATAGCAATATAGGCTCCTCTTACTCTCTAAGTAACGTACTGGTCCTTTAGTGTAACTGCCCTACGGACTTCCCCTTTGGAGCTAGTTAGATCTATAGCCTTTATAGTAATTAACTTTAGGTTCTAGCATTGACGTTCCTAGGTAAGAGCTATTAAATCCTTTTCTTACTTAATATAGCCTCCGTTAAACTTAATTGGGGTATTTAGTGTAAGCTTCTCTCTCTCTTTTACTAGGAACGTTGCCTCTTAAAGCCTAACTTCTTTAGCCTTTATAAAGGTTTTATTAGTAAGGAATAGTATATTATTGGTCTGCAATCCTATAATTCTAAAGCCGTTGTTAGTTATATATAACAAGCAGGGGTTATATATTAACTGGTTTATCTGTAGCTTGTTAAGGTGGTAATGGTGGTATATATTAAACTAATAGTTGCCAGCTTCTGGGACACTATAGAGTGATTTAATAACTCTTAGAATTAATCTATCTTTTAGTCTAAGTTCTGGTGGTAGGTGTATAAAGAAGTCTCTATTTAGGTAGGTACTAGACTATATATAAGCTTATAAGATGTTATGTAGGTATAAAGAAGCTAGTCTTCTTTTATTTCCCTATAGGGTTGCCATAAGTGCTAGGATAATTCTCTAGCTAACATATTAGATAGTTAGTAATTGTGTTAAGACCAGGTCTTTGCCATAGTTATTATAGGCTTATATAACTAGTCTAGACTTCTTAAAGGCCTTATCTATTCTGGCGTTCTTAATCTTATTAATAAATTAGGAGTTAAAGATTCTAACTCCTTCTAGGACGTCTGCTGTATTAATAAACTCAAAAATACCTTTTTTAAGTAAACCGTTTATCTCCTTGTGTTAAGACTCTGTAAATAACGGTGTAGTATACTTAAAGGTTGTAGTATTAGGTTTTGTTAGGCTGTTATTAATAAATATTAATATATCTATAGTGTTCTGCTAGGACTTTGTTAGCAATTATTATATCCGTTTTAATCTCTGGGGGGGTACACTAGTTGCCAGTTCCTTGGTTAGTTCCTTAGTTAGTTCCTTAGTTAGTTCCTTAGTTAGTTCTTTAATTGGTTCCTTAGTTAGTTTCTCCTTTGGTTCCTTATTAGGTTCTTCTGGTTTGGGTTATAGGTATAGCTTTACTGCTATGGTCCTGAAATTAGTAGGTTTACTAGGGAGCTGTACCTTATATGCCTCTCTATTAATTCTAAGTAACTTAAATAGGCTAGTCCATCTACCGCTCTGTCTAGTATTACCTTTACGCTATATAAGTACTTCTGAGTTAAGGGGGAGGTTGTAAATTGTGGTAACAGTTAGACCGTTTTATTAGTTTAGTGTATTATTAACTCACTTTTTTACCCTAATCCTTGCGATCTCCTCTATTGCCTTTTTTATAGCTGCCGCTCGCTATATAATAGAGGGTGCTAGTGGGTTAAGTTTGCTTATTTAAGGGTAGGTACTAAAAATAAGTAGTATTGGGACTAAGCCGTCTAGGCCAGCTGTGTTATTGGCGGCTTTTACTGCTATTTATAGAGCTAATTCCTTGGCTATTCCTAAGTCCTATAGCTCCTCTATAATTATCTGGTATGCTTAGCGTAGGGTTAGATAAGCTCTTTCTACTATTCTAATAGACTAGTAAGCTTTTACTAGAACACTCTTAGTTAATATAGCTATTGCTATAGCGTGTTATCGGAACTCCTTGCTTATAAAGTTCTTCCCGGCATTATAGGTGATATAGTTAGGTAGTCTAATATAGTTGTTAATCTAGCATAGTTGTAAGGTATCCCAGGTGTGCTTTGCGGAGATATTGCGTAGCTATCTCGCGGCTTAAAATCTGGTAGCTTTGTTAATGATATGGAGGATAGGGTTTCCATTAATATATATAATGTTAACAAAAATAGAATGGTTATTAAAGTTAGAATCTTGGTTTTTTTATAATGTAAACTTAAACTATTTAGGGGATTTGCTGTGTTTCTAGCAGTGGGAATAGTACTTAGTGAGGTAGTTAATAACCTGCTTATTAATATTATTGTAGCTAGAGCGTTCTAGTACTTTATATAGCTTGTCTGCCAATAGATGTCTAAAGCGGCGGTAGAGTTGGCGGAGTTTAGTGGTAGTTAGGTAGCAGGGGTTTTAATTAAATAAGTGGGTTATAAATAACTCTAGTGACTCTTCCTATAATAAGAAGAGGTGACCGAATTGGCGAATTACTAGTACCGATTTTGTTGGGGTGACTAGGATGTTCTTAAGGTTATTATAATAGACCTTAAGTATGTCTATATTTGCGAGATATAGTAGGAAGGGTATATTAGCCTTTATAATATGAAACTTAATATTGCTAACTAGTATATTGACTATAACGGAGCTAATAGAAGGGGTAGAGCCAATACTAAACTAGATATTGATAGCGCTGGCCTTTAAGGTATTAATAACGGTGTTATGGGTCTTCCTATATGCGAGGTATTGTCTGTAACCTACTGTTAATTTCTTTAAGGCTTTTATGTTGATTATTACTCTATAGAACTTGTTGGGGGTATATTAGCTAGTAGTAACGTAGGAAAATAGGTCTAAGTCGTTGTGGTAAGCAGTTAGGTTGGTGCCGGTAATTGTATAGGTAAAGGATCGGTCCGCTAAGTTAGTTATAGTATTAATGGCTCCTTTGTGCTGTATCGTTCCAAAAGAAGTAAAGAATAGTTTAGTTTGTTCCTAAGTTAGAGATAGTAGTAGTAACTTAATATTAATTATAAGAGCTTCTATTACGTTATTAATAGATTCCAAGTTAGGTTTATCGTCATAGTCTGTTCCCTTGTACTTAGTGATATATTACTTAACGTGCCTGTTAAAGCGGCGGTTAAGTCTGTTCTTAAACTTCTTCCTTAATTTGTCGTGTTCTTTTCTTAAGTGTTTGGATAACTAGTAACCTTCCTTATAGCAGACAAAGCAGCGCTTCTTTGGTAATGTATATTAGTTGGATAAAGATAATTGTGTTCTATAAGGTAATTAAGGGTATTATCTGTGGTAGCGGCGGTTAGTAAAGAAGGCTTAGGGGTTCTTACTATTTAACTTTTTAAATGTTGTAATAGAGGATTGTAAGTTATTAATTAGACCGGTTAAGCTGTTAGAAGGTTTAAAGCAGGCATATTGACACGCTAGTAACTCCTAGTAGGCGTTAATAAGCCTATTATAAAGAAACTTATCTGTATATAAATCTAGGTTAAGACCATGCTGGAGGTGTCTTAGTTCTTTAATAAGTAACTATAGGCAATCTAGGGTTGATTTACTAGTGTTCTCGCCCTTGCTTATTATAGACCGTAAGGTTATTAAGTTCCACTGCCCTAGTATACCACGTCTGTACTTGGGTCCCTTAAAGTAGTGACGTATTGCGTTACAGATTTGGTTAAATAAAAGGGTTATAGTGACGTTCTTAAGGTTGGTGTAGTAATGGTTAAGTGCTAAGCCGCGTAGTATTATAGGGTAGGCTTTGACCTTGGCTTCTTAGGGCATATTAGCTCTATTATAGAGGTTGTGGAAGATGGTAATTTTGAAGTTGAAGTTGTTATCTTCTCCACTGTACTTGTTGTCTTCCGTATATATCTTTATAAGGTTTGTTAACTCCTTGCCAAAACCCTAGCTTAATAAGGTGGGTTGTATTAATGAGATGGGTTGTACTAATAAGGTAGATTATGTAGGCAAGGTAGGTTGTAGGGTTGGTGAGGTTAAGGTTAGGGTTTTAATAGTAGTTTATAAGATTAGGTTTTCGGTAGTACTAGTACTGGTACTAGCACTGGCAAAGTTATTCTTAAGAAGGTAGTTAATTTGTCCTAAATTAAACTTTCCTCTAGTTGCCATATGCTCCTTAATTTTAAGCTTAGTCCATTTTTTAGGATCCTCTTTTTATAAGGTGTTAAAGAGTAACTATAGGACTGTGATATGTTTGTCCTTCTTAACCTATACTCCGTAAACTTAAAAGAAGTGTTAGAGGTTATAAATAGTTATCTGGTTATAATTCTTAAAGACTTCTAGTATAAAGGTGTTAAAGTCGTTACGGTAAAGTCCCTATAGGTTGTTATCTATTATGTTATGGCATCCATATTCCATAATCTTATACTGTATAAATTTACTGATTTCTCCTTTGTCGATATCCTTAGACTATATGTTAAGCCCTTTGCTCTATCTCCTCTATCCTTCTCTAACTTGTGCCCTAATATTTGATATATTGATTCTTGTCTTATAACTTTTGTTAAGTTTAATTTTAGGTTCTAAATGCGTAATGGACGCGAATTAATATGGATGTATAATGGACGCGAACTAAGGGCCTATTAAAAGGGTTGGTTTCTTAAGTATCTGAAGCCTTTTAGAGGGCCTAATACTCCTTGTTGGGTTTAATTTTGGGTTCTAAACGCGTAGTAGACATAGACTAAGGGCCTATTAAATAGGGGTTGGTTCCTTAAGTACCTGACGCCTTTAAAGTACGTAATAGACGCGAACCAAGGGCCTATTAGATAGGGGTCGGTTCTTTAAGTACCTAAAGGCTGTGTATAAAGAATTAAGGGCCTCTTAAGAAGAGGGGTTGACTTTTTAAATATATATTGACTGATACTCCTTAGCAAATGGGATTGGTAGAGGCCTATAGTAGGGACTAATCGAGCTTGTCTCTCTTTGTAGGTAATACGTCTCCTAATCTATGATTACTGATTAGTGTCGGTATTACTTCCGGTAACACGTATTGCTATTACAATAGTGTTAGGTGGTAACTGATTTAATTAATGCTTGATTTTTTTTATTCTCCTATTCTATAGGTGGAATTTGGTGGATTTCCTAAGCTCGCTTAGCTTATATGATTGCGTGCAACTGCATTGCGAAACCTTGTTCAGACAGTACTTTATTTATTTTACTCTAAATTCGCATTTCTTAATATTAACTTATAGGCCTGCATTCTGCAGCCTCTCTAGGACCTTTTTAACGTAAACTTGGTGCTCTAGTTTATTGTCTAAGTATATAAGAATGTCATCTAGATATACCGTGCAGAATTTATTAAGGTAGTTAAAAAGAACATTATTTATATACTGTTAGTACGTGGCTGGCCTATTTATTAGTCTAAAAGGAAGGACTTTATATTTATAAGAACCGTAGTAGGTGCGGAATATTATTGGGTCCTTTAATGCAGGATCCATCCTAATTTAGTGGAAAGCTTAGCGGATATTAAGCTTTATAAAGATCTTGGCTCAGCTTAGATATATAAGAGCCTTATTAATTAGGGGGAGAGGGTAATAATCTTTCTAAGTAATGGTGTTTAGTTTCTAATAGTTAATATAAAAGCGGAGGCCTTTATTAGGTTTCTTTATAAATAGGATAGGGGAAGTAAAAGGGGCCTAACATAGTTTAATAAACCCTTTATAGAGGTTGTTAATTAAGTACTATTTTATAGCTTTTAGTTCTTCCGTAGTTTGCTAATAAAGGGGGCTGTAGCCTAGAGAGTTGTCGGCCTTTAACTAAATCTTATAATTATAGGTTTGGTAGGGGGGCAGTATATCTAAAGCTGCTTTTAAGAACGCGTCTTTATAGTTTAAGAGGTAAATAGGGAAAAGGCGCTTAACTAGTTCTTTATTAGTTTCCTCTACTAGCCCTTCTTCCTTCTTATTAATAATCTAGTTAATTTTATACAAGCTAGTTATAAAGACTTTATTGTCCTTCTAATATATATTAAAGTAAAAACCTATGGCGCTAATTGCTGTAATATCTACTATAGGAGTGTTGTGTAGTAGTAGGGGTGTCCATGGCCTTGAGGGCTTTTAGTATATTAGCATTATCCTCACTCCTTTTAGCTTTTACTACATCTTCCAAAGGTTGTCTTTTATATCTTATTAGTATATCCTTTTCTATACTAGCCGGATCTCCGTAATTCAGAAGTTGTCTATATTACTGTCCGTTCTACTTCTGTAAGTAAAGTCCTCCTTAACTGCAGCGCTTTAGGACAGTATTATTATTAGTACGGAATTCCTACCGGCCTTACGGTGGATATCTTCTTAGGTAAAGGCTAGGTCGCGGTCTCTAATATCCTATTAATAAACAGGGTTAGCCTTTACGGCTAGTGTCTTACGGTTAGTCCAAATTTCTCTAATAAAGGAGGGTGATTTTGGTCTATTCTCCGGCCAGACAAACTGTCTTTATTACACATTTAACCAAATATTAAAGTAGGACATCTATTTTCGGCTAAGAATTATGTCGTAAGACCCTAGTTCTAAGATACAGAAGGGGATACCAAACTGGCGTTGTCTATTAATAGCGATATATAGCTTTAAGACATAGGTAACCAGCTTATTGGCTTAACTGTTATAGCCTTTTACATAAATAGACTTCTCTAGTTAGGTAGCATTTATATTTAAAAACTTAGCAATATTATTTGTATAAGCAGTGTTTATAAAGGCAAAGCCATTTACTTTAGTGTTAATAAGGGCATTTGTATTAACTCTATATCCATTTTAAGATACTATACATGGAACTGTAAAGTATTTTCCACCTATTAGCTAACTTAAATTAATCTCTTTAAGATTAATAGGATACCCTAGGAGGGAGTCTTTCCCTAGGGTTCTTCTTTTCCCAACTTGTTAGACATTTTTTCTTCCTCTATCTCCTTAATATCACCTATATTCTTTGGCTCTGGGCAGGACATAGTAAAGTAACCATTCTTTCCGCAATTAAAGCACGTAACTGTGGTAGGGTTAATTAGGGTATTACAACAAGCATTGACTAAAGGCGTAGTACGTGGAAAGTCGGGTAAGGCTTATAGATAGGTAGTTGTAACCGCTTTTAGTATAAGGGTGGTTGTGGCATTGCGTATAAGTGCTATAATACTACGCCTTATAAACGCAAGCTTATTCTTTATCTTACTTAAAGAATCTTTAAGCTTACTTAACTAGCGATCTATAGCCCGAATATCTTTCGCTACCTTAGTTACCTATTTATAAACTATATTAACGCGTACGGAAATAGCAATTGCTAAATACACCCTAACATTTTCTGTGCTAGTAGGAGTGGTAGTAGTACTAGAAGTAGTACTAGGCGTGCTAGGAATTAGTAAAAGAGTAAAAGGAGCAGCGGCAGAACGGGTGCCTCTATAGCTGCGTATATTACTATAAGTAAGATTCTTAGGGGGAGGGGAGGTCTCCGTAAGGGGAATAGTGCAGGTATAAAGCTATATAGATATTAGCAATATCCATATTATTAAGATGCGGATATTATACCTTTTTAGTAGGCGTTTTAGCTAGACTACTAGCAGAAGCTAATTGCGCACGTTTTTTGCCCTAAGGTGTAACCGGCTTTAGTCTCAGCAAACTATCCTATATATATATTAGCTGATAGAATAATAGTATGCTATTAGCATATACCTTTTTGCATAACCTGCCACTTAAGCAATATCTTAAGTACGTACCTCTAAAATGTGGCCTAGAGTTCTGCTTATAAACGCGATATTTATAGTCTTGCTTAACGCATAGAGTATATAGCGGATTGCGTAGCATACCAGAGCTGCCCTTAATATTCTAAATATGGGTATATATCTGCTAGCGAGCTTCCTGTATATTCTCCTAAGCACTAGCTTTTAGGGTATACTATTTATTTACTAACGGCACTTAAATAGGAAGGCGCTTATTTATATTAATATCTAATATTATATCTTGGGCCGTCTGCGTACTATAGAGCTTATAAGGGCTATAGAGATTGTAAGAGGATAGAGGAGGGCTTTTAGGAGAGTTGGCGTTATTAAGATTACTCTCTTTATTATTATCTAAAATCTCTAATATTTTTGTTAGCTTACTATAAGAGGTAAATTAGTAGACAAGATATTAAAATAGTATAGTTAATATATACAATTTAAAGGCTATCTTGTATTAAACATTTTACGCAGTAATTCTATTAGCCTGCCTCTTAAGAGAAGTAGAAGTATAATAACGATTAAACTTTTTAGAAGTAGCAGGTGGCGAAGAAATAAGTAGCTTAAAGGTAGGCGGCGAAGAGGTTGGTAGTAAAGAAGTAGGTGGTAAAAAGTAAGGTAGTAAAGAGGTAAGCGGATTTTTAGCGGATTTTGTAATAGTCTTATTATAGTACTCTGCTAGATCTAACAAAGAGTGCTTTAGTATATATTTCCTAAAATTATATTAGCTATAGGCATAATTTAGTATTAGAAAGCTTAGTCTCTAGGTAGAGACCCTAAAGAATTAGTAAAAGGAAGAGCGTCCTTAAAAGCGTCCTTAATTATTTTATCGTCAATATCGCGTATATTAAGTTCCTTAACTAAATAGCTGTTGGACATATTTAGAGGTGTGCAAGAAGGTATTATAGAGAGTAGTATACTAATAGACAGTAGATAAAACAACAATAATAAAGTTTATGGTGTGATGCTGTAAGGTAGAAAATGTGGAGGTTAATTAAAGGTAAATATCCGCGCTGTAGATTTTATCAAATTAGCTTACTAATAAGTAATTGCTATGGTGACTTACCTTAGTAAATATTAACTACTTTATATATGCTTATTTGTAACGCGCAAATCCTTTATAGTTAAGTTACTACTAATTAAAGTAAGTAGGCGCCGTCTAGTTAACTTATAAAGTGATATTAATATAAAATTACCGCTTAATTGAGGTGTTGGAGAAGGGTTATAAGCGGATATTAGGTTTACTTAGTAAGCGGATTTCTTACTTTTAAAGTGCATAAATATATCCTTTTGTTTTCTCTTGCTGCGAGGCGGATCTAATATTAGCTAAAAGGCTTAAGGTATAGTAGCCTAAGAAGAATAGATAATATCTGGTTAAGAGGATTATAAGACACTTAAACTAAATGGCTAATATAATATAGGTTCTATGGGTCTTAGGAGCTTTTGGTATAAACCTTAATATCTCTCTAGATAAGGATCTAATAGACTTTTTAAATACATATGTAGAGATTAATACTTAACACCTGTCACGATGACGATGTATTACATGCGAACGCTAGATGAACAAGCATCAGATTCGTTGAATTGATAGCTATGTACGGCTGTCGTGGAGACTCAAAAGGATTGCTGGAGAGTTCGACAGGAATGCAACTGCGGCTGAATCTATATAGGGGCAATCGGGGCAGATAAACTATCTGCCAAGCGATATTAAACAAGGAAAGGAAAGCTACGCGTCTAGCGTAGCGCGTGTCGCGGGCAGTCCCGTGACAACACCTAGGTATTTATTAGAGCTCTTACCTAGTCTTAGTTAAGTTAATAAATAAGTGGAATACTAAGGAATATTAAATATTAACCTACTAAAGCTGTATTATATCTAAAACTAAAGGTGGAGATTAAGCACTAGGCTGTAGGTTCTAAGCTACGCTTAGTTTAGAGAGCGGAGATTAAACATTAGACTATAAATTCTGAGCCTTACCTAATTTAGAAGGCGGGGATTAAGTATTAGTATGTAAATTCTAAACTGCGCCTAGTTTAGAGGACGGAGATTAAGTATTAGCCTATAAACCCTAAGCCTTAGAGTTTCCTAGGAGTGAAGATTTAGTATTATAACTTAAATCCTAAGCCTTAGGATTCTCTAGGAGTGGGGATTTAATACTATATTGCGAATTCTAAATTTCCGGATTTCCTACTACCTAAGAACTGGTGCTATACTATAGATCTTAAACTTTAGAATTTTTCGTAATTGGAGATCTAGTGCTATGTTGTGAATATTAAACCTTAGGCTTATCTGAAAGTTAAGACTTAGTATTATACTATAAGCTCTAATACTTAGACTGCCCTAAGGATTTAGATTTAATACTGCGCTGTAAGCTTTAATATCCGGATTGCTTTAAGGGCTAAGACTTAATGCTTTACTATAGGCTTTAATATCCAGATTGCTCTAAGGGCTAAGACCTAATACTATACTGTAAGCTCTAATATCCAGATTGTTTTAAGGGTTAAGATGTGGAGCTGCCTTATAAGCTATAATACCTAGCCTACCCTAAAGATTGGTTTCTAATGCTATAGTATAGACTTAGATATCTAGGAGCTATAGGGAGTTAATATCTATTGTTATAGTATAGACCCTAATATCTAAGAGGCTAATACTTAATACCTAATAATAACTGACGCTAATTATTGCCCTAGGGCTGTTAATACCTAGCCTAACTTTAGGATCCTAGATATCCGCCCTATATTAAAAACTAGACCTAACTATTGCGTTGCTAGGACTAATATCTGTTATAGGGTGTTATTATATTTAGGCTAGAGGTGTTCTGTTAGCTAGAGTTTAAGCCAGCTAGCTATGTGTTTCTACTAAATATAGGCTAAGAAGGTAATGGTGTTAGCAGCCCTATATATGAATTTTTGGTAAATATTAATTAAGGAAGCTAGGCTACTTGTGTTTATGGATGTTAAGCTGCTAATACTATATACCTCTCCGCTACCCTAGACTGTAGTAATATCCGCTCTACACTATCTTTTAATTTGCTTGCTAAGGTTAATAGCTAGCTTTTCACCTAATTTGCCTTTTCTACCTCCGCTTAAATAAAGGTAATAAACTTATCTAAATTATTATTAAGTTGATTATAATTCTAATTAGGTAAGTTTTTCTTAAGCGCCTTGTGGCTAGTTATATACTAGGCGCAGCTATAGAGGGTAGTAATTTGCTTATTGGATATAATGTAGCTTAGGTTAGATTCTAAATAGTATGCTAATATTTCTTCTCTATCTAGTTACAGAACTAGTTTTTTATGCTTATAGTAAAGGCCTTTTATTATATCTTCCTTAGAATCCCCTCTATATGCGGCTTATAGATATTAAACTCTTTAAAAGCCTGTAAAGTAGGATTATAGTTAGAGTAGTAACCCTAGCTACTAGTGGACGGAGACTGTTTCTTATAGTTTTCTAATATAATCTTTTATAAGCAGCTCTTTTCCTTATTTATAAGAGCATATATATAATAGGAGAGAGCAGCTCTTTTCTTAGCTTTAGTCTTTAGGCGCTACGCTAGCTTCTTTAATAGAATATCTATAGATAGAACTATAGATATTCCACCCAGACTAAGCTCTCGCCCTATATTAGATGCGGATAAATTAGAATTAGCATTACTGTATATAGATACTCTTAAAGATATATTACTAGCAAAATTAGCAGCCCCGTCCTTTTATAGTACCTATTACTTAATATAATATTCGCGGCTAAGTTAACTTGGCTAAGATTAGAAGGCTCTACTAGTATAACTGCGATTTTTGGCTGGCCTAGCAATATCCTTATATAGACCTTTATACCAATCCTTAATTAGAAATATTGCCTTACCTTTTTAACTACTACCACGAGTACTGTGTCTAAGTTGTTGCTATATTATATTAATACACTTATCTTTATACATGCAATACTGCGCAATATAGTTAATATTAGGAATATTAGCGCTATGGGTAAGCGTGTTAGAGGAGAGTAGAATACGGATTTCTAAATTAGGCTTTCTGAACTCCTTATATAGCCTGTCTTTATCTATAATAGCTAATAATATATAATAAAGCTAAATAGCTCTTCTAGCCTATGCTTCTTAGTACCTATAATATACCAACTATAAATAAATTGGGTCCCTACCTAGTAATATTAGGTCCTTTAAATTAAGAAAGATAATTGTCTTTAGGATCTAGTGGGGAGTTGGTGTATATTGGATTCTCTGCTTAGTAGATATAGCGGTCTATATGCGGTCTATAATAAAGTATAAGCTCTTAAAGGACATTTTGGTTCCTCGCTTAACGTATTCTCTAATAATTAATAGATCTGGCTGGTTAATTAATATCCGCATTATATTAATATTATTTTAAAAGCCCGCCAACTCTTAAATAATCTTAAATGTTATATTGTTAAGTGTTGTAGTATAAGTAAACTAAGGCTTCCGCCTTAATAATAACCGCACTTTGTATAGCTGTATATATGAATTCTAGAATAAACCCCCCCAATTAGCTATAAGGTGTACCTTATTAATTACTACTAAGCCAATATATATATAAAAGGTAGGGTTGGTAAGAGTCTTATAGAACCTTTTACTAACTAACAGCTCTAGCAATATTAAAATATAGGTGTATACTCTAATGCGGATTTCCTATAAAAGACGTATAGATATTATTTTGGTGTATATATAAACTAGGGAATGTTCAGTTGCAAATCGCCTCCATATTTATAATCTGTCAATCCGTGCGTCTTTTAGTGTCACCCGTTTTATAATTAGTGGCGGCTACTACCATAGGTCATTTAAATATGTAATTAAGTCGATTGTTCAGTAAGGCTCCATAATAAAGCTCTAGATTTGACTTCGCACAACACGTAATCGATGTCGGTAAACAATTTAAATAAGCCCCTCTCTGCCACCAGGCCTCTATCACGACTCCCTACTTTGGTGTAGCAATGGAGCCCCCTCCTCGGCCAACGCCCTCTCTGCGATTAACAATTCCTACATCTTTGCCTACCTCCCGTACAAGCCGTAGTAGAGTTATAGCGACGCCCGCGACGCCCGCGAGGCACAGGAATGCGCGTTTAAGATAGACAGACAAAATAGAAGAGGCGATATTAGAAGGCCTCGTTAAGGCCATTTAGAAAGAATATCGCGCAAATAGCTCCTATAAAGCTAACAGCTGGAAGATTGCCCTTAATTATACGCTTACTATTACCCAGCAGCCTATTACTGTTAAGTAAATTAAGAGCAAACACGATAACCACAAGAAGGATTAGAAGCTATAGAAGAAGTTCTACAGCCTTTCTAGCTAGGGGTAGGATAAAGACAAAGGCGTGCCTATTACTAGTAAGGAAGTTATAGAGGCCTACTTTAAAGCTAATTCTACCGCTAAGAAGTTTTGTAATACGCCGCCTACCTTCCTAAATCTACTATAGGAGCTATTTAACGGAATTCTAGCAATAGGCGATTATGCAAGGTCAATTAATAAAGCAATTAAGAGCTATATAGACCCCAAACTTCTCTCGGCGGTAGCCTCGCAGGCGTTAGGTTTGGTAGATAAGAAAGATAAGGACGAGGATAAGAAGGAAGTAGATAAGGCCTCTAAGTTAGAGTCAGCTCAAAGCTCTATTAAACGCAGTTAAGTAAGCTTACCTTTAGCTAAGCGCCCCAGTCCTTCTAGATATTCCTTAACGCCAAGTTAACCTTCTTTACTAGCTATACGGAAGCGGGCTATTAAGCAAGCTGCTAAAGCCACTAAATCTAATGCGAAGCGCCAACGAGGAAGACAGCAAGTTGTAGAGGCACTAAAGGAGACGGTAGAGAAGGTAATAAGAGAAATGAGGGCTACAAGAGAGCTAATAGCCCAGAAGTCTTCTCAAGAGAAGGCCTCTATAGAGTTTATTAACAAATTCAGTCACCTAGATCCTATAGAGCAACTAGCTGTTTTATAAGCTTTTAAGACGGAGTCTACTGCTAGGTTATTTCTTATAATAGCTAGAGTTGTAGAGCTTTGGCGAAGCTTAATTAACAATATTTTGGCTGGCAGGAAGGAGAATACATAGGAGAGCAAGCTTTAGGTAAGATCTAAGCTTAAATATAGGTGAGATTTTGGGTAAGATCTAAGTCGCTCTTTAAAGCCTTACTATATAGGCAATCAGAGAGCAATATATAGAGGGAAACTACATGGATTTCTATAGTAAATACACCCAAATCTACCATATATTCTTAATTAATTGGCCTGCTAATTGCCTCGTAGTAACTCTGCTATATAAGCTCCGCAATCTTATCGCGTCTTTAGTTCATAACTATATCACTTTCTACCTCTATAAGCCTTGCGTCTTCTTTATCTACAACCTCATCCTATACCTCTAGAAAGTAACCTAGATCATCTAGATTACTTATATTTATAAAGTTATGCACCGTAGTTAAAGCGTATACCACATCTACCTGCGTACTTAAAGGGAGGTTACGCCTACTAGCCTTAAAGTACCGGAAACAATTCTTAAAAATGCCTATAGTACGCTCCACCATATTTCTTAAAGCCGCGTGTTGAAGATTAAAGAGCTCCTTTGCGTTTTATAGCCTTATATTTGCCTGCGCCTGCTCGCGAAGATGATATTATACACTACGGTAGGGAGTTAGAGTTATAGGCGTGTTAGAGTACCCAGTATCTGCAATATAGTATCTACTAGGTAAGGCTTTAAATCCTTTAGCCTTTGCTAAATTAAGGACTCTAGAGTCGTAAGCAGAGCCCTTCTAACCAGCTAAAACATATAGGAAGTTTATCTAGAAATCAACAGCTATAAAAACGTTCTGCAATAATCCTCCCTTCCTTTTACGCCATAGAGCTTGCCTTATATACCCATCGCCTCTTATAAAGACTGGTAGATGAGTACCATTAAGAGCTCCAATACAATCAGCAAAGAAAGGGTATTGTTTAGGGTTATTAGCAATCTCTTCTGGAGTAAAGTTTTAAGGAAGCCAAACAACTTCCTTATACAGTTTTAGAAGGCTAGGAAGGACTTTATATACGGCTCTATAAGGTAGTAAATTAGTACTAGAAGTTTAACTAGCAGGTAAATACTCACTAGTGGATCGTTATAGATAAGTGTTAAGTTACCTTACTTAGTAATCTATATAACAAATTATTGCTAAATATTATTAGGAATATTATTAGCTTCTTAGCCGCTAATAGAAGCTTTATGTCCTTTAAGTCGCCGTATAGTTGTAACTAATTAAGAAGCTTCCTAAACACCTCGGGCCTTATACGAGTTATATTCATAAGTTGTTGCTTATGGCCGTAGAGTAATTGCGTTATCCACCTTGTTCCTCGCCACATATTAGTATACTAAGTACGAGCGCCCCCCGGAAACAAGCTCATCGCGATTATAAAGGTTAAGATAATAATATCATATAAGGCTTGCAAATGCGACTACAGTATCGCGATTAGGGTGTGTGGAGTCGCCATATCACAAGAAGTCGTCACTTTGGTGCGTATGCAAGAGCTCCATATTAATATGGAATATGGAACAGGAGCTTAAAGCTACATATTAAAATGGTGCCAAGAACCTCATTTCAACTACTATATACAGTATAGCTTGCAAATTTGACGCGCTTACCAATATGGAGGAGCTCCATATTTAAAAGTTGTTAGATTTACCGAACGACACCCTTATATTCATATTTGAGCTCCATTTCGGTTACAATATAGAGCCTCTATATTGAATATGGAGGTGTAACCAAACAATCCCCTAGCCTTATTCTAGGAAGCTCCTTAATCTTTACCTTCTACTCCACGCTAATTATATTAAGTGGTAGGATAATAATTACTACTAAGGCCCGAAGAAGATATGGCATTACTTATATTATTATACTCTTGCCAAATAAGGTTTTTGTAATAAGTATTATATCTTTTTTCTTAAATAGTAGCCACCTAAGGGCTTTAAGCTGCTCTGTATATCTGTAATATGGATATAAAAAAGTAATAGCCTTATTAACCTTGCTTAGCTACTAGGCCTTGCTCTCTCCGCGAAGCGCAAGAAGCTAATCTTAAAGGTCCTATAGCTGTCGCTCCTAGTCTATTCTATAACTCCTCTAAGTCTAATTATCTAACACCTAATACTGCCGTGGCTGTTCTAGCACCTTATTTAACTTCCTCCCTCTCCACCTAGTGGGTTTTGGTGCTAGTATACAGTAGATTTACCTAGATATCTATGACTTGGTAGTTAGCGCGTAATAAGGTTTTAGCAGGTGTTACGCACTATAATGCGGACACTATATGCCTGCTAGGCTATAATGGGTTCTTTAGGGTTGTTATTATAGATCTATACAGGTTTTATATATATTAGCTAGAATTTAATAAAGTTATATATGGTTACAGAATTGCTTATAACGCGTTTTTTTTTTAATGAAATTGATTATAAGACCTAAAAATACCTAAGTAATAAAAATAATATAAAATATTAGTGTTAAGTTATTCTAATATCCGCAACCTCCGTAACGCGGATATCCGTGGATTTACTAAGAACTGTCGCGGGATTCTGGCACAAACGTAGTTAGTTAGCTTGCGAACCGATTAAAAATCCGGACCAACAGAATCACGTCTAAGCTTGCTGAGGTAATTTCAAAGTTGAGATCCACGTTAAGGTCGGCATTAGTATTGTTCCAGCCGCGTGCCCCACCGCTAGGCCGCTTGTAGATCATTTTGCCGACGCAGAAAACCCGGCTTGGCGTTGAGGCTGGGGTGAATGGTTTGCCGATCTTACCCGCTCATTCGACGTTCATCGTACTCGTTCAGCCTCTAAGCGCGTCGTCCGTCGCGCTTTGTCGCGATAACGGATACAGCGATCAACGATAATCAAAGCAAAGCCCATCGCAAACGGGCTGGATGCATTTCGCGACTCCGCTCGATCGCTCTCTCAGGAGCCTAACATTTCAGGCTCTACCACGATGTGAGATCGCATAGATGACTAAGGCAAGAGTTAAGCATGTCAAATCTATTATAATAATTTTCTAATAGATACAGGCCTTCAAGACCACGCCCTTAATCTCCTATCAGCGCTGCAAATCCTTCCTGCTTCTCATTCATTACCATCAACTTGCGACAGTTACAGCTGTTGCCAAACCTTCAACGCTTCCCCCTTCTAGCCCTGCGTGTGCTGCGTCCTTCCAAAGAGCCTTGAGGAACGAAGCTGGATTTAGCAAATTTGAAGGTCCTCGAATAATAGTAAAGTAAATAGATATTTGGAATTTTTTAGATTGTGTAGACGGAGTTTGTTGAGGCAACTCCGTCGGTTAATGCATTGCCAGTTTCAGGTGGTTTCAGGTGGTGTGGAGTCTGAAGCTCGGCCAGTGTTGCTGAAAGCTCCGGGAGTGTTGAAATACGCCACGTCGCAAAAATCTGAGTCTGAAGCTCGGCCAGTGTTGCCGAAAGCTCCGGGAGTGCTTGCCAAGGCACTAAAACCTCGGCTAGTGTTGATATTCTAACACTGACCCAGCTTCACTTGGTACACAATTTAAACTTTTATTAAATTACATTTAGAGGCAATAACACAATTATATTTTAATTATAACGTTAATATAGCTGTTTGGAACCTTTAATTAAATACTTCCTACCATTTATTATAATTTTAAAAGATATTAGTAATAAAATGGATAATATAAGTTTTGGGAGGTTATATTAAGGTTATATTAAGGTTTTATTAAGGATTTAATATGGCTATAGACCCTAGAGAACTAGCAGTTTAGAGAGGTATTTATTAATATTCTATCTATATTATTATCTTAATCTAACTTAATTATATTAGTTGCCGCCAAATCCCTTTTAGCCCCTAAAGAATAACTGTGATAACTTTTATATAAGCACTATAGGTATATATCTAGGTTATATCTATAATCTAATATAGAATAGATATTACTTAACAGTCTAAACACCCAATTTTATAATAAGGTAAAGTAACTTTTAGTGGTTATAAAAAGGATCTAATTAGGATATAGACCGAAAATTTTCTCTAGGTAAATGCTTTTAGTGGGATAGAGGTCGCATAAGATATAAGTTATATTTTAGATAAAACTATATTATATCTATAATCTAACCTTAATAGATTATTAATAAAGTCCTTAGCAGCCCTAGTAGCTCTATTTAAGATCTAGATACTACTATAATAGCTATATATAGCACTCTGGAAAATAGGGTAGTAGCTTCTAGGCTATATTCTAATCTAGACTTAAATAGTAGTAAAGGTAAGGGTTCTAGCACTTATAATGCTGCTCCTTAGCTAAATATTATTATTATTATTATTATTATTATTATTCATTGCTTAACGTCTAATTCGGATCCCTATTAGGCCTACGCGGACTACTCCTTATATATATATGGGGAGAAAACTCTATTTGAGAAAACCCCGTAATCTATCTTTTTGCCTTTTGGGACTCGCCTGCGAGGCGCCTGCGAGTTACCTATGGTGCTCTACTACCTTACTTTTGACCTCCTTGGGAACCACTGCTGCCGTAACAAACCTATAGACGCGCTAGTATCGCAAACTTTACTCTACTACTATAGAGTTATTAGGGGGCGCCTAATACCCGCCCTATTGCCTTTTATTGCTATTTTCCTTGCAACCCGGAACTGGTTTAGTACATTTTGGCTAATAAGCCACTGGGTGACCGCCTTAAGACCTTTTTATATTAAGAGTAGTGTATTATAGTTCTCTATGCTAGCTACTAAGAGCATTGTTTTTTGGTTAGTGTGTAAGGGGCATAATAGTATTATATATTTTGGTGTCTGTTTTGGCCAGCTATATTTATATCTTAGGCTACCTACTAGGATGCCTACCTAGTAGAGCTAATCTTTTAATTCTATTATTCCTATTCTTAGGAGTGTTGCTATTGTATTTTCTGCCTTTATTAGGCCGTCGAAATCGGACTCTATACCTGTACGTGGTAACGGCTACGAACCTAGTCTTTGAAGTTCAGATCCAGAGCCAACGCAGAGACGTCGCATAGCGTGCGGACAGGACCTGGTGGTGGTTGTAGGCGTTAAGGGCGGTGGTGAGAAATTTTTGGATAGTGAGATCTTGAAAACCACTACTATTGGCCCTCTATAATACAACAACTACTACTACACTGTTCTATCCAGGGCACCTATACAATCCAACATAGATAAGTAGTTTTCGATAACATCCCTAAAAACCCTAATAGAAAGCATTGACGACCTTATATTAATGAATAGATAAGCATAAAACGAACAAATAAGTAAATATACGGCCCCTCCTAACCCCTAGGGCGATCGCCCGCGGAGCATACGGTCTCTCGCCGTTTGCAAGTACTAAATACCTAGCAGCCTGGATTGCGACCTATGGTTTTCCTTATCTCCTTTTAACAGAGTGGTGACCCTTAGAAAGGGCCTAGCTAGGGCCTAGGCACAAAAGATACCCAATATACAATATCCCGCTATTAGTATTACGGTAATTGGAACGGATAAATCCCCCTTACGCCTTTAATAGGCCTTAGGGGGGGGGGAGGCAAGGCGTATATAGCAATAATTAATAAGAGAGATAGTATATGGGGGGTAGTTAAGATATAGGACACAACTATAAGCATATAGCAATTAATTAGCAAGGCCTAGCTGGGGCGTAGTAAACCCTAGCTCTGGATAAGCTAGAGAAGGAAGCAGTAGTTCCTAAGGAGTTCAAAACATCCAAGAAGGAGGACGTAGCTATAGGCCCGTAGGGCCGCGGCTACGTGCAGGCATAGCAATTCGGGGGTTTTTATCCTACTAAGGTGGCTTATAGGGTTTTTCCTTCCCCCCCAATAGCAAGGGTTTTTTCCCGTCAATATTACTTTTCCCTTATGTACGGAGTAGTCTGCGAGGGCCAAGATAGGATCCGTATTAGACGTTAATCAAAGAATCTACTACTACTACTACTGCCTTTGTTAGGCCTTTTTGGAGCCCTTAAGTATTTACCCCCTATGGCGTTAACCATGCTATGGCTTAGGTTACTCTTGCCTAAATTAGCCTCTATACCTTTAACTCCCATATGCCTCTCTAGCGCTGGTCTAACCAGTATTGTATTGCGGTTAATGGTTTCCTAGCGTTCTTTTATGCTCTACTTTGGCTCCTTTCTCTTTTTTGCTGTTGTCTTTGTTGGCCTCTTGCGCGTCTCCCTTTCTCCTCTATATAGGCCTAGGCCCTAATATTGCACTATTCTTCTTCTGCTTTCTTTACCTGTTTCTCTAGTATATCTTCCCTACTTTAGGGTTGTTGGATTGTTCTCCTACAAGGCACCCTAGGGTCCCTCTATAGTTTATTTAGGCGTGTCTTGATATACTTTATAATATTAGAGTTACGTTTGTTTTACGCCCTTTATATTACAGCGGCTTCAATATGTAGTTATAGGGGGGGGATATTGGCTTCCTCCTTAAGGAGTGCTGTGGCCGTTTGCTTATACCCGCCTATTATACTCTGGAGGCATACTATCTGGACCTTTTAGAGTGGTTTAAGGAGTAATTTAGGGGGGCCCTTTTTAGTTTTACTAATAGCCTAGATGCTGGATCTATATGTCATAGTAGGCCGGATAACTGCTGTGTATAGTAGGCGTGACCTCTAGAAGTATAGACCCTATATAAAATTAACGATCCTAGATAATGTAATATACTATACTTGGCCTTACGGGCTGCTTGTGCCGCATATACGCTCTATTAGAGCTTACTGTCTACCTATACTCCTAATACTTTTAGGCCCTGAACTAGTTAACCCCCAAAGCCTTAGATGTAAATTGTATGCTAGAGATCTATAGATTGGTTGCGTTTTCTTATAAAATGAATTAGCTGGTATTTCTCTAGTAAGAATTGGACTCTATATTGTCTTGCCTATTCTATATAGGTATTATAGGCTTTCTCTAGTGTTCTACAGTTCTCTACAGCTGTTGGCCCGTATATAATTAGGTTTGTGTTATTAACAAAGCCTATCCCCTAGGTCGCCCCTTTCTTAAAGGAGTCTAGTAGGTTGCTTATAAAGAAAAGGAAGAGTATAGGCGAGAGGGGTAATCCTTATAGTATTCCTATTATAACTATAATTGGGGGGCTCTGGTATCTGCTAAAGACTAGTAATATTTCTTTCTGGCCTATAAACCCTTAAATAAATTATATAATCTATTCTGAGAAGCCCTTTGCCCTAAGGATATATAGGAGGCGCTTGTAGGGTATATTATTGTAGGCACTACTAATATTTAGGCTAAGCATTAATACTATAAAGTCCCTTCGCATTGCCCATGCAGATTTAATGGTGGTAGCAAGTAGTGTAAGTACTAATAGCATTAAGTGGTTCTTTCTTGCCCCTATTTAGCTTTATGGTAGTAGGGCGTGTTTCTTAGCCATATCTACTATATGGTCTGCTATTACCTTTTCTAAGATCTTGCTAAGGGTGTTTTTTAGGGCAATAGGGTGGTAGCTTCCTGGGATTAAGTAATCTGCTTTACCTTCTTTCTATAGAATAACTGTTGTTATAGATCTTTTAAGTTGCGGGTAGTAGCCTATAGTAAAGCATGCCCTAGCTATATCTGTAAGCTAGGGTGCTATAAGTGGTCTATAGGTTTTTAAGGCCTTATTTAGAATCCTATTTAGTTCTAGTGCTATATTGTTTAAAAGGCGGCTAATGGTTCTAGCCATTTCCTCTATTATTATATCGCTGTTAACCCTTAGGCGAGTTACCGGTGTTTTACCTGTAATGTTACTAAGGTCTACTAGAGCCGGTTAGGAAAAAAACCTTTTTATAAGGATCTTTGCCTTCTTATTGTTATTGTTAGTAGCCTATAGTTCCCCTACTCTTTATAGGGGTAGTAGGTGTAGGTCTTCTACTAGGCGCCCTACCTTTTTCTTTGCCTATTTTGCTATAGCCTAAAGGCCCTTGTTATAGGAGAGGCTTAGGTTAAAAGTGTGCTTATTTATAAACTATCTTTAGTTGTTCCTTGCTTCTTTCTTTAGGGTATTCTTTAACTAGTTTTTTATGTCTTTATATCATCTCTTGTTTTTGGGGTTGTGGCTGCTTATATATTTCCTTCTTGCTTATTGTTGGCTAGTAATAAGGACCGCGTATTATATAGACTATACATATTGCGTATAGGGGCCCGGTTTTAAGACCAGGCAGTGCTTTTTTAGCCCATTTTTAATTACTGCCTAGATTCTTTCTAGTCTTTAGTTAATTTCCTTAGGGGTAGCTAATAAGCCTTGCTTATTTAGTATTAGGTGGATTTCTTCTAGGTCTTAAAGTTGTTATTTAACTATATTAAGAAAACTATCTATCTTAAGCTTCTTTATTGCATATCTTTTACTACTTAGTTGCGCCTTAATATCTAAATCTAGCTGTATCTGGATAGGGATATAGTTTAAAGCAAATGCCTATTTTTCTTTGGGGTTGCACCTTTTGAGTATCTAGTATAGGCCTTTGTCTATAAATGTGAGGTTAATTGTACTTCTAGAGGTTTCTTGTTGCTATATAATTGCTCCTGGGGGGGTAGCTAGCTTAAGGCCCTAGGTGTCTATAGCTCTTAGTAGGCATTCTGCCTATTATTTAGTAGCAATATAGATACCCCCTTACCGCGGGTGGTAGAGGTTTATATCTCCTAGTAGGATAAACTTTATGCCTTTAATTTCTAGTAAGCTTATTACTAATATAATATTCTTTATTTGTGGGACCCCTTTGACCCTAGGGTTATACACATTAATAATTTATACCGGTCCCCTATATATCTGGATTGTTATAACTGCAATATCTGGGTTAACTACCTACTATAACTATAAGGACAGGCTAATAGCCTTGCTAATTATAAAGCACACGCAAGTAGCTGCTTTTGGTTTGTATAGGAGCTGGAATCCTTAGGGGCAGTATGTTAATTATATATAGGTATTGTAGTACGGCTCTTATATAGTAAGGATATAGTGTTTCTCTAGGTCTAGACTATCTAGTAAGGGCCTTACGAGATAGTGGTTTGTGTTGCCGTAGTTATACTGTATAATAGATAGGTAACGGACCCCTAATAAGGGTCCTTTGCCTTTTCTTTATTCCTTACTTCTTTTGTTTCCATTTTCTCTAGGATATTTAGAACTTCTATCTCTTATATCTATACCCTGGTTACTACTTATTTTGTATAGAGCTTTCTATTTTTGTGTTTTGTGTTTCTACTAGCGCTTCTATATTTAAATCTGTTATTGTCTCCGGTTCTTCCCCCATTGGTTAACTATGGGCCCTTTATAGGTCGGCTGTAAATATTATATTTACCGTATTAAATCTAATTCTTAATTGTCCTAGTCTTAAGCTTGCTGTAGCTGTCTATAGGGGTCTTCCTATAGGGCGTTCTCTCCCTTGTGTCCCCTGTGACCCTTATATCCCTATTTGGTCTGGTAATATTGCGTAGCGCTATTTCTGGCCTGTTAAGGCTTGGGATAGCTGGCCTAGCCCCCTAATATTAAAGGTAGGAAACACTGGGAAGGTACCTATGTCTTTTTAGCTTATCGCCTATTGTTTCTATTTATATAACCTAGCGTGTAGTTATTCCCGTAGTTATTAAGCCCTTGCCTTCTATTTTTTGTATTTAATGCAGTCTTCTCTCTCCTATGCCTTATATGTGCTTTAGTGGCAGTTTGCGTATTTTATTTAGTCTTAATTTAAGCAGTGTCTTGTATTATAGGGGCCTGCATAGTGGCCGCAGCATACCTGTGCTATATATATAGATTAGGTGTGTCCTTATTATATATAGCGGTAGCATTATTCTAGGCATAGTCTATAGTTGTAGAGCCTTACGTTGTATATAAGGCCATTTATAATTATTCCTTTTTGGATAAAGAGTTTTTGCATTCCTGGTATATATGTGCTAATGATAAGGGAGCTATGTGTTTAACTAGCGTCTCCCTAGCGAGTCTTTAGCGACCTTTATATTCTCTTATTATTCTCGTTATTTACTTGGTTTACATTTTCTTGTTAAAGCTATTAGATTTAGGTAATCTTAAGACCTAGTATAAGGCGTTCTATTTGCTTTACTATCTCCTATATAGTTACTGTGTTGTCCGCCTGGTGTCCCTTTTCTACCCTAAGGCTTATAGGAACCGCTAGGACTTTAACTAGGTAATCTTTATAGAGTACTTTTATACTAATACGTTCTTCTAGTCAGTCCCTTGCTTTTATAGCTCGTTCCTTTACCTATTAGTCCTTTAGGGTAACTCTAATATCTTTACTTCTAAGGTGTTGACTATAACTGTGTTATAGACCTCTTTGCGAATTTCTATAAGGACTTCTATTTCTGATTTTCCCCTAAACCCCTCTACTTTTTCTATATTTAGTTATATTATAATTATATACCCGGTTGTTATTTTAAGGGGGGTAGGTTCCCTATACTATAGAAGCATAGCTACGGCGACCTAGGTGCGGTTCGCCGGTAAAGGGGGGTTTTATTTATTTTTAATTTTGCTTAGCTATTAGAGGATTTAATTAAGGGTTTGCTAAAGGGGCGCCTAGGGCTTATTAGATTGGCGGAGCTATTCTACTAGCTGTATTAGTTTGTTATAGCTAATAGTTACTCCCCTATAATTCTGGATACTAGACGCGTCCAGTAGGCTTTATATTTTATTAGATGCCTTCTTAATAGAGGTATTTCCGCTTTATAGTGTGGTATTCGCCCATCTTTGTTATGGAGGGCCGTTATTGGGCGTGGATCTGGCGGTCGCGCGCGAGTGCGAACCACTGTTGGTTAATATATGCCTCTCCTGCAATGCATACATCTTAGGGGGATTCTCTGGGTGTTTTTTAGGGTTCTTTTGGTTGGTTTTGGTCTTTTTGGGCCGGGTATAGCAAGAGATCCTCTTACCCAGTTATTTAAATTTATTATTAAGTGGTTGTTGTATAATGCAGCTAAATATTATAAGGGGCGTATTTTTGGTACCCCTAGCTAATATACTAAGGCATAGTACCTTGGACTTAATAAGCGCCTAGGGTAGGTTCTGTTCTTTTATATTAAGGTAATATCTAGTATATATCTAGCTTATATCTAAGATATAACCTAAATATAGCCCTATGGTAAACATTTCCTTATCTATATTCTACTAAAGGAGATTTTCTATAGATAGGATTATATTATTAGGAAGACTATAAGTTATAAGTGCTATATATCTTTATTATATCCTAGATCTAACTATAATAGGATCCAAATGCTAAGTATACTGTTTGCGCTTGGGAAAAAAAATTTGTAAATAGTTATGGAGGATTAATTAAGTATATTAAGTCACATTTTCTAGTAAAATCCTAGATGTATCTATATTGCATCTATATTATAACCTTTTTCTAATCTTAAAATAAAGAAAGGTGTAGGCTATATAATTAGAAGTGTAAAGCCCAGAGGTTAAAAAGAGCTGGAATTAGATAATTTGGATAGTATGGTTGTCTATATATCTATATTATATCCTAGATCTAACCTATTTTAGTAGCTTAGAAGATACTTTATAGAGCTATTTATATAAAAAAGGAACTGTAGGTTATATGCCCTATTAGTGAAGTAGTAAGAAAGGCTGGAATATATTATAATAGTATAAGCTATTGTTCTTCTATCTAGGATATATTACTAATATATTTTAGCGCCCCTAGCTAAAAATGCACCTTTAATAGCCAAAGGTTATAGAAAACATAAAGTAACTTTAGCAGATCTAGGTATGTTATTATTTATAATCTTATTATATTATAGATCTAACTAGAATATATAGAGGAGCCAGTTAAGTAGATATGTATTGTATTCTATTCCAGAATTCTATTAATACTTAAGGGTAAGGCAAGTTTAGGCAGTTCTAATTACTATATAACTATAATCTAACTATAATCTAACCTTAATATAGCCTAACCACACCGTAATGTTTAAGGTTATTGGCAAGTCTAATAAGCAGAAGTATTCTTTATATAGGACCAATAGTAAGAGTAGGTTTATTAGTTATATTTCTGATATATCTTAGATCTAATGTAAATAGCATGCTTATCTAACTGGGCTATATATATATAGTTTAACAAGGTATACTTATAGTCTTTAATTATATTGCTGATATATTTATAATCTAACTATAAATAGAACTTTGTTTTACCTAGGATAACGCTACTAGGGGTTGCAGATAACTTTAATAATAGGGAGACATTTAATACTAAAGAGGACTACGCTATATGGGTTAAATAGGTTATAGCGTTTATATATCTTAGATATATCCTAGTTCTATTCTAGTTCTATTATAAACACTAAAGCATTAAGTGCGGGCATGGAGTATAGCGCGGAGCATATAGGTTAGGCTTTTTTAGATATTGCAATGTCCTTATATCTAGGTAATAACCTTAATATAACCTCTGCTCCTTATGCTTGTAAATATAAAAATTTATATTAACCAAGTTCTTGTTCTAATTTTCTTAGCTCTAACTCTAGCTTCTAATTTTGTAGTTTAATTGCCTTTACTTTAGCTTCTATATATAGAACCCTAGCCTCTTATTTATAAACATTTAATTAGGATTGCTATAGCGTTAACTATTATAAGAATTAAGCTTATTAAGTAACCATTGTACAAAGTAAAGACTGTAAGCTACTCTTATGTCCTAGATATAGTTAGCTTATAAGCTAGACACATTAAGGATATATCTAGATAATCTTACTTAATAGTGAAATAGGTTTAGGAGAGAGCGAAACCTAGCTATTATTTGATATTATAATAGAGGAGACTAAAAGATATTAGCTTTATAGAACTTAGTAAAATCTAGAATATAATATACCGGAGTAAATAGAGGCAATAGATTATGAGCGAGATTTTAATTATGCACCTTATAAACTTTGTAATTGCAACTATAGGCGTATAGTAGTTCTAAAAGATAATATATCTAATATAACATTATTAAAATCAAAATCTTTATCCTCTTTAATACTTATAGATATAGCATTAGCTTTTCCTTTGCTAGTATAGGCCTGTTTTCTTAATTTTTCTAGCTCTTTTAAACCTTATTAAACTATAGTAGATTATATTAGCAATATATCCACATTAGAGCTATAATAAAGCTATATATTTATGCTTCTCTGTAAGAGCCATTCTTTTGGCAACAGATATAGTTCGTAACATATATAAAATTCTATGCTAATTATACGCCTTCTATGCTTTGTAATCAAAAATATTAATTCTCTGTCTACTAAATCTGTTATTATAATACTATATCATGGATATAATAGATATACAAACATTAAAATAGCAGCAAGAAGGCTTAATTAACGCCCTAGATTATTTGCTTAAAAATAGAAGCATTTAACGGCGTTTATATTCTTTATAATTATAGAGAATATATTATTGTCCATTTTACTATAATACAGATTTATTCCAGATGCAATATATATATATCGCTTATGTCAACACCAGTTTATAATTTTATGGTTATTACTATACTTTTCTATAACCACAAATGTTAGAATGTGGATATAATATAGATAAATTAGGGATATAATATCTCTATACTTTTAATTATATCTAAAATTTTATAGTATTACTTGCGGCTTATAGCCTCTATAATTAAAGCTATATGCTACCCAACACTATCTTAGCCTATATTTCTGGCTCCAATAACCCAACAAATACTGTAAAGAATGTAGATTTAGTAATATATAATTGCAGACTTTATATAGCCCTGCTAGGTCTGTAAGGGGTTAATATCTACTAGGTAAAGGCTAAGCCCTAATATATTTTAGTAATATCTTTAATATATACGCATTATAAAATACCTTTTGCCTGCGCCCTATCTATATCTATAAAAGCTGTATAAAATCCATACTTATAAATATGACTCTAATAAGTTGGATAGCCGCAATTCTTATATAAGCGGAATATAGTATGGAAAAGTTGTTAATACATTTCTGCTAATTAACCCATAGCTTAGTTTATAAAAACTCTTGTTAGTGTAATAACTATAGCCTTATTAGAATAAAGATATAACTGTAATATAACCGTAATATAACCAGGTTATATAATACCTTTATTAATTCTAAGGACATTTACGGCAATTACAACCTTATCTAACCTAGCTATACCAACCCGTTTAAAAGATATTAATTTTAAACGTTTTTAATATTGAGAGTATTTCTACCTAGCCTTTTTAAAAGCATATAATTATTAGCTTACTATCTTAGTAGGATATATTTTGTATATATCTAGGACCTATTTTATAATATAGATGCTTTTCAAATATTACCCCTTATATATCTTAACCTTGCGGAAATAATAAAAGCTGTTGCTTTTTAATTAGGT
>Ga0307507_10000149_pt1 | contig 122711 bp, 36 predicted proteins | sample 7_EM_MG_FD_207223 | JGI IMG/M metagenome (GOLD analysis project Ga0307507, IMG submission 207223) | Populus trichocarpa ectomycorrhiza microbial communities from riparian zone in the Pacific Northwest, United States - 7_EM | ecosystem: Host-associated > Plants > Roots > Unclassified | place...
TTTTGAATATGGAGCTCCTCTATATCGGTAAGCGCGTCAAATTTGCAAGCTATACTGTATACGGTAGTTGAAATGAGGTTCTTGGCACCGTTTTAATATGCTGCCCTTAAGCCTCCGTTCTATATTCCATATCAATCTGAGCTCTTATATACGCGCCAAAGTAACGACTTCTTGTGATATGGCGACTCCATATACCCCAACCGCGATACTGCTGTTGCATTTGCAAGCCTTATCTGATGTTATTATCTTGACCTTTATAATCGCGATGAGCTTGTTTCCGGAGGGCGTCCGTACTCAGCATACTGATATATGGCGAGGAATAAGGTGGACGTCTTAGTTGCTCTACGGCTATAAGCAACGACTTGTAAATCTGACTCGTATAAGGCCTGAGGTGTTTAGGAAGCTTCTCGATTGGTTATAACTATATGGCGACTTAAAGGACATGAAGCTTCTATCAGCGGCTAAGAAGCTATTAATATTCCTAATAATATTCAGTAATAATTCGTTATATAGATTACTGAGTAAGGTAACTTAACACTCATCTGCAATGATCTACCAGTGAGTATTTACCTGCTAGCTAAACTTCTAGTATTAATTTGCTGCCTTATAGAGCTATATACGAAGTCCTTCCTAGCCTTCTAAAATTGTATAAAGAAGTCGTTCGGCTTCCTAAGAACTCTACTCTGGAAGAGATTACTAATAACCCCAAACAATATCCTTTCTTTGCCGATTATATTGGAGCTCTTAACGGTACTTATCTACCAATTTCTGTACCCGGCGGGTATACAAGGCAAGCTTTATGGCGTGGAAGGAAGGGAGGATTATCGCAGAACGTTCTTGTAGTTGTTAATTTCCAGATGAACTTCCTCTATATTCTAGCCGGTTGGGAGGGCTCTGCTTACGACTCTAGAGTCCTTAATTTAGCGAGAGTTAAAGGATTCGAAGCCTTACCTAGTAGATACTACGTCGCAGATGCCGGGTACTCTAATACGCCTATAACCCTAACTCCCTACCGCGGTGTACGATATCATCTTTATAAGCAATTGCAGGTAAATATACGGCCACAGAACGCGAAGGAGCTCTATAATCTTTGGCACGCGGCACTGAGGAACGTGGTAGAGCGTACTATAGGAGTTTTTAAGCATTGTTTCCGGTACTTTGAGGCCAGTAGACGTAGTCTCCCTTTAAGTATATAGGTGGATGTAGTGTACGCTTTAGCTGCGGTTTATAGCTTTATTAATATAAATAAACCGGATGATCTAGATAACGATCTAGAGGTAGAGGATAAGGTTATAGATAAAGAAGATATGGAGCTCGCAGAGGCAGAAAGTGATATAGTTATGAACTAAAGACGCGATGAGATTGCGAAGCTTATATAGGAGAGTTACTGCCAGGCAATTGGCAGGCCGATTACTTAAGAATATACAGTAGATTTGGGTGTATTTGTAATAGAAATCTATGTAGTTTCCCTTATTATATTGCCCACTAATTGCCTATATATAACGGCTCTAAAGAGCGACTCGGATCTCACCTAAAATCTTACCCAAAGCTTGCTCTTCTACACGTCCTCCTTCCTGCCAGCCAAAATATCGTTAATTAAGCTTTGCCGAAGCTCTGTAACTCTAGCTGTTATAAGAAATAATCTAGCAGTAGACTCCGTCTTAAAAGCTTGTAAAACAGCTAACTGCTCTATAGGATCTAGGTCACTAAACTTGTAGATAAACTCTGCGGAGGCCTTCTCTTGAGGAGACTTCTGGGCAATTAACTCTCTTGTAGCCCTTATCTCTCTTATTACCTTCTCTACTGTCTCCTCTAGTGCCTCTGCAACTCGCCGTCTTCCTCGCTGGCGCTTTACACTAGATTTGGTGGCTCTGGTAGCTTACTTAATAGCACGCTTCCATATAGCTAGTAAAGAAGGTTGACTCAGCGTTAAGGAAAATCTAGAAGGACTAGGGCGCTTAGCTAAAGGTAAGCTTAATTAACTGCCTTTAATAGAGCTTTAAGCTGACTCTAACTTAGAGGCCTTATCTACTTCCTCCTCGGTCTCCTTAGTCTCCTTGGTCTCCTTAGCCTCCTCCTTATCTTCCTTATCTACCAAACCTAACGCCTGCGAGGCCGTCGCCGAGAGAAGTTTGGGGTCTATAGAGCTCTTAATTGCTTTGTTAATTAACCTTATATAACCGCCTGTTGCTAGGACTCCGTTAAATAGCTCCTGCATTAGATCTAGGAAGGCAGGCGGCATATTACAAAACTTCTCAGCGGCAGGATTGGCTTTAAAGTAGGCCTCCATAACTTCCTTACTGGCAACGGGCACGCCTTTGTCTTTATCCCACCCCCAGCCAAAGAGGCCGCAGAGCTCCTTCCACAGCTTCCAGTCCTTCTTATGGTTATTATGCTTGCTCTTGATTTGCTGAAGAGTAACAGGCTACTAGGCAACAGCAAGCATATAATTAAGAGCAATCTTCCAGCCGTTAGATTTGTAAGAGCTATCTACGCGAAATCCTTTCTTAATGGCCTTAACGAGGCCTTCTAACATTGCCTCCTCCATCTCGCCTGTCCATCTTATACGCGCGTTCTTGTGCCCTACGGGCGTTGCGGGCGTCGCGGGGGTTGCGGGGGTTGCTGTAGCTCTGCTACGGCTCCTACGGGAGGTAAGCGAAGGTGTAGCAAGCGTTGATTGCAGAGGGGGCGTCGGTCGAGGAGGAGGCTCTATTACTACACCAAAGTAGGGAGTCGCGATAGAGGCCTGGTGGCAGAGAGGGGCTCACTCGAATCGCTTACCGACGTTAATTATGGATTATGCGAAGCCAAATCTGGAGCCTTATATAGAGGCTACCGAACGATTGACTTAATTACATATTTAAATGGGCCGCGGTAGTAGCCGCCACTAATTACAAAACGGACGACACTAAAAGGCGCACGGATTGAACAAATATGATATAGAGCTGATTTGCAACCGAACGGCCTCTAAGGAACGGGAATAACTCACCATTAATACGCCCATTAAGTTTAACGGTGGAGTCATTTAGCTACTAACTAATAGGAGTATTACGCTTACTTAGGAACGACAATGCATAAACCTTAGTATAATTAGCACTAAGCTTGCCACAAGTATAGGATTAAGAGGAGCTACAAGAACCTTAACTCTAAAGGACCAGTACATTACTTAATGTACTAGAGGTGCATATATCGCTTTAGTGTGCCAGCCAGAAGCCTTATTTAATTTATCCTTTACCGCCTAGGTAATTAACCCCAATGAGGAAGATATAAAACAGTTAAACAAGCATCTAAACTGGCAAATCAAGAACGCCAATAGAGGTCTTAAGTTTATTAAGTTAGATATCAAAACCCTACAGCTACTAGTATTTACGGACGCGTTATTTGCTAACAACAAGAACCTCTCTTCGCAGATTAGCTACGTCCTCGTACTAGCTAATGCTATAAAGAAGGCCAATATTGTTTATTGGAGCTTAGTTAAGTGCAAAAGAGTTACTTAGAGCGTACTAGCTTCTAAACTCTACGGCACAGCCCACGGCTTTAACATCGGCGTTGTAATTAAGTCTATAGTAGACAAGATCCTATAAATTAACCTTCCACTTATGCTTTGCACTAATTCTAAGTCCTTATATAACTGTCTAGTACGACTCGGAACCACCTAAGAAAAACGCCTAATAATTAACATAATGTGCCTCCGGCAAGCCTACAAATAGAGACAGATTATAGAGGTAAAATAAATTAACAAAGAGGCTAACCCTGCTAATGCCATAACAAAGGGAAAACCCTACGCGGCTCTTTAATGGCTTATTAATACAAACCAAATCAACCTATAAGTTATAGGATGGGTTAAACGAACGAACTCAAATTTAGCTTAGTGTTAGGTAACTAATTATAATAATATGGACCCTAAATTTAACTAACTAATCAGGATTTTCCATGCCCGGTATGGAAAATCGCTATTAGCTCGCTTACTACTAGCGCCTTAGCGGCCCTCGCGATATATTAACCTACTACCCCTAACAACTCTTCTTCTTTTTCTCTTCCTTAGCGTAGTATCTCCGTAATACAGTATTTTATAGGCTTTGGTTTAGAGACATTTATACGAGCTATAATACGGGTTATATAATTACAGACCTGTAAAAGGAGCGTGGAAGCTATTGCGTATACGCTACGAATAGTCTAGAAGTAAACTTGACTTTAGAGTATAGATTAACCTTCTTTTTAGAGTTGCTCTAGTGTCGGAATGTTAGTCATGTGACGTAGTTACGAGACCACGAAGCGAGGCTAGCTAACCTGACCTTGGAGCAACCCCTTACTTCTAGACATTAAAATAACTACCAACTTTAACACCGCATACGTATCGCAATACAGTGATATTCGTGCACATTGATAAAGCAAGTATACCAACAGAAACAAAGGGAATCTGCTTATATAAGCAGGAAAACGTATATAGAGAACTCTTCTAGAACTATTATTATACCCCCTAGTGCTCCACTAAAATAGAAGCAGATCTTTCCTAAATTAGTATTAAACTTATTAATACATAAAAGAAACACCTTATAATCCTCTAAGTATACTATAGGTCCTACTTAACCTCTCCCTAAGCTATAATTAATTGTCCATTATAAGCTCTCTATCGTTTCTGTCCCCTATTTAAAAGTTATTAGCACTAGTTAGAATTATTAAATAGCGTACCCTCTAAGAATTTGCTGGCCTATGTGTAATTTCCTATTTGGGTTTAGTATCTATATCACATTAAATAAGGCCTAGCTGCTTAATAAAGTTCCTAAACTAAACCGTTAATAGTGGCTTTATAAGACCGTCGGCCACTATATTGCCTATAGAAATATACTATAGGTGGATTATACTGCTTTAAATCTTGTTATAAATGTAGTGCTAGTATAGCTTAAAGTGCTTAGTGCGCGCATAGTAATTGTCGCTTTTAGCAAGATTAATAGCTAGTTAATTATCACCATATAAATATATTAGTAGTAAATCCTTTCTAGTGTAGCCTAAATTAGTAAGCAATTAACGGAGCCATAAGGCTTCCTTAGCCGCATATATTATTGCTATATACTTAGCCTCTATAGTTAAGGTTATAAGTATTAACTATTTACTTAACTTATATAAAACTAGGCCACCCGCTAGCTTATAGATATAGCTAAATATTAACTTCCTATTAACCAAATTAGCGAACGCTGTATTACTATAACTGTGTAGTTATAGGTTAGGTATATTACCTAGTACGCTTCCGCTATACTCCCTATTATAATTAGGGGTAGTATAGTCTGTAGCTGACGTCTTAGTAAAGGCCTTTAGAGGTGGCTACTGCCCTTAGGGTAAGCCAAACTCTATACCTAAGTCAATCGTCCCTATATAGTAGGCAAGTACCTATATTGCAGCTTCTATATATAGTTTGGTAGGTTATATAGGAACTAATAGAGCTTCCCTATAGCCTAAGCTATATCTAGTTAAGTCTAATTATATAGATAAAGTAGAGAGCCTATTAGTAATTAATATCGTTTTACTAGCTCTAGTGGAGCTTAATCTTTAGGCTTATACAGCTTAAAGTTTACTACGGAGGGATAAATTGGTATAGAGGCCAGTGTGTAATTCTCTATATGGAATGTATATAGGATCTTCCTAATATAGGCATCCTATACTAGTTGAATTGATCGCGCCTAGCGGTTCCTTATAATTTAAATGCCTAGGTAGTATATAATTGGGCCTAAGTCTCTTACTTTATACTTGTTCCTAAATGCTTCTTTAAGCAGTTTAATTGTCCATATATCTCATCTAATTAGGATAAGATTATCAACATAGATAATGATAATTTAGCCGCTTTACTAGCTGACAAAAATATATAGGTTAGCTGGAATTGGTATATATTTAAGAGTAATAAGGAAGCTCTTAAGCTCCTTATACTAAAGCTATAGCGCCTACTTAAGACTGTAGAGAGCCTTGAGTAGTAGGCCTATAAGGGCAACGCCGTCTTTTAGATACTAATAATATCCTTCTAGTAGCTAAATGTAGATATTCTTGCAGTTAAGCTTCCTATTAAGAAAGGCCGTAATTATATCTAGGTACTTATACTCTAGATTATATATGGCAACTAGGGCTATTAGTAGCTTAAATATACTTAGTTAAATAATGCCTGTAAACGTATCTCCATAGTTAATTCCTAGGCGCTGCTTATTACTGCATAATACTAGCTATACTTTCTATCTAAATAAGACGTTGTTCTTATTGAATTTATATATAAAGACCTACTTAATAGGTAGAGCCTTGGCTCTAGATAGAAGTTTAATAATCTTAAATAAGATATTTACTATTTAAGACTCCTATTTCTTATCTGCCGCAGCCTTCTACTCCTTCTTAAATATTAAATTTATAGCTTCCTTCTAGTTGTGTAGCTCCGGAGGTAGTCCTTTAATTATCCTTATCTACTAAGGCTGTAATAGAGTACTTGTGAATATATAAGCAAAGGCCAGGGTAAGGTAGGTAGCTTTTATAGCTAGCTCCTTCCTATAGAGTATACTATAGTTAAGCCGTGGCTTTGACCGCGTATAAGTGTTTATTATAGGTTTAGCCTCCTTATCTAAGTACTTATCTAGAATCTACTCCAGATCTTCCTAATAAATATCCCTTAGGGGAGTCCCTTCCTAATAAAGGTGTCCTCTTAGATTAGGTAGCTCTTGCTAGTTAAGGCCTACCTATTTATTATTAGTAAGAGGAGGTTAATTAGGCTGTAGTGCAATATTGTAATTGTTAAAGGCACCCCCTAACTAAGAGTTACCCCCTAACTACGAGGCCTAAAAGACCTTGTCTGCCTCCTATAGTGACTAAGAAGTCTTACCTCCTTCCTATAGTAACTAAGAGACCTCTAGTATAGTGTCTTTAGTAGGGAGTTCCTTAAGTAGTATCTAGTAGATATTATTGTCGCCACCTTCTTCTTTACTAATTAGTGTAGTAAGAAAAGTTCCTAATTCGTTAAAGGTAATACTGCTTAATTAAATAACCCTATTCTTATAAGGTAGATAGACGCGGTATATATATAAGCCTTTATAGCCAACTAATTATCCTTTTTAAGCCCTTGTAATAAACTTATTACCTTATTGCCGCTAAAGGTCTTTTTTATTAATAAGAACGTAGGCGGGACAGCCATAGATCTTCTAGTTGGCGTATATAATTGTAGAATTGGTATTACCTAGGGCGAGAGCTATTACTTAAGCGGGCGGAGCTTAATCCTTATTAACTGACATAGGTAATATATTAAGCCTATATATAGCTGCCTTGGCGACTTTAGGCTAGAGCTTCAGTAGCAATTAAGTCTTAGTTAATATTACCCTAACCCTTTCTTTAATTAAGTAGTTGGCCTTTTCTATAATTTTATTCTAGTATATGGTATATAGGGTAGAGGCTTTAGTGACTATGCCTTTGTTCTTAAAGAAATTGGTTATATCTTTACTAAACTACTTAGCAGCTCTATCTAATTGGAAGCAACTAATTGTTATCCCTGTTTAAGTCTTAATTATATAGATAAACTGCTTTAAGGTAGAGGCCGTAGAGCCTCTATTTAATATACAGTAGATCCATCTAAAGCGTGTTTAGTTATTAGTAAATAGTACTTAGTACTTCTCACTATAGAGACCTTTATGTTTTAATGGCCTAACTATATTGATATACACCTTTTTAAATATGCGATTGCTGCGTCTTTAAGGGCGTTTTGATATTTACTTCTTGGCCTTTTTAAGGTAATAGTCCTTACAGTAAAATGGCTTATCCTTAGTAACTATAATCCCCTTTATACTTTTGGTAAGGAGACGTATCTAAGTAAGAGGAAGGTATTGTAGTCTCTTATGCTAAGTCTGCATAGTAGCTTTGGTAAGCACGCCTTTCTTATTCCTTAACCCGCTAAAATTCGTCCACGCGTTATTAATAAGAATTAGCCAATTAAGTCAACGCAATCAACTTTTCGCGTAGTTTAGATTTGGTGTTCTGCACGGACCACTTACTCCATAGACGCCAGCGGTTTAAGGGATAGAGGCGCGATTGTGTAGTAGCTAAAGCTATTGTAAAGGGAACCTCCATAGGGTTATCTACCAGTATAAATAAATTGAGTCCGTTAATACATAGGATATAGGCTATTTCTGCCCAATCTTTAATAAAGTTAACTATATTATAGAGACTGTTAAAGAAGGCGCCCTTACCTTGTAGAATACTAAGCGAGATAATATTTATAAAGAAGTTAGGGCAATAATATATATTGGTAAATATAATAGTATAGGCTAAGTAATTGGTCTGGGCAACTATAAGCTTAACTAATTTAACGCTAATAGCCTTTATTAAGCCTCCTCCCGTCTAGATTTAGAGAGGCTTAATTTCTTTATACTGCACAAACTTCCTAATATTGTTGCTTATATAAATATTTAAGCAACTGTTAGCTATCTAGGAGTCCTTAATATTTATTCCTAAAGCTATAGCTACTAGCCTAATAACTTACGTAGTAAAGATTAATCTGGTTGCCAAATTAGTAGCTTAAGAGGGGCGATTGGATATCCCCTTAGAGGCCTTATTGGTATTTAAGGCTACTCTATTACCTAAGCGCAGAGGCCGTTTCTCTTTAGGTCTCCACTATTTAGATCTTAAGTAGGCGTACTTTATCTAGCAGCCTTTCTTGCTACCTGGATAACCTAGCTTATACCATCCACACTTGTTTAAAGCATTCTTGGTAGAGCCTTAATTACCTAATAAGGCACCTTAACTAGCTCCTCTACCGCCTCTACCGCGGCCATTGCCACAACTATATCTGTTGCTGTATCCTTAACCAGACTATTCGCGTAAGTTACCTAGTGGCTTATTAACTAAGGCGAAGCTCTTAGGTAAGTCCTTCTGCCGAGTGTCACGGTACTAGCACATTGCCGCAGATTGCCGCAGATTGCCGTCACGTGACCGGAAAATTGTACATAACTTTGAGCGGTGCTTTCATTCTTCCCCTTTCCTTTTTCTAGCTTTAGATCTTTATTTATAGACAATCCAATTATACAGGCTTGCGCGACCTCCTTGCCGTGTTTGTGCCTTAATTAACTGAGTCGCTAACATTATCCAAAGCTCGTTACCACTCTTTCTTCCTAAGAAGGGACTTAAATATATCTATAAGACCATAAATAGAACAAGGACATAGAATAGGACCCTAAGGACAGGACAGAACCCTAAGAACCCCAAGAACATAAATAGAACGTAAAACCTAAGAATAGGACACATACGGACTAGAACCCCTAGAAAATAAACAAACACTAGAAATTACCTAAAACCCCTACTACTATGCTAAAAAATACAGCAGCTGGCAAAGCCGTTGTAGGACCTGTAAATACCTCCAATAGTGAAATAGTCGCCGTCTTAACCCCCTAGGAAGAGCTCGCAGCAGCCAATGCTGAAATTGAACGGCTCTAAGAGCTGCTTAAAACTAGAGACACTCCTACGCCTAGTAATAAGTTATCGGACACCTAGAGGCTTGCTATAGTCCTTAAGGCCCTAGCCTAACGTATAGTATTAGCATTGTTGTAATCCGTGAAGGTTATAGACCCCCCGTTGCTTACAGATGGAATTAACCCTATATTTAATAACTGGAAGCTTTAACTGCAGGATAAGCTTAAAGTTAATGCGGACTACTTTCCTAATACCCAAGCTAAAATAGCATACGTCTTTGGCCGCCAGACCTGCGGAGGATAGGCCGGATAGCCCTCTCGGATTGTTGGAATTACAAGGTCATAAGGTCACAGCGGAGGTGTCTTGAGGGTCTATTTGATGATAGAGATGACGCAGACGATGAATATTGATTGATTCGTGATGCAGTAGATACGGTTGATGTCTATCTAGATTGACATGCAGAGCTCGCTCTCGCGACGTGTCCAGAGCTTAGTCAGCATCTCTCGCTTAATTCTGACACGGATAATAGACCTATTAGCTGATAGTATCTGGAGGCTATCCGGATAGTCTCCGGATAGTCTTGGCAAAATCCTCTAATACGCTTATACTTGTAATACACCCCCCAATATTAAATAAATAATTTTTCTATTAGCATAGATTTATAGAGCTTGTAAAGCGCTTTAAAATGGTACCACTTTTATTTAAATATCCTGAGGATAAGTAATATTATAAGGCTTATCTGCACGAAGCTCTGCGTACAGAGGCTCTGCACCAAGCTCTGCACCAAGCTCTGCGTACGGAGGCTCTGCGCGAAGCTCTGCATAAATCTCTGCACGAAGCTCTACACGAAGCTCTACACAAAGCTCTGCACGAAGCTCTGCATAAAGCTCTGCACGAAACTCTACACAAAGCTCTGCACAAAGCTTTTATATAGAGCCTCCGTAGTAGAGCTGTCGTACGCAGAACTGTCGTACGCAGAGCCGTCGTGCAGAGCTTCGTGTAGAGCCTCCGCAGAGCTTCGTGCAGAGCCTACGTACGCAGAGCTTCGTGTAGAGCCTCTGCAGAGCTTCGTGCAGAGCCTCCGCAGAGCTTCGTGCAGGGCCTCTGCAGAGCTTCGTGCAGGGCCTCCGCAGAGCTTCATGCAGGGCCTCCGCAGAGCTTCGTGCAGGGCCTCCGCAGAGCTTCGTACAGAGCCTCCGCAGAGCTTCGTATAGAGCTTTGTGCAGAGCTTCATGCAGAGTTTCATGCAGAGCTTCGTGTAGAGCCTTAGCAAATACCTTTAGCTTTCCTACTAGTTAGATATCTCCTTTCTAACTTTTTATTCATACTTCTCTTTATATAGAATACTATAAAATAAAATAAAATAGTACCAAAGAGAGGAGACCTAGCAGTTTAAATTTAGTAACTTTTATCTATTCCTTATCCTCTAGTTCCATAATCTAATCCTTACCCTTTAGTGCTCCTACTGCCGTCGCTATAGGCTAAGAATTTTTATTATACGCTGAATATTAAGCCCTATAAGCCCGTTACTTGTAATTTCTATAGCACCTACTATAGAACCCTAGGAGACTCTAATACTTAGTAAAGGGGTAAAGGCCTATTAAATAACGCAGAGTCGCTATATAAGCCTTATATAAGTAATATAAATTACTTATAGTTATATTTAGAGATCTACAGCTCTAAATTATAATTGTATTTATATATAAAGGCCTCCCTATCTATACCTACTTCTTTAATATACTTCCCGCCTAAGCCTTTATATTAATTACTAGTAAAACTTTTACCCTCTTCTACTTATTCTAAGAGTGGCTAGTTATATAGGTATTATATAAAGAGAAGAGTTTACTTATAGTATAGTAATCTTACTAGAGAATCTCTTATATAGTAGGACAAGAAGTATACTAGATAATTATATTTCCTAATTTCTAATAAAGGACAATATTAGTAGAATTTAAACTTATAATCTATTATATTTATTTATAGCGTCGCACAATAGAGGGTAAAGGTTTAGTTTATTTCTTTCCCTAGTAACGTCCTATAAGAGTTAAAATATACGCAAACACTAGAATTAAAGTACTTGTATGGTTATAGAGCCTTAATTCTATTAATTCTATAACCCTTATTAATAATAGTAGGACAAAATACACTAGGAGAAGGGATATTTGAAATTTTGCGGATATCCAGATATTATCCGGATATTATCCGATATCCAGGCTATCCTCGGATAGGATTATTATCCGCCCAACCGGATAGGATAATTTATCCTCCGCAGGTCTGTTGGCCGCACCGGCGGTAACGCACAGACACACCTACGTCCGTAATACGCCTAAGACTTAGTAGACTCCTTCCTCTCTAGAGAAGAGATAATTAACCACCTATCTTCTATTTATAAGGACCCCTTTAAAGTATAGAACGCCCAGCTTAATTATAAAAGCCTAAATATAAAAACGATAGAGACCTTCTTGGCCTTTTAGACCCGCTTTCTATACCTAGCCGGATAGGCTTAAATTCCCTAGGAAAATCTAATGCTAGACCTCTTTAATAAGCTTACCCTAGACTTACAGCGCGCTATACTACTAGTTTATACCACTGTATAGACGCTTAAGGAACTTATAGACTAATGCCTAGCTATTAACTAGGGCCTCTGTTAAATTAAGGCATATACTAAACGGTATAAGACTAGAGGTTCTGCTAACTAGAATACGAGTACTATAAGAATGGGCCGCAGCGCCTTAGTAAGATCTATAACCCCTATAGCACCGGCTATACAACCCGCCGCTAGTTCAGCAACTAGCTGTGTAGCTAGTCCTGCCATAGGTCTAGCGAATACTCGGCCTATATACAGCAACCCCTATATATAGGCCCTCAGTAATTAGGGAGCTTGCTTCTCTTGTGGCTAAAAGGGCTATATTATAAAGGATTGCCTAACAAACGCAAAAGTGGGCGAGGTTCTGTTAATCTAGGAGGATAGTATAAAGTTGGAAAAAGAGGAACCCTAGAGGAAGACTCCTCTCTAGGGTTAAAAGGGATTAATATGTTATATATTAATCTAGGTCGGCTAGTTAGTAGAAGAAGCTGCACTATCCCTTATACTTTATTCCGTAATAGATATTAAGTTTTAACCTCTGCTTTAGCTGACTCTGGAGCAAATACCTTTGCCTTAATAGATATATAGTATACTATAAAGCTAGCTGACTTTTTAAATGCACCCTTTAAAGAACTGCCTAAACTAATTCCTATTTGCGGGTATAACGGACGGATAGGACTACCTATTATAACTATCTTGCGGATTTACCTCCGTGTAGACGGATAAAGGTAGTATAATGTCCCCTTTCTTATTACGGACCTAGGAAGCCATAATATAATCTTAGGAAGAAAATGGCTAGCCTATCTAGGCTTACAGCTCGACGTTTGGAGTAGACAGCTTATTTAGCCCAAAACCCTACCCCTAACACCTTCTTTTATAAAGGAAACCAGCATTATAATAGAAAACCTTATGCGGCTATAAATAGACACCATTTACTAGGTAGATGCTATGCGTAGGGAATAGGCCTTTAAGAAAGATGTATAGCTTAACCCGCAATGGGTCTATATACTACGCCGCCCCTAGACTATTAATGTCGCACCACCGGCACTAGAAACCTAGGAAGTTAGTAATAAGCTAGCTAGCTTAGGCCCTATACAGCTATAAAGAACAGCAAAGAATATTAGACGCCGTACTAAATAAATAGACCGGAAAGATAACCTATAGAAGATAGAATAGGAGCTAAGGGGGGTTATAAGCCCTTAACTACAAAATATGGTTTATAAAACATCTGTAAAGAAACCTATAAACCTCCCACTAGTTAATATCTGCTGTATTAGCGCCATATGGTTCTACCAGAACTTAAAACGGCTGTCACAGAGTGAGTACAAGCGATGATAATATATAGCGAAGTAGATATTATTAAGCTATGTATATAAACTGTATAATAAAGTCAAGACATTGCGTAAGGAAAGAAGGTAAGGAAATAGGAGAAAAGGGGTATATATTGTTAACTTAGTTACTTGGTTAACACGTGCATGGGGCGGAATAGGCTTCAGGTTATAGTCCTAGCAGATCTTAGCGGAATGTGGCGGAATATAGTAGAGGACGGCAAATTGCCGTAGATTGCTGTCACATAATGGTAAATTGCCTTAGATTGCCGTTATGTATCTTAATTAACTAAGTCGTTAATATAGAGGTTAAGACGGTGGAAACAGGTGGACGTGTATAAGGTGTTACAGAGGTGTCCTATAACAGTACCCCCCCTTTAAACTCGAGCTTCTGCAAGATGGGGCTGTAGTAGTTCTAAGTAAAGTTTATAAAAGTCTTCTGCGGCTTATATAAGTCCTATAGAGTTAATAGGTTCCTATAAGGGTTATAACGGAACCTTATAGTAGGAACTACGGTGGGTCCTGTTATTGGGCTAGGTATATAGGTAAGAACAAATCAACAACGTAATAACAACTGGTGGAGTAGTTGCCCAATAGATTAACTCCAATTATATTCTAAGATTTACTATAAGGAGAGAACTATCTACAGTAGGGACTGAGGTCCTTTAAATACACAACTATACTCCTAAGAAATCCTCTCTTATACATAAGGTACGTGTTATACGTGTTATACGCGGGCGTACACTACATACACTTCGTACACTGCGTATAACATTATATAACTCGCTTACTATTCCTTATTATATAGTTTTACTGGATCTATCCTAGACCGTGCCTATATTAACTAACTAGCTTCCTACAACTCTTCCCTAAGTAGTTATAACATCATACTTAAAGCGTCCATAATACTATCTCCCTCCTCTTTATCTTCGTTTTTAAAGATTTCTAATATCTCCAAGTTATCTACTAGAGGTATAATGTCCGTCTAATTAACTAGGTTAATATCCTTGCTTATTATACCTAAAGTTTCTTCTTCCTTATAAGCGCAACGTTATACTCGCACTATGGCTGCCATACTGTCACTTAGTAAGATAATATTATCTCCATATTCTTATTGTGCGAAAGTAGGGTTAGTATGTATTATAATAGTAAGTCCTTTATCTTAACAACCCTTGTCTTATTCAGAGTGCACTAAAGCAAACATTTAATCTTCCTACGACGTTTACTCTATCTCTAACACTAAGTATGCGCGTCCTATAACTCTTAATAGTCTTTAAGTTCCCTAAGTAACTTATTATAGGGTCTTATATTTAGTCTGCCGCTGCAAAGCTTAAGTCTAAGTTGGCCGCCACGCGCGCCAAACTCCACCGTTCTGCTAAAGAGACCGCTCGGGCCCTTAAGGCTTAATGTCACTCCTTTAAGTCTTAGTAGGTTGCATTCGCTTAGTTAACCCATCTTAAGAAGGTTTATAAGAAGGTTTATTCTAAGGAGTAAAAACTTATTTAACAGGGTCTTAATAAGCTAGGTAACAAAAGGACTGGTTCTCCTCCTACAAGGGAAACAACTCCAAATAGCTTAGCAATTGCTCCTCTTAAGTCCCCCTTAGGTAACTTGTTCTTTGGCAATCCTTTTTTAATACTTCCTAACCTACTTTCTTTTAATACTTCTTTACCTTTCCTATAGCGTTCTCTAGGTTGCTTAGTGGTTCCTAGGTAGTCTTACTATAGCCTATCTACTTTACTTTATACCACATTTTGTTATCTACATCCTTATAACTAATAATCTTTAAAACTTACCATTTGTCTTCCTCTTGTCCTCTATACGTGTCTGCCTTATAAACTAGTGGCTTAACATTCCCGTATACTAGCTCTAGCATTACGATATATTATATAGGGTAGATCCTTATTTTAGCTAGTAGGTTTAACTTATACATAACCAATAAAATCCTTTACTTAATTTCAAAAGGTCCTAGTCTAACGTGGTCTAATTTCTTACTTAGTCGTCAACTCTTAAAGTTTTTATATAGTAGCCACACTTTATCCCCCTCCTTAAGATCTGGTCCCTTAGATCTCTTAGTATTATAGTACCTTTTCATTCGTTCTTATACTAGCTTAGCTGTTTCCATAAGGTCTGCATAAAGATTCATTAACGTCTCTATTCTTTATTTAGCTGTGTTACTTATCTTCTTTACTTAACGTGGCAATAACAATATTCTTAGCTCATATCCATAATTTGCCTTAAATAGTGATGTCCCCATTCCTTCTTATAGTGTTGCATTATATACAAACTATATAACTAGTAATAACAATACCCAATTATTCTGTGCGTAGTTGATATAATGCCTTAGATACTATTCTAGTGTCTAGTTTAGTCTTTCCATTTGTCCATCCGTCTACGGGTAATACGCTGTAGATATTACTGCGCAAACTCCCTATTCTACTAGAAACACTTACTAAAACGCTGCTATAAACCTTAGATCTCTATCTAATATAATCTTATCTAGTGCTCCGTGTCTTGCAAATACTTCCTTTATATAGATTCTAGTAACATCTTCTGCTAATATCTCTTTAGTATATGCTATAAAGTATCCCCACTTTATTAGCTTATCCACTATTACTAAAATCGCGTTATAATCTTGTCCTGTAATAGGATCTCTTAACTTTAATAACTTAATAATAAAGTTCTATAATATAACTTTCTATGGTCTTCCTAGTATCTCAATAGGTTGTAGCCCTCTATATAGCTTATACCTCGTTAGTTTGTTCCTTTAGCAATCTAGATATTCCTTTATAACTTATCTTGCTAGTCCCCAGATTCCTTAAATAATATACTCCTCCTAAAGTCTTAACACTAAGCCTATAGCTCCATTATGTCCTTATATTATTCCCTTATAGAATTCCTTAACAAACTCTTCTGCAATAGACTTAGGCATATACGTTGCTTCTCTGTTTTTATATTGCTCTAAGTCTAGATCCTCTGCCTATACTTCTTAGATCTTCTATATCCAATTACTCTCTAGTAACTCATGGATCTGACTTTCCTTAGTTGCTATAATCTTTAAATAATTATACCTAATTAATCCGTCTTAATCCTTCCGCAATAAAGCTCCTAATAGCTTTTTATCGCTTTATAGTTTAGCTTTTCTACTTAGAGCGTCTACTCGTGCATTATCTATACCCTTAGTATACTGAATTTCAAAATAGTATTCTATAAGCATTTCCGCCCATTTGACCTATCTTTAGTTGAGTTCCTTCGTTGTTAGGAATTCTATAAGGTTCTTATAGTCCGTCTTAACCATAAATGGTTTCTCTATGCCTTGCAAGAATGCTCTCCATTCCTTAAATACTGCAACTATACCTAACAACTCCTTATTATAGATGTCATAGTTTAACTCTAGTGGTGTTATTTTCCAACTATAGTACGCTACTAGATGCCATGCGTCCTAGTACTTCTATAGTAAATATACTCCTAGTACAAAGTCTAATGCGTCTATCTTAACAACCGTTTCCAACTTTGGTTAATAGATCTTGAGGATCAGTTCTTAGGTAAACAACTCTTTAAGTTCCTAGAACAGCTCCTTTTATTTACTACCCTAAACCCACAGTTCCTCTTTCTTTATTAGCCTTATAAACGGCTCAATGCTTTTTAACCACTATGCTATAAACCTCCTATAGTAGTTATAAAACCCCAAGAACGACCTTAACTGCGTAACGTTCCTAGCTTGCCAACTTACTATAGCTTCAACTTTCTTTAGGTCCATGCTGATTTTTCCTAGTTTAATAATAAATCCTACAAAATCAGTTTTTACTGTAAAGAACTCGCATTTTTTAATTGCTACTAGCATCTGTTCTTCCTATAGTCTCTTTAAGACCCATTTAATATGTTCTCTATGTTCTTCCTCATTCTCTAAGTAGATAATAATGTTATTAAGGTATACTATAATAAACTTATCAAGGTGTTCTCCTAATACACTATTAATTTACTTCTAGAACATTACTAGTACATTTATAAGCCTAAATTGCATAACTAATGGTTTATATAGTCCTTCCTTTGACCTAAAGGCTGCCTTCTATTTATCGCCTTCCTTGATCCTAATTTAATGGTACGCCCATCTTAAATCTATCTTTATAAAGATTTTTGCGTTGCCTATCCTATCTTGGATTTCGCTAATTAAGGGTAAAGGATACCTATCCTTTTAAGTAATGTTGTTTAACTATCTATAGTCTATACACATCCTAAGTTTTCCGTTTTTCTTTGGGATAAACAGTACTGGATATCCTGCTAACAACTATAACGGTCTAATATATCCCTTACATAAGTTCTCCTAGATAAACTCCTTAAGCGCTACTAACTCCATTTTAGTAAGCTTATAGATTAGAAAGAACTTTAGACTTATTCCTTCTTCTAATTCTATCTTATAGTCCCATACTGTATACTCTAACAGCTTTTCACTTTCTGGTAACTATAACTTTTTACCATACTTATAGTATCTCTTTGGTATATAACTTAAGCTACGCTTAGTCTCTTTATATATCGCTCCAACTTAGTACTATACCAACTTAGTTTACTGTCGCACTTTACGCCATTAAGTATCTTTAATATTAACCTAACCTGTAACCCAATTAATCTTTAGATTATACTCCTATAACTAAGGCATTCCTAGTATTACCTTGTTCTGTCCCAATAGTAGGATATTAAAAGACATTTTAACTGGTCTTCCTTTAATAGTTAACTAAATAGGTCCTATTTTAAGATTAATAATGCCTCCTCTATAGGCTATCTGATCTCCTAAAATCGTTATAAGTGGATATAGGTATTTCTTTTGTCTATATAGTAACCCCATCCTTTCTACTGCCTTTAGTGATATATGGTTCCTAATTACTCCACTATCTACTAACACTTTAAATTACTGATCTTGCTACTTAGCTTATAAGTTTAGGTATTAACCTTAAATTCCTTTAAGGGTTTAAGGCTCTAACACTAGTTCCCTCTAGTCCTATACGCCTCCCCTTTTCCTAACTATTAGCTACTAAATCCTACCTATACTTAGTCTAACTTAGGCCAATACTTAGTTTATTTCTTTTCCTCTATATACTATAGACAAGTGCTCTCTAGGCACTCCCACCACTGTTATCTATCTAGGCATTCTTCTATAAGAAATCTTCCTAGTTAAAGCATTAAGTCTCCTTAACCTTATACTTCTACTGGGTGCTATTTATGTATATACTTAGCATTCCTAAACGTTTTTTCCTCTAGTACCTAATATATCCTTACTAGGTACTTCCGGTTCTTATCTTTTAGTGCTCTATATATATTGCATATGTTATCCACATAAGCTATCCACAATAGTGTATAATACGCTGCATGTTTTAGGTTAACTCTTAGTTTATCTTTATTCTTAAGTTTAAACCTATACCTAGTTAACCTAACCACTGGTATCTCTACTACGGGTACTAAGATTTATTACTTACTTCTCTAGTCCCTAGATCCTTCTTCTAGGTTCTTTAACATTATAATTAACGCTCCTTTAATATAACTTATACGTTTTTCTATAATGGATTGGTCTTAGACAACTTTTTTATCTAGCTATATATAAAAGTCTTCCCATTTATTATTATGTCGTTACCTATACCACTTTCCATACAGCTGGTTTAGTGTATATAGTCTATCTATTAGAAAGTACCTTGTTATCACTGCATCGTGACATCCTTTAATATGTCTTTCTTTAAACCTAGTTAGGATATCTAGATCCTCTTCTTATTCTAGTTTATCTAACTATTTTACCCTAGGTGTTCCTACACTTGGCCTATTAGTAACTCTTTATATGGGTGCTTTGTCCCTTATATAACCTAGTATAGCTAACCTCTTGTCTAGCTTTTGCTCTTGCTATATAATGATTCTTATTCTAAACTTATCCATAGTTTCTTATTTTCTATATCTTACAGCTAGATCTTTGTAGTCATTTTGCTTTTTAATCCTAGTATTAACTATTTAATCTTTAGGCTAAACACTACGTTCCCCTAGGATTACTAACATTCTTATTTATTCTCCGAACTTATAGTTCTTAAACTTGCGTCCTGTACTTATTCATTTATTACTAAACTAAGTAGCTGCCCTTTCCCATTAGTTTTTATCTATTATGGGTCCTTAGGTATATCTTATCTTATCTTAAGAATCTTAAGCTTCTCTTATCTCTTCTTAAGAATCTTAAGCCTGTGGCCTTTTACCTTTATTAAGTAATAAGCTAGCACTAGCAGTTATTTACTTACTTAGTTTCTTCTAAACATTGCTCCTATTATCTTATAAAGCGATGGAAATCGTATCTAATGGTGTTATAACATCCATTACTAAACCCTATTCTATAATGGTCTCAGTTTCTACTTCTATTTTAACTTCTTTAAGATCTATATACTCCTAGTAAGCTGCCTTTATTGCCTTATTGTTAGTAAATACTTTGCCTATATTAAACTTATTATCCTTAATATCTAATCTATAAGCTAGTTTATTAGTTCCTCTAAACTTAGATAATAATAGCTCCTATAGCCAATAGCTTACGCCATACTTAGCGTCCTCATAAATTTAGTATACGTTGTTATAACAATACGCAAAACTATTAATTAAACACTCTTTTGTTCCTTATAGTGCACCGTCATCCCTCTATATATATATGCCGTCTGCTAGCCTTATTCCCTTTACCGCGTGGTTACTCTAACCACCTTTATAATCTCTAGCAAAATAACCTTATTTTCCGCAATTTATGCAAGCCCTATCTTTAAACCATTTTTCTTGCTATAAAGTCCGCCTAAACGTCTTCTGCTACTAAGATCTCTGGTTTAGCCTCTGCTCCTAGGTCCTTTAATTACTTAATCCTTAACCTCTGGGTTTCTATAGTTTCTTTTCCCACCTTTAGGTTTCTTTAGTACCGCTTAGGTCTATTAGCTCTACGCCATTCCATAGTTTTTAACTCTGTGTCTGTTATTGCGTACTCTACGCCTTATATAACTATAGAACTCTATCTTGCCCTCTCTTAGCTTGTTCCCTTTAGTAGATCCTATTATTAATCTTTATTAACTAGTCTATTAACTCTCTTAGAGTATCCGCATCTTCTATTAGGATAATTGCGTCCTAGACTTTAGCCTTAAGTCCCTGTTTATACTGTGCTATAAGCGCCTTATCATTCCACTTAACCTATATGGCTAGTGTTTGAAACTATATTGTATACTTAATTACTAAAGTGCGTTATACTAAGTTCTAAAGCTTTTATTCCGCTATGGTTGTGGCCTCTAGATCTCTAAATATCTACGTTAGTTATTCTACAAACCCATTCCAACTAGCAAATATATACCTTATATCTTAGTTAGTAGTTGTTATACCATTAGCCTATATTTCCATAAGGTATAGTTCAAACTACTTAAGTGCCCTCCCTATCAGGAACAACCCTGTATAGGCTACTTAATCTAACAATGTTGCTAACTTCGCTCCTTCCTGTACCACCTTAAAGTGCATCTGCGTGAGGAATCCTTTAAGCTTTAACTTCTCTCCTAAGAATCGTTCGATTAAAGGTAGCTTAATTTTTACTGCTCTAATTCCATTAATGCGTTCTTTAAGTATCCTATTATTGTCTTATAAGTGATTAACCATTTCCTATAACTAACCTTGCGTAACCACTTAAGAATCTATATCTGCTATACTGGTGTCTCCTAGTCCTGAGGTTGTAGCTATCGCCAACGCCGTCATGACTAGTGCTTTAGGTGGTATGTTATTTAATCTTATTTAATACCATAACCTTAGTAGTGAATATGTAACAGAACCTTATAGTAGGAACTACAGTAGGTCCTATTATTAGGCTAGGTATATAGGTAAGAACAAATTAACAATATAATAACAACTGGTGGAGTGGTTGCCCAATAGATTAACTCTAATTATATTCTAAGATTTACTACAAGGAGAGAACTATCTATGGTAGGGACTGAGGTCCTTTAAATACACAACCGTACTCCTAAGAAATCCTCTCTTGTACGTAAGGTACGTGTTATACGTATTATACGTAGGCGTACACTACGTACACTTTGTATACTGTGTATAACATTATATAACTCGCTTACTATTCCTCGTTACATAGTTCCACCGGATCTATCCTAGACCATGCCTATATCAACCAACTAGCTTCCTACAACTCTTCCCTAAGTAGTCGTAACATTATACTTAAAGCGTCCGTAATAAGGGTTTAGTAAAGCCTCTCCACTTTGTAAGGTATATATACTAGCGTTTCTATTTATTGTACTTAATGTTGTTAATTCTTTTAATAAAGTACTTATTCTTACTATCCACCTTAACTGGTAGGGGAGGGTCCTAGATCTATCTAGGCAGGGCGTCTAATATAGAGGCAGTAGGGTGGAGGACTGATGTATAGAATATAGGGTGGATTTTAACCGTATTAGGGAGCTTTAGTTAGTAGGCATAAGGAGAGATAACTTTTTCAACCTTATAAGGGCCGGTGTTCTTCTAATTAAGTTTCTTAGTAGGTTGTTTTGTGTTTAGATTTTTTATGTCTAGCCAGACAAAGTTACTAATTTGGTAAGCTGGTGCTAGGGTTTAGTTCTTATTTACTATAGCTTTATAAATAGACTGGGCCCATGTTATTTTATTAGTAAGGAACTCCTATAGTTCTTCTATCTTCTTTATGAATTTATTTGCTTCTGTAACTTATAAGGCCTAATAAGCTGGACGAGGAATATTACTAAAGGGTTTAAAACCTATTCGCGGGTGCTGGCCATAATTAGCCAGGAATAGGGAGACCTTTATAGTTTCTAAGATGGAGTTATTTGCGGTAAACTCGGCAAATATAAGCCAGTCCATCCAGTTATCCTGTAGATACGACGTGTATATCCAAATATACTATTCCATTATAGTATTTGCACGTTCCATTTGACTATCCGTTTCTGGGTAATATGCCGTAGACAACAGTGCTTTAATGCGGAGTTGGGTAGTCAGTTCTTTCTAAAATACTAAGATAAACTGGCGGCCTCTATTAAAGACGATTATTTTAGGGAGTCTGTGGAGTTTCCATACATAATCTAGGAACAGTTGGGTAACGGCAGGTGCTAATATATTAGGGCAGGCGATTAAGTGTCTTATCTTAGATAGTTGGTCTATAACTACCATAATATTTGTACAGCCTTTACTTTTAGGGAGATTAACAATAAAGTTAATTAAGATATCCTTCCATCTTCAGTCCGGAATAGGCAGTGGCTTTAGAAAGCCGTTGTACGTCTTATGCGAAGCTTTGGCTCGTCGGTAGGTATAGTAGCTAGAGACGTACCTTCGTGTCGTGTTATGTATATTTGGCCAGTAGTACTCCCGTTGGAGTAGTTCTAGGGTTTTTCCTCGGCCTGGGTGGCCGGCTACTAGTAGGTCGTGTACGTGTTCAAGGAGTTTGAGTGTCTCTTGGATAAACTTGTCGTTTGGGTATTCGTTAATTATAATCTGTTTAATCAATTGATCAGTTATTTCAAGGACGTATACCGTAAGGTCTTCAGCCAGGGGATTAAATAATTCGGGACGAAGTAGGGTTTGATTGCGGTAGGCGCGCGCTTCTTCCTGTGCTGTTATATCTTGTGAACGTCGAGTTAGGGCATTAGGTTTTTGACCTTAAACGCCTGGGCGGTACGTGATTGAGAATTGGAAATAAGACAGATATTCTAACCAGTGGGCTTGACAATGACTTAGCTGTTTTATGGTCGTGAAGTACTGTAGATTCTTATAGTTGCTAAGGACCTTAATTGGAAATCCAATGCCTTCTAGTTTAGGTCGCCATTATTTAAAACATCTAATAATGGCTAATAATTCTTTATTGTAGATCTTGTAGTTATATTTAGCTAGACTTAGTCATTTTAAGAAGTATACTATAGGGTGTAATACCCCTTCTTTATTATACTAAGACAGAATGCCTCTAGTAACGTAGTTAGATGAGTTAGCTTCTATAACACTCTTTTGGTTTGGGTTAAAGTGTTAAAGTATAGGTGCGGTAGTAAACATGACTTTTAGATAGGTAAAGGCCTTCTTGCATTTCTTGTTAAAGATAAAGGCTTTGTCCTTTTAGGTTAAAGCTATAAGAGGTAAAACTAGGGTAGAGAAGTTATTAATAAACCGTTAATAGAAATTAGCAAATCCTATAAAGGCTCTTACGTCCTTAACGTTCTTGGGTTCTTGCTAGTTTATAATTACTTTGATCTTCTTTAGGTCTATTTATATGCCGTCTATAGAGATAATAAGTTTAAGGTATAGAACTTCTATTTTATAGAACTCGCATTTATCTATATCTAATTGTAGTTTAGCTCCACGTAGGGCTTCTAAGATAAGGTTAACGTGTTTCTTGTGTTTAGCTAGGTTATTGCTGTATACTAGGATGTCGTTGATATAAGCAGTATAGAAAACGTCCAGGTAAGGTTGTAAGGTATTATTTATAAAGTATTGGAATGAACTTGGGGCATTTATAAGGCCGAATGGCGTTACTAAGTATTTAAATAGTCCGTATCTAGTACGGAATGCGGTAAGTTATTTATCTCCTTTTATAATATGGAGGCGGTTAAATGTGTGGATAAGGTCGAGTTTTATATAGTAGCGAGCCTTACTTAATTGGTTTAGTGTCTCTTAAATTAACGGGAGCGGGTACTAATTCTTAATGGTGATAGCGTTAAGAGCTTAGTAGTCTATATAGAAGTGTAGACCGCTACTAGGTTTCTTAACGAAGATTATAGGTGCAGCTATAGGCAAAGAGCTTGCTTTGATAAATTCTTTACTTAAGTATTCGTCTAAGTACTTCCGTAATACTTAGAGTTTGTTTTAGGATATTCTGTATAAGGGTCTAAATCCTGGCTGTTTTCCTTCTTTGAGTATAATCTTATGGTTGTATAGTTGGTATTCTGCTAGCTTGTTGGCTTCCTTTTGTGAAAATACTTCTAGGTTGTTATGGTGGCATACTAGTACTTTTATGGTAGGGTTAGTGTGTTTCTTTAGTGCTAAGGCCTTTTTAATATCGGCTATTATAACAGCGAAGATCGTATGTTTAGGTTTCTTGGCGAGTTATGCTAACAGGGTAGCTCTAATTATGTAAATATCTAAGGTATTAAGCGAGCTTAGATTGTCTTTAGTTTCTTATATAGTTTCTTATTTAGGTTTGAGCTTAGTATTAGGTACAGAGTTAGTGTTAGATTTAGGTTTGGGTTCTTTAAGTATCCTTTTTATAGTAGAATACTAGTTCTTTTGGTACTTTTATATATTAAGCTTAAGCTTCTGCTTAGTTTGGAGTGTAGTAGTTAGAGTTAGTTTATATAGTCTAGTATAATTTCTAGGTTCTTAGTGGATGTCGGTGGAAATCTCATGTTGGTGGAATTTGGTGGAATTCTTAGGTAGGTGGAATTGGGTGGACTTTTTAGGTATAGGGTAGATATTAGTGGAAATTTTAGACTGGTGGATCTTGGTGGATTTTTTAGATTTTAGTTTAGGGTCTAAGCAGCGAGTTATAAGACACTTCTGCTTGCAACAGGAGGCGGTAAATAAAAGCTTAAGGTTGTCCTAATTAATGGTTACCTTATACAGCTTTATTTAGGGTTGTTTAAGGATTACTAAGTGACCTAAAGTGGTAATAAAAAGCTTAATCAGTTCTTTGTGGTTTAGGTATTAGAGTTTTAGGAATACTACGTGGGTAATATAGTTTAAGATAGTGCGTTTGCCATCAAATCCAAATATATTAATATACCGGTTAAGGGGGGTTAGAGTAAAACTATTATCTTATATAAAGATCTTGTTAATGAATCCTATGCTACTGGCTCCTGTATTAATTAGGACTTAAGTATTAACCTATTAATCGTTCTGCTAAAGATAATAGTTAATAGTTATGCTATAATCCTAAGAGTTAGAGTTCGTAACATCTAAAGCATTTAACGAGATCCTAAGGCAGCGCTATTCTAGAGAGTAACTTAGCTCTAGGACCTTCCTTTTGGAGGCGATTGGGGTGGAGTTCTTATAGTGTGTTAGTTGTAGCTTCGTCCTTATAAGTAGTGCTTATTAGATGCGGGGCTGGAACTAGGTAGAGATTGGGGACGGTAACTAGAGAATTAATGCGGTAAACGGCTACTAGTATTGGCCGTTTGTAATTCGCGTTAGGGCATAGGGATAGAGCTGTCAGATAATCTGTATTCTCTAAAGGCGTGGGTTACGTGCACGAAGACACGTCACTGAAGACACGTCAGATCAAGGTCAAAAAGACACGATACAAGATCATTAATAAATCAACCCATTTCATCAATGAACTGCTCTATATGAATTTCGTGACAGTTATAAGCCCGGTCCGCCGACTCAAGAAGCTATTCAGCTATTTCTCAATCATTTAAAGAAATTCTACCTCATCGTCAGACTCTGACACCTCATCGTTAAGACGCAGACTCTAACAGAAATCCTACCTCAATCGTCACAGGACGATTCTTCCACAAGATTCCACGAGATTCCACGAGATTCCACAAGAAATCCTACCTTAATCGTCAAAGGACGATCCTGACGACAAGGACGATCCTAACAACAAAATACCATCTCAATTCCCCACCTGCCTATTAGTTAAAATGACTCCACCAACGTTAAGTTCGTCGACCACGATTATCCTCAATAAACCAGAAGACTGGGAGCAATGGATCTGGCAACTACAAGCCCTAGTAGACAAACGAATTTGGGCCCACGTTAACCCAGACAATACAGCACCTTAACAAGCTCTACTACAAGAACCAGCCTATCCAGAAGTTACTGATTTTAATGAGAATGCAACCTTATATACACAGCTCTCAACAAATCAATAGAAAGTATACAAGAACAGCAGACGATACTATAACTAGGACATAAAGTACTTCCTAAAACAGGAAGAGCATCTGTAATAGATACGCACCTAGATCACATCCACAGTATTAATTTAGAAGAAGCTACTACTTAACCCTTCCCTTACAGTTAAGGAATGGCTAATTTGGTTAAAAGAAGACACTAAGCCTTTAAAAAACTTTATAATAAGGAAGGTACAACTATAGTATATAGAGTTACTTAAAGGGCTTAAGTAGACAAAGGTCACCCAGTAGCTTAACTAATAGGAGTATGTGATAAAGATGGTAGAGAAGCATAATCTTCTATAGATAACTAATGGGATCTAGCTAATAGACCTTGCAAATGCAATACAACCTATAAGCGAAACCTATTTTATTCTGTACACGAAGCAGGCAAATAATACCGAAAAGGCTCTCTTATCAGAATACCGTAAAGTAGTAATAGAGCTACGAGAAGCATTCCAAAACCTTTCTAAAGCCGTACCTATAACAGCAAGAGGGAGTGCATTTAATGTAGACTTCGCAGGAGAGCCTAAAGAGGGTATCTCTATTACTGCTAAAGTCCAAAAAGGAAAAGGGAACAGCTTATCTCGCAGCCGAAAAAGGGCAGGTATAAATTTAACTAAAGAGACGTCTTCTAAAAGCTTAAAGAACCTTAAATGCCTGGTATGTAATATAAGGGGACATACCCTTCCTAACTATTAGTATCTATTTAAGAGCAAAAAGCCTAAGGAATTCAAAGCCGTAGATACACGTATAAAAAGGGTACTTATAAAGGTAGAGTAAGACAAGGATCTAGCTGCCCAAGTAGAATAACTTAAGCTTAAGGAATTAAAGGTCAATAAAGCTTAATAATAATAGGAGATAGTTAAAATTAAGGGAGAAGCTAATGCGATATTCCTAGAATTATATCACACCGGTTAACTCCATCCATTAAAGCTATTAACTATTCTTGACTTAGGAACCACTCTCTATATCTTTAATAACCTTTCTTGTTTTTACAATTTTAGGAAAGCTCTAAGACACGAATATATCATCGCCGGCAGCTTAGAAGTGCCTATACTAGGTTATAGCAATATCACTATCCAGGTCACAAAACTAGATAAAAGCAAGGGAATCCTACGTCTTAAGGACGTTGCCTTTTATACAGACTTTAATACGAATCTAGTATCGTTCCGTCTACTTCAAAAACAAGGGTTCTACTAGGACAATAAAGGAGATAATAATCTGCTAGTTCAGAAGAACGACACAATCCTATATTAAATGGAAGAATATTATGGACAACAGACTATCGAATACGTCCGACCAGGAAGTCTATCAGCGTTTAATATAAGCCAACTACTACGCCGCCAACGGAAGCGCAGAGCATCATTAAGAGACGCTCATCTAAATTTAAAAGGTAATGTGTATCTATGGCATCTACATCTAGGTTATCCAGGACCTATAAGCCTTTACCATCTAGGTCTTAACGCCTTAGGAGTTAAGCTTCAAGGCCTAAAGACGACGGAATATTAATATTACAGTCTCGCCAAAATCAAGCGTTAGGTCTTAAGAAGGTTCTCAAAACGGAATATTAATAAACCTTATCTTAACCTCTATATTAACTGGACTAACCTTAAGAAAGCGCATGCTGGATTTATATAAGTTATATTTATCTATAACACCTTCTTAGGAAAAACCTTCCCGTATTTTATAATAACGCATGGCAAGGAGAAGGAGACACTACAAATACTTAAAGATTTCATCCAATGGATTCGTCTAAGGTATAACCTTAAAGTCAACACCATTAGATCAGACAACAAGCTAGGGAGAAAGAAAACTCTTAAATAGCTACAGACTTAAGGGATTATATTTAAGCCTTTAGCGCTATATACCTAAGCTCAGAACGGTACCGCCAAACGCTCAGGGGGTGTAATCATTAAGAGAATATAAGTAATAAGAATTACTGCCAAGCTACCATATAATCTATAGAATAAGATTATTAACTATGCAGTCTACCTTCAAGATTAAACGCCACGAGAAAGCAATAGATGGAAATCACTATATAAGAGGTTCCATACCTACCTAGCTAATAGGTTAAAAAAGCCGCAACTAGCGCACCTAAGGGCCTACGGCTATAGGGCGTACGTGATGACGTTAGATGCCTAGCTAAAGAAGAAAAGGCTAAGCAAGCTAGATCCGCAAGCCCACATCAGCTACCTCATTGGCTATAACTCTACCAATATCTACAGGATCTAGATCCTATATAAAGGTATTGTTATCTCTACAAGGGATGTCATCTTTAACGAGAAGACGTTCTTTGACGGAAAGTAAATAAACATCTTAAAGGATCTACACGCCAAATTAAATACGCTAATTAAGAAGATTTAACTCCCTAATACCCTAACTAAGAACGAGGTTTTTCTGGAAGATAATAAAGAAATATTTAAACCGTCAATTTAAGAGAAAGACGACGACAAAGTCAATAAGCCAGTTTGAACCTTTAATAAGTTAGCAGATCTCAAGCTTGCAAGAGCTCTTAAAGATGCGTACTATATACTACCTCTAACAGAAGAAGATAAAGAATCTCTATATGCCTTTTACGTCGAGTATCCTATAAAGTTAGGTGTATAAGGTACTGATTAAAACGTCGCTTATTAAGTAGGAGATGCGTTTAACACTTAAGGGGTATCCAATAATTTAGTTAAAGACTTATTTAAGGAAGCCTGCAATAATAGGTTTAAAGACTTTATTACCAAAAGGATCACGTTAGCCTATTAAGGCGCCTTCTTAGTAGGAAGGAAGTTTAACCTTAATAGTCAACTTAACAATAGCAAGCTAAAATCAGGCAGAACATGTAATATCAGATTATATAGAAAGAACTTACCTCCGCCACCTTAGTTAATCCGCAACCTTAATACGCATCCTCTTTAAGATTAGTTTTAAGAAGCTTAATAAGCCTACCTCCAATCCCATTATTAAATAAGGTCGTTTTAAGAAACAGACAAGAAGTATATAAAGGGACAGCAGGTTCTTAGCTTAATATAGGTATTCGTCTACAAGACGGATAAGCATAGATTTCTCCAGAAATACAAGGCACGCTTAGTAGTATGCGGAAATTAATAGGCCCCAGGAGACCTACCTACAAGAGCTACTATATTAGCTAGTACAACCTTCCGAACCCTTATAGCAATTACCGCAAAATTCGACCTGGAGACGACACAGATAGATACAGTTAATGCGTTTGTCCATTGTGATCTCAATAAGGTTGTCTACATAAAGCTACCACCAGGGTTCAACAAAGGAAAGAAAGACAAAGTACTGCGCTTAAGAAAAGCCTTATACGGACTACAACGATCACCACTATTATAGTAAAAGAATCTCACGAGCTTATTAAACAAATTAGGCTTTAAAGAGGTACCTCAAGAGCCGTATATTATGCTAAAAGGTGGAATAGTTATCTTCTTCTACGTTAACAATATTGTCTTCTGCTACTAAAAGACAGATAAGAAGAAAGCTTAAGAAGCAATTAAGGAGCTATACAAAGAATACCAAATAAGTATCCTTGGCGAGCTAAAATAGTTCCTAGGAATCCACGTGCTACGCAATTATAGCTAGAGGCTCCTGTAGCTATCCTAGGAAGCCTATATTAAGAAGATAGCTAACTAGTATAAGATAGATCTTAGAGGGCGTCTTCTAGACACTCCTATAGCAGAATTAGAACTCCTCCCTATTAATCACTAATTAATCCGTCTAACACTTCCGTCCCCTAATATAGACCTATTAGTCCGTCCTATGTCCCTACCAAGAGAAGCAGCTTCTACAATACTATATCAGAGAAAAATGGGTTTAATACTTTATGCAGCCACTATAACGCGTCCGGATATTGCTTTTGCAGTATTACGGCTAGCAAGGTTCAATCAGAACCTAAGCCAAGAGCACTATTAAGCAGCAGACAGAGTAATCCAGTACCTATATAGCACGAGGAGCAGAGCAATCTACTATAAAGAAGACAAGGAAGAAACAAACGGTAGAGGGAGAGACAAAGAAATACGCGACAAAGGACAAGACAATGGAAGAGACGGTAGAGGTAAAGCGCAATCATTTATCTATACCAGCGATGCATTATTCGCGGACAACTCTATTAACAGAAAGAGCTCGTAAGGATACATTATAAAGCTATTTAGGGGGCCGATCGCCTAGAGAGCAAACAAGCAGGGTATAGTAACAACATTAAGCACAGAAGCCAAGTTATTAGCCCTATTACAGACAGTAAAGGAAGCTATCTTTATTAGCAGGCTGTTTAAAGCAATAACGTTACGCCTAAACAAGCCCTTAATTATCAAATGTAATAACACATAAACGCTCCAACTAATTACGGAAGACACGGCAAAGCTAATTACAAAGCTCCGACATGTTAATATCCATCAACACTGGCTACGTTAGGAATATGCAATGAGACAAGTACGATTTCAATAAACAGCGACGAAGGAGATAATCGCCGATAGACTTACAAAGGCCCTACCCAAGCAGAGGTTTCAAAGCTTCATTAATATAATCGGGATAGTGGATATTAAGGAGTAGCTAAATAAGGAGAAGCAACTAGAGGACCTAAGGGACAGTATCAGAGCAAGATGGAAGGATTCAGATAAGATTACGGTTCAATTGACTCATTAACGGACATAAGAAGGTGGCTAGCTTTGACCTCAAAGAGCTTAAAGCTAAGGGGGTGTGTTAGATAATCTATATTCTCTAAAGGCGTGGGTCACGTGCACAAAGACACGTCACTGAAGACACGTTAGATCAAGGTCAAAAAGACACAATACAAGATCATCAATAAATCAACCCATTTTATCAATGAACTGCTCTACATGAATTTCGTAACAAGAGCAGTAGTTAGAGAAGTAGGAGCTACTTCTACACTTAAAATAGAGGCCTAGCTTAATGCGTTATTCCCATTTAGAGGACCCTAGTAGGGCGTATTTTAGGGTTCTAATGTCGATATCTATGGCGTTAGGGTGCTTAGGCTAAGACAATAACTTAGTAGACATTTATGGGTTTGTTATATTATATTAAAAAACGGACTTTGGTATTAGGCGTAGTATATCATTATATTATTTATTAATAACGTTTACGCAGGCATTAAGAGCTCCTGGTAGGTCTATACCTATTAGGGAGGTTTTTAGTTTGGGGCTTAGGGATTTAATAAGGCTGTTAATTAGTACGGAGTTGTTTCAGCCTATTTCTTTTACGTAATAGTTAAATTTAGAGAAGTATACTAGGAAGCTTTTTATTCCTTAAGTTATATAGTTTATCTTTCTCTAAGCAGTAGCTTGGCGGTTTAGGTCACCATATATGGCTTTAAGAAGTACAATTAAGCTTAGTACTAAGTTTGGTTAAAGAGGTTTAATAAGGTCAGCTATATCTCCTTCTAATTAACTTAGGGCGTAGCAGAGTTGGTTAGCTTTAGTTAGGTAGCGGTTAGTATTACCAGTTAGCTTATTTTTAAGCCGGCTTAGGAATAATTAGAGTTCTTATTATTTACTAGTAAATATTAGAGGGTTTAGTAGTCGTTCAGATTGTTATAGTGCAGTAGTTAGTTTAGAGTAAGTAACTACTATAGGTTCAGGGCTCTCGTTCCGCGTGTTTATCTCTAGAGATAGTATTCGGTCTTAGGGCCCTAATATAGGTATCTTAAGGGTGCGGATTTCTTCTTGGAGGTCTTTAATTAATTGCTAGTGTTATGCTTCTTATTCGGCTTGTTATTAAGTTAAAGTGGCTTAGTTCTATATAAGGGCGTCTATAAAGGACTTCTATATTTCTACTAATTATTCTTAGAGTGCGGATATAATGCCGACGGCTATTATAGGGGCTTTAGGGTCGTTCTGCATTTCGGAGGGTGGTATATAGGGTTAACGCAACATAGTATTACGGAGTGAGCACAAGCGATGATAATATATAGTAAAGTAGATATTATTAAGCTATATATATAAACTATGTAATAAAGTTAAGACGTTGCGTAAGGAAAGAAGGTAAGGAAATGGGAGGAAAGGGGTATATATTGTTAACTTAGTTGCTTGGTTAACACGTGCATGGGGCGGAATAGGCTTCAGGTTATAGTCCTAGCAGATCTTAGCAGAATATGGCGGAATATAGTGGAGGACGGCAAATTGCCGTAGATTGCCGTCACGTGATGGCAAATTGCCTTAGATTGCTGTTATGTGTCTTGATTGACTGAGTCGTTAACATGGAGGTCGAGACGGTGGAAACAGGTAGACGTGTGTAAGGTGTCACGGAGGTGTCCCATGACAACGGCCCAACACCGTTGCCTTTATAACTAGCTTATATAAGATTAACTGGATAATTAAAGATAAGGAAGCCCTAGCCTGTAACCAGCTTAGTAGGAAAAGTGAGCTTATAAACAAGGAGCTGGTAGAATAGAAACTACCCTATTAACACTAGAAGTTTAAGGACGTATTCTCTAAAGCAGTATTAGACATACTTCCGCCTTACTAACTATATAACTATAAGATTAAGATCGAACCAGGTAAAAAAGACTCCCTTAGCTATACTCCCCTTTGTTAGCAATCTATTATTAAATTATAGGCCACTAAGTAGTACCTTATTAATAACCTATATAAGGGATTTATTAAGCCTAGCCAAGCCCCTTTTACTATACCAATTCTCTTTACCAAAAAGCTAAATAGAGGACTCCGTTTCTATATCAACTACTATAAACTAAATAATATAACCCGCAAGGACCGCTATCCGCTACCTCTACTTAATAAGACACTAGCTTAAATAAGTAGAGCTAAGATCTTTATAAAGCTTAATATCCGTTAGGCCTTTTACTAAATTAGGATAAACCCTAGATCTATAGATCTTACTACCTTCCAGACCTGTTACGGATTATATAGATATAAAGTACTTCCTTTTAGACTAACTAATAGACTAGCTACGTACTAGCGATATATAAATAATATACTCTTTAACTACCTTAACGACTTCTATACAGCCTACCTAGATAATATTATAATCTACTCTAAGAACAAATTAGAACATAAAAAGTACGTCTATAAGGTCCTACAACGGCTCTATAAGGCTGGCCTCCAGGCCGATATTAGGAAATTAGAATTTGGTGTTAAGCGTATAAAGTACTTAGGATTTATTATTAGTATGGATAGAATTAAGGCAGACCTAGAAAAGACGGCTATAATTAACTAATAGGTTCCCCTAAGGACCATAAAGGGGGTGTAGTCCTTCTTAGGTTTCTATAACTTCTACTAACGCTTTATTAAGAACTATAGTAGGATTACTCGGCCCCTTAGCCACCTAACCCAAAAGGACCAGCCCTTCTACTTTAACACTGTATATAGGCAGGCCTTTAATAAGCTTAAGAAACGACTGGTCTCTGCTCCCCTGCTTACCCACTTTAACCTAAAATAGCCCTCTATGCTAGAAACTAATGCTTTAAACGGCGTAATAGCTAGTGTTTATTCCTAGAAGCAGCCTAACGGAGAATAGCACCCTATTGCATACTATTTAAAGACTATAGTAGACGCTAAGCTAAACTACCACATCCATAACAAAGAAATGCTAGCTATTATCTCTAGCTTTTAGCACTAGCGTGCATAGCTAGAAGGGACTCCTAAGCCTATCTAGGTAGTCTCCAATTATAAGGCCTTAGAATATTTTATAATAACGAAGGCACTTATAGCCCAGTAGGCACGCTAGGCGGACATCTTATCCTAGTTCAACTTCCTAATTATATATAAGCTAGGCATAACTAACTATACAGATGCCCTTATAAGGCGTAAGCAAGACCTAAATAACCAGATAGCTGTAAAGATTATATTACGGACCTAGATATTATTATAACCAGAGTACCTTAACCCCTAGATATAGGCAGAGCTAAATACAGACTCTTTAGATACTGAGATATATCCTATTAACTCTACGGAACTTAACTTTATTAATAAACTACTGCAGGTAAACTATACAGCCCCTTCTTTATAGGAGTACCGTAAAAAGACAAAGGACGCTATAAGCCCATAGTCCCTTAAAAATGGACTTTTTAAGTACCGCGAACGGCTGGCAGTAGCAGAGGAATAGAACTTACAGACTCGGCTTATTACGGAAGCGTATACCTAGATCTCTACGGCCTACCCTAGAAAAAATAAGACCCGTAAAATTATCAGCGACCGTTACTACTGGCCTAGAATGGTTATAGATATTAATTGCTATATACGAAACTATAATAACTGCCGTAGGTTTATAATCCCACAAAATAAGACCATAGGACTATTAAAACCACTCCCAATACTAGAGCGCCCCTAGTAGTATATCTTTATAGATTTCTATAAGCTACCTACGGACCATAACAGATATAATATAGCTATAGTTATAGTCGACCGCTTTAGCAAGCACCTATTCTTAATCCCTTATTATAAGAATATTAATACAAAAGAGGCGGCCTAACTATATATCCACTATATCTACCAAATTTACAGACCACTAGATACTATTATATCTAATTATAGGCCATAGTTTATATTGGCTTTCTAGAACGAGTTTACCTAGATCCTAGGTATATAGCTAAAGCTTTCTACGGCATACTACCCCTAGACAAACAGCTAGACGGAGATTATAAACCAGTATTTAGACCAGAGACTCCAACCCTTTATTAACTACTTTTAGAATAATTGGGCCGAACTATTACCTCTAATAGACTACGCCCAGGCTACCCTACCCTACAACTCTATAGGATTTGCACCTATCTAGCTAGAAATGGGGTATTTACCCTATATAAGCTTTGACTAGAAAAGACCGGAAGGGCCATAGACCGTACGCGAAAAACTATCTTATAAGGAAGCACGGCATTACGCTAAACGCTTAGAAAAGGCCTAGAAAGTAGCCTATATAAACCTAGAAAAGGCCCAGAAATTAATAGAATAGCAGGCAAATAAGTATAGGCGCGAGCCCGACTTTACCGTAGGCAATAAGGTCTGGGTTATAATAAAGAACTAAAAGACAGAATGGCCTAGCTATAAGCTAGACTATTAGATGGCGGGACTATACAAGGTTCTTAAGAAGAGAGGTAACTTATACAAAGTAAAGCTCCCGGATTTGATTAAGGTCTACCCTATTTTCTTACCAGATAAGCTACGGAAAGCTATAAACAACCCATTACCTAGATAAAAGAATAAACCACCCCTGCTAATTTAAGTTAATGGCAACAGTAAATGGAAAATTAAAGAAATACTGGCCTATAAACTTGTAAGGGGAACACTAAAGTACTGTATAAGTTGGAAAGGATATAATCCGGACCCTACCTAGTACCCCGTATGGAATTTTATAGGTAGTCCCTATAAGCTATAAGAGTTCTATAGCTATTACCCTAACAAACCTAGACCGCCAAAGTACTTAGATAAGTGGATGGAATGCTAGTATAGTAAGGATGATAGGTTGCCTATAGAGCATAAAGACAAGAACGCCCTATAGGTATAATACGGATATACAAAGCCTAAGGACAGGCTTTTTCGGAGGGGGGGTAATGTTATAGTACTGGCACATTGCCGTAGATTGCCGTAGATTGCCGTCACGTGATGGCAAAGTGCCGTTACGTGACCGGAGAATTGTATATAACTTCGAGCGGTGCTTCCGTTCTTCCCCTTTCCTTTCTCTAGCTTTGGATCCTCATTTATAGACAATCCAATTGTACAGGCTTACGCGACCTCCTTACCGTGCTCGTGCCTCGATTGACTGAGTCGCTAACACCGAGCCTTATTAGTAAGGTTAGCGATTAATTAAAGTAGTAAAATTATATAGCCGTTGCGAATCATATTATATTGGATTTAAGCCCATATAGGGAAGTGTTTGTCAACGGCGTTAATAAATTAATAGTTAATGATCTTGTTATTTAGGGCAAGCTTTACCTGCTTAACTCCTTAAACCACTTCTTAGTAACGGCTTAAGAAAGTAGTAATTGCTTAGTCTAATTAAGAGCAGAGCTTAATAAAAGTCTTCTATTACGGACAGCTTAAGTACGATGTTACGACTACTTAGAGAGGAGTTGGCAGAAGCTAGTTGGTTAATATAGGCACGGTCTAGGATGGATCCGGTGGAACTATGTAACAAGGAATGGTAGCCAAGTCACATAGTAAGCTCTATAAGCTCTGTAAGATCTATAAGGTCTATTATGTACCTTACGTACCTCACGTACCTCACATAGCGAAGGGATTTCTTAGGCGTATGGTTATGTATTTAAAGGACCACAGTTCCTACCCAGATAGTTCTCTCTTTATAGTAAATCTCAGAATATAATTAGAGTTAATCTGTTAGGCAACCACTCCACCAGTTATTATTATGTTGTTAACTTATTGTTTATATCTATATACCCAGCCCATTAATAAGTCCACCGTAGTACCTACTACAAGGCTCCGTTACACATTCACTACCAAGGTTATAGTATTAAAACATGAGGAGTCGAACAACATGCCACTAAAAGCACCAGTTATAACCACGGCAGCAACAACCTCAGGGTTAGGAGACACCAGTATAGCAGATACTAATTTATAGATAGTTACGCGAGGACAGTTACAAGAGATAGTTAATCGGTTATTAGACAATAATAGGATACTTAAAGAACGTATTAACGGCATCAGAGCAGTAAAGGTTAAGTTACTATTGATTAAACGGTTTTTAAGGGAAAGGTTAAAACTCAAAGGGTTCCTTACGTAAATGCACTTTAAGGTCATGCAAGAGGGAGTAAAGTTGGCAATACCTATAGACCAAGTGGCATACGCAGGGTTGTTCTTAACAGGAAGAGCACTTAAGTGGTTTAAACCTTACCTTACTAAAATATAAGTAAACGGAATGACAACTACTAATTAGGACGTACGGTATATATTTACCAGCTAGAATAGGTTCGCGGAAAGGTTAATATAGATATTTAGTAATCTAAAAGCATTAACTACCACAGAACGGAAACTTCAGAACCTAGTATAACGAACTTTAGTAATTAAGTACATAATATAGTTCCAGACACTTGCAATATAGGTTAAGTGGAATAATAAGGCGCTTATGGCATAGTATAAATAAGGACTTAAGGCTAAAGTCTAGGACGCAATTATCCTAATAGAAGATATGGATACTTTAAGAGAGTTAATAGATTAAGTAATAAAGATTAATAATAGGATCTATTAAAGGGAACAAGCTAAGAAAGGGTAAGACAGAGTTCTATAGTTGTATAAGGCGTAGAGTACGCAACGACAGACATAGAGTTAAAAACCATAGAATAGCATAGAGCTAATAGACCTAAGTGGTACTAAAGAGTCTAAGAGATAGATAAAGAAACCATAAAAACCTAGAGGTTAAGGATTAAGTAATTAAAGGACCTAGGAGCAGAGGCCAAACTAGGGATCTTAGCAGCAGAAGACGTTTAGGCAGACTCCATAATAAGAAGAATAGTTTAAAAATGGAGCTTATATAAATTGCGGAAAGAAAGGTTATTTTGCTAAAGACTATAGAGGTAGTTAGAGTAACTATGCGGTAAAGGGCACAAGGTTATTAGAGTATAATAACGCGAATATAGGAGTATTACGTGGGACCAAAGAGTGTTCAATTAAATACTTCGCGTTTTATTATAATAACGCATACTAAATTTATAAGGACGCTAAGTACGGCGCAAGCTATTAGCTATAAGAGCTAGAGTTAAGAAAACTTAAGGGAACTAGAGAGTTAGATAAAGAATAAGATTAACTCTATAAGCTGGATTAAGATATCATAATAACATATAAATAAAGATTAGCAACAATAACAATGGAGTTAGAGTACTTATTAATTAACAGTAATAAGGAAGAAAAAGAGGCTAACTAGGAGCACTTAAACCTTAATAACGCAACAGAAGTAGAGATTAAGACCTCCATAGAACAAGGATTAATAACGGATATAATAACACTGTTGGATACAACATCTATTGCTTTACAAGACGAAAGGAGCAATATTTAGAAGAAACTAGGCAAGTAGATAACTACTAGTGCCAGCTTATTACTTAATAAAGGCAAAAGGCTACAGGCTTAAGATTATTATAACAAGATAAGAGACGCTTAAGATTCTTAAGACGAGATAAGATACACCTAAGATTTATAAGAAGTAATAAGGAAGGCTTAAGCACCCATAACAGACAAAAACCAATAGGAAAGAGTAAAGGCTTAGTTTAAAGACAAACGAATAAGTATAGGATATAAGTTTAAGAACTACAAGTTTAGGGAATAAGTAAAAACGTCTGTTCTAGGTAAATATAGTGTTTAGCCTAAAGATTAAAAAGTTAATACGGAGATTAAGAAGCAAGAGAACTTTAAGGATCTAGCTGCAAGACGCAGAAAATAAGAAACTATAGATAAGTTTAGGTTAAGAATTATTGCATAGCAAGAACAGAAACTAGATAAGAGATCTAGTATACCAGGTTGTATAAGGGACAGAGCACCTATATAAAGAGTTACTAATAGGCCTAAGTGTCACGGAGCGAGCATAAGCGGTGATAATATATAGCGAAGTAGATATTATTAAGCTATGTATATAAACTGCGTAATAAAGTTAAGATGTTGCATAAGGAAAAGAAAGTAGGAAATAGGGGAAAAAGGGTACATAACGTTTGCTTGGTTGCTAGGTTAACGGGTACTATACTACGCACGGGCAGGGTAGAGCTTAGGTGGCGGTTCTAGTAGAACTTGGTAGAATTCGGCAGTTAGAGGTCCTTAAAGTTGCCAGTTGGCAACTCTAACAGTAGAGACGGCAGATTGCGGCGGAATACGGTAGATTGCTGTTAGATTGCCGTTTTATAGTTGGTCTCCGGTTGTTTAGTTGGTGGAAACAGGTGGATATGTGTAAGGTATTACGGGGGTGTCCCGTAACAGTACCCTCCCTTTAAACTTAAGCATCTGCAAGATAGGGCTATAGTAGTTCTAGGTGGAGTTTATAAAAGTCTTCTATGGCTTATATAAGTCCTATAGAGTTGGCAGGTTCCTATAAGGGTTTAGTAAAACCTCTCCATTTTATAAGGTATATATATTTATATTTCCGTTTGTTATACTTAATGTTGTTAACTCTTTTAATAAGGTACTCATCCTTACTATCCACTTTAACTAGTGGGGGAGGGTTTTAGATCTGTCTAGGCAGGGTGTCTAATATAGGGGCGGTAGGGTAGAGGACTGATGTATAGAATATAGGGTAGATTTTAACCGTATTAGGGAGCTTTAGTTAGTAGGTATAAGGAGAGACAACTTTTTTAACTTTATAAGGGCCAGCGTTCTTCTAATTAAATTTTTTAGTAGGTTGTTTTGTGTTTAGATTTCTTATATCTAGCCAGATAAAGTTACTAATTTAGTAGGCTGGTGCTAGGGTTTAGTTCTTATTTGCTGCGGCTTTATAGACAGATTGGGCCTATGTTATTTTATTAGTAAGGAACTCTTATAGTTCTTCCATCTTCTTTATAAATTTGTTTGCTTTTATAACTTATAAGGCCTGATAAGCTAGGCAAGGAATATTACTAAAGGGTTTAAAACCCATTTGTAGATGCTAGCCGTAGTTGGCTAGGAATAGGGAGACCTTTATGGTTTCTAAGATGGAGTTATTTATAGTAAACTTAGTAAATATAAGCCAGTTTATCTAGTCGTCCTATAGATACAACGTGTATATCCAAATATATTGTTCTATTATAGCATTTACATATTCCGTTTGACCATCTATTTTTGGGTAGTATACTATAGATAACAGTGCTTTAATATAGAGTTAGGTAGTTAGTTCTTTCCAGAATATAGAGATAAACTGGCTGCCTTTATTAGAGATAATTGTTTTAGGAAGTCTATAGAGTTTCTATATATGATTTAGGAATAGTTGGGCGATAGTAGGTGTTAATATATTAGGACAGGCGATTAAGTGTCTTATTTTGGATAGTTGGTCTATAACTACTATAATGTTTATACAGCCTTTACTTATAGGGAGTTTAACGACGAAGTTAATTAAGATGTCCTTCTATCTTTGGTCTAGAACAGGTAGTAGCTTTAGAAAGCCGTTGTATATCTTATATAAAGCCTTAGCTTGTTAGCAGGTATGGCAGCTAGAGATGTACCTTTATATTATATTATGCATGTTTAGCTAGTAGTACTCCTGTTAGAGTAGTTCTAGGGTTTTTCCACAGCCTAGGTGGCCGGCTACTGGTAGGTTGTATATATGTTTAAAAAGCTTAAGCTTAAGTTTATTGTAGTTAGGTATAACTAGCGGTTCTAGTAGTATAAGCGGTCTTTGTAAGCTTTATATTTACTTAAAGAGATCTTTTTAGAGCGTCTAACGCCATCTTAAATTAGCTTAAGTGTCTCTTAGATAAACTTATTATTTAGATATTTATTAATTATAATCTGTTTAACTAATTAATTAGTTATTTCAAGGATGTATACTATAAGGTCTTTAGCTAGGGGATTAAATAACTTAGGGCGAAGCAGGGTTTAATTACAGTAGGCATACACTTCTTCCTATACTAGTATATCTTATAAATATTAGGTTAGGGCATTAGGTTTTTAACCTTAAACGCCTAGGTAGTATATAATTAAGAATTAAAAATAAGACAGATATTCTAACTAGCGGGCTTAATAATAACTTAGCTATTTTATAGTTATAAAGTACTATAGATTCTTATAGTTGCTAAGGACCTTAATTAGAAATCTAGTACCTTCTAGTTTAGGTCGCCATTGTTTAAAACATCTAATAATGGCTAATAATTCCTTATTATAGATCTTATAGTTATATTTGGCTAGACTTAGTTATTTTAAGAAGTATGCTATAGGGTGCAGTACTCCTTTCTTATTATACTAAAACAAAATGCCTCTAGTAACGTAGTTAGATAAGTTAGCTTCTATAACACTTTTTTAGTTTAGGTTAAAGTATTAGAGTATAGGTGCGGTAGTAAATATAACTTTTAGATAGGTAAAGGCCTTCTTACATTCCTTGTTAAAGATAAAGGTTTTATCTTTTTAGGTTAGAGCTATAAGGGGTAAAACTAGGGCGGAGAAGTTATTAATAAACTATTAGTAGAAGTTAGCAAATCCTATAAAGGCTCTTATATCCTTAATGTTTTTAGGTTCTTGCCAGTTTATAATTACTTTAATTTTCTTTAGGTCTATTTATATACTATTTATAGAAATAATAAGTCCAAGGTACAGGATTTCTATTTTATGGAATTTATACTTATCTATATCTAATTATAGGCTAGCTCTATATAAGGCTTTTAAGATAAGGTCAACGTGTTTCTTATATTTAGTTAGGTTATTGCTATATACTAGGATATCGTTAATATAAGCAGTATAAAAAATGTCTAGGTAAGGTTATAAGGTATTATTTATAAAGTGTTAGAATAAACTTAGGGCATTTATAAGGCTAAACAGCGTTACTAAGTATTTAAATAGTAGCGAGCCTTACTTAATTAGTTTAGTGTCTCTTAAATTAATAAGAGTGGGTACTAATTCTTAATAGTAATGGCGTTAAGAGCTTAGTAGTCTATATAGAAGCGCAGACCGCTACTAGGTTTCTTAATAAAGATTATAGATATAGCTATAGGCAAAGAGCTTACTCTAATAAATCCTTTACTTAGGTGTTTGTTTAAGTACTTCTACAGCACTTAGAGTTTATTTTAGAACATTCTATATAGGGGTCTAAATCCTAGCTGTTTTTCTTCTTTAAGTATAATCTTATAGTTATATAGTTGGTGCTCTATTAACTTATTAGCTTTCTTTTATAAAAATACTTCTAGATGCTTATAATGGCATACTGGTACTTTTATAGTAGGGTTAGTATGCTTCTTTAGTGCTAGGGCCTTTTTAATATTAGCTATTATAACGGCGAAGATTATATATTTAGGTTTCTTGGTAAGTTATACTAATAGGGTAGCTCTAATTATATAGATATCTATAGAAAGGGGGGCAAGTTGCTGGCTAGTAACTTCTTTTTAATTATCTACTGTTTCTTGTTTAACTTTAGGTTTAGTATTAAGTATAGAGTTAATAATAGATTTAGGTTCGGGTTCTTTAAGTATCCTTTTTATAGTAGAATACTAGTTCTTCTAGTACTTTTATATATTAAGCTTAAGTTTAGGCTTCTGCTTGGTTTAGGGTGGTATAGTAATTAGGGTTAGTTTATATGGTTTAGTATAATTTTTAGGTTCTTAATAGAATTAGGTGGACTTTTTAGGTATAGGGTAGATATTAGTGGAAATTTTAGACTAATAGATTTAAGTGGATTTTTTAGATTTTGGTTTAGGGTCTAAGTAGTGAGTTATAAGGCACTTCTACTTATAACAGGAGGCGGTAAATAGAAGCTTAAGGTTATCCTAATTAATAGTTACCTTATATAGCTTTCTTTAAGGTTGTTTAAGTATTACTAAGTAACCTAGGGTGGTAATAAAAAGCCTAATTAGTTCTTTATGGTTTAGGTATTAGAGTCTTAGAAATACTATATAGGTAATACAGCCTAAGATAGTGCGTTTGCTATTAAATCTAAATACGTTAATATGCTAGTTAAGGGGGGTTAGGTTAAAACTATTATCTTATATAAAGATCTTGTTAATAAATCCTATGCTACTAGCTCCTATGTTAATTAGGACTTAAGTATTAGCCTATTAATTATTCTGCTAAAGATAATAGTTAATAGTTATACTACAATCCTAAGAGTTAGAATTTATAACATCTAGAGCATTTAATAAGATCTTAAGGCAGCGCTGTTCTAGAGAGTGACTTAGCTCTAGGACCTTCCTTTTAGAGGCGACTAGGGTGGGGTTCCTATAGAACGTTAGCTGTAACTTTGTCCTTATAAGTGGTGCTTACTAGATGTGGGGCTGGAGCTATATAAAGATTGGGGACGGTAACTAGAGGATTAGTGCGGTAAACGGTTGCTAGTATTAGCCGTTTATAAATTGTATTGGGGCATAGGAACAGAGTAGTATCTTAAGATATAAGCCTTACTTTCGTATTTAAAGTAAAGGCCTAGCTTAATGTGTTGTTCTTATTTAGGGGACCCTAGTAGGGTATACTCTAGGGTTCCAGAGTTAATGTCTATGGCGTTAGGGTGCTTAGGCTAAGATAATAACTTAGTGGTTGTTTATAGAGCTGTTATATTATATTAAGGAGTGGACTTTGGTGTTAGGCGTAGTATATTATTGTATTATTTATTAATAATATTTACGTAGGCGTTAAGGGCTCCTAGTAGGTCTACACCTATTAGGGAGGTTTTTAGTTTAGGACTTAGGGATTTAATAAGGCTATTAACTAGTATAGAGTCGTTCCAGCCTGTTTCCTTTGCGTAACGGTTGAATTTAGAGAAGTATGCTAAAAAGCTTTTCATTCCTTAAGTTATGTGGTTTATCTTTCTCTAAGCAGTAGCTTGGCGTTTTGGGTTACTGTATATAGCTTTAAGAAGTATAACTAGACTTTATACTAAATTTGGTTAAAGGGGTTTAATAAGGTTAGCTATATCTCCTTCTAGTTAACTTAGGGCGTAGCAGAGTTGGTTGGCTTTAGTTAGGTAGCAGTTAGCATTACCAGTTAGCTTATTTTTAAGCTAGCTTAGAAATAATTAGAGTTCTTATTGTTTACTAGTAAATATTGGAGAGTCTAGTAGTTGTTTGGATTGTTATAGTGTGGTAGTTGGTTTAGAGTGAATAGCTACTATAGGTTTGGGACTCTTGTTTTGTGTATTTATCTCCAGAGAAGGCGTTTAGTCTTAGGGCCCTAGTGTAGGCATCTTAAGGGTGCGGACTTCTTCTTAAAGGTCCTTAATTATTTATAGGTGTTATGCTTCTTGTTCGGCTTGTTATTAAGTTAAAGTGGCTTAGTTCTGTGTAAGGGCGTCTATAAAGGACTTCTGTATCTCTGCCAATTGTTTTTAGAGTGTGGATATAATGCTAGCGGCTATTATAGGGGCTTTAGGGTTGTTCTACATTTTGGAGGGTAGTATATAAAGTTAACACAACGTAGTGTTACAGAGCAAGTATAAGCGGTAATAATATATAGCGAAGTAGATATTATTAAGCTATGTATATAAACTGTATAATAAAGTTAAGACGTTATATAAGGAAAAGAAAGTAGGAAAAAGGGGAAAAAGGGTATATAACGTTTGCTTGGTTGCTAGGTTAACGGGTACTATGCTATATATAGGCAGGGTAGAGCTTAGGTGGCGGTTCTAGTAGAACTTGGCAGAATTCGGCAGTTAGAGGTCCTTGAAGTTGCCAGTTGGCAACTCCGACAGTAGAGACGGTAGATTGCGGCAGAATACGGCAGATTGCTGTTAGATTGCTATCTTGTGGTTGGTCTCCGGTTATTCAGTTAGTAGAACAGGTAGATGTGTGTAAGGTGTTATAGGGGTGTCCTATAACACTAAGGCAGGTACGTCTAGAGCAAAATGGCTAAATAAACTAGAATAAAAAGAAGATTTGGGAATTCCAACTAGGTTTAAAGAAAGACATACCAAAGGATATTACAATATAGTAATGATAAGGTACTTTCTAACAGATAGACTATACACACTAAACTAATTATATAGAAAGTGGTATAGGCAACGACATAATAATAAATGGAAAGATTTCTATATATAGCTAGATGAAAAAGTTGTCTAAGACCAACCCATTACAAAGAAACGCATAAATTATATTAAAGGAGCGTTAATTATAATGTTAAGGAACCTAGAAGAAGGATCTAGGGACTAGAGAAGTAAGTAATAAATCTTAATACCCGCAATAGAGATACCAGAGCTTAGATTAACATAATATAGGTTTAAACTTAAAAATAAAGATAAGCTAAGAGTTAACCTAAAGCACCTAGCGTATTATACACTATTGTGGATAGCTTGTGTGGATAATATATGCAATATGCATAGAGCACCAAAAGATAAAAATTAGAAGTACCTAGTAAGGATATATTAGGCACCTAAGGAAAGGTAGTTTAGAGACGCTAAGTATATATATAGATGGCACCCAGTAGAAATGTAAAGCTAAGGGGACTTAATACTTTAACCTAGAAGATTCCTTATAGAAGAATACCTAAACGGAAGATAGTAGTGGAATTGTCCAGAGAATACTTATCTATAGTATATAGAGGAAAAGAAATAAACTAAGTATTAGCCTAGGGTGGACTAAGTATAAATAGAATCTAATAGCTAATAGTTAGGAAAAGGGGAGGCCTATAGGACTAGAGGGAACTAGTAGTAGAGCCTTAGACCCTTAAGGGAATTTAAGGTTAATACCTAAATTTATAAGTTAAGTAGCAAGATTAACAGTTTAAAGCACTAATAGATAGTAGAGTAATAAGGAACTACATATTACCAGTAGTAGTGGAAAGGATGGGGTTACTACACAGATAAAAGGAGCACCTATATTTACTTACAATAATTTCAGGAGATTAGATAGCCTATGGAAAAGGCATTATTAATCTTAAAATAGGACCTATTTAGTTAACTATTAAAGGAAGACAAGTTAAGATATCTTTTAATATTCTACTGTTAGGAAAGGATAAGGTAATACTAGGGATGCCTTAGTTATAGGAATACAATCTAAAGATTAATTAGATTATAGGTTAGGTTAATATTAGGGATACTTAATAATGTAAAGTACAATAGTAAACCAAGTTAGTATAGTACTAGGTTAGAGCAATATATAACAAGACTAAGCAAGGCTTAAGTTATATACTAAAGAGATACCACAAGTATAGCAAAAAGTTATAGTTACCAGAAAGTGAAAAGCTGTTAAAGTATACAGTATGGGACTATAAGATAGAATTGGAACTAGGAATAAGTCCAAAGTTCTTTCTAATTTATAAGCTTACTAAAACCAAGTTAGTAGCGCTTAAAGAGTTTATCTAGAAGAACTTATAAAAGGGATACATCAAATCGTTATAGTTATTAGTAGGATATCTAGTATTATTCATCCTAAAGAAAAACGGAAAACTTAGGATGTATATAGACTACAAACAGTTAAACAGTATCACTAGAAAGGATAGGTATCCTTTACCCTTAATTAGCAAAATCTAAGATAGAATAGGCAATGTATAAATCTTCACGAAAATAGATCTAAGGTGGGCGTACCATTAGATTAGGATTAAGGAAGGCGACGAGTAGAAGGCAGCCTTTAGGTCAAAGGAAGGACTATACAAACCATTAGTTATATAGTTTAGGCTTATAAACGCACTAGTAACATTCTAGAAGCGAATTAATAGTATATTAGGAGAACACCTTAATAAGTTTATTATAGTATACCTTAACGATATTATTATCTACTTAGAAAATGAGAAAGAACATAAAAAACACATTAAATGGGTCTTAAAGAGACTATAAGAAGAATAGATGCCAGTAGCAATTAAGAAATACAAGTTCTTTATAAGGAAGACTAATTTTATAGGATTTATTATTAAACTAGGAAAGATTAGCATGGACCTAAAGAAAGTTAAAGCTATAGTAAACTGGTAAGAACTGGAGAACGTTATATAGTTAAAATTGTTTCTATGGTTTTGCAATTACTATAGGAGGTTTATAGCGCAGTGGTTAAAGAGCATTAAGCCATTTATAAGGCTAATAAAGAAAGAGGAACTATAGGTTTAGGTAGAAGAATAAAGAAAACTATTTAAAGAACTTAAGGAGTTATTTACCTAGGAGCTAATCCTTAAGATTTACTAACCAAAGTTAGAAACGGTTGTTAAGATAGATGTATTAGACTTTATACTAGGAGTATACTTGCTATAGAAGCATTAGAACACATGGCATCTAGTAGCATATTACAGTTAAAAAATAACACTACTAGAGTTAAACTATAACATCTATAATAAGGAATTGTTAGGTATAGTTACAGCACTTAAGGAATAGAGAGCATTCTTACAAGGTATAAAGAAACCATTTATGGTTAAAATGGACTATAAGAACCCTATAGGGTTCCTAATAATAAAGGAGCTAAACCAAAGATAGGTTAGATAGGCGAAAATACTTACAGAGTATTATTTCAAAATTTAGTATACCAAGGGTACTAAAAACGCAAGAGCAGACGCACTTAGTAGGAAGGCAGAGTTACAAAACAAGGAAAAGCTATTAGGGGCTTTACTGCGAAAAGATTAAGACGGATTAATTAGGTACAATTATCCAAAAATTGCAGCGACTAGAGAAAGTTAAGCTTATAAGTTACCTAAGAGTAATTAGACGTAAAAGATCTAAGATATATAGGCAAAGGATCTAGATATGGAACAGTATAAGAATAGAGAAGCAACCTATATTCCAAGATCTATTATAAAGGAGTTTATTAAGTCGTTCCATAAAGGACTAACTTAAGGATATAATAGAGCTATAGGCTTAGTGTTAAGACTTTAAGAGGAGTATATTATCTAAGAAATCTAGGGACTAGCAAGATAAGTTATAAAATAATATTTAGATTGCTAGAGGAATAAACCAATAAGGTATAAGCCATACAGAGAGCTACAACCTATTAAGATACTAGAAAGACTATAGGAAGTTATATTATAGGACTTTATTATTAAGTTACTAAAGTTAAAAGATCCTATTAGTGGATAAGATTATAACGTGATTTTAGTAATAGTGGACAAGCTTATAAAATAGGGGTACTTTATCGCTTATATAGAAGAGATATTAGTAGAGGATGTCGCTAGAATCTATATTAAGGAAGTGTTTACAAGATATAGAGCACTAAATAAGATTATATTAAATAGAGATCCAAGATTTATAGCAGCATTTTAGGAAGTATTTTTGGCAGAACAAGGGGTTCGCGCAGCAACCTTAACAGCATATTATCCGCAGACGGACGGACAAACGGAAAGGTTAAACTAGATACTAGAGCAGTATCTAAGGCATTATATTAATCACGTATAGAACAATTGGGTATCGTTATTACTAGTTATATAGTTTGTATATAATATAACACTATAAGAAGGAATAGGGACATTACAATTTAAGGCGAATTATGGGTATAAACTAAGAACGTCGTTATTACTATATCAAGTAAAGAAAACAAGTAGCATAGATAAAAAAAGAATAGAGACGTTAATAAATCTTTATATAAACCTTAAGGAAATAGCTAAGATAGTATAAAAAAGAATAAAAAAGTACTATAATGCTAAAAGATCTGAGGGACCAGATCTTAAGAAGGGAGATAAAGTATAGCTACTATATAAAAATTTTAAGAGTTAATAACTAAGTAAGAAGTTGGACTATGTTAGACTAGGACCTTTTAAAATTATATAAAAAGTTTTATTAGTTACGTATAAGTTAAACCTACCAACCAAAATAAAGATCTACCCTATACAGTATATCGCAATGCTAGAGCTAGTATACGGAAATGTTAAGCTACCAGTTTATAAGGCAGACATGTATAGAGGGCAAGAGAAGGACAAATGGCAAGTTTTAAAGATTGTTAGTTATAAGGACGTTAATAATAAAACATAGTATAAAGTAAAGTAAATAGGCTATAATAAAACTACCTAGGAACTACTAAGCAACCTAGAGAACGCTATAGGAAAGGTATAGGAGTATTAGAAGAAAGTAGGTTAGGGAGCATTAAAAAAGGATCGCTAAAGAATAAGTCACCTAAGGGGGACCTAGAAAGAGCAACTGCTATATTACTTAGAGTTGTTTCCTTCTCTAGAGACACTACTCTTTTATTACCTAGCTTAGATAAACCCTGTTAAACAAGCTTCTACTCCTTAGAATAAACCTTCTCACAAACCTTCTTAAGACGGAGTAACTGAGCAAAAGCAGAAAGACGAGCGTTAAAAGCGCGCTGTTAAGCAGTAGATGCCTCTAGCTCTGCCTCCTAAGAGCGGCGCACTTTATTAAAAGCACTCGCAAGCTTACCATTAAGCTTCGCAGCGGTAGATTAAATATAAGACCCTATAATAAGTTACTTAGGGAACTTAAAGACTGTTAAGAGTTATAGGACACGTACACTTAGTGTTAGGAATAACGCGCATATTATAGGATAACCGTACATTTAACTTTATATACTTAGAGCAGGAGGAAGGTTGGTAACTAGAAGAAGCCGAGAGCGCAATATAAAGCAACCCCTCTTTCGCATAACGAGAACATGGAGATAGCATAATTTCACTAAGCAATAGTATAGCAGCCATAGTGCGAGCATGTTGTTAGGACGAAGAAGAAGAAGAAGCTTTAGGTATAATAAGTAAGAATATTAACCAGATTAATTAGACGGATATTACACCTCTAATAGATAACTTAAAGATGTTAGGAATCTTTAAGGACAAAGATAAAGAGGAGGGAGATGGTATTATGGACAGCTTAAGTACAATGTTATAACTACTTAGAGAGGAGTTGGCAGAAGCTAGTTAGTTAATATAGGCACAGTCTAGGATGGATCCGGTGGAACCATGTAATAAGAAATAGTAGCTAAGTTATATGGTAAGCTCTGTAAGCTCTATAAGATCTGTAAGGTCTATTACGTACCTTACGTACCTCACATACCTTATATAGCGAAGGGATTTCTTAGGCGTATGGTTGTGTATTTTAAAGGACCATAGTCCCTACCCAGATAGTTCTCTCTTTATAGTAAATCTCAGAATACAATTGGAGTTAATCTATTAGGCAACCACTCCACTAGTTATTATTACGTTGTTAACTTATTATTTATACCTATATACCCAGCCCATTAACAAGTCCACTGTAGTACCTACTACAAGGCTCCGTTACATCTCCTATATATTAGCTTTATAGATTAAGCTATAGGCCTTAAACAATTGCTTAAGGTGTTTAATATAGTCCTTTGCCGTCTTTTTGTGCTCTAGGGCAGTAATAATCTTATTATTAATTATACCAAGGATAATTAAACAGACTTTACTATCATCCTTATTATACTATTTAAACTCCTTATAGTACTTATTAGAGAGTATCTTATTAGTTAAGCAAATTAAATTATTAGTGTCCATGATAATTTAAGACCTCTTAAGGATCTCGTCTCGCTCCTCCTTATTAGCGTCTTCTGGTATTTTGTTAATAGATATTATGGGCTTTTCTTCCTAGAGCTTTAGGTAGAGGGGTGGGCCTATATCTTCCCAAATAATATATAGAAGGCCCTTGCCACGTAGGTACGTGCTAAGCTGCGTCTAATATTGGTGCTAATTTAAACCGTCTTTCTTAAGGCGTTAAATGCCTAGATAGTCTTTACCTATGGCGACGCGTAAATACACGAATTTGACGCGTAATTTTAATAATAAGAAATAACTTTATACGCAGGTTTGTTAACCTTTGATACGGCCTATAGTAAGGCGTTAAATATAGAACAGTAAGATATAACCTAGCATAGGTATAGTAACCCTTAATACAACCTGTAGTAAGGTGTCAATATTCTAAACTATTAAATAGCTAAATTGTTGCAGCTTGGTAGCAACAAGTGCTTATAACCTGATGAACTAAATGATATTGGAAAGAATGAATGTATATTTAGTTCTATCTATAACGAATATAGGCCCTTATATAGGCCTATGTCCACGGTGTTAAAGTGATTGCTAAGGATACCGACTAAAATGGAAACAAAGGGAATCTGCTTATGTAAGCAGGAAAACGCATGTGGAGGACTCTTCCAGAACCATTGTTAGTACGCAGAACTGTCGTACGCAGAGCCGTCGTGCAGAGCTTTTGTATACAGAGCTTCGTGCAGAGCCTCCGTACACGGAGCCTCGCGCAGAGCTTCGCGTAGAGCTTCCGCAGAGCCTCATGCAGAGCTTCCGCAGAGCCTCGTGCAGAGCTTCGCGCAGAGCTTCGTGCGGAGCTTCGTGCAGAGCTTCGTGCAGAGCTTCGCGCAGAGCTTCGCGCAGAGCTTCGCGCAGAGCTTCGTGCAGAGCTTCGCGCAGAGCTTTCGTGTAGAGCTTCGCGCAGAGCTTCGTGCAGAGCTTCGCGCAGAGCTTCGTGCAGAGCTTCACGCAGAGCTTCGCGCAGAGCTTCTGTAGGAGCCTCTGTATACAGAGCTTCCATGCGCAAAGCCAGATGTAGAGCCATATATAGAGCCACCTACTAAAATTTAAAAGAAAAGGATAATATAACTTTATTTATTGGGTTTAAATTAGTTATTTTTATGTAATAATAAAGAAGAAGGCGACTAAAAAATTATTTGGGGTATGCCAAGACTTATCGCGATAAGAATATCCATTCCGTCTTATCGCGATAAGGTTTATCCAAAACCACCCTGGGTCTACCTTAAAAGTTTACCCCTTCTTTTCTTATTTCCGTAGTATACCCGGTTTAGTTATATAGTTGTATCTACGTAACATAATCAGCAGATGCAATTATGATTTGGTTAGTTATGTTACTATGTAATCCAACATAACCGTAACTAACTAACTGATTATTGCCATGTCTGGTCGGCACCGTTTTCTATCATTCCTATTATTCTCACAACTCTAAGCAGTTACTTGTCTCCATTGAATTGTGAGAGAGTATAGCTAGAAAGGGAGGGCAGCTGTGTCCTACAAGTATAGACGAGTATAGCTCGGTTTGGTTTACTCTCTCATATTCTTTGGGATACATCATCATGTGGCATCCTGCTGCTCCAACTGTATCAACTGTCCTTGCCACTATTTTATTAACCGTCGTCATTTATGTTGCTCTTTTCTATCCTAAAAAGCATCACGAAGGAAATCCCGCTCCTAGGATAGAACCTTTTGAAATCCATTTTAAAGAGACTGGCGAACCTACTAAAACAGACGATGATCCAATATCTGACCATGACGATATCATAACTATTCCAGTCACTGAGAGAAATGGGGCAGTTAGATACACCGACACAATCGAAGTGGATGCCGAGGCGGATTTGGGCCCCGGTACCGCCGAAGTAGTTCTACTTGAGCCAATACCTGAACCCAGATCATCTCTGTGCTCGGGCAGAGTCACTTACCGGATGCCAAGTGAGCAGGTCCTAAAAGATTGGGGTGACCCTCTTTTTGAAATTGAGGTTTCGTCTTGCTATATCTCTTGCGAGATTACCACGATTCAGCCTGCAAAGCGTTACGGGAGCAGAGAACCTGTTTGTTTGGCTGTGCTGCAATTCACGTTCCACCCGGCCCTCAGCCATAGGTTTAAAAATGCACGATTATCTTGCAACTTCAAGCCCGCTAGATCTTCAAGGGGTGGAAAGGAGGATGTTCCAGTCGTTGCATTCCACGCTCCTCGAACAGCGTACGGCGGTTATAGCAAAGCTCAGTCGCACTGGACATACGGAATTTCCGCACCGTTACAAGCCCCCGGGGGTTATTTTTCCATCACGCCCATCGCAGAAAAATCCCGCGACCGCATAGTGGACCATTATATGCGCATTGAAGGATCTGCACGCGGGACTCCAAAATCGAAGTGTATCTGGACCATGGCCGAAAATGAGGACAGCAAAGCTGGCCTACCATTAGACTTTCAAGTCGACATTGTTCTACATGCCTCCAAGCCGTTCGAACTTAAGGTAGACATTAAATCCGAGATTGCGAAATGGTGGAAGTCGAAAGCTGTAGAAGGCACTGCTGTAGACCCGAGGGTCATCGATCCGACAGTACCAAGAGGAAAGCAATATAGTGTCGGAGAAAATCTGGAGGATTTGAAGTTGGCATCCTGGTTCTCTGGCGCAGTGGACAATGCGGCAACAGTGTGTCCAACAGTCAGCGGACAGCGAGCTTTGAGGCCTCATCGCTGACGACTGCAGCCAAGTGGATCGCTCGCTGTCCGCTGTGTCAAAATCAGGTACGCTGACTGTCACGCTGTCAGCTCGCTGTCCGAATTAGGCAATTTGTATAAAGTTCGTGGTGTTTCATTGCGGATTTTTGGCAGCACCTCTCTATATACAAATATTGACATTACCCGATTAAAAATTGACCTTAATTTATCCAATAGTGTCCAAATATATCCAAAATTATCCTCCGCAAGTATTTAAGTCGGTAGTAACGTTAGTGGTAAGGAAGGAAAGCAGCGGTAAGGGCTCCGGAGGCTCTATTTTTATATCAAATTTAATTAAATATAAAGCTCTATTAAATATATCTTACTAAGCTGGCTTATAGCTAGTAAGATTAATATTTAAGCTCGTTAGCTAGGGTGTAGTTGAAGCTCCATTAGAGTTAATATAGTTAATTAAACTGCTTAATAAAAGGCCCTTAATTAACCACCACTTCTGATATTAATCTGCTTTAATTGTGTCGGCCAATAGTCGATTACGCTTATTAGTGACGATCTTTTTGGCTTAACTAAAGGCTCGTTTGCATGCAGAGCTTATTGCTAGTATTAAGAACATATTAAGAGCGATCTTAGATAAAGGGTTTGACCGATTTTAAGCCACTAGTTAAGAGGATTAGGAACGACGTTGTTCCGCTCGTGGCCGTTATTGGAACTGATCTTAATGAACTTAAGGCCTGTGTTGTAGTAGCGGTTAAGCTCACTAGCAAGCTTAATACGCTTTTAATTGCGCTTTAAGGAAGTAAGGCTCTTGTCTATGACTAAGGACTGTATATATTTATTAGCTGAATTGTTATTAGATTTATAAGGAACCTTCCTATGTTATGGCTTAACTAGTTCCTTATCTTCCTTATTTACTTGCTTATTAATATATTTATTAAATAGAGTCTCCATACACCGCTTAGCGTGTTTCCACTATTAGGGCCACCGTTTCCACTTATTGTGAAAGTAGGCGCGTTTAAGAGACGGATAAAGGATTACTATGGCAAAATAGTAAGGGCTCTCGGCCTTTATTTTATTGAAATATTTATTAATTTTTTTAATAGCTATATTAATGCCGGATTTAAGGAAGGAGTTATATTTGTTCTTAAGGCTCTGCTAAGTTTACTGGAGGATTTAATAGAGGAGCTCTATATTAGTAATTAACTCCTATAGAGCGCTATATAAGCCTTTAATACTAGGACTGTTGGCGTTACCTTTTATACGCTTAGTAGCTGATATAAAAGGCTTTAGGATCTTAATAAGCTGCTCTACCTGCTGCCAATCTTTATTAGTAAGCGCGTCCTAAGATAGATTGTAGCTATTATTGGCGGGCTTCCTCTAAGCTAGTAGATATTTGTTAATTGCCTTATGAAGAAGCAATATACGGCAGAGCATAAAGTAGGTCGAATTCTATTAAACACCTCCGTTCTTAATAAGTAGAAGCTCTACTTAATTAAAAAGATTGTCCTTAATGTATGCTTTAGCCTAATTCTTAGTAAAGTCCTTACGGCGTCCTGTTAATCGCATAATATATTTAATAATATTATAGATCTTGCCTATAAAGCCTTTCTCCTATATAAGGTTAAATTTAGCTTAATTGCTTGTATTAATTGGTAAGCGTTTAAGCTTGCTTACGCCTTTGCCGTATAGTAAAGCCTTAATAATAAGGTTAATAATATGGCTAACGCATTAAAGCCGTTTCTTTTTAGGCACTAAGAGGCTTTATAAGAGGTAACTGTAGAGCTTATTATTATTATTAGCGTTATTGGTTATTAAGGAGCCGAGCTTATAATTAATTTAATACTTTTAAATTACCATTGCTAAAGCCGTTGTTATATTCTTAGTAGTATATAATCCTCGCAGTTATAGAAGGCCTAAAAGCACTAATTAAAGCCTACCGTCTTTATTAATAAAATGAGCTACTATACTAAGTAGCAATATTCCGTTTATAGATGTCCAGATATTATAACTAAGGTTAATTTTACTAAGTGTGGTAAGGAGGATGTCTTTAATACTAACGCGTTGCCGTTTAAATGCGGCCTTAATCCAATCGCTTAAGGATGTAGGCGCCTTTAAGAGACACTCCTAAATCTAAGGACGGTTAAATGTTAGCAGAGCGCGTGTATAAGGACTTATAGCTTAATAAAAGGTGATATCCTGTAGAATTGTCTAATTAATATAGGCTTGAGTATAGCTAGCTGCCTAAAACGGCTGGCGTTTATGGCTGGTAGCTAGAGTAGAAGCTTTGGCTGGTAGTTATATACTACTACTATAGCTTTTTAAGTTGATAATAAGGCTATACTTTAATTTTAAATGGCCGCTAATATAGTTGTTGCCGTTTATTGTGAGCAAAGCACCTAGTCTTTAAGCTAGATGGCAGAGCTTATACAGCTAAAGCCTCTTTTTGCCTAAAGGACCGTCCTAAAAAATGTCTGCTTTATGCTTCTATATTGGTGATATAGAGGTATTACTTAATAGTAACCGCTTATTAATAACTTGGTATCTATATTTACTAGTAAGCTTGCCGTATAATATTAAGTAGAGATTATCCCAATTAATAGAAAAGATATAGCTGTAGTTCTGATTAGCTAGAGGAGGCTCTTGCGATATAGAATTATCTTAATCGCCTAATTTGGTATTATTATTGGTTGGAAGAGGGGAAGAAGCAGTTGATCTATAAGGCCTACGCGGTACTAAAGGACGCGTAGATAAAGTTGATAAGGAAGAGGTAGAGGAAGAAGTAGAGGAAGAAGCAGAGGAAGAAGCTCTGCTACCTTGCTGGGGCGTAAAATGTAATGTACTTTGCATTGTGTATAGGTAATAAAAAGGTTTAGTTTAATATTGGGGAATACGTTTATACGCGTAGTAGAGATATTAGGAAAAATGCTTATTTACTATAGCTAAGCGAGAGATTCCTAAGGGTTAGCCAACTGGATCTCGGCTGAAGATCTGAATTCTGCTAAAAGCTTTAAAATGTCAGCCAGGCAGGTATCAAGACAAATGACGTTAGCTAGCTGATAGGTAGAGACACAGAATTGTACAAGTGATCTGTTTTATTCAAGGTGGCTCTAAGAGCCCTAATATACATAAGGAAAATAACCCTAGTTCGACCTTCGGTGTCCGTAGTCGTTCGGTGTCCGTAGTCGTTCGGAGTCCGACATCTTAGCAGTAAAGCTACCTCCGTGGCCAACACACCCCCTCAGATTTGACGTAGAGCGGCAGAGCTGGATTACCGGATTAGGCAGTCAGGATAGACGAGCTGGTGGTGAGCCTTTGCTGTGATTCAGTTGTCAGGTCCTTAGCAGTACGATGTAGGCGTCCTTAGCAGTAAGATGCAAGCGTTTGTTCTTAGCAGTACGATGCAAGCGTCCTTAGCAGTACAATGCAAGCGTTTATGTTCTGAGCAGTATGGTGCCAGCGTTGAGTTCTGAGCAGTACGGTGCCAGTGTCCTTAGCAGTACGATGCAAGCGTCTGGTTCTGTTTTGTATGTCCGCCATCGCAACGGATCCTTTGGTGTTATAGCAGTAAGGTGCCAGCTCTGGGATTGGTTACGCTACATAAGCGCGAGAGTGTTGTGGGGGTGCCTGTCGTCGATAGGGCTTCCGTTGTGCCTACTGTTGCAGGACCTACTGCTGTAGGCTTTATAATGCCTACCAATTGCAGGAACTACTGTTGCAGACTCCGTGGTGCCTTCCGTTGTAGGGCTTCCGTTGTGCCTACTGTTGTAGGGCTTCCGTTGTAGGGCTTTGTGCATTATGATCAGAATTTGGATGCTCATAAAGCAAATTGAATTCCTTGATTATTGTTGCCATTTTGAGCTTCTCTGACCTCTTTGCTACCTTTTGAATAAAGGTATAATACAGAGCTGGACAGATCTCCTTACAGTTCTGGACAAAGGCTTGTACAACGCTGCTTTCCGTTGCCTCTATTAACCCTTCCTCTAGCTCTTCGCCGTTTTGTATGATGGTGATATGAAGCTGAAGCCAAGATTCCAGAGTCTGCTGTTTAGGCCCTTGTTTCTGTTTCTCAAGATCGTTTAATACCATTTGCTGTAGCGTGGCCTGAGATGGCTTTGCAACCTTCTTCAGCTACCTTAGAACCGAATGTGGTGTAGTAAGGTTTTTAAGATACCCAGAGAAGTTGGTGCCCACGGTGGCATGCAAGAGTGCTGCAAACGTGTGGAGCTTCTCTTCCCGCTTTAGGTAGTCCTGTCGTTGAAACTTGTAGAGCTCAAAAAGCATTCTCTGTGTCTCTAGAGATTGCTGAGTTTGTTGTCCTTGCTGACTCGATGACCTAGGTATAGCTGTTCCAGTAGATAGAGTTGCTGCTAGAGCTGCTGCTATCGAGGGTATGTCTGGCTCAGTGTTTTCCTTAATTTCCTCTTCCGTCTTATCTGGGTCAACATAGTCCCAGATCTTCGCAAAACTTGCTTCTCAGCGGATAAATTGAAACCATAAAGGCCAGTCCTTTTAGGTCAGCAAAAGAGGGTTCGTAGAGTCCTTGGTTGCCATGGTGGCTTTTGTTTTAAGGTTCTTTTGAGGTTGCGTAAAGAGACGCGCTTACGCGTAAAGCACGCGATATTTCGTGACGAACTATGCTTAAAGAGGCTTAGTGGTAGTCGTCTGGCCACTGAGATCTCCCTGGTGCTCAGAAGGTTACCGGGCTCATAACTGTCAGCCAGGCAGGTATCAAGACAAATGACGTTAGCTAGCTGATAGGTAGAGACACAGAATTGTACAAGTGATCTGTTTTATTCAAGGTGGCTCTAAGAGCCCTAATATACATAAGGAAAATAACCCTAGTTCGACCTTCGGTGTCCGTAGTCGTTCGGTGTCCGTAGTCGTTCGGAGTCCGACATCTCAGCAGTAAAGCTACCTCCGTGGCCAACATAAAACACCACCAAATCTTCCTTTCCTTACCACCAAGGCAGCGAGCTGTCAGCTCGCTGTAGTTTTATCACCGACTGACTGTTGACTGACTGTAACTACCCTATACGCAGACTGACTGCTAGCTGACTGCTTACGTTATCAGCTTCTTGGCAGCTACGCTGCCAGCGTCGCTGGCTATTGGACACACTGTGCGGCAATCCCTCGGCCTTGAGTCCTAATCTGAGCTATCGTTCCATATCCATCCTCTCAGCCGAAAGAGAACTTGCAGATCGGTTTCGAAGAGGCTTTTTATTGAAGTATTGAGGAAATGGCTATAGTATGAAGAAAATTGAAGGGTTGGCGACAATTTGTGAACAGCTTTCGCGTTGCCAGACTGAAGAACGCCTCTGTCTTCGAGTTGTCAAATTTGGGCATTTTCGCATTTTTAGGAGAAGCTTTGTGGCACAGCGTTGTCTTCGTCTATTACAGCTGTTTTCAAAAGATCGGTAAAAACCTGCCAAGCGAAAAGAGCCGCATCGCACCCCACCAAAATTTTGGTGCGGGGTTGTGATTTCAATTTTACCACCCACGATACGCCGAAATATTAGCTATTACTGCCTAAAAGTGAAGTCAGCGACTTGCCCAATTGAGCCAATTGTATAGAATTCTTGGTGTTGCCCTTTATGCCCCAGCAGCAGCAAATTCCTACTTGCCAGTCGTCTTGTCCTCCAAAACCATCTGAACAAAAGCGGGCTTAGTCTATGACTGCGCTTGCTACCCCCAAGCCTTCTAAAAAGGCAAAAAGGAAGCTGAAGAAGGCGGAGAAGGTAAAGAAGGTAAGGAAGCAAAAAGAGCCGTCGCTAGAGCCACCGCTAGCACCGCCGCCGCCATCAGCTCAGCCTATATTTGTAGATTCGGACGAGGAGGAGGAGGAGGAGAAGGAGGAGAAGGAGGATGAGGAGGATGAGGAGGATGAGGAGGATGAGGAGGATGAGGAGGATGAGGAAGCTAAGGAAGCTAAGGAGGAAGAAGTAGAGGCTTTGGTAGAGGCTTCGGTGGAGGCTTTAGAGGAGGATTTAGACACGTCGCCGCCGCCGCCGCCGGTACGCTTTACAAGTATTTGGACGGCAGTTGCTTGTAGTAAAAAAGAAGATCTACCTGGTATGAATTCAGACATATATAACACCAATAACCTATACCTATATCAGCTGGAGGAGTGGAGGGAGCAGATTTTACTAGATCTATTGCCGCGAAAGTTTAAGATTATCCAGCTTAAAGCTATCGCCTCATACGAGAAGGCGCGGCAAGTTAACTGCTATCCTTAAGAGATTCGCTCTTACGGTGACTTAGAGAAAGCTGTTAATATAATTAAGGAGTGGCACTAGCGCTAGCCATTAAAATCTTTAGCCTTAAACTTTACCTTATACTTGGCTAAGAAAAAGGAGCCAGAGGCTTAGGCTCCTACTACTACTCCAAGTCAGCATTTAGGTGAGAGGCCTGTGGGTAGAAGGACAACTACGCAAGCCTAACTTACTGCTCTACCTAGCGTACTTGCTGCTGAAGAAGCCTCTAGTAATCGAATACCCGCAATCGCCAATTGGTGGCCTTATACGAATATTCACTGTCATAATAAGGGTAAGACTTGTTGGCAGAATAAGAAGTCGCCTAACTTGCTTAATTTGGCAATTAACCATTATCCTATTAGTACGGATAACTTCCTATAGTGGAACAGAGAGCTGGTTAATAGCGCATCTATAATTAAGCAACCGTCGCAGAACATTATTGTTAACTTAGTGAACTGGAAAGAGAGGAGCCAGGGGAGTCGCAAGGAGCAGGCAGTAGGAAAGGAAGATTCTATGCTGTTAACTAATAACCTTTTTATAGCCTTTATAGCCTTTTACTCTAAGCTAGCTAATCAACCTCCTCCTTAGCCTTATTACCCCTACCCTCCGCCATATATGGTTGTTGAGCCACCCCAAAATTCTAGCCCCCTTTGGTCGGAAACAGATCTAATTAAGCTGCTTAGCCAGTTCTTTAAGTGGCTAATATACGAGCTAGGCTTTTGTAGTAAGTAGTAGAGGGTGATTTTAGAGCCAATTAAAGACAAGTTAGTAGAGGAAGAGTGGAATATTAACGCACTAAATGCAAAGAAGCTAGGTGAAGGTATAACATTAGATATATAGGAGAGATATAGCTTTAAGATTAGTACGCTAGCTCAAATTAGAAGTAAAATCTTAGGCTTTAAGCAATTAAAATAGTAGCTATCTATCAATCTACAATATATCCTGCCTCTCGGAAGTATTGCCCTGCATGCGTCCTATATACTTAACTAATAGCAAAATGCAAGAAGGCGTTGAAGCTCTTAAATTCCTTAACCAGCCACTGGTTCCTCTTAATCTAAGCCTTAATATCACCAAACGTTGCCTTAATCAGATTATAATCTGGCGAATATGGTGGCAGAAATTTTAGCTTAACACCATGCTGCTTATAGAGCTCTCAAAGCTGTGCTGACTTATAGATAGACGCATTATTAAAAATAAGGACTAAACGCGGTTCTAGGTATAGTAAACAATAAGGGAGCACCTACTCCTCTATAAAGGATTTAAATATCGTAGAGGTAATAGAGCCTTAGAAGATAACGTAGCTCAAATATCCATCTACTATTAGCGCTAGTAGAAGACTCCACCTCTCTAATCTCTTAAGTGGGCGTACTACTCCGCAGTCAATCCCTTTAGGTGACCAGCCGTACTTCCTATTACCAGTCCTCTTATTTGCCGCTAACTTGTTAAGAAACACTAGCTGATCTACCGTCTAGCTCTTTTGGATACCAATCCAGGCGTTACAAAGAGTGGAGCTCCTCTCAGCCACCCAAGCCCTAACTACCTTCCGTGACCAGCGAGCTCTCTCAAGAGTACGGCAGACAGTTGCAGGAGAGACTTAAGCGTTAAATTCATTAAAGAGGAAGTCCTGCATCTTATCCAGATACGCGGTGGGTTGATCCTTAAGAAAGTTAAAAAGTCTCTATAATAACCATTAGCTAAAGGCTCAACACTATATAATATTATATATTACCAGTTCTTAATAGGGCAGCAAAAGCCTTGGTCGCCCTATAGTAACGGTAGGTGGAGCATACGGCTCACCCCAAATATTAAAATTCAATTGCAGCTTATAAATTGTCTTCTTAGACACTTTTACTGCTTCTGCAATAGCCGCTATATTCTCATTAGCTTCAATGCGAAGCCTAATTCTATAAACAACTTTATCTGGAAGGCGGCGACCCATAATTACGACGATTGTGGGTAGTAAAATTGAAATCACAACCCCGCACCAAAATTTTGGTGGGGTGCGATGCGGCTCTTTTCGCTTGGCAGGTTTTTACCAATCTTTTGAAAACAGCTGTAGTGCAAATCTTGTGGAGTCCGTAAAGGAATTCGGCGACTGGTGTGCAACCTCATACGTTCAGTCAAGATACCCTAATTTGAGGATACAGGTGGTGGTAGTGTATCCAGCCGTTCCTTATATTTAGCATCATTAGTTAATACGAGATAGTTGATTTAAATCTATCATGAGTGTGCATTACTATATCAATTTGAACTATCTCCGAGCGGCCAAAATGGAGCGAGTTCTACCACATCAAATATAAGTCTAGGGACATTAGTTTACCTGCTCCATTGAGTTCGCTGCAACTTTAAGAGTTATCTGTATTAAGGGCCGATACCTTAAAGCCTTTTTTAATTGGGAGGGAAACTACTGCTGGACTATGAAGTTTCTACCCCATATCCACAGTCGATTTTTGATCGCCAGCAACGCCGCGCTCTTAACACCTGTCGAGCGCTATGCGTAGAGCCTGCTGAGCGCTTTCTACTCGCACTAGAATGGTAAGAACCGGCCGCGGGTTAATAGAGTTATTCACGTTTTAAGTTGCGCGCTACCATCATATAAGCACCCTAAAGTACCCCATTAAACTTATACCACACTAAAATAAGCCCCTAGGGGGCTATAGATGAAGGCTTTAATAGGACCCCTTAGTATCTTATTAGAAGTTAGATATAGATATATATATAACTATTATAAGGCTTTTCTACCCGCTTAAAGCTGTTTATAAAGCTAATCTAGCGAGTACTATATCTATTTATACTATAGATTAACCTACTATATAGCTACTTTCTTATTAACCTTCTAGGCCTATATAACCTACTTAATCTCCTTAATAACCTTAAGCTATAGGAAGTACTATTAGACCTTTTTTTACTAGCTGGCCCGCTATTTACTGCCCTATTTAGAATCTAGCGCTGCTATCCCTTTGCACGCTAGCGTCCTATAATCCTTATTAATAAGGAGGAATACCGTGCTGAGATATTCGGCCAGCATTAGCACGGCATGTAAATAGTGTATAGAATAGCCAAAATATACCCAATTTTGATAATTTCTGTACCAAATTAATGCCCTAAAGAGCCTAAATTATACCCTAAGTATTTAATAATATTAACCTTATAAAAAAGGACCCTAAGCCCTATTATAGGCCTAAGTAACCCGCCCTGGAGCTAAGGATATACCTACCTTTAAGCCTATATAAATTAAATACTATAATAACCCTAGAGAGCCTAATATGCCCTATAGCCTTAATGTTGGTATGTATTAACAACGTGCAGAATACATATATCGTAATGATATGTACTATGCGGTATTATTGGTGGATTCTCCTTATTCATCTACGTCTTGATGATATATATACGCGTCTCGCGTAGATTACATGCTTACGCATATAATATATAGAACGAATATATACCGACACTGGAGCAACTCTAAAGGAAACCAAATCGTACCATTCCTGTTATTTGTAGCATATACGCAATAGCTGGGCTTTTCCTATCCATACGCAATAGCTTCTCCTTCGATCCTATCCCAGTTACATAACGCTTATAACAGTTCACATGAACCAGAGCTTATAGATTAATAAACTGTATAATAAAGTTAAGACGTTGCGTAAGGAAAGAAGGTAAGGAAACGGGAAGAAAGGGTATATATTGTTAACTTGGTTGCTTAGTTAACATATACACGGAGTAGAATAGGATTTGGGTAGTGGTCCTGGCAGAACTTGGCAGGATTTAGTAGACTTTAGCAGAATATGGTAGAATGCCGTAGATTGCCGTTATATTGCCATCTCGCGGTTGGTCTCTAATTACTGGGTTGTAGAAACAGGTGGACGTGTATAAGGTGTTATGGGGTGTCTCGTAACAATTACTATCTAATAAAGATACCGAGCTAAGGAGAAGGAGAAGAAGAAGGGTTGTTAGGGGTAGCAGGTGGACATATTGCGAGGGTCGCCAAGGCGCTAGTAGTAAGCGAGCTAATAGCAATTTTCTATACCGGGTATAGAAAATCCTAATTGGCTGGTTGAATTTAGGGTCCGTAGAATATGGCACCGTTATAATACTACGCCAAATCTTAGTTTGTTTATTTAACCTACTCTATAGTCTACAGTTTTAAGTAATTGGTATTAATCAACTTCTTAAGAGCCGTAGATGCCTTGCTCTTAGTTATTGAGTTAGCAGGGTTACTATCACCATTAATCCACTTAACTTCCATAATCTCTCTACGCTCGTATAACTGATGGAGACATATAATGTCTATCATAAGACGTTTCTCTTATATAGTGCCTAGCTTGACAAGACATTTGTAGAGTGATTTTAAGTCAGTGTAAAGTATAAATAGGAGTTTGATCTATAGGAGTTATTTAACGGTTGACTTAATTGCGGCGCCGATATTAAATCCGTGGGTCATTACATAGAGTTCTAAAGCTAGTACGCTTCTAGTAACTCTCTTGCACTTAATTAACAACTAGTAAATAATGTTAGCCCTATATAACGCGTCCTCTAATACCAGTATATATCCTATTTGTAACAAGAGGTCCTTGTTGTTAGTAAATAAGGCGTTAGTAAAAGCAAGCAGGCGTAATATATTAATATCCAATTTAACAAACGTAAGGCCTCTTATTAGGTTGTTAATCTGCAATTATAGTTATTTATTAAGTGCTGTAATATCTTCCTTCTTAGGGTTAATTACCTGGGCGGTAAAAAAGAGATCAAAGGAAGCTTCTAGTTAATATATAGAGGCAACATACGCGCCTCTTGCGCGTTGTGCAACGTATTATTCCTTTATAGTTAGTGCATTATGGATAATGCCTCTTAAGCTTATAGTTGTAGCTATTTTACTAAGGTAGACCGTATTTAGGTTTTTACACTAGTGTTTTTGGGTTATTGTAATATTGCCTTCCCAAGAGAGTTAAATAATGCATTTGTTAAATTTAAGTGACTGTTTGACCGTAAGTTGCTCGCGCTCTTTTATGAGAAAGTGAGCCTTTTCTAGATGTCGTTGCTCCGCGTCCGCAAAGGTGGTATTGGCCAGGAAGAGAGTATTATTAGTTTAAAGGCCAACAATGCCAAAGTAGTTGGGAGTGTTGCTCTATAAGAGGCAAGGGTTGTATGTTAATAAGTTCATATCTAACTCCTTAATATAATGATTATAGTAGGTTGTAAACTAGTAATTGCCTACTTCTGGAACACCGTATAAAGGCTTAATTACCTTTAGGATGGAGTTCTTTCCAATGCCTAGTTAGCTTCCCAATTTGTAAGGTGGTTGGATATAAAAGTCTTAATTTAGCTTTGTAAGAGACTAGATATACGCCTAGGAGATATCTCGTAGATATAACTATATGCCATTGCCTTATAGTATTGCTGCAATGCATAGAATAAGGCGTTAGCTGACTTGTTAAATAGTAGGTAACTAGGTTAGTATAATACCCTTTTTAAGATCGTTATATGCTTGGACAACGAGTCTTAATTTCTTAAAGGCTTTATTAGTACTGGGGTTCTTAATCTTATCTATAAATTATAAGTTAAAGACTCTAACTCCTATGGGTACATCCTAAGGGTTAATTATCTTAAATACGCCCTTTTTAATTAGTCCTGTAATTTTCTTTTAATAGGATGTTTTAAACTGCTTATAGTTGCTATCCTCTTGCAAGAATATAGTGATGTTAGCAGTATTAACGTAAAGGGGATGCTTATGGGGTCTTCCTCTTCCTTAGCGAGGTGGTTATGCTTCTCCGGTTTCAGTAAGGGACGGTTTCTATATAGAGACGGTTTCTATGGACGGTTTATATATACGGACAGTTTCATCAACTTAAATATTGTTAACTTGGGTGCCGTTATCTTAAATATCTTTAACTTGAATATTTCTAGGGTCTGTTAAGTACGGTTTAACAGCAGTGCTGCGGAACTTTGTAGGGCCGCTAGGTAGGTTAACAGCACACGTTTTTCCTTTAACATTTAATAGGTTGTATAGTCCTACCCAGTATCTAGGTTGTCCTATATTGCCTTCTCTCCAGACTAGTACTAAAGAGTTATAGGGTAGATTATGAATTATAGTAGTACTAGGGCTATTATGTATGTTAAGTGCATCTGTGACCTAGCGCTCTACTTGTATCTTCTTTACTTCCTCTATAGCTTTCTTAAATGCAATCGCACGCTATATCACTGTAGGTAAAGGTGCGTCGGACTCTGTTATTTAGGGGTATGCTCTAAATACTAATAGCGTGGGTATTAGGCCGTCTGGTCCTGTGGAGTTATTAATTACTTTAAAGGCCATTTATAGTACTATATCCTTATTAATTCCTGGTATCTCGGAAGTAATAATGTGGTATATACATTACAAGGGGCCGTAGTAACGCTCTACTATACCGATTAAGTTATAAGCTTTAACCGGTACACTCCTTATAGTAGTGCCTATGTTAACCGCGTATTGCTTAAACTCTCTGCTGATGAAGTTCTTTCCTACGTCGTGTATAATTATATCTGGGGGGCCTAGGTATGTGTTAATCTAGCACGCTTATAACATGTCCCATATATGCTTAGTGCTGATATTCTATAGCCATCTACCTGTTTGAAATCGGGTGCCTTTATTAACAATATAAAGTACGGGCTTGCTGTTAATATATATAATATTAACGATGATACAGTAGTTGAAATTAATATCGTCCTTTAAGGTGAATCTGAATCTGCCTGGTGACTTTCCATGCTTTTGATAGTACAAGCAGTAGCGGGTGATATGCTTAAGGGTCTTGCAATTAGCATTGTTTTTATAGCCAGCGCGGTCTAATATTCTTTTAAGTCGCTCTACTAATAGATGTCCGAAGCGTTGGTATAGGCGTCGCAATTCTACATTAGTTAAGTAGCATGGGTTTTAGTTAAAAGACTCTATAATAAACACATATAACGAGGTATCCCATAGTAGAAACGGGTGTCCAAATCGGCGTACAACTGGTACGGTCTTTAAGGGGGTTATTAGGACATTCTTTAGGTTGTTAAAGTATACTCATAAGTTGTCCATATCTGCTAGGCAAAGTAGGAAAGGGGTGTTAACTTTAACAACGTGGAACTCTACTGTACCTATTAGTGTAGCTACATTAATAGAACTAATAGAAGATGTAGAACCTATTCCAAACTATACACTAACTGTGCCTCTCGTGGACTCGTTTAACTGTACTTTATTGATCTTCTAAAGTGCAAGAAACTGACTATATCCTACTATAAAACGTTTGGAGGCTCTAGTATCGATCATTATACCCATAAACTTTGTGGAGGTGTAGCGTAAGGTTGTATTATACGCAAACAGGTCTGTGTTAGTAAGGAATGCATCTATTATAGTATTAATAATTATAACTGCGTGGCTATAAGCTCTATTGGCCAGTTCTAAAGCTATAGCGGTCACATTATCTAGTTCAATCTCACCGTATAAAGTATAGTATACTATGGCCTGGTTATCCTCGTTTAGTAGAGTGTTAGGGTCCATGTCAATTACCAGAGCGTTAAATACGTTGGTAATCTTATCGTCCTCGTCGTTGTCCTCATCGTTGTCGCCTTTATAGTCTATAATATATTGCTTTATTCGTTCCTGGAAGCAGTCCTTAAACTTATTCTTAAATTTAGTCTTAGACTCTTCTTACTCCTCCTTAGTATATTTCTATAAGTGATATCCTTCCCTGTTACATACAAAGCAACGTAGTTTCTGTCGGTTGCGGTTATACAGGGGGTTACTGCGGTTGTTACAGTTGTTATGGTTATAGTTGTTATCTCTTCTATGGAATTATCGGTCTGTAAAGAAAGCTTGTGTCTTCTCCGCATGCTCTTTCTCGTATGCTATAATAAACGATTGAAGTTTATTAATAAGGGCTCTAAGGTTATCTAGTAGGTTAGAGACTGCATATCTATATACTAGTATTCCCTAGCAAGAAGTAACGATTTTGTTATAAAGGAAGTCCATGGTTTATAAGGTAGGTCTAAGGCCATGCTATAGTTGATAAAGTCTATAGATTAGTAATTAAAGGCATTTGCTTATAAATTTATCTATATTTTCTGCCATTACTGTTGTAAGTGTAATGGTATTTCACTTATCTAGGTTCTTACGTTAAAATCCTAGTCCTTTAAAGAAATTCCAAAGGTGCTCGCAAGCTTTGGCAAATAGTAGGCGGGATAGTTGGTTTATGTAGAAGTGGTCTAGAGCTAGTCCTTTCAACATAGTAGGGAATGCCTTAAGGTAAGCTTCTTGGGGTATGTCCGCTTAATTACAGATATCGTAGAATATTATTAATTTATAGTTAAGGCTTTTATTTATGCCACCGTATTTCTACTCCTCCGTGTATATCTTAGCTGCATTCGCAATTTCCTTTCTATAGCCGGTTGTAGTAATAGGGCGGTTCTCCTCGTCTGTAGGTTATACGTAGAGTTGCTATATTGTTATTGCAGGTTGAGGCGTGGCAGATGGTATAGGGGTAGAGGTAGTCATAGTTTAAGGTATAGTAGAAGGTATAGGCACTAAGGAATGTCTTGCTCATTGCTCCTCCAGGGTTCCGTATATATTGTAATAGTTGATACTTCTTAACTTAATCTTAGTGTCAAACTTTTTCTTAAGTGCGTTTATCTCTTCTCTGGTCTATTCCGTTTAGTCCTCTTCTTATGCTATATTATATAAGGACTAAGGGAGTGATTTGCCTTGTTTGTAGTTAGTATTAACCCATACTCCTCTGCTATTTAGACAGTCGCGTAGTTGTTAAAGCCAGTATAAGGGGATTTTTGTGAAGGTATTAACCATAAAGTCCTTAAAATGTCCCTGGAACAATTCCCAGAGTATTAAGTCTAACTGGTACTGGTCGTGTATCTCCGTATATACATACATCTTGCATTGTACGTAGTTGGTCAGCTCGTCCTTGGTAACTTCTGTTAGGTTAATTCTATCTTCCTATTTAGCTACTTCTTCCTCCCAGTCTATCTCTGTTCCTGACATTTTATATTTTATGTATTATTCAGGTAAATGGGGTAAAGGTAAGGGTGTTTATAGGGTAAAGGTAGGGGAACGGTTAAGAAGGCGGTTAAGGAGGCGGTTAAGGAGGCGGTTAAGGAGGCGGTTAAAGAGGCGGTTCAGGGGGCAGTTCGAGTTGTTTAAGTAGGGTAAGGTGTTCTACGCAGTAATTCTTCTGAAATAGATAGAACGAGATATCTAGAAGTCATTATAGATACCAGATAAGTACTTCTAGGTGGTTTCTCTTCTTCTCTTCAACTAAAATAGGCTGATACGAAAGGTGGATAAGTATAACTATCTTCCAATCTACTGCAAGGTAGACAGTATAACTGTCTTCTAAGCTATCTGCGTGTTTCCTAATCTGTGCGCGCTCACTGATTAGTGTTGGTATGCATTAACAATATGCAGAATACATATATCGTAATAATATGTACTATGCGGTGTTGTTAGTGGATTCTCCCTTGTTCTATCTACACGTCTTAATAATATATATACGCGTCTCGCGTAGATCACGTGCTTACGCACGTAATATATGGAACGAATATATACCGACACTTAATTAGTATAATTTATTAGCCTTATTCTACCTATTCTTTATAGATAAGATAGTAGAGAAGATGGTTAACTAGATAAATTAATATACCGCTATCTATAAGCCTAGTACTAAGAACGCTCCTTTTAGAAAAGCTTGCCTATAAAAGCTAATAGATAGGAAAAAATTATATATATATTTTAGGACTATAGTATAGCCGTTAATTAATAACTATTAGTCTTATTATTTAGGCGCAGTAAATTACCTAAAAAGCTTTATCTTAAAGAATAGGCTCTAGCAGCTAGATTAGTATATTTAAGCAAGCTCTATGCCTCCGGATGGTTATAAGGCTATATTTAACCGCGTAGATAAGCTCTCTAAGTATCTATAAGTACTCTATTAGCGCTATTAATCCTTAAAACCATACCTATATTAGGAAAACGGGAGAGTGGTAGAGGCTAGCTAGGGGCTAGCCCGGGGCTAGCCCGGGGTTATTTTAGCTAAATCTACTAATCTGCTTATATATACTTCTTTATGCTAGCCCGGGGCCATATTAGCAATATTAGTAACATTAGCGCATTTTATACATTTTATACATTTTATATAATATTTCCTTTAGCTGCAATATTTATAATTATAAACTAAATAATAAAATTTAAAATTTAAAATTTAAAATTAATGGTAGCTATGAGAGGTATATATCACGGAAGCCGTATAAAGGCTTAATCTATGTCGTAATACTGCTTCCTTAATTGGCGGTGTTTCTAATAATCTGCTACCTGCCTACCTACCTACCTACCTATCTATGCCTGCCTATTATACCTACTTATCTATACCTACCTATCTGTATCTATAATTTAGGATAGAGGTCGGCCCGATTAAAGGCTCTGCTTAATTCAATTGCGATTAATTATATTAATTCGAATCGTTCTCTATAAGCGTTTGCTAGCTATATATTTAAACAGTAGTTGTTTAGGGTGCCTCCCTAAGAGGCCTTAATTTAATTTAATTTGGTAATTAGGTAATATTAAGGCTCTGGTTCGATTTAATCGACTAATTAAATTAATTGTGATGTTTACTGGCTAGTCGTTTAAACGATTATCGTCTGGCTCTGGCGACGGTTATGGTTCTAGCGACGGTCCTACCTGCCTACCTACCTGTCTGCCTACCTACCTACCTACCTACCTACCTACCTACCTGCCTGCCTACCTGCCTGCCTACCTGTCTATATCTGTGTTTATTATAGGAGCTCTACGTCTTTTTAGGGTGACTACTGCTTAGGCGTTAAGCGATCAATTAAAAAGGCGAGGGGAAAGGCTCTCGCAGAGGCTCTAAATTGTTAATTAGTGGCTTTCCCGATAATCCGCTAGCTATATACTGATTTCCTAACTAGGCCTAGTGCCTGCCTGCTTACCTGCCTACTTTTTATATTAGTACCTAATTTAATTTAGGGAAGGGGTCGGCCTAATTAAAGGCTCTAATTAATTCGAATTGTTCTCTGTAGGCGTTTGCCGGCTATATATTCAAATAATAGTTATCTAGGGTGCCTCCTTAAGAGGCCTTAATTTAATTCGATTTGGTAATAGGTTAATATTAAGGCTCTAGTTCGATTCAATCAATTAATTAAATTAATTATGGTGTTTGCTAGCTGGTTATTTAAATAGTTATTATCTAGTTCTACCGTTATCTGGTTCTAATAACCGTTATCTAGTTCTAGTTACAGTCCTCTACTAGCTGCCGTTTTAATACCTCCCTAGGTATGGAGGGTAAAGAAAGGTTAAAAAATAAGGTGGCATTTAGATATATAAGGGGTATATAAAGGTATATATAGAGGCTATTAGGAATAGAGTAGGGACCTAATAGGACTATTAGGATAATTTGGATAATTAGGAAAATTAAAGTCCTACTAAAACCCTGCTAAAAAGCCTGCTAAGAGCCTACTAGGAGGCCTTTAGAATTTTAATACCCTAATAGCAATAAATGCAATAATAGTAATAATATTTATTTTATAGCCAGAAGCTGGCTTATTGCTATAATATGTATAGTATTACGCCCTTTTAGCTAGCGTAGTGCTAGCGTATAGCCCTAGGGTTTAGCTAATATAGCGGAAAGCTAGCCCTGGGCCCCAAAAGTACTTTTAGCAAAACTAAATTTCCTACGCCACTCCCCGTTTTCCTGATGTAGCTAATGTAGGTAATAGGGTTATGACGGTTGGCATAGTTATAACGGTCGGCTACCGCCTTCCTAATTAAGCTTACTGCCAGAATAGTTTGGAACATTAAAATACTGCCCCTTTCAGCAAGTATACGCAGAACCGTAGTGCAGAGCCTCTATATATAGAGCTTCGTGCAGAGCTTTGTGCAGAGCTTTATGTAGAGCTTTGTATAGAGCTTTGTGCAGAGCTTCGTGCAGAGCTTCGTGCAGAGCTTTATGCAGAGCTTTGTGCAGAGCTTTGTGCAGAACTTCGTGCGGAGGCTCCGCACGAAGCTCTGCACGAAGCTCTGCACAAAGCTCTGCACGAAGCTCTGCACAAAGCTCTGCGTACGGAGGCTCCGCACGAAGTTCTGCACGAAGCTCTGCACGAAGCTTTACATAAAGTTCTGTGTACGGAGGCTCTGCACAAAGCTCTGTATACGAAGGCTCTACACTACGGCTCTACGTACAACGGTTCTGCGTGCACTTGTTGAAAGGGGCAGTATTTTGATGTTCCAAACTACTCTCGTAGTAAGCCTAACTAGAAAGGCGGTAGCCGACTGTCATAACTATGCCGACCGTCATAACCCTATCACTTTCATTATAATAAAACTATTAAAAAATTTATAGGCTGGGCTAGTAAGATTATAAATATTCCTTCTAAGCCTACGCTAAAAGGGTTTAAGATTTAGGTCTTTATAAATTAAGGCTATATACTTAACTAATTATGGTATACTAAAGGGGATAAGAAGGGACTAGTAAACCTTAATAAATTATTTCTAGATAAAGGCTTTTTAAAGACCTAAGCTATAGTCCTAAACCTCCTTACCTAATATAATCCTAATACTAATAAACGCCTTTATTCCCTGGGAAAGTATATAGTTTAGCTAAATAATCTCTTTATTAACATTAAGCTATTTAAACGGCTAAGATCCCTTAGTATTAGGGCAGTAGAAATGGTTAGAATAATATATATAAAGCGTAAGGAGATAGGCAATAAGGCTATAGATATATAGAAGATTATAGAGGAAAATATAAATAAGAATATAAGCGCTATATAAGCTTTAACTAAAGGGAAAAAGAAGGTGCCTGTTACGGCACTGGTAAATTGCCGTTAGATTGCCGTAAACTGCCGTTACGTGATGGCAAGTTGCGGCAAGTTGCTATTACGTGACCAGAAGATTGTATATAACTTTAAGCGGTGCTTCCGTTCTTCTTATTTCCTTTCTTTAGCTTTAGATTCTCGTTTATAGACAATCCAATTGTATAGGCTTACGCGACCCTCTTGCCATACTCGTGTCTTAATTGACCAAGTTGCTAATATTATTTAAAGCTTGTCACTACTCTTCTTTCCTAAAAAAGAACTTAAATATATTTATAAGGACATAGAATAGGACCCTAAGGACATTATTAGGACTATAAGGATAGAATAGACCCCTAAGAACTAAAAGAACATAAATAGAATGCAAAACCTAAAAATAGGATACGTATAGACCAGAACCCCTAGGAAATAAACAAATACTAAAAATTACCTAATACCCTTACCACTATGTTAAGAAATACAGCAGCTAGTAAAGCCGCTGTAGGACCCGTAAATACCTCTAATGGTAAAATAGTCGCTGTCTTAACCCCCTAGAAAGAGTGTCACAGGACAGGGTCAATGGCAGCTAAACGTATGTATTTAAGGAGTATACAAGACGTTGCGCGATCGATCATAAGGGTCGAGGGCGTATGTTACGGCGCTGGTGGAAAATGTTACGGACAGCTTAAGTACGATGTTACGACTACTTGGAGAAGAGTCGGAGGAAGCTAGTTGGTTAATACGGGCACGGTCCAGAATGGATCCGGTGGAACCATGTGACGAGGAATGGTAGCCGAGTCATGTGACGTGCTACGTAAGGAACGTAAGGAACGTAGTAAACGTACGTACCTTACGTATAACACGTACCTCACGTACAAGAGAGGATTTCTTAGGAGTATGGTTGTGTATTTAAAGGACCTTAGTCCCTACTGTAGATAGTTCTCTCCTTGTAGTAAATCTTAGAATATAATTAGAGTTAATCTATTAGGCAACCACTCCACTAGTTATTATTATATTATTAAATTATTCTTACCTATATACCCAGCCTAATAATAGGACCCACCGTAGTTACTGCTATAAGGTTCTGTTATATATTTACTACTAAGGTTACGGTACTAAATAAGGTTAAATAATATACTACCCAAAGCACCAGTTACAATGCTATTAACGGCAGCCACAACCTTAGGCATAGGGGGAGATACCAGTATAGTAGATACGGACTCTCAGTTAATTATACAAGGTTAGTTATAAAAAATAGTTAATTACTTATAAGACAATAATAGGATACTTAAAGAATACATTAATAGAATTAGAGTAGCAAAGGTTAAGCTACCTTTAATTAAACAGTTTTTAGGAGAGAAGTTAAAGCTTAAGGGATTTCTTACGCAGATATACTTTAAGGTTATATAAAAAGGAGTAAAGTTAACAATATTATTGGATTAAGTAGCCTATACAGAATTATTCCTAATAGGAAGGGTACTTAAGTGGTTTAAACCATATCTTACGGAGATATAGGCTAATAGTATAACAACTACTAACCAAGACGTATGGTATATATTTGCCAGTTAGAACGGGTTTATAGAATAGTTAACACAGATATTTAGAGACCTAAAGGCAACAACTATAGCGGAACAAAAGCTTTAGAACTTAGTATAGCGCACTTTAGTAATTAAGTATATAACGCAGTTTTAAATACTAGTAATATAGGTTAAGTGGAATAATAGGGTGCTTATAGCATAGTATAAACAGGGACTTAAGGCTAAAGTCTAGGACGTAATTATCCTAATGGAAGATATAGATACTCTAAGGGAGTTAATAGATTAGTTAATAAAGATTAATAATAGGATCTACCAAAGGGAATAGGCTAAGAAGGGTTAAGATAGAGTTCTATAGTTATATAAGGCGCAGAGTACGTAATAACTAATATAGAGTTAAAAACTATGGAATGGCGCGGAGCTAATGGACCTAAGCGGTACCAAAGAAACCTAAAGATAAGAAAAGAAACTATAGAAACCTAGAGGTTAAGGATCTAGTGATTAAAGGACTAAGGAGTAGAGGCTAAACTAGGGATCTTAGTAGTAGAAGATGTTTAGGCGGACTCTATAGTAAAGTTAGTGGTTTAGAGATAGAGCTTATATAAATTACGGAAAACAGGGTTATTTCGCCAGAGACTATAGAGGTGGTTAGAGTAATTATATAGTAAAGGGAACCAGACTAGCAGGAGAGATATATATATAGAGGGATAATAGTATACTGCGCGGAATAAAAGAATGTTTAATTAACAGTTTTGTGTTTTATTACAATAACGCATACTAAATTTATAAAAACGCTAAGTATGGCGCAAGCTATTAGCTATAGGAGCTATTATTATCTAAGTTTAAAGGAACTAACAAACTAGCTTATAGATCGGACATTAAAGATGATAAATTTAATATAGGCGAAGCATTCACTAATAATAAGGTAATAAAGGCAGCTTACTAGGAGCATATAAACCTTAAAGAAGTTAAAATAGAAGTAAAAACTAAGACTATTATAGAACGAGGTTTAGTAACGGGTATTATAACACCATTAGATACAATTTCTATCGCTTTATAAAATAAAAGAAGTAACGTTTAGAAGAAACTAAGCAAGTAGACAACTGCTAGTGCTAGCTTATCACTTAATAAAGGCAAAAAAGCCACAGGTCTAAGATTCTTATAATAAGATAAGGAAGGCTTTAGACTTATAAGATATAATAAGGACAGCTTAAGAACCCATAATAGATAAAAACTAATAGGAAAGGGTAGCGACTTAGTTTATAGACAAATAAATAAGTATAGGACGCAAGTTTAAGAACTACAAGTTTGGGGAACGAATAAGAACGTTAGCAATCCTAGGTAAACGCAGTATTTAGCCTAAAGATTGAAAAGTTAATATAGGGATTAAGAAGCAAGATAACTTTAAAGACCTAGCTGCAGGACGCAGAATACAAGAAACTATGGATGAATTTAGAGCAAGAATTATTGTATAGTAAGAGTAAAAACTAGATAAAAGATCTAGCACGCCAGGATATATAAGGGACAGAGCACCTATATAAAGAATTATTAATAGGCCTAAGGCAGGGACGCCTAGAGTAAAGTAGTTAGATAAACTAGAATAAGAAGAGGATCTAGATATCTTAACCAGATTTAAAGAAAGGCATACCAAAGGATGTTACGATATAGTAATAATAAGGTACTTTTTAATAGATAGACCATATACACTAAACCAGCTGTATGGAAAGTGGTATAGGCAACAAAGCAATAATAAATAGGTAGATTTTTATATGTAGCTAGATAAGAAGGTAGTCTAAGACTAACCTATTACGGAAAAACGTATAAGTTATATTAAAGGAGTATTAATTATAATGTTAAGGAACCTAGAAGAAGGATCTAGGGACTAGAAAAGCAAGAGACAAGTCTTAGTACCCATAGAAGAAAGACCAATAGTTAAATTGGCTAGACAGAGGTTTAAACTTAAGAGTAAAAACGAGCCAAGAGTAGACCTAAGTTACTTAGTGTATTATACACTATTGTGGATAGCTTATATAGATAACACATGCAATATACACGGAGCACTAAAAGATAAGAACCGGAAGTACCTATTAAGGATATATTAGGCACCAGAAGAAAAGCGGTTTAGGAATACTAAGTATATACATAGATGGTACCTAGTAGAAGTATAAGGTTAAGGGAACTTAATACTTTAACTAGGAAGATTCCTTACGGAAGAATATCTAGATAGATAACAGTGGTGGGAGTGCCTAAAGAATACTTGTCTATAGTATATAGAGGATAAAAAACAAACTAAGTATTGGCCTAAGTTAGACTAAGTATAAACAGGATCTAGTAGCTAATAGTTAGGAAAAGGGGAGGCGCATAGGACTAAAGGGAACTAGTATTAAAGCCTTAGACCCTTAAAGGAATTTAAGGATAACACCTAAATTTACAAGTTAAGTGGCAAGATTAGTAGTTTAAAGCGTTGGTAGATAGTAGAGTAATAAGGAACCACATATCACTAAAGGCAGTAGAAAGAATGGGGTTACTACACAGACAAAAGAAATACCTATATTCACTTATAACGATTTTAGGAGATTAGATAGCCTATAGAGGAGGTATTATTAATCTTAAAATAGGACCTATTTAGTTAACTATTAAAGGGAGACTAGTTAGAATATCTTTTAATATCCTACTATTAGGATAGGATAAGGCGATACTAGGAATGCCTTAGTTATAGAAATATAATCTAAAAATCAATTAGGTTATAGGTTAGGTCAATATTAAGGATACTTAATAACGTAAGATGTGATAGTAAACTAAGTTAGTATAGTACCAAGTTAGAGCAATACATGAAGAGACTAAGTAAGGCTTAAGTTATATACTAAAGAGATACCATAAGTATAGTAAAAAGTTATGGTTACTAGAAAGTGAAAAGCTATTAGAGTATATAGTATGGGACCATAAAATAGAATTAAAAGAAGGAATAAGTCTAAGGTTCTTTTTAATCTATAAGCTTACTAAGACCGAGTTAGTGGCACTTAAGAAGTTTGTCCAGGAGAACTTATAAAATGGATACATTAGACTATTATAGTTATTAGTAGGATATCCAGTATTGTTTGTCCTAAAGAAAAATGGAAAACTTAGGATGTATATAGACTATAGACAGTTAAACAGCATTACTAGGAAGGATAGGTATCCTTTACCCTTAATTAGCGAGATTTAGAACAGAATAGGCAATATATAAATCTTTATAAAGATAGACCTAAGATGGGCGTACTATTAGATTAGAATTAAGGAAGGCAATAAATAAAAAGCAGCTTTTAGGTCAAAGGAAGGGCTATATAAGCTATTAGTTATGTAATTTAGACTTATAAACGCACCAGTAATATTCCAGAAGCGAATTAATAGTGTATTAGGAGAACACCTTAATAAGTTTATTATAGTATATTTTAATAATATTATCATCTACTTAATAAGTGAGAAAGAATATAGAGAATATATTAAGTGGGTTTTAAAGAGACTACAAGAAGAATAGATGCTAGTAGCAATTAAAAAATGCGAGTTCTTTATAAAAAAGACCAATTTTGTAGGATTTATTATTAAACTAGGGAAAATTAGTATAGACCTAAAGAAAGTTAAAGCTATAGTAAATTAGCAGGAACTAGAGAACGTTACACAGCTAAGATTATTTTTAGGGTTTTGCAATTACTATAGGAGGGTTATAGCGTAATGGTTAAAAAGTATTAAGCCATTTACAAGGTTAACAAAAAAGGAGGAACTGTGGGTTTAGGGTAATAAGCAGAAGAAGCTGTTTTAAGAACTTAAAGAGTTATTTACCTAGGAACCAATTCTTAAAATCTATTAACCAAAGTTAGACACGGTTGTTGAGATAAATATATTAGACTTTGCACTAGGACGCATAGCATCCAGTAGCGTACTATAGTTGGAAGATAATACTACTAGAGTTAAACTACGACATTTATAACAAGGAGTTGCTAGGCATAGTTGCAGTACTTAAGGAATAGAGAGCATTCTTATAAGGTATAGAGAAACCATTTGTGGTAAAAACAGACTATAAGAACCTTATAGGATTCCTAATAATAAAGGAACTCAACTAAAGACAGGTTAGATGGGCGGAAATGCTTATAGAATACTATTTTGAAATTTAGTATACCAAGGGTATAGATAATATACGAGCAGACGCTCTAAGCAGAAAGGCTAAACTATAAAGTGACGAAAAGCCGTTAGGAGCATTGTTGTAAAAGGATTAAGACGGATTAATTAGGTATAATTATCTAAAGATTATAGTAACTAAGGAAAGTCAGATCCACGAATTACTAGAGAGTGATTAGATATAAAAGATCTAAGAAGCATAAGTAGAGGATCCAGACTTAGAGTAATATAAAAATAGAGAAGTAATGTATATGCCTAAGTCTATCGCAGAAGAGTTTATAAAAGAATTTTATAAGGGAGTGATATAAGGACACAACGGAGCTATAGGCTTAGTGTTAAGACTTTAAGAGGAGTATATTGTTTAAGGAATCTAGGGACTAGTAAGGTAAGTTATAAAGAAATGTCTAGATTGCTAAAGAAACAAACTGACAAGGTATAGGCTGTATAGAGGGCTATAACCTATTAAAATACTAGAAAGACTATGGGAAGTTATATTATGGGACTTTATTATTAAGTTACTAAAGTTAAAAGATCCTATTATAGGACAAGATTATAACGCGATCTTAGTAATAGTGGATAAGCTTATAAAGTGGGGATACTTTATAGTATGCACAGAAGAGATATTAGTAGAGGATGTTGCTAGAATCTATATAAAAGAAGTGTTTATAAGATATGGAGTACTAGATAAAATCATATTGGACAAAGATCTAAGATTTATAGTAGTATTTTAGGAAGTGTTTCTAGCAGAATAAGGAGTTTGCGCAGTAACCTCTATAGCGTATTATCCGCAGATAGACGGATAGATAGAAAGACTAAATTAGACACTAGAGTAGTATCTAAGACACTATATTAACCACGTATAGAACAATTGGGTATCGTTATTACTAGTTATATAGTTTACATATAATATAACACTATAAGAAGGAATGGGGACATTACTATTTAAGGCGAATTACGGATATAAACTAAGAATATTGTTATTACCACGTCAAGTAAAGAAGACGAGTAGCACAGCTAAATAAAGAATGGAGACTTTAATAAATCTTTATATAGACCTTAAAGAAACAGCTAAACTAGTATAAGAATAAATAAAAAGGCACTACAATGCTAAGAGATCTAAGGGACCAGATCTTAAGGAGGGAGATAAAGTATAGCTACTATATAAAAATTTTAAGAGTTAATAACTAAGTAAGAAGTTGGACTACGTTAGACTAGGACCTTTTAAAATTATATAAAGAATTTTATTAGTTATGTATAAGTTAAACCTACCAGCTAAAATAAAGATCTACCCTATATAATACGTTGCAATGCTAGAACCAGCACACGGAAATATTAAACCACTAGTGTATAAAGTAGACACGTATAGAGGATAGGAAGAGGATAAATAGCAAGTTTTAAAGATTATTAGTTATAAGGACGTAGATAATAAAATATAGTATAAAGTAAAGTAAATAGGCTATAGTAAGACTACCTAGAAACCACTAAGCAACCTAGAGAATGCTATAGGAAAGGTAAAGAAGTATTAAAAGAAAGTAGGTTAGGGAGCATTAAAAAAGGATCACTAAAGGATAAGTTACCTAAGGGGGACCTATAAGGAGCAACTACTATATTACTTGGAGTTATTTTCTTCTCTAGAAATTCTACCCTCTTATTACCTAGCTTATTGAGACTCTATTAAATAAGTTTCCACTCCTTAAAACGAACCTTCTTATAAACTTTCTTAAGATAAAGCAGCTGGGCAGATGCCGTAATTTGAGTGTCTAGGGCCCTCTGTTCTGTGTCTTAAGAACGTTTTAGCTTAGCCAAGGCAGCGGAGAGCTTACCGTTAAGTTTTATAGTGGTAGATTAAATACAAGACCCTATAATAAGTTACTTAGGGAACTTAAAGACTGTTAAGAGTTATAGGACGCGTATATTTAGCGTTAGAGGTAGAACGAACGTCGCAAAGCAATTGAATATTTGCTTTGGTACACTCCAAGCAAGAGGATGGTTATTGGGCGGTAGGACTTACCAGCGCAACATAGACTAGCCCCTCTTTTGCACAACAAGAATATAGAGACGGCATTATCTCACCTAGTAATAGTATAGCAGTAATAGTACGAGTATGACGTTACGCGTGTAAAGAAGAAGATGCTTTAGGTATAATAAGTAAGGATATTAACCAGACTAATTAAACGGACATTATACCTCTAGTAGATAACTTAGAGATATTAGAAATCTTTAAGGACGAAGATAAAGAGGAGGGAGATAGTGTTATGGATAGCTTAAGCACAATGTTATAACTACTTAAAGAAGAGTTGGAGGAAGCTAGTTGGTTAATACGGGCATAGTCTAAAATGGATCTGGTGGAACCATGTGATGAGAAATAGTAGCCAAGTCATGTGACGTGCTATGTGAGGAACGTAAGGAATGTAGTAAACGTATATACCTTATATATAACACGTACCTCACGTATAAGGGAGGATTTCTTAGGAGTATGGTTGTGTATTTAAAGGACCTTAGTCCCTACCGTAGATAGTTCTCTCCTTATAGTAAATCTTAGAATACAATTGGAGTTAATCTATTGGGCAACCACTCCACTAGTTGTTATTATGTTGTTAAATTGTTCTTACCTATATACCCAGTCTAATAACAGGACCCACCGTAGTTACTGCTACAAGGTTCCGTTATAGAAAATAGTAGATCTTAGCAGACGTGGATTATAGTAGACGCGAGTCACGTAACTTAAGGACCGCATAAAATATTAAGCGGCGCTGCTATTCTTCTCCTTCCTTTCTCTAGCTTTGGATCCTTGTTTATAAACTACTAATTATATAGGCTTACGCGTCCCTTATGCCGTGCTTATACCTTAATTAACTAAGTCGCTAACATTATCTAAAGCTTAACTACTCTTTCTTCCTAAGAAGGAACTTAAATATATCTATAAAGGACACAGAATAGGACCCTAAGGACATTACTAGGACTATAAGGATAGGACAGACCCCTAAGAACTAAAAGAATATAAATAGAACGCGAAACCTAAGAATAGAACACGTACGGACCAGAACCCCTAAAAAATAAACAAACACTAGAAATTACCTAATACCCCTACCACTATGCTAAGAAATACAGCAGCTGGTAAAGCCGCTATAGGACCTGTAAATACCTCTAATAGTAAAACAGTCGCCGTCTTAACCCTCTAGGAAGAGCTTGTAGTAGCTAATACTAAAATTAAACGGCTTTAAGAGCTGCTTAAAACTAGAGACACCCCTATACCTAGTAAGGAGTTATTAAACACCTAGAGACTTGCTATAGTCCTTAAGACCCTAGCCTAATATATAGTATTAGCATTATTGCGGTCCGTAAAGATTATAGACCCCCTATTACTTACAAACGGAACTAACATTATATTTAACAATTGGAAGCTTTAACTATAAGACAAGCTTAAAGTTAATATAGACTACTTTCCTACTACCTAAGCTAAAATGGCCTATGTTTTTGGCCGTACTAGTAGGAACATACAGATATATCTACGTCCGTAATACGCCTAGGACTTAGTAAACCCCTTCCTCTCTAAAGAAGAAATGGTTAACTACCTATCTTCTATTTATAAGGACCCCTTTAAGACACAAAACGCCCGCCTTAATTATAAAGCTCTTAATATAAAGACAATAGAGACCTTTTTAGCCTTCTAGACCCGCTTTCTGCACCTAGCTGGCTAAGCTTAAATTCCCTATAAAGACCTAATGCTAGACCTCTTTAATAAGCTTACCCTAGACCTATAGCACGCCATACTGCTAGTTTTTACTACTATATAGACGCTAAAGATACTTATAGACTACTACCTAGCTATTAACTAAGGCCTCTATTAAATTAAGGCACAATCTAAGTAGTACAAAGCTAGAAACTCTCTAAACCAGACTATAAGCACTTTACAAACAGCCTATAACACCCTAGTACAATCTATAACTCCTACAGCACTAGCCGTACAACCCGCCGTTAATTTAGTAGCTAGCTATACAGCTAGTCCTACTACGGGTCTAGCGCACACTTAGCCTATATATAACAACCCCTATAAACAGGCCCTTAGTAATTAAGGAGCTTGCTTTTTATATAGCCAAAAAACCACTTTATAAAGAATTGCCAGACAAAGGTAAAAATAGGTAAAGTTCTATTAATTTAGGAGGATAGTACGGAGTTAGAAAAAGAGGAACCTTAGAGAAAGACTCCTCTCTAGGATTAAAAGGGATTAATATGTCATATATTAATCTAGGTTAGCTAGTTAGTAGAAGAAGCTACACTATCCCTTATACCTTATTCCATAATAGATATTAAGTTTTAACCTCTGCTTTAGCTAACTCTAGAGTAAATACCTTTACCTTAATAGATACCTAGTATACTATAAAGCTGGCTAACTTTTTAAATGCACCCCTTAAAGAACTGCCCAAACTAATTCCTATTTGCGGGTATAACAGATAGATAGGACCACCTATTATAACTATCTTATGGATTTACCTCCGTGTAGACGGATAAAGGCAGTATAATATCCCCTTTCTTATTACAGACCTAGGAAGCTATAATATAATCTTAAAAAGAAAATAGCTAGCCTATCTAGGCTTATAGCTTAATATATAGAGTAGACGGCTTATCTAGCCCAAAACCCTACCCCTAATACCCTCTTTTATAAAGGAAATTAGCATTATAATAGAAAACCTTATATAGCTATAGATAGACACTGTTTACTAGGCTAATGCTATATATAGGGACCAGGCTTTTAAAAAGAATGTACAGCTTAACCCGTAATAGATTTATATACTACACCACCCCTAGACTACCTATATTATGCCACCTATACCAGAGATTAAAAAAGTTAATAAAAAGCTAGCGGAGCTCCCTATAGGGAACTTAGGCCCTATATAGCCATAAAGAATAGTAAGGAGTATTAGACGCTATACTAAATATATAGACTAGAGGGATAACTTATAGAAGATAGAATAGGAGCTAAGAAAGATTATAAACCCTAGGCCGTAAAATACGGCCTAATAACAGTCTATAAAGAAACCTATGGGCCTCCTACCAGTTAATATCTGCTATATTAGCGCTATAGGATTTTACTAGAACTTAGTCCAACCTAATACTACTACCTTTACCACCAACTTATATAAAATTAATTAAATAATTAAGAAAAAGAAAAATGAGCTTAGCAAATAGGAAGGCAAGCTTATAGATAAGGAGCTAGTAGAATAGAAACTACCCTATTAACACTAGAAATTTAAGGACATGTTCTCTAAGACAGTATTAAATATACTTCTACCTTACTAACCGTATAACCATAAGATTAAGATTAAGCCAGATAAGGAAGACACACTTAGCTATAGCCCCCTTTATTAGTAGTCTACTACTAAATTATAGGCTATAAAGTAGTACCTTATTAATAACCTAAATAAGGGCTTTATTAAACCTAGTTAAGCCCCTTTTAACTTGCCTATTCTCTTTACCAAAAAGCTAAATAGAGGACTTTATTTCTATATTAACTACCGCAAACTAAATAATATAACCCGCAAGGACCGCTACCTACTGCCCTTACTTAATAAGACTTTAACCTAAATAAGTAGAGCTAAGATCTTTACTAAGCTTAATATCCGTTAGGCCTTTTACTAGATTAGAATAAACCCTAAATTAGAAGATTTTACTATATTTCAGACCCATTACGGAATATATAAATATAAAGTACTTCCTTTTGGACTAACTAATGGACTGGCTACGTACTAGTAATATATAAATAATATACTCTTTAACTACCTTAACAACTTCTATATAGCCTACCTAGATAATATTATAATCTACTCTAAGAATAAGTTAAAATATAAGGAGCATGTCTATAAAGTCCTATAACGGCTCCACAAGGCTAGTCTCCAGGCTAATATTAGGAAATTAGAATTTAGTGTTAAGCGTATAAAGTACCTAGGTTTTATTATTAGTATAAACGGAATTAAGGCCAACCTAGAGAAAACGGCCATAATTAACTAGTAGACACCCCCACGGACTATAAAAGGGGTGTAATTATTTTTAGGTTTCTGTAACTTCTACTAACGCTTTATTAAGAACTATAGCAGGATCGCCAGGCCTCTTAACCGCCTTACTAGGAAAGACCAGCCATTTTACTTTAACACTATATATATGCAGGCCTTTAATAAGCTTAAAAAACGGCTGGTATTAGCTTTCCTACTTGCCCACTTTAACCCAGAACAGCCCTTAATACTAGAAACTAATGCCTTAGACGGCGCAATAGCCGGCATTTTCTCCTAGAAGCAACTAAATAGAGAATAGCACCCTATTGCATACTATTTAAAGACTATAATAGATATTAAGCTAAACTACCACATCCACAACAAAGAAATGCTGGCTATTGTCTCTAGCTTTTAGCAATAGTATATACAGCTAGAGGGGACCCCTAAGCCTATTAAGGTAGTTTCAAATCATAAGGCCTTAGAATACTTTATAACAGCTAAGGCCCTTATGGCCTAGTAGGCACGCTAGGCGGATATCCTATCTTAGTTTAACTTTTTAATTATATATAGACCAGGCGCTATAAACCATGTGGATGCTTTTATAAGGCGTAAATAGGACCTAGGTAACTAGGCGGCTATAAAGATCTTATTATAGACCTAAACACTACTATAACTAGAGCACCTTAACCCCTAGATATAGGCAGAGCTAAATACAGACCCTTTAGATGCTAAGATATGTCCCGTTAACTCTATAGAACTTAACCTTATTAATAAACTACTATAGGTAAACTATACGGCCCCTTCTCTATAGGAGTACCGTAAAAAGGTAAAGAATGCTACTAGTCTATAGTCCCTTAAAAACGGACTACTTAAGCACTGGGAACGGCTAGTAGTAATAGAGGAACAGAATTTACGGACCTAGCTTATTACTAAAGTATATACCTAGGTCTCTACAGCCTACCCTAGAAAGAATAAGACCTATAAGATTATTAGTAACCGTTACTACTAGCCCAAAATAGTTATAGATATTAACCGCTATATATGGAACTGTAACAACTGCTATAGGTCTATAATTCTATAGGATAAAACCCTAGGACTATTAAAGCCACTCCTAATACCAAAACGCCCCTAGCAGTATATCTCTATAGACTTTTATAAGCTACCTACAGACTGTAACAGATATAATATAGTAATAATCCTAGTTAACCGCTTTAGTAAGCGCCTATTCTTAATCCCCTATTACAAGGATATTAATGCCAAGGAGGTAGCCCAACTATATATATATTATATCTACCAAATTTATAAACTACTAGATACTATTATATCTAATAACAGGCCGCAGTTTATATCAGCCTTCTAGAATAAGTTTACTTAAATCCTTAGCATTAAGCTAAAGCTTTCTATAGTATACTACCCCTAGACAAATAGTTAGATGGAGATTATAAATTAATACTTAGACCAGAGGCTCTGGCCCTTTATTAACTACTTCTAGGATAACTAGGGCAAACTACTACCCCTAATAAACTACGCCCAGACAACCCTACCCCACAACTCTACAAGATTTGCACCTATTTAGCTAAAAATGGGATACTTACCCCGTATAAGCTTTAACTAGGAAAGACCAAAGGGGCCACAAACCATACGCGAAAAACTATCTTATAAGGAAGCCTAGTAATATACTAAACACTTAAAAAAAGCTTGGACGGTAGCCTATATAAATCTAGAAAAGGCCCAGAGATTAATGAAACAGTAGGCAAATAAGCACAGGCGCAAGCCTAACTTTACTGTAAATAATAGGGTCTAGGTTATAACAAAGAACTAAAAGACAGAACGGCCTAGCCACAAGCTAGACTATAAGATAGCAGGACCGTATAAGATCCTTAATAAAGAAGGCAACTCGTACAAGGTTAAGCTCCCAGACTTAATTAAAGTCTATTCTATCTTTTTGCCGGATAAGCTACAGAAGGCTATAAATAACCTACTACCTGGATAAAAGAATAAGCCTCCCCTACTAATTTAAGTTAATAGTAATAACAAATAGGAAGTTAACAAAATACTAACCTATAAACTAGTATAAGAAACGCTACAATACCATATCTAATGGAAAGGCTACAATTTAGACCTAACCTAGTACCCCGCCTAGAACTTTATAGGCTGCCCCTAGAGACTTAAAAAATTCTATAACCAATACCCTAACAAACCCAGACCCCCAAAGTACCTTAATAAGTGAATAGAGTGCTAGTATAGCAAAGACAATAGGCTGCCTATTAAGCATAAAGACAAGAATACCCCATAGATATAATATAGATATATAAAGCCTGAGGGCAGGCTTTTTTGGAGGGGGGGGTAATGTTACGGCACTGGTGGAAAACGGTGGATCTTGGCAGACGTGGATTATAGTAGACGCAAGTCACGTGACTTAAGGACCGCATAAAATATCGAGCGGCGCTGCTATTCTTCTCCTTCCTTTCTCTAGCTTTAGATCCTCGTTTATAGACTACTAATTGTACAGGCTTGCGCGTCCCTCATGCCGTGCTCGTGCCTCGATTGACTGAGTCGCTAACAGCGTAAGGAGGTGATATACCCACGCGTAGCTGACATAAGCTGTACGCGAGGTATATATAAGAACACGGGGCTCTCCTATGGAGGCCCCTACGGTCGGGTTCCGTGACAAAGAGCTTATAGCAGCTAATACTAAAATTAAACAGCTTTAAAAGCTGCTTAAAACTAGAGATACCCTTACGCCTAGTAAGGAGTTATTAGACACCTAGAGACTTGCTATAGTCCTTAAGGCCCTAGCCTAATATATAGTATTAGCATTATTATGGTCCGTAAAGGTTACAGACCCTCTATTGCTTACAGATAGAACTAACCCTATATTTAATAATTAGAAGCTTTAACTGCAAGATAAGCTTAAAGTTAATACGGACTACTTCCCTACTACCTAAGCTAAAATGGCCTATGTCTTTGGCCGTACTGGTAGGGATATATAGACGCATCTACGTCCGCAATATGCCTAGGACTTAGCAGACCCCTTCCTCTCTAGAGCAGAGATAATTAACTACCTGTTTTCTATTTATAAGGACCCCTTTAAAATATAGAATACCCGCCTTAACTATAAAGCCCTTAATATAAAAATGATAGAGACCTTCTTAGTCTTCTAGACCTGCTTTCTATACCTAGCTGGATAGGCTTAAATCCCCTAGGAAGATTTAATACTAAACCTCTTTAACAAGCTTACCCTAGGCCTATAGCGCGCTATACTACCGGTTTATACTATTATATAAACGCTAAAGGAACTTATAGACTAGTGCCTAGCTATTAACTAGGGCCTTTGCTAAATTAAGGTATATGATAAGTAGTATAAGACTAGAAGCTCTGCCAACCAGAATATAAGTACTATAAGAACGAGCTATAGCGCCCTAGTAAGATCTATAACCCCTATAGTACTAACTGCACCACCTACCGTTAATCTAGTAGCTAGCTATATAGCTAGCTCCGCTATAGGTCCGGCGGATACTTAACCTATATATAGTAACCCCTATAGATAGGCCCTTAGTAATTAAAAAGCCTGCTTCTTATATAGCCAGAAAGACCACTTTATAAAAGACTGCTTAATAGTGGCAAAGACAAATAAGGTCCTGTTAATTTAGGAGAATAGTATAGAGTTAGAAAAAGAGGAACCCTAGAGTAAGACTCCTCTCTAGGGTTAAAAGGAATTAATATATTATATATTAATCTAGGTTGGCTAGTTAGTAGAAGAAGCTACACTATCCCTTATACTTTATTCTATAATAGATATTAAGTTTTAACCTCTGCTTTAGCTGACTCTAGAGCAAATTCCTTTGCCTTAATAGATATACAGTATACTATAAAGCTGGCTAACCTTTTAAATATACCCCTTAAGGAACTGCCTAAACTAATTCCTATTTACAGGTATAATAGACGGATAGGACTACCTATTATAACTATCTTACGGATTTACCTCTGTGTAGACGGATAAAGACAGTATAACATCCCCTTTCTTATTATAGACCTAGGAAGCTATAATATAATCTTAGGAAGAAAATGGCTAGCCTATCTAGGCTTATAGCTTAATATATAGAGTAGACAGCTTATCTGGCCCAAAACCCTACCCCTAATACCTTCTTTTATAAAGGAAATTAGCATTGTAATGGAAAATCTTATACGGCTATAGATAGACACTATTTACTAGGCCAATGATATATATAGGGACTAGGCCTTTAAGAAAGATATACAGCTTAATTTACAATGGGTCCGTATACTACACCACCCCTAGACTACTAATGTTATACTACCAGCACTAGAAATCTAGGAAGTTAGTAATAAGCTAGCTAGCTTAGGCCCTATATAGCTATAAAGAACAGCAAGGAATATTAGACGCTATACTAAATATATAGACTAAAAGAATAACTTACGGAAAATGGAATAGGAGCTAAGAAGGGCTATAAACCCTCTACTATAAAATATGGTCCATAAAACGTCTATAAAGAAATCTATAAACCTCCCATCCCACTAGTTAATGTCTGCTATATTAGTGCTATAGGGTTCTACTAAAACTTAAAACGGCCTAATACTGTTACCTTTACGACTAGCTTATATAAAATTAACCGGATAATTAAAGACAAGGAAGTCCTAGCCTATAACCAGCTTAGTAGGGAAAGTAAGCTTATAGATAAGGAGCTGGTAGAACAGAAACTACTCCGCTAATACTAGGAATTTAAGAACGTGTTCTCTAAGGTAGTATCCAATATACTCCCGCCTTACTAACCGTACGACCATAAGATTAAGATTAAGCCCAATAAAGAAAACATCCTTAGTTATAGCCCCCTCCGCTAGTAATCTACTAACAAGCTATAGGCTACTAAGCAGTACCTTATTAATAATCTTAATAAGAGCTTTATTAAGCCTAGCCAAGTCCCCTTTGCTTTACCCATTCTCTTTATAAAAAAGCTAAACAGTGGACTCTATTTCTGTATTAACTACTATAAGCTAAACTATATAACCTATAAAGACCAATATCTATTGCCCTTACTTAAAGAAACACTGGCCCATATAAGTAAGGCTAAGATTTTTATAAAGCTTAATATCCGCTAGGCCTTTTACCAAATTAGAATAAACCCTAAATCTAAGGATCTTACTATATTTTAGACCCGCTACGGATTATATAAATGTAAAGTACTACCTTTTAGACTAACTAACAGACTGGCTATATACCAACGGTATATAAATAATATACTTTTTGACTACCTTAATAACTTCTGCATAGCCTACCTAGATAATATTATAATTTACTCTAAGAATAAACTAGAATATAAGGAGCATGTCTATAAAGTCCCATAACAGCTTCGTGAAGCTAGTCTCCAGGCTAATATTAGGAAGTTAGAATTTAGTATTAAGCGCACTAAGTACCTAGGGTTTATTATTAGTATAAACGGAATTAAGGCAGACCTAGAAAAAACGGCTATAATTAACTAGTAAATACCCCTACGGACTATAAAGGGGGTATAATTATTTTTAGGTTTCTATAACTTCTACTAATACTTTATTAAGAACTATAGCAGGATTATCTGGCCCCTTAACCATCTTACTAGGAAAGACCAGCCCTTCTACTTTAACGCTATATATAGGCAGGCCTTTAATAAGCTTAAAAAACGGCTAGTATCAGCTCCCCTGCTTGCCCACTTTAACCTAAAACGGCCCTTAATGCTAGAAACTAATGCCTTAGATAGCGTAATAGCTGGTATCTTTTCCCAGAAACAACCGGATAGAGAATAGCACCCTATTACATACTATTTAAAGACTGTAATAGATGCCGAGCTAAACTACTATATCTATAATAAAGAAATGCTGGCTATTATCTCTAGCTTTTAGCACTGGCGTGTATAGCTAAAAGGGACCCCTAAGCCTATTAAGGTGGTTTCATATTATAAGGCCTTAGAATACTTTATAATAATAAAGGCCCTTACGGCCTAGCAGGCATACTAGGCGGATATTCTATCTTAGTTCCACTTCTAAATTATATATAGGCTAGGCGCAACTAACTGTGTAGATGCCCTTATAAGGTGTAAACAAGACCTAGATAACTAAATAGCCGTAAAGATTATATTACGGACCTAGATACTACTACAATTAGAGCACTTTAACCCCTAAATATAGGTAGAACTAAATATAAACCCTATAAAGGCCAAGATATACCCTATTAACACTACGGAACTTGACCTTATTAATAAGCTACTATAAGCAAATTATACGGCCCCTTTACTATAGGAGTACTATAAAAAGGTAAAGGACGTTACCAGCCCATAGTCCCTTAAAAATGGATTACTTAAGCATTAAGAACGGCTAGTAGTAGCAGAGGAACAGAACTTATAGACTTAGCTTATTACCAAAGCATATACCTAGGTCTCTATAGCCTACCCTAGAAAAAATAAGACCTATAGGATTATTGGCAACCGCTACTACTGGCCCAGAATAGTTATAGATATTAACCGTTACGTATAGAACTGCGACAGCTGCTATAGATCTACAATCCTATAAAATAAGACTCTAGGACTATTAAAACCACTCCTAATACCAGAGCGCCCCTAGCAGTATATCTCTATAGATTTCTATAAGCTACCTATAGACCGTAGCGGATATAATATAGCTATGGTTATAGTTAACCGCTTTGGCAAGTGCCTGTTCTTAATCCCTTGTTATAAGAATATTGATGCTAAAGAGGCGGCCTAACTATATATTTATTACGTCTACCAAATTTACGGACTAATAGATGCTATTATATCTAATTATAGGCCGCAATTTATATTGGCTTTCTAGAATAAGTTTACCTAGATCTTAGGTATTAAGCTAAAGCTTTTTATAGTATACCACCCCTAGACAGACAGTTAGACAGAGATTATAAATTAATATTTAGACTAAAGACTTTAGCCCTTTATTAACTATTTCTAAGATAACTAGGCTAAACTGCTACCCCTAATAGACTATACTTAGGTAACCCTACCCTATAACTCTACGGGGTTTACACCTATTTAGCTAGAAATGGGCTACTTACCCTATATAAGCTTTAACTGGGAAAGACTAGAAGGACCCTAGACTATATATAAAAAACTATCTTATAAGGAAGCCCAGCAGTACGCTAAGCGCTTAGAAGAAGCCTAGATAGTAGCCTATATAAACCTAGAAAAGGCCTAGAAATTAATAGAATAGTAGGCAAATAAGTATAGGCGTAAGCCTAACTTTACCATAGGCAATAAGGTCTAGGTTATTGTGACGGTACTAGAGCGCGTTACCTGCTACTTTGCCGTTTCTAGGGCAATTTGCCGCAACTTGCCGTTTTATAGTAATCTGCCAAATTCTGCCAAATTCTGCCAAATCGCTATTGGCTCGCTTACTACTAGCGCCTTAATAACCCCTTTATATCTCGCTAGTCTCTACTAGTCTTCTTCCTCTCCTTAGCTTAGTATTCTTATATAGTAGCAATCTATAAGCTTCGGTTTAGAAGCATTTATACAAGCCCGTTATATTATACTAAGCTCTCCCTACATTGCCTAGGAAGGCCTTAATAATATCCCACCCTAAAAGAAGACCTTTATCTGCAATGACGCGTTAACACGTTATACTTAGACATTAAAAAACTTACACTACTATGCCTAAGAAGGCCCTAATAATATCCTACTTTATATGCCAGACTGTACTTAACCTACACCCCTAAAAGAACCCTAGAATTAAAACCGAATTATATAATTCTAATAAACCTTAGAAAGCTGATAATGGTACCTAAAGCAAGCTTATCTAAAAGACCTACCTCTACCTAAGAGGAACACAAGATCCAATTAGGATTAGAAATTAAAGACAATAATAACGTTACAGGTGTATATAAGCAGATTTATGCTCTTGCAGTTAATTAAAAGGTTAATTGTCTTTAAGCCTAAAGCATATAAGAGACTCTAAAGGAGATCCTGAAAAGCCTTACTGCCTTATAAAATAGCCTAGCCTCCCCTTTATAAAGCCTTAGTTAACCCATTTACTTAACTAAATGTAATATACTAGAGAGTACGGACACGATAATAAAGTAATTAAAATCCATTAAGCTCCCTAACCCCCCACTATTATTAGATGGCGTAGACCCAACCTTTAAAAACTGGAAAATTTAGGTGCGAGGAAAGCTTTATATTAACTATAACTATTTCCCCTCTAAAGAAGCTAAAATGCTCTACCTCTTTGGTTAAACCATTGGGGACGCCTAGTAATACCTCTAGGCCAAGTTTAAGGACGAGTTACCTATTTGGTTTACATCTGTTAATAAAATAATATAGTATCTAGCTGCTATTTATGTTAATCTAAATAAAGTATGGGATGCCTGTTATAACTATAATTGCCTAATAATAAAACTGAACTAATTCTTTATTAAGTTCTAGACTTAATTCTTATACCTAGTAGGTAAAGGCTAGGTTCCCCTTAAGAACTACCGTTTGGATTTATATAATAAGCTAACAATCCAACTATAAGAGAAGATTGCGGTAGCCTTAGACGGCCTACCAACCTACTAAAGACTTATAGCCTAATGTTTGTTGCTAGATTTAGAACTAAAATAAATTAACGCCCGTTTTGATTGACTAAAGTGGCCCTATAGCGACCGTAACCTATTTACTATACTAATGGGAGCTAGTGTTAGAAGACAAACCATAACCATCCTTATACTAAAAGCGGTTATAACTACCTACCTACAAGCCTTGCCTAACCTATTACATACTATACCTTTAGCTAATGCCTACCGCAACACCCTAATTAACCCTACTATAGTTACATGTTTTAATTGCGGAAAGGATAGTTACTATGCCTTATCCTACCTAGAGCTGAAGGATATAGGTAATATTAAAAATATAGAGGAAGAAGAAATGTCTAATAAGTTAGAAAAAAAAGAACCCTAGGGAAAGACTTCCCCCTAGGGTACCCTATTAATCTTAAAGAGATTAATCTAAGTTAGCTAATAGGTGGAAAATACTTTATGGTTCTATGTATAGTATCTTAAAATAGATATGGAGTTAATATAACTACCCTTATTAATACTGGAGCAAATAGCTTTGCCTTTATAAATATTACTTATATAAATAACATTGCTAAGTTCTTAAATGTAAATGCTACCTAACTAAAGAAGCCTATTTAAGTAAAAGGCTATAATGGTTAAGCCAGTAGGCCGGTTACCTATATCCTAAAACTATATATTACTATTAATAGACGACGCTAGTTTGGTATCCCCTTTTACATCCTAGACCTAGGGTCCCATGATATAATTCTTAATTAAAAATAGATGTCCTACTTTAATATTTGGCTAAATGTTTGATAAAGGCAGTTTATCCAGCCGGAGAATAGACTAAAGTTACCCTCCTTTGTTAGAGAAATCCGTACTAACTATAAGATATTAGCTATAAAGGCTGACCCTATTTACTAGTAGGATGTTAGGGACCGCAACCTAGCCTTTGCCTAAGAAGATGCCTACTACAAGGCTAGTAGGAACTCTATACTAATTAGGATACTCCCCCAAAGGACTATAGCTAAGGAAAACTCTACTTATGGAAGTAGAACAGATAGTAATATAGACAACTTCCAAATTGCGGAGATCTGGCTAATAGGGAAGAGGACGTACTAATAGGACGTAGAGGATAACCTTTAGAAGATGTAATAAAAGCTAAAAGAGTAAAGATAACGCCGATACGCTAAAGGCCCCTAAGGCCACGGACACCCCTACTATTATACAACCTCCCTATAGTAGACATTGCGGTAATTAGTGCTATAGGTTTCCACTTTAATATATATTAGAAGGAGAACAAGGTCTTTATAACTAGCTTATATAAAGTTAACCAGATTATTAATAAGAGGGGAAAAGGGCTAGTAAAGGAAACTAATAAGGAGCTAGTTAAGCGCCTCCTCTCTATATACCTCTTAGACTATAGAGACGCCTTTTTAAAAGCAGCTTTAGATATACTGCCCCCTTACTAAACCTATAATTATAAGATTTAACTAGAGGCTAATAACTCTCTAGGCTATAGCCCCCTTTACGAGCAAACTATAGAGGAACTAAAAGCAACTAAGTAGTACTTAATTAGTAACCTCTATAAGGGGTTTATTAAGCCAAGTTAGGCCCATTTTGCTTTCCCTATTTTATTTATAAAGAAACCTAATAAAGGCCTTTGTTTTTGCATCGACTATTAAAAACTAAACGCTATTACTTAAAAAGATTGCTACCCTCTTTCCCTAATTAACAAGACCCTTATATATTTAAGCTGAGCTAAAAATTTTACTAAGCTTAATATCCGCTAACGTGTTCTACCACTTATCCGGCTACACCAGTCATCCGGCCACCCCACAACGTTGCAGCCCTACAAATACTTGAAATTCTATTATTTTAAACGGTTTGCTTAGCAAGAAGTAGTCTACCATTTTCTGGAGTAATTTAGAGTTCTGAATTGATAACATTATTGTTTTAGTACGAAGACGCGTCTTGGTGCTGGTGGGGTGGCCGGATAAGTGGTGGAACACGTTAAGCTTTTTACTAAATTAAAATGGACCCTATATTAGAAGACCTAATAACGTTCTATACCCGCTATAGTTCTTATAAATATAAAGTCCTTCCTTTTAGATTAACAAATAGGCCAGCTACGTACTAACGGTATATAAATAATGTTCTTTTCAACTACCTTAACGAATTCTGTATGGTATACCTAGACGACATTCTTATATACTTGGACAATAAACTTAAGCACTAAGTTTACATTAAGAAGGTCTTAGAGAGGCTGCGAAATATAAGTCTATAAGTTAATATTAAGAAATATAAATTTAGAGTAAAATAAATAAAGTACCTTAGGTTTATTGTTAGTATAAAAGGAATTAAAGTTAACCCTAAGAAGGTTAGGGCAATCCGTAACTAGAACCCCCCTTATACTATAAAAGGAATCTAGTTCTTTTTAGGCTTCTATAACTTCTACTATCGGTTTATCCATAACTATAGAGTTATAGCTAAGCCTCTTATATAACTAACTAAAAACAACACGCCTTTTATTTTTAATAATAATTATATAGAAGCTTTTAAGGAGTTAAAGGACTAACTTATCTCCTCCCTAATTCTCCGTTACTATAACCTAGACCTTAAATTAATGCTAGAAACGGACGCCTCTAACGGAGTAGTGGTGGGGGTTCTCTTATAGTTATACCTAGATAGCAAGTGATACCCTATTGCGTTCTTCTTAAAGATAATAACCTTAGTAGAGTGTAACTACAAGGTGCATAATAAGGAAATGCTGGCTATTATATAATTATTATTCTAGTGGCGCGCAGAGCTTAGAAGCACAGACTCTTAGATTAAAGTCTATACTAATTATAAAGCTCTTAAGTATTTTATAATAATAAAGTGGCTTACTAGTTAATAGGCCTAGTAGGCTAAAATACTTTCCTAATTCTTCTTTATAATTATATACCGCCCTAATAGATAAAATTTTAAGGCTAATGCTCTTACCTAGAGAGAATAGGACGTGGAACCATAAGATAAGCTAAAGGCTTAGTACTAGATACGTGCCCTCCTCCGTCCTAAATAGCTTAACCTATATATCCTTAAGGAACTAAGCTCTAAGTAGAATAAGCTAGCACTACTAGAAGGAGAGATTCTAGATAAACTAATAGGACTAATTAATTATATCCTAATCGTAAACTGCACTGCTAAATCCCTAAAAGCCCTCCGCGACTAAGCTATAAAAGGTAACCCTAGTTTGGAAATAGAAGACGGACTGCTCTTATACTAAGAACGGCTTATAGTTCCAGACGTTAACAACCTATAAATAGAGCTAATCCGTAAAGCCTACTATTAAGTCTCTATAGCGCACCCTAGTTAAGACAAGACCTACTAACTACTAGCGCCTCACTACTACTGGTAAGGACTCCTGTCTAATATAAAACGATTTATTAGAAATTATTATGCTTATAAACGGGCAGATACCCCTAGGGATTAAACCCCTAGATAGTTATAACCACTACCAGTCCCTAAATGCCCTTAGCAGCATATTATAATGGACTTTAAATCATTCCTAAAGGATAAATATGGCTATAATATAGCCTTTATAGTAGTTAACCAACTAAGCAAGTAAGCCATTTCCCTCCCTTACTTTAAGACTATAACCGCAAAAGATATAGCCCGTATATATGTTAATAATATTTACCAGATCTATGGCGCTCCTAAGTTAATTATCTCTAACCATAAACCCTAATTTATATTAGACTTCTAAGACAAATTCTACTGCATCCTTAGATTTAAGATTAAGCTCTCTACTGCATTCTACCCTTAAACCAATAGCTAAACTAAGATTATAAACTAGTACCTTAACTAGCGACTTCACCCTTTTATTAATTACTACTAGGACAACTAGTTAGAACTACTGCCTATAATAGACTATATACAGCTTACGCTCCCTTATAACAGTATAGCAATATTACTATTTAAGTTACTCTATGGATACAAACCACGAACATCCTTTAATTGGGATAGACCTATAGGACCTATAACAGCCCGCAAACGCCTCAGCTATAAAGAGGCCCAGATATTTGCTAAAAGAATGCATAGAGCCTAGGAGACTGCCCAAGCAATTATAAAAAAGGCATAAAAGAAGAAAGAGGCCAATATAAACTAATATTGCCGTAAGGTAGACTTCCAAGTAAGAGATAAGGTATAGGTGTTAATAAAAAACTAGAAGACCTAGAGGCCGAGCCATAAACTAGACTACTAAATGGCTGGCCCCTATAAAATCCTTAAAAAGGAAGGGTACTCTTTTAAGGCTAAGCTACCTAAGTTAATAAAGATCCACCCTATCTTCTCTTTAGACTAACTATAGAAGGCTACAAACAACCCATTGCCTGGATAGTATAATAACCCCCTACTGCCAATTTAGATTGCAAAGGACGAGGAATAGGAAGTTAAAGAGATCTTAGTAGTTAAGAAAAACCATAATACCTTAAAATACCGTGCAAGCTAGGTAGGTTATAATAAAGATCTAGAATAGTACCCCACATCTAATTTTAAGTACTCCCCCTATAAGCTATAAGATTTCCACCTAGCCTACCTAGACCTCCCTAGACCACCACGTAAACTAAACAGCCGGATTAAATACTAGGAAGAAGGGGTAGATAACTATAATAATTTAGATAACAATAAAGAACTTGGACAAAGCCTAAGGGCAGGCTTTTTTTAGAAGGAGGGGGTAATGTAATAGTGCTAGAGCGCGTTACCTACTACTTTACCATTTCCAGGGCAATTTGCCGCAACTTGCCGTTTTCTGACAATCTGCTAAATTCTACCATATTTTGCCAAATCGCTATTAGCTCGCTTACTACTAGCGCCTTAACGACCCCTCTTTATCTCGCCAGTCTCTACCAGTCTTCTTCCTCTCCTTAGCTTAGTATTCTTGTATAGTAGCAATCTACAAGCTTCGGTTTAAAAGCATTTATACAAGCCCGTCACAGTTATAATAAAGAACTAGGAGATAGAGCGGCCTAGCCATAAGCTAAACTATTAGATGGCAGGACTATACAAAGTTCTTCAGAAGAGGGGCAACTTATATAAAGTAAAGCTCCCGGATTTGATTAAGGTCTACCCTAAATTCTCACCAAATAAGCTATAGAAAGCTATAAACAACCTATTACCTAGATAAAAGAATAAACCGCCCCTACCAATTTAAGTTAATAGCGATAATAAATAGGAAATTAAAGAAATACTGGCCTGTAAACTTGTATAAGGAACACTAAAGTACCGCGTAAGTTGGAAAGGATATAATCTAGACCCTACCTAGTACCCTATATAGAATTTTATAGGTAGCCCCTATAAGTTATAAGAGTTTTATAGCTATTACCCTAACGAACCTAGACCGCTAAAGTACTTAAATAAGTGGATAGATTGCTAGCGTAGCGAAGATAATAAATTACTAGTAGAGTATAAAGATAAAAATGCCCCGTGGGAGTAATACGGACATATAAAGCCTAAGGGCAGGCTTTTTTTAGAGGGGGGTAATGTTACAGCACTAGCAAATTGCCATTAGATTGCCATAAACTGCCGTTATATAATAGCAAGTTGCGGTAAGTTGCCATTATATAACCAGAAGATTGTATATAACTTTAAGCGGTATGTCATAGGACACCTCCATGACACCTTACACACGTCCACCTGTTTCCACCGACGCAGTAAGAAGAGACCGACCGCAAGATGGCAATCTGTTATATTCCGCTAGAATCCACCAAATTCCGCCATATTCCGCCAGAATTCACTAAATTCTGCTATATTCCGCCAAAGCCCACCAAATTCTACTAAGTTCTGCTAGGACCGCCCCTTAAATCCTATTCTACTCCGTGTACGTGTTAACTAAGCAACTAAACTAATAATATATACCCTTTCTTCCCGTTTCCTTACCTTCTCTCCTTACGCAACGTCTTAACTTTATTATATAGTTTATATACATAGCTTAATAATATCTACTTTGCTATATATTATCATCGCTTATACTCACTCCGTGACACTATATTACGTTAAACTATATACTCTGTCCTGCCCTAACTAATATATAAAACAACTTAGAAACCCTCTTATTTATAAATAACCTACACACCCTATTTACTAAACAAATAAGAAGTCTCTAAGAGGCTTTTATAGACGCTCTTATCTAATAAGAAACTTAATATTACGAGACAATCCAATCCCTAAAAAAGGAAGTTAAAGAGATTTATTATAACCTACTGCCTACTATACCGTCGCCCCTACCTATCCCTACTACTATCAACCTATAAATACTGGATAAGAAGAACACATCTAAAACTAACTCCTTAACCCCAAATTCGCCAGTTAATACCCCTAAAAAAAAGTTATTTAAATATCTCCCTAACCCTCCCGCTTATTCTAGTAAAAGGAGTAAGCTACGCTCTTTTTTTAACTAACTTTAGAACAAGTTAAGCGGCAATATTAACCGCTACCCTACCCCTAATAGTTAGCTTTATTACGCTATAAGCCGCCTAAAAGGAGATGCCGTAGACACTATATACCCATTCCAACTAAGTACGGTAGAGGAACTAGTCACTATACTAAAAGTATCTTATAGCAACCCTAACCAAGTCACTATATTATAAAGGAAACTAAACAAGATAATATAGGGCTCCAAAAACTTCCTATTATACTTCGCTAAATTCCACCACTACGCTAAAGAGACTAAATAGAACGAACCCGCCTTAATTAATCACCTAGTAGAGTCTCTAAACCCCAAATTAAAAGCATCTCTTATAGGAGTTAAACTGCTAGGTACTATTACCGCCTACGCCAACGTTATTAATGGCCTATATAACGACTTACTACGCCTCGCCCTAAAATATACACCTTAATACTCTGCCCCCCAGCCGCCTAAGACCCGCAAGGACTTAGACGCTATGGATATTAACACTAGAACCCTTTTCTATACCCTAAAAGGATCCGCTAAACAAGAGCGACGCATTAAACACAGCCTCTATTTTAAGTGCAGAAGTGACGCTTATATCTCTAGCTACTACTCTGTCCCTTTCTAAAAGAATTTACAAACAGTTAATACTAGCAGCTATTTACTACACTAATCCTCTAATTACCGTTCCTAATCTTTACCTAGTTCTAGCCCCACATCTAGTAAGCACTACTTACGGGGACGAAGTTACAACCGATATTCTATAGAAACCCCTTCCTACTTACCACTAAAAGGTATGTCCTAGAGTTAAGTCGCTCTCCAAGATAGCTATATTATAGGATCTTATTAAATATATTAGATATTGCAAACCCTGACTCTTAGGATTATAGTATAACTGTTAACTACCATCTTTAGCAGAAAGGTTAATAGGCTAATACTTAAGTCCTAATTCACACAGGAGCTAGCAGCATAGGATTTATCAATAAGTTCTTTATATAAGACAATAAGTTTACCCTAACACCCCTTAACTAGCATATTAATGTATTTAGATTTAATAGCAAACGTACTATCTTAGGCTGTATTACTTATATAGCGGCCCTAAGACTCCAATACCTAAACTATAAAGAATTAATTAAGCTCTTTGTTACCACCCTAGGTTACCTAGTAATCCTTAGACAACCCTAAATAAAGCTATATAAGGTAACTATTAACTAGGACAACCTTAAGCTTCTATTTACCGCCTCCCATTATAAGCAGAAGTGCTTTATAACTTATAGCTTAGACCCTAAACCAAAACCTAAAAATTCCACTAAATTCCACAAATATAAGATTTCTACCGACGTCCACTAAGGACCTAGAAATTATACCAAATTATATAAACTAACCCTAACTACTGCACTGCCCCAAACCAAGCAGAAGCTTAATATACAAAAGTACCAGAAGAACTAGTATTCTACCATAAAAAAGATATTTAAAGAGCCCGAACCTAAATCTAACACTAACTCCATATCTAACACTGAACCCAAAACTAAATAGGAAACTGTATAAAGAACTAAGGACAATCTAAGCCCGCTTAACGCCTTAGATATCCATATAATTAGAGCTACTCTGCTTATATAACTCGCCAGGAAACCAGAACATACAATCTTCGCTATTACAATAGCCGATATTAAGAAGGCCTTAGCGCCAAAGAAGCACACTAACCCCGCTATAAAGGTACCAGTAGAGTACCATAAATACCTAGATGTATTCTTATAAAAGGGAGCCAATAAGCTACCAAAACGCCGCCTATATAATCATAAGATTATAATTAAAGAAGGAAAACATCCTGGATTTAGACCCCTATACAGGATATCCTAAAACGAACTTTAGGTACTACGGAAGTACTTAGATAAATATCTAGATAAAGGATTTATTAGAGCAAGCTCTTCACCTATAGCTGCGCCAGTAATCTTTGTTAAGAAACCTGGCAGTAGTTTATACTTCTACGTGGACTACTAAGCTCTTAACGCTGTCATTATTAAGAACCAATACCTAATCCTATTAATTTAAGAGACACTGAACTAATTAAGTAAGGCTCGCTTTTACACAAAGCTTAATATTATCCACGTATTTAACCGCCTCCATATCGCGAAAGGAGATGAATAGCTTACTGCATTTCGTACTTAATACGGATTATTTAAGTACTTAATAATACCATTTGGCCTTATAAACACCCCAAGTTCTTTTTAACACTTTGTAAATAATACCCTACACCCATACCTGGACGTCTTTTGTACTGCTTATATTAACGACATCTTAATATACAGTAATAATCTAGCCAAACACCGAAAACACGTTAAACTGGTCCTATAAGCCTTGCGCAGAGCTAGCCTACAGTTAGATATAGACAAATGCGAGTTCTATAAAACGGAAGTTCTATACCTTGGACTTGTTATTTCCATAGACGGCATATAAATAGACCCTAAAAAAGTTAAAGCGATTATAAACTAGCAAGAACCTAAGAACGTTAAGAACGTAAGGGCCTTTATAGGATTTGCCAATTTCTACTAACGGTTTATTAATAACTTCTCCGCCTTGGTTTCACCCCTTATAGCCTTAACATAAAAGGATAAAGCCTTTATCTTTAATAAGGAATGTAAGAAAGCTTTTACTTACCTAAAAGTTATATTTACTACTGCACCTGTACTCTAATACTTTAACCTAAACCAAATAAGTGTTATAGAAGCTAACTTATCTAACTACGTTACTGGAGGCATCCTGTCTCAATATAATAAGGAAGGAGTATTGTACCCTATAGCATACTTTTTAAAACGACTAAGTCCAACTAAATGCAATTATAAGATCTACAATAAGGAACTATTGGCTATTATTAGATATTTTAAACAATGGTAACCTAAACTAGAAGGCTGTGGATTCTTAATTAAGGTTTTTAGCGACTATAAGAACCTACAATACTTTATAACTATAAAACAGCTAAGCTACTAATAGGCCTGTTGGTTAGAATATCTATCCCGTTTCTAATTCTCTATTATATATTACTTAGGCGTTTAAGGCTAGAAACCTAATACCCTAACCTAATATTTACAAAATATACTAGCTTAAGAAGAAGCGCGCTCCTACTATAATTAGACTCTGCTCCACCCCAAACTATTTAAACCCCCTACTAAAGATCTCTTAGTACACGTCCTTAAAATAACCAATTAAACTATTAAATAGATTATAGCTAATAAATACCTAAATGACAAGTTTATCTAAGAGACGCTTAAGCTAATTTAAGACGGCGTTAGACGCTCTAAAAGGATTTCTCTAAGTAAATGTGAAGCCCGTGGAGGCCGCTTATACTACTAGAACTATCTAGTTATACCTAACCACGACGAACTTAAGCTTAAGCTCCTTAAACATGTATATAATCTGCCAGTAGCCAGTTACCCAGGCCGAGGAAAAACCCTAGAACTGCTCTAATAAGAGTACTACTAGCCAAACATGTATAATATAATACGAAGATATGTCGCCAGCTACTATATCTGCCGACGAGCTAAAGCTTTGCATAAGATATACAACGGCTTTCTAAAGCCACTACCTATTCCGGACCGAAGATGGAAAGATATTTTAATTAACTTTGTTGTTAATCTCCCTAAAAGTAAAGGCTATACAAATATTATAGTAGTTGTAGACTAACTATTTAAGATAAAATACTTAATCGCCTGCCCTAATATATTAGCACCTGCCGTTACCCAACTGTTCCTAAACTATATATAGAAACTCCACGGACTTCCCAAAACAATTATCTCCAATAAAGGTAGACAGTTTATCTCTATATTCTAGAAAGAACTAACTACCCAACTCCGCATTAAAGCACTATTGTCTACGGCATACTACCCGGAAACGGACGGTCAAACGGAACATGTAAATACTATTATAGAATAATATATCCGGATATACACGTCGTATTTGCAGGACGACTAGATAGACTAGCTTACATTTACTAAGTTTACTGCAAATAACTCCATTTTAGAAACTATAAAGGTCTCCCCGTTCCTAGCTAACTACGGCTAGCATCCGCAAATGGGTTTTAAACCCTTTAGTAATATTCCTTGCCTAGCCTATTAAGCCTTACAGGTTGCAGAAGCAAATGAATTCGTAAAGAAGATAAAAGAACTATAAGAGTTTCTTACTAATAAAATAATATAGGCCCAATCTGTCTATAAAGCTGCAGCAAATAAGAACTAAACCCTAGCACTAGCCTACCAAATTAGTAACTTTGTCTGGTTGGATATAAGAAATCTAAACACAAAACAACCTACTAAGAAATTTAATTAGAAGAACGCCGGCCCTTATAAAGTTAAGAAAGTTGTCTCTCCTTATGCCTACCAACTAAAGGTCCCTAATACGGTTAAAATCCATCCCATATTCTATACGTTAGTCCTCCACCCTACTGCCCCTATATTAGATGCCCTGCCTAAACAGATCTAGGACCCTCCCCCACCAGTTAAGGTAGATGGTAAGGATAAGTATTTTATTAAAAGAATTAACAACATTAAGTACAATAAATAAAAACGCCAATATATGTATCTTACGAAATGGAGAGGTTTTAATAAGCCTATATAGGAACCCGTTAACTCTATAGGACTTATACAAGCCGTAGAAGACTTCTATAAACTCTACCTAGAACTACCACAGCCCTATCTTACAGAAGCTTGAGTTTAAAGGGGGGTACTATTACAGGACACCTCCATAATACCTTATACACGTCCATCTGTTTCTACTAACACAGTAAGAAGAGACTGACCGCGAGACGGCAATCTGTTATATTCCGCTAGAATCCACTAAATTCTGCCAAGTTCTGCCAGGACCGCCCCTTAAATCCTATTCTGCTCCGTGCACGTGTCGACCAAGCAACTAAACTAACGATATATACCCTTTCTTCCCGTTTCCTTACCTTCTCTCCTTACGCAACGTCTTGACTTCATTATACAGTTTATATACGTAGCTTAATAATATCTACTTTGCTATATATTATCGTTGCTTGTACTCGCTCCGTGACACAGTACTTCTATTCTTCTTATTTTCTTTCTTTGGCTTTGGATTCTCGTTTATAGACAATCTAATTATATAGGCTTGAGCGACCCTCTTGCTATACTTATACCTCGATTGACCGAGTCGCTAATAGTGCATATAGAGAGATTTTTAGCATCTTTAATAGACCTTAAACTTATCTATAATACTTAAATCCCATAGGGTAAGCTATATATAGAGCTATTTAAGAGTTACTAGGTAACGGAGTTTGCCTAAAAGGACGCTATAATTATTCTCTTCCTATCTACTATCTATAATAGTAAGTATATAATTCTCAATACTATACTCGCAAAGCTACTAATATTATATATTACTAGGTTAAGATTATATCTCTAAGCTTTAAAAGAAGCCTTCTTCTATAGCTATAGGCTATATATAAACTAAGCTAGTGTTTAGGAAGGAAATAAGGGCGTAGCTAGGTATTCTAGTATATATTAATAAGTACAACCTCTATATATACGCTATTAACCAGGCAAACTAGCTATAGTCTTACTATAGCACCTAAAGGATCTATTTAAAGATATAGAGACCGCTATTTTCCTTTCTTCTAGATATAATAATTAGAAACTACTACCTCCTCTTATCCTATAAGCGGATACTTAGTATAAGGGGCTCGCAGTAGAATACCTATCTTTAATTTATATAAGACCTCTATATAGCGCTTTTATAAGCTTTAAATTGTCCTAAGCTTTTAAAGGGAAGTTTATAGTATAAACAGAAGCATATAAATAAGATTATTTGGCAGCTAGTAAAGGAGTATAAGCTAGTAAAGTTATAGCTAAGAAATAAGCAGCAAAATTACTCTTAGTATATTAAAGAGGGTAAAAAGGCTACGCCAAGGCCTATAGTAAGGAAGCCTTTAGCTAAGCTATCTATAAATACCATAAAAACCTTATAAGATAATTCCTCTAGATAGAAAAGGCCTAGGAAGCCGCTAAGGACAAATTATAGATATTTTATATACAAAATTCTATTCTATAAGCGTGGAGATTGCTTTAGCATCTACCTAACTAAGCTTAACTCTAGGGACTAGCTTATATACAGCTATATATATAAAAATCGCAACTTTAAATAACCTTATATTGTTCTATATAGTCTATATTATAGTGCTAAGAATTAGCTTAAATAGAGGCCTTTAATTGGCTAAAAAATATAGGACGTAAACGAGCGTGTAAAGGGATAAGTTATTTTATAAGGCAGTATTACCTTATAATTAGTTATAGAAAAGACATAGGTAATATAATTACTACCTCCCACTATTAGATATAATATACTATATTTATAGAGATTAAGTAATAAATAAAGGGCCTTAATACTAAGTAAACTCTAGCGTACTTTTTCTATAATATAAAATGTTTTAATACTACTCCTCTTAGACTAGTTTTCTCTGGCTAGTCCTAATATAGTAAGCGACAAGTCGCTAAGCTAAGAGGGTTATATAAGGGGTACCATAAATAGATTAAACGCCGCCCCTCTTAGTATATATATTAAAATAAATAAGCCCTAAAGAGTATATAGGGGTTAATGTATTTAACCACTCCCTAGGTTATACTAGTCCTTAAGCCACCCTAAAAAACTACTAAAAATTAGGAAAATCGCTTCTTAATATCTTAATAATAGCTTAATAATAAATTCTAAAATTTTATATTTAGCTATTTATACCTATTTTAAAACTCCTATTAAAGTCCCGGAATAATAGGCCTAGCCATTATTAAGATATTAAGTTTTAGCCCCTAATTTTAAGCGTAATTACTATTTCTCTAAACCACTTACTAAATTAAAGTTAGATTAGAGTTTTGAAATAGGTATAAAAGGCTAATTATAAAATTTTAGAATTTATTAAGCTGTTATTAAGATATTAAGATATAATTTTCCTAATTTTTAGTAGTTTTTTAGGGTGGCCTAAGGACTAATATAGCTTGGGGAGTGGTTAAATATATTAAGTTATTTTGCTTATTATATTACAGTTTATATAAGCTTTAGTGTCCTCCCCTATATATATATAATATCCTTTATCTAGTAGCTAAAACCTTATACTAGTAAGGGGGGCTCTAGGGGTTAAGAATACACTATAAAGCGTGTTTATATTCTTTAGAATGCTTATATAATAAGGTAAGGACTAATAATATTATAGTACTATATATATATATAAGGGGCCCCTACTAGTATAGGGGTTTAGCTACTAGATAAAGAGATATATACCTTATTTTACTTTATTTATAGCTAAATTAGTATATAGGGCTAGTAGGAAAAGGTATAGTATATAGCTAGGGCTTAAGCCACGGCCCACCTTAAATTAAGAGCTTAAATTTAAAGCTATTTTAATATAATGGGACTAGCCTAGTTATAGTAGGAATGTCTTAGTGAAACACTTAATAGATAACTATCTAAAACTGTTTATAACTATTTGCAACTATTTGCAGCTATTTTTAACTGTTTAAAACTGTTTGCAACTGTTTGCAACTATTTATAACTATTTGCAACTATTTATAACTATTTGCAACTATCTATAACTATCTACAATTATCTATAACTATCTACAATTATCTATAACTATCTACAATTATCCGCTATAATTTACCGTTTTCTACTAGCGCCGTAACACCAAAGTATATTAAAGACTGTTAAAGACCATATGCGTATATATATACGCACCGACTACTAAGACCCTAACTATTTAATTATATAATTCTCTTATTATTCCTTTCTCTTCTTTATATAATGTCTTATTCTCTATAAGAGCTATATACCCTTAGATTTAGATAGAATCTATATTATTTCTTTAAATCTTCCCTAAAGCCTCTTTACGCTCTTATATCTAAACTTCTCTTTCTACTAAAAGTTGTAATATCTATTCTAGATTAAGGTATTTTTACCCTATCGCTATCCTTAATTTAGCTCTAAATATAGGTAACTAGTAGTACGCCTTTATTAAAACCCTTTTTATAGCTAGCGCTAGTAAGTATATATATACCTATTAAGCCAATTGCTCTTCTAAGGCAATTTAATATATTTAGAAGAAGCTAGTTATATATATTACTATTATATAATAAGCAAAATAACTTAGCCCCTATACACTCTTTAGGGCTCGCTTATTCTAGTATATATAGTAGGGGGTATAAGGGGTAATATAAATGGTTTAGACTCCCCCTACTAGTATATATTAAGAAATAAGCGAGTCTAAAGTGATATAGTGGGACTAGGTTATGTTATATACTATACTAGTAGGGGGGGCGTCTAACCCGTTTATATTACCCTTATATATAGGCTGCTACGTAAAGGGATTGAAAATTAAGTATGGTAGAAGTAGGGGCCGGATCTGTCCTAAAATCAAATCCTAATTTAACCGCTTTTAGAAATCCTAATTTAACCGCTTTTAGAAATCCTAATCCGGTTCTAAAATTAAGGGCAATGGTAGATCGACACCCCTAATTAATACTCGCATACCCCCTTAATTTGGCTTAGCTCCTGCTACATCTAGTTAGAACTCACGTGTGTTTAGCTCGTATGCGTCTACATTGCGAAACTGTCGCGCGCCCATACAAAACATTACCTCGCATTTCCCTTACCTCTCCCCACTATTAAGCGTCGCCGCAGCCGCCCAGGGGCTCACAGCTCGGCGTGGTCACGGAAAAGACTCGGCGTGGTTAGAAAGTTTAACGTGGTCAGAACTTGCAAACCAGCTTCATGACTACAATTAGCTTAAGACCACGCTAAGCCTACGCATATACAATGCACATGCAATTTAAATAAAATAGAAAATATAAAGCCGTTCATCCTCAAATTATAAATATCCTAGTTTATGGTAGTGTATATACCGCGTATATGCGCTAAACAATGGCTATATAAGGTAATAGTAGTTAGTTATTAAAACATGGCCTATACACACGCGTAGCATATCCATAATAATAGTCGCACTATAACTTCTTCTCTATAACATCACAGCGTATGCCATAAGTATGTATAGTATAATATAGGCATAGGTCTTGCATATACTAATAGAAAGAATAAAGCGAATTTCTATTACCAATTTAACCATCGTATACGCTGTATATATACTCACTATAAGCAATCTAATAATTGTAGACTTTAATAATTTATAGGTGGCCTCTGCTACCAACCCTTCTACCTTTAGCCATTACTATGGTAAGCATATGCAGAGCATATATATACACCATACTTATAAAGCCTTATAGGTCTGATTCTAAATCCTAATCCTAATTAGGTAACTCCTAGTTAGTTATAGGATTGCATATACACGGTATATACTTATAATAACTATAGCGCGCGCTACAGCAGCTCTTGCTGGAGGAAGACGTGAGTGTATATAGAGCCGCATATCCGGTGTATATGCTAACTATATATAGCCCCAACCGTTTCGGTCCAAGATAACGCGAGTATGTACGGCTCTATATACTGCATAGGTATATGCTAAGCGTATACCAGACCTATCTAACGCCGCCTCCATGCTCTCCTTAGTTAACACTATAGTGTATATTGCTTATCTATACCCTATGCGTAGCATATGCTAAGCTAAAGTTTAGGTGTAATATTGCAGTTAATAGTATGTAGATGTGCGGCTGTGTCTTTACCGCTTAGCTAAGTATATGTTTTGCATATACGTAGCGCCTACGGCTCTATTAATATGGCTATAGTATTGCTGGCATGTCCGCAATAAGCACAGCGGTGCTTATATATACTACTATATTGTTATAGCCGCTTGGTATATGCTTACTATATATAGTGACTAACCCAACTACTAATAATATATTAGTCGGAGAGCTGGTTATAGGCAAGAAGTATATGCTATATATATGCAGCGTATATATAAGGCTAATGTATTATAGTTCCCTAAAGCTGTTTGTTCTCTTTAGTGGCTGGCGGGATGTAAGATACCTATATAAGCCTAGGTATATCTATGCCTATACATCGCATATGCGTTGCTAATAGTGTCTATAGTCGTGGCCCCTTAGGTTTTAGGATCTTGGAGTATGTAGATACCTGTATACTTTTTACGTATATCTACCCTATGCTGTGTATACGCTTAGCCTAAGCTAATTAAATGCAGTGCCTAGGACTAGGGGTTTACTACCTAATTTAGTAGGCAATTCTATTGTAAGGTAAGAGCACTAGTGTTGCTTCTATATATGCGCACTATACCCTAATATATTTATCTATTTATCTATATACTTATTCCCCCTAAGTTTAATTTTAGACCTAAAGGCACTTATAGGCCTAAGGGTAGCGTATATAAGGAATAAGCACGGCTACTACTAGGGATACTGCCCGATTCTAAAACCAACGCTTGACTCTATGTTTAGGAGACTAGGAAAGTTTAATTTGGCGTATCCCCTGCATATATATTACTAAAACCACCACTTGGTTATATTGCTAGCTTATACGCGTATACCCTATATATATACAAACCCCTAATGTCTTCTACTAACCATAGGTCAACACGCGCTTATGCTAGGCGTATGCTAATATAAGGGAAATAGCATATTGGCCCCACTACTCCCTCTACTAGCTTAAAGCGTAAGGTTAGTATTTTACCTACATATATTTAGTATACGCTAACTATATGCGCAGCGCGGCCCGACCCCCCTAGATAACTATAAGGAGTCCCCCTCGCCGTCTACACGCCGCTAGAGTGGTAGGTTTGCTTTATATATATCCTATATATACACTACTAATGTTTAGCATAGGGGGCAGAAAAACAATAGGCTGCTGCTATGGTGGTAGTAAGAGCTCTAGTAAGTTTAGTTTATTCTATTGCGTATATTATACTTATGCTCTATATAAGCCACTCCTACCGCGGGTGGAACCTGCCGCTTATCCCATATTACTGGTTAAGTCCTAGCATATGCTGGGCCTGTACACTGTATATACAATGTGTAATATGTATAGTTAGAGTTTAGGCGGAGTTTAGTAGACGGATAGGCTAGGTATATACCCAATATAGGGCGCGGGGCTATAGGCCCATATTAATTAATTCTTTATTTATGGTAATAGAACTCTATAACACTTGCTCTGTGTATACCGTGCATATACACCCTATATGCTAACACTATGCTCCTGCGCCTACTTCTTAAGCTCTGCTAGCTCCTTTGCTTTATTATATACATCTTTAGCCTGTTTTAATTTATTAATTTATTGCTCTATATTTTCTACACAGAGTATATATGCCTTCTTCTCTATATCCTCTGTAGATAGGTTAGACCTATGCCTTTTACCCATAGTCTGGGGCGTTTAACTTTAAGATAGTAGGGGTAATATTTACGCTATATATGCTGTGGATACGCGCGACGTATCTAATACTAATACAATATTATCATCTGCTTTACTTATCTGCAATATAGTCTGCCCACTAAATATAGTAGGTAATTCTATATTAGGTATATACTATAGATTAGGCTTAGGGGTGTTAAATAGGTTCTAAGGATTCCAAGGAAGATTTAGTTTAGGATTTTTAGCTTATTACTTAGCTACTTTCCGCTGTTTCTAGGCTGCTTAAGCTTAGCATCTACTTTACATTTGCAGCGTATATATATACTTTATTTCTATAGCTGTACTACTATCCGCTTTAAGTTACTATAATTTCTTTATATATTATCTATTCCTGTCTCTTTATATAGCTCTTATAGGTCGAACATTTCTTATATATAGAGTTTGAGCCTATACTAAAATGTTAGAATATGCGGTACATATATAGAGCGTATATATTTACTGTAGTACTGCAGTAAGCATGCATAAGTTTCGACCGGTAAAGTTATTATCTTAAAAGTAACTACTTTTACTAATTCCAGTATGCTTTTGTGTATATACCTACTACTTATAAGGGACCTTTAACTTTTCCTTTATAAGCCTGGCTAGTATCTATATTTTCTTCTTATTGTTTATCCAAGACGTAAGCTCTGGATATAGTATGTATATACTTTATATACGCTCCGTTAGTTTCTACTTTATCTCCGCTTCCTATATCTGCTCTATAATATATCTTGCTTTATAGGTTGGAAAGCGCTTTGCAAAGTTTTGTTTAATATATACTTGGCAGAATATAAGTATATACTAAAGGTATTTATCCTATTCATAAGATAGGTTAATTATATATAGGTAATCCCTAAAGCCTATATATTATTAGCATATACTAGGTATATACGCAGCATATACTTACTACTAGCTTGTTTCTTATATATATTAACTATAGCCGTGCAAAGTCTGGTTTTATAAATATATGCAAATTATATAGATGATTGGGCAGTATTACTTAAAACCTTAAATACTAGCTAAAACATCTTTATGTATATAGTATGTATTTCTAAGTTTAGAAATGCGTATACCTACACCTTAATTCCTATTATAGGTATTAGCCTATGCATAGCATATGCATAACATAGGGTATGTATATATTTGGAATTCTTATCCTATCCCGTAATTAAGAATAAATTTGTTTTACCTTAAACCATTTTAAATGATAGGTCTATTTTGATATATATTATATATTAGAATGCCTTAGCTTGCGCGTATATACAGCATATAATAAGGAAATGCTTGTTATTAAAGTTATAAATTGCCTGAATCTATTACTCTGTGTTCTCTTTATATTAGTTAATAGAGAACTCGCGTAGTATATCTGCTACGCTTAGGCTCTGTATATACTTAGCGTGTATCTAACCTATACTTACCTATATATACCGTCCCCTCTGGGAATTGTAGCATCCTTTCCTTTTAAATTAGAGCAGTAATTCGATCCTTAATATTAAAACTACTATGTACTACACGTAGTGTCTACGCCCCATACTTCTTACATAGAGTATAATACTGTGGAGATAGGATAAATTGACCTATACTATAGTAAGTAGTTTTATTCGTATATACTGTATATATACGGGGTATATATATAGTAAGGCTTAGGACTTCCACCTACCTTATTACTTTAACTACATTATTAGCAAGGTCAATTGGTAGCTTTATTAGGTATAGTAGATAATATGTATAAGAATTCCGTATAATAAGGCAAATATAAGGATACTGTGCTATATTAACAGGAATATAGTAATCTAACCATATACCGTATGTTTGGCTTACTACCCTACCTTAGCCTTGCGGATGGTTAAACCCTAATAGGCTTAGTATATGTGTAGCGTATATACAGTATATATATTACCTACCACAATTTTTTCGCTTTAACGTTAAATATCTAATATAGGTATATTCTTTTTTAAGTTCCTAAACCCTATATTTAATAAGTAGACGTAGGTATTAAATATCTACCCTAGTAGTTGTTAATAATAAAGGCCAAGCAGTGTGCTATAGTTTAGTATCACTGCTGCTAGAATAACCGATGAACATTATCTGTATATAATAAGCATATATCACGTATACGCTGGCTATATGCGCACTCTATATTAAGAAAACATTGTTAGTCTGCTTTTACTATATACACGTTCTTGTATACTAGGATAGGTACACTGCCGCCATAATTATAGAATACCGTTGTAGTAGCTGTATATTATAAGTATTTACCTAATATATATAGATAATGCTTACTTCTCTATACTTTGCTTAAGCTTTTCATTAACCTCTACTGCTTGGTATAGACGACTGCTACGCTTTTAGAGGTTATTAATTAATTCAAGCTTAACCCTATTATATATAGGGTATATACGGAGGACATCCTTATAAGCGTGCTCGCAGTGTTTAATGCCGCTATATTTAAATGCTTAATAAAATGCTTTTTTACTCTCCTAATTATTGTTTTCTCTAAGGAGTTATAGTTGTGTAACTTTAGGGTCACCAGTTTTATAAAACGAAAATTAAATCTACTGGAGGTATAAGTACAGCATATACCTAGCATGTGTATTGCATACCTTCAATATATACTGCTTAATAACCTCGCGTACTGTTTCTTTATCTGCATCTATAGATAGCAGAGGTGTTACTTTATAGATAAAGTGTGCAATTCCTTCTTTTCTAGTTGCTGGATATTCTGGCATTATAATATAGTCTATTGCCTCTTAGATAATAACTTGGTGCTTACTATTAGAGCTAATAAGTACTCTATAGTCTTAGAGTATGCTCTAGATATTCTTAGCATATATATAGCCTATATATAGTGTTATACGTAGTCTTACCTTAGAGAGACCCATATAAAATGGAAACCGCTGTTATATACTATCTTAACCTTTACCTTCCTTGCCCTCCCTACCCTCCTTATCTTTGATACTCTCTCTACTAATTATATTATCTTAAGAACTATTATCTTCGTGTTTAATATTAGGTACGCTCTGGTATACCTATATATCCTTAGCATATGCCTAGCATATAATTGTGCATACTGACTTATAGACCGTTTAGCCACCCTACTATACTCTCGTTCACTTTAGTATAGTTTTTACTTGTTATTGGTATAGTAAGGCATATATAAATGCGGTTATATATGTATAGGTATAGATATATGTGTATATCTGTGTCTATGTCTCTAGGTATATACGGAGCATATACTCTTAACATTTTGGTTTGTATATTTGCTTAAGTTAAATGTGGCTACCAATGCGCGTTCTATATAGGTAAAAGTATAGTACCGCCGACCTTTTTCCGGGGGCTCTATTGGTAACCATGCTCAGCTTTTGCCGACCCCTATTGGTGACCACGTTCAACGTGTCCGAGACCACGATCAGCTGCGACCTGGTAGCAACACTCGAATTAGTTCAAGCCAGGCCTTACAAGCCACTGCGCAATCCAATCAATCGACTTAGGAACAAGTACGTAGTAATATAGGTAGTGAGTACGATAGTAAGTACGGATAGTACTGCGAGTGCATTACCAAGTATTGGCGGCAATAATCAGCAGGCTTACAGAGGTTGGGGGGCCTTGCCCTTTCAGCAGGACTATGCTAAGGGATCCTTTGGTGCATTCTGACTTTAATTTAAACTCTACTACTTACATAATAATTAAAATTAAGACTTGATTGAGGTGGCGCAGTCATAAAAGTCGCATTTTAAAAGTTTGATTCGCATACGAGCCAAACACACGTGAGTTCTAACTAGATGTGGCAGGAGCTAAGCCAAATCAAGGGGGGTATGCGAATATCAATTGGGGGATGTGCGAGTATCAATTAGGGGGTGTTGATCTACCATTGTCCAAAATCAATTAGGATCTTAATTAAAGCACGTGACTTATATATAGGTTTTTGTATTAAGTTCGGGTATTAATCGAGGCCTTAAACTTATTAAAAATAAACTTCTTAATTCTTAGTTCGGCCACGCTTAATATAATTAAGGGTTATAATAAAATGGCTAATAAGAATCTATCCTATAATCTTAGTAAGGTAGTTAAAAAGTTAAGGAATTAGATAGTGGTGTGAAATTCCGGGCCACTAATTCTCTATTAGGTTGGCGCCAAAATCTAGCCAATTAGAGAACTAGGATTTAGGATCTTGGCAAGGACCGTCCTAATCTCGTCCTAAAACCATTGAAGATCCTAAATTCGGCCCCTGTCACTCATGCACGCAAATTTTGTATCTATCGCGTCACGTGATGTTTCTTAAAATAGACCTTGGAAATGCGGCATGTCGCTGACGCGTCATTAATGTCAGCCGGAACTTTTGGTATCGTTCTTCCCTTCACTTTCAAGCAATCGAATTATCTTAGTGTGCCTGACTCTTGGAATGCAGAGTCATTAACTTGAAGCGCCATGTTAAGATTACCTCGGCGTCGCATAGCGGTAGCTTCCACGATCACCTTTGCTTTTTTCGTCCTCGTTATCTTGTCAGACTTCCCTTCTCTCGCTACTAACCGTCTACACCTCTTTGTTAAGCCGGAGCAGCGTCAAGATCAATCGGACTTGTCTCAGGCAACTTCAATGTATGTGACGTTCATGTCTCCCCTTTTACATGTTCATGTGCGTATTCATGAAACTTCAGATCTCAATTCATGCTAGAGCCGACGGCGACCGCCCTCAAAACAAGTCAGACGATAGTCCCAGACAAGATCCTCGTGGTAGCAAGAATAAGATGGCAAGACACAAATTGGGTTTCCGAAAATTTCCCCGAGTAAGCCTTCGGACTACTTCCACCATCTTTCATAATCGTGACTAACCTGTCCGCACAAGCTGGCAAAGCGCCATCTATACTGTCGATGACCAAGATACGCCTCTTCATACGAGCAAGAACAAAGGACGCGAGGCAAACGTCTACCTAACCTACATCGTCGACAACTACTCCCGTCTACCATCCACTATCGTTTTCCTTCATAGCCATCGGAAACATGACCATGGAGCACGAGACGTCGAAGACACCAATCTGAACTTCGATAACGTGGCAGCTATCAAGGCTCTTAAAATCGACTTTATCCAGCAAAACGGCTATGCCAATCTTCGATGCATACAGAACCCAGGCTGCCCCGCAGAGATTCAGCCATTCCGGCCTATCGATGAATTTGATACTTTGAGGCCCCAGGAACGCGCCATGCCAGATGCATGGCGCGCTCTTTTCGGAAACGATCATGTACCAACGGTCATAGCTACTCCGTGTTGTGCGCAGTTTGCCGTGTCTAGGGAGCAAGTTTTAAAGAGATCGAAGGAAGAGTATGAGAGGTTTTTGAAGTGGCTGCTAGACACGCCGCTAGACGACTTCACCTCTGGTAGAGTTTTTGAGTATCTTTGGCATGTTATTTTCGGGAAGGAACCTGTATAGTAAGTCCAAGGTTTTATGTCATAAGTATATATTCGCTAATAATTTAACAAAGCTGTCCTGATATGGAGCAGTGCTATCGGGACCTATACGGAACAAGTCCGCCTTTATTACACAACTAAATGGTGTAGGATATTATGGCAAGACGAGGCATTGACTCTAGAAAAATGGTCCGATGAAATGACCTAATGACGACCCTATGAGGTTGTCAGTCTAAGATATCCCTAGAAACTAGTGAGGAGACGACATGTGAGACTTGAAATCGAGATGTCTTTTTCTCATTCACCCAGGAATCTGACGTAGGGCTTGCTCTTGAGCCCGGGCCTTTGAGACGAATGCAGCGAGGTGAGGAAGCATGAAAACGATGGTAGACCCATCACAGCTTAGTCGAAACTTGTTAAAACACCATGTTTATGATTGTCCTTTGGATTTTATCTCACTTAAGCTGCTATATTCCGCGGCCGATAAATGGAGTGGATGGCAGGAACTAGGGTTTAACGAAGTTGAAATAAGCTTTCCGAACACGGGAAAATAGAGATGCTCAGATCAAGCTTTTCCAATGTGTAATTTGTGGGATTCTTGTGCAAACGAGGACAAAAATGTGTTGGTATTCGAGGCTCGGCTGATCGGCCCTATAGTATCTCCGCGACCTATCCAGCAATTCCCTATAAGGTATCTATTACGGAAGGGTTATCGCCTATACTAGGCTCTATACCTATCTTGCTATTAAATAGGAGTTAGATCTAATACTCCTTCAGGTATAGGGCGTATACTATTTCTCCTAGAGCCACATCTTCTAGGATATCTTTTAAGCTTATTAGTAAAATACGCCCTTTTAATTCTTTATCGTTTTACTATTTAAAGGCTCCTATCTTAAAGCGTATCTTATATAACTTAGTTACTCCTTATTTTATGGTTTAACTAGTTTTAATACCTCCCACGCTTCTACTACTAGTCCGTTTATATCTTCTCTTAGTAGCCGTACTACTACTAATATAAGGTTTATAACACTATCCCCCTCCTCTTTATCTTCGTCCTTAAAGATATTTTATATCTCTAAGTCGTCTACTAGAGGTATAGCGTTCCCGGTTTTAATTTAATAACCTTTATTATTTTTAATACCTCCTATTAGATCCTCTGCGTCTAATTATTATATATATATAATTTCTATAATTCTTTTGCTGGGTAAAATTATGCCTCTTTATTTTTATTATATGGAGAAGAAGTTAGTATATATTGCGATTACGGCTCTATCTGGTTACTGACCTTATTCTTATACTAAGTGTATAAAATTAAACATGCAATCGTCCTGCGATATTTAATATATCTCTAATGCTAAATATACGCGTTTTATAAGTCTTTATAGGCGTTTAGTGCTTTACTAAATTTATTATAGGGTCTTAGATTTAATCTACTACTAAAAAGCTTAATAGTAAGCTGTCAGCTACTCTTAAAGAATTATACTATACCTATATAGCGGAATTAAAAGCTGCCTCTACCCGTTTTACTGCCTCTATTTATAAATAAAAAGCTTTAAAGAATTAAATAAATGCCTCTACTTAGCTAGTCCGTCTTAAGAAGGTTTATAAAAAGGTTCTCTTAAAGAAACTTTATCTTATTAAATAGGGTCTTTATAAAATAGAAGAAGATAAAAAAAGGATTTATATCTAATAGAGATAGAAACAACTCTAAATAGCGTAGTAGTTGCTCCTTTTAGGTCCCCCTTAGGTAACTTATTCTTTAGTAATCCTTTTTTATTAATACTTCTATACCTTTCTTATAGCGTTTTTTAAGCTATCTAGTAGTTTTTAAGTAGTCTTACTATAGCCTATTTACTTAACCTTATACTATATTTTATTATTAATGTCTTTATAACTAATCATTTTTAAAATTTCCTATTTATCTTTTTCTTAACCTGTTGAACGGACAATGAAGGATCTGAACTCTGTCTATTAAAGAGGGCTCTTGAAGCTCTCTATATACATAAAATAGGTAGCAAATACAATGACGACGTAGTCGTCATTTAGTCAGAATTGGTAATGGAAATAGGTATTGAGACCTTCGATAAGACATTCGATGAGACATACAAGATAAGTAGCGGGGTATTAAGACATAGGGTTCTAGACTTGAAGACAGTAGTAAGATGGTGGTAAGGAAATCCGATTCAGTTCGATATAACCTCTATATATATCTACTTTATTAGGGCTTCCATCAATATTCAATATCAGTATGAGGCCGTATTGATATTAATATTAAATAGTAATTCAGTATTAAAAAGATATTAAATATTAAATATAGTACAGTCTTAGTATAGTGTTTTAATTATAAGTAGGCTCCGTATACCCCTAAGCTTTAGTAGAGCTTTAAAACAGCTGCTCTCTTGCAACCGCTCTTTTACCACCATTATTAAGTTCGTAATCCTTGGCGCGGTATAGTAGGTGTTAGCTACTCTCTATATTCTGCTAAGAGTTCAGAAGCCTCTTATACTACGTTTATCGCCATAAGTCTCCCATTGGCGGTGATATTATTTAGTAGCTAACTCTTTAAGCACTCTGTACATTTAATACTTATACTACCTAGTAATATCCGCTCCTATAAGACTATTCGCTGTGCACCTAAAAAGACTTACTTAGCCTCTGCTAACATTAACGGTATAGATAATATATTAATCGCCATTTGAGAGAGTTGTGGGTAGTTAGCTCTATAAGTTGGATTAAGCTACCACTCTAGCGCTGTGCCTTAGATTAAAATTGGCTTTAAGTTAATAAAGTCTTTATACTTATCTTCTATACTACTAGTAACGTTAAGCATACATATATAGAGTTCTATCTTGGAAGGCTTAGTAGAGTAATTAGTAGAGGTAAGCTCTGGTTTAACTTTATAATGTATATATTAGTCCTCCTAAAGCTTCTTTACTGCAGTAAATAATTGCTTATACCACTTCTTATTCTAGTGCCTTTTAATATAGGTTTTCTAATATAAAGGGTAAAGGAGGATTAAGGCAGCATATATAGATATATTATTAGTAGGCTTATAGTATTTGTTAAAGGTATACCAGCTTGTAATAATAGCAGAGAGAAGGTATAGATTTGGGCAATATTAATTTTATAAAATTACTAATTAGCAGAGCCTTAATTGCGATTAAAAAGCTTACCTTTAACCGCTTAAAGTGTTTAATAAGTATATCTATAGTATATAGCGTCTAGTTAATTAATAAGAAGTTACCTTGGTTTATTATTATAATCTTATAAAACGGCTTTAAGAAGGCGTGTATATTATTAATAATATTCCAATCCTCTAGTAAGAGGCAGTTGTCTTTTACTTCCTTATACTAGCTCTAAGAGTACATATTAATTGCCGTTTAAACTTGCTTATTCTTAATAACATTAAGTATAGTAAACCACGAGTTTTACTAAGTATTATTATCTAAAGGAACCAATCGCCTAGCTAAGGTTTTAAACTCATTATAGCGAGCTTCTAACGCCCAAATGTGTATAATAAGGTTATAAACTTTGCTAAGTATACCAATCTCTCTCTAGCCTGTGGCCTTTGCTTTCTTTATTCCTTATATAAGCTTCTTATTAATTATTAAATTCTTATTAAGCTAAACTTGCCGAAGGGCTTTGTTAATTATGTCTCTATCTTTAAGGTAGAGGAAGGCTTAGAGGGCAAGGTTAATAATATAGCCGCTATATCTAATTTAATAGTAAACTGGGTTCTAGTAAGGGCGTCCTTTTACCTAAAGGCCCGTAGATATAAAGCGACACATCTTATTATTTAAGCCGTGATTGTCGCCATATATATAGCTAATTTTATTAAGAATCCCGTAGCTCTTAGCAGTAAGAAGAAAGGCTATAGCTTAGTCCTTACCACTATATAAAGAAAGTTCTGGTAGAGCAAGTAGAGCCTTCTATAACTGCTCTATTTTTGCTTTAATAAAATAAGTAACAATTGCTTAAAAGGAATAGTGGTTTGGTAACGTTCATATATTAATTAAGAAGTGGATTTTTAAAAGAGAGCCTTAAAGCTTTAACTTTAGAATATCGCGGTATACTATATACAATTGCTTAATTAGCTTTAGTATGGTTAATTTCACATTAATTATAACTTCCTCTATAGTATAATTGACTATTATAAGTAACGCGTATAGCTCTAGCTAGGTAGCTGTATTATATAATAGATTTTGTGTAGTAATAAGCTATATAAGAGCTTTATTAAAGGTGTTGTAATTAATAGTAGCTTAAAGAACTTGCTTTTCTTAAGCTTCGTATTTAACCTGTCTAGAGGCTTATAAGCTGTTTAGTATATTTAAGAGGCGCTCCTCTTATAATTACTTTACTCAAACCTCTCTAGCTTAAATCTCTATATCATACTTTTTAGCTAGGTAGGCGTGAATAGATATTAAGGAGGCAGAATTCTATTCGCACATTAAGCAGTACTATATCCAATTCTTACCGTTGTGAACTACTTTATAAGGGAGAGGATTGCGGGCAAGCTCCTATATAGAAGTAGCTAACCTACACCTTTTACAAGACGACTTTAGGGTAGCTACAGTTAGTATATTTAGTGTGGAGTTACTTAACGCGTTATTGTCGCCGCTAGAGTAGGTAAACTAATTAGAATTAAGCTCGGAAATGGTATAAGAGGATATATTATTATTATTAATTACGATGGTAAATAAGGGAGGTATGGCGTTGATTAAGGGTAGAGTGTAGGGGGAGATAAAAATTGTTAAAATTAATGATATTATGCGCGATGCCTTGCAAGACTTAATTTAATATTTAGTAATTTCTACTTTCTATAGGTTTACCTAACAAATTTAAAATGTGTATATATTGTAAGGAGGCCCAAGAGCTATTTACCAATATTTTTACCACCTTAACTCCAAAGGTCTTTAATATTCAATATCTTTCAGTATTGAATATTTCGTATTAATATTGATATTGAACGTTTAATATTTAATACTAATGGAAGCCCTATACTTTATAAACTAGTAGCTTAATATTCCTATATACTGGCTTTAATATCTTTTTAATAAGTTAAGTCTATATATAACTTCTAAGATCTTTACTGTAATTATAAATGGTCCTAGTCTAATATAGTCCAACTTCTTACTTAGTTGTTAACTCTTAAAATTTTTATATAGTAGCTATACTTTGTCCCCCTCTTTAAGATTATAAGGGAACTTTATAGACAGGGGGCTATAAGGCACAATTGTGGAACAGGATAGATTGGTAAGAGAGACAAATCCTTAAGGAGGTAAGGCCTCTGGGATTGTGGAGACTATATACTACAGGTATATACCTCTAGCACGTAACTAGCGACTAACTAAGGGGCGTGTGACGGGCTCGTACAAATGCTTCTGAACCGAAGCTTGTAGATTGCTACTATACAAGAATACTAAGCTGAGGAGAAGAAGAAGAGGAAAGGAGGCTCTAGGGGGTAATATACATAGTACGGGCGGACTCCGGATATTGCGCCAAGACAGCTACAGGGGACGGTGCCCCAGAACCGTCACATCACCCCCCCCCTTCCAAAAAAGCCTGCCCTTAGGCTTTATCCCCTCGTAGAAGAGAAAGAAGAGAAAGAAAAGAAAGAAAAGAAAAAAAATCTAGCATCTAGCGCTCGATCGCGATGCTAGTTGACATAGGACTTACAGCAGTCCTGCGGCTCCTCCAGCTGCGAGAGGTATATTGCTATACCTGGTTGACGTAGGGCAGGCAGCCGTCCTGCAGCTCCTGCTGCTGCGAGAGGTATATCGCTAGGAGCCCTCCGTTAGTCATTCCTCCTCCAGAACTCCGGTACCTCCTAGCTCTCTATCCCCCCTTTTGTTATGGCGCGCCCCAAGCCATAAAAAAAGAGCCCCCCTACTCCCCCTCTTATAAAAAGGCAGGTAAAAAGGTTTTAATAAGGGTGGGAGGGTTAAGGAGTTGTAGCTCGCATACATATCGGCACAAGCTCTTGTCCGTTCAGTAGCAGTACGGTGCCAGCGACAGGTCGTTCAGGTAGTGGTACAATGCCAGCAACAGGGTCGTATTCTAGGGAGCAAAGCTCTACCTTGTATACAGTTATTACTACAGGCAGGGCAGTAGAAGTTAGTTATAGTGCTGCAGGCAGAGCAGCAAGGGTCTATTTGTTCAGCTGCAGGCAGAGCAGCAGGTATTGGTTGGCTACAGTAACGTAGCAAGGTATTGTGTTTAGCTGCAGGTAGAGCAGCAAAGGCTAATTAGCTGCAGGCAGAGCAGCAGAGGTCCAGTAGTAGTACGGTACTAGCGACAGGGTCGTTCGGGTGGCAGTATAACGCCAGCAACAGGGTCATATTCCGTAGGCAAACCGGCACGGAATCTTGTCAGCAGATCGCAGGCGCATCGGCGTGAGATCTTATTAAAGGGTTATAATTCCACAGGTATATTGGCGCGGAGCTTATTAATTCAGGTAGCAGTACGGTGCTAGCAACGGTGTTTCATTCTAGAGAGCTATGCTCTATCTGGCTGGGTATACCTAGGGAGCAAAGTTCTACCTTGTATACAGTTGTCACTGCAGGCGGAGCAGCAAGTGTCGGTTGGCTACAGTCAAGTAGCGAGGTAGGTCGGCTGCAGGCAGAGCAGCAAGGTCGATTAGGGTGCTGCAGGCGGAGCAGCAGAAGTCGAGTGTGGTACTGCAGGCAGAGCAGCAGAAGTTGATCGTAATGCTGCAGTAGGGCAGCAAGGTATTGGTTCAACTGCGAGAGGTATATCGCAGAGGTCGGGTAGTAGTACGATGCTAGCGGCAGATGGAGATAGCAGGCGTACCGGCGCTATCATTGGTTGATTAATCGCAGGCATAACGGCACGATTAGTTAATCGGTTTGCATTCGAATTGTATTTAAATCGCATTCGAATCGCGTTCGGATTGCAGGCGTAACGGCGCAATCGGTCTATCGTTTAGACTGTAGGCATAGCAGCACAGTCGTTATTAGGTTGAGATAGTAGGCATATTGGCGCTATCGTTGTCTAGTTCGGGAAGCAGTACGGTGCCAGCAACGGGGTTGTATTCTAGGGAGCAAAGCTCTACCTTGTATACTGTTATTGCTGCAGGCAGGGTAGCAGGTGGTTGATTAGCTGCGGGCAGAGCAGCATTATCTCGGTCCCAGACGATAATCCAATCATAAGCTGCTTACATAACAGATTAATCATCTTATATTATTATCGTCTGGTACATGGTTCGGAAATTTGTTAGTCCCGCGCGCTAATTTATATGTAATCCTTATACAAACTTGCGCACCATACTAATTTTTTAGCCATTAATCAACAACAAACCAACGTCTTTATAAATAATCGGCCA